>Ga0182012_10005399_pt1 | contig 13222 bp, 13 predicted proteins | sample 612S2SmetaG_FD_120486 | JGI IMG/M metagenome (GOLD analysis project Ga0182012, IMG submission 120486) | Permafrost microbial communities from Stordalen Mire, Sweden - 612S2S metaG | ecosystem: Environmental > Terrestrial > Soil > Wetlands > Permafrost | place: Sweden: Stordalen | collected...
CACGCCGTCGGCTACCGCACGTTCAAAACCGGCGACCGCTCGACCAACAATTGGTGGGTCGGCATCTTAGCCCTCGGCGAAGGCTGGCACAACAACCATCACGCCTTTCCGTTCTCGGCGCGTCACGGCTTGCGCTGGTTCGAGTTCGATGCGACCTGGCTGACGATTCGGCTCCTGCGCGCGCTCCGTTTGGCGCGCAACGTACGCATCCCCACGCGCGAGATGATGGCCCGCCTCAGTTTGAAGACGACCACCGAGTAACGCGCTAGATGCGCGAGCGCGCCGCGCTTCCGGCCGCCCAGGCCAGCGCGATCTGCGTCTTCGAATCGCGCAGCTCGTCGCGCTCGACGAGCTTGCAGGCCTCGGCGACGCTCCACACGCGCAACTCGAACTCTTCGTCGATGTCCGGCGAGGACTCGCCCTGCGTGAGGCCTTCGGCGACGTAGAAAAAGATACGCTCTTCGCAGAAGCCCGGCGTGGTGAAGATGCTCCAGAGATAGTTGATGCGCTCGGCGCGATAACCGGTCTCTTCGATCAGTTCTCGCCGCGCGGCATCGAGCGGCTCTTCGCCGGTATCGATCATGCCGGCCGGCACTTCCCACAGATCTTCGCCGACGGCGTGACGATACTGTTTCACCAGCACGATCGTCTCCGACGTGGGCTGGGCGATGATGGCCACGCCGCCCGAATGTTCGATGACTTCCACTTCGCGCTGCCGCCCGCGGGGCGCGTCGATCCGGTCGACCCTGACGTTGACGACGTTTCCCGTGAAGACGCGCTTGCTGGAATACCGGTTCACGCGTTGTGCTCGTACCGGTGCAACAGTTCGCCGGCGCTTCGACCTCCGCTGAGTTCGTCGACGAGCACGTCCAACTCGCGCGCGAGGATGGCCCGGTGCCGTCCCGGGAAGCGGCCGTACACGTCGGCCAGGGCGCGATAATACCAGAGCGTGCCCCACTTCTTGGCCGAGAAGCGTTCGTAGACGCTGTCGCCGTCGGGCATCAAGCGGACGCGGTCGTCGCGGATCGTGCGCAGGTTGTACAGCTTGTCGGCGGCGCTGACCAGCAGCGTCGACTCGTTGCCCTCGGGCGCGCCGGCCAGCGCGGCCAGGTGCGCGATGTAGCGCTGCTTGCGTTCGAGCCAGGGCTTCTTCTCAGCGCCTTCGGGTTCGAACGAGTCGCTGCAATTCTCGACGATCGCCCGCACCTCGGGGCCGCAGCGGCGTTCGACTTCGGCCAGGGTCTCCGTGCCGCCGTGATCTTCCGCCACGTCGTGCAAGAGCGCCGCCGAGGCTTCGACCTCGTCGCCGCCGTTTTCGAGCACGAGCGAGCAGACGCCGAGCAGATGGCCCACGTAGGGCACGTTGGAGACCTTCCGGACGTCGAGCCGGTGCGCGTCGACCGCGTAGGCGAGCGCCGCGTCGAACCGGGCGCCCAAGGTCGCCCCGGCAAATGTGCGCGGGCTCACGTACGGCTGCCCGCCCGTCCGGGGGCGAGGCGCGCGATGATTTCCAAGATCAGTCCGAACTCCAAGGCGGCGATGCAGGCACCGAAGGCCCAGCGGGCAGGCGAGAGCATGAAAGCGATTGCCCCGGCGATCGACGCGAGAAAGGCGACGTCGCGCGAAGCGTAGAGGCGCGCGAGTTGACCACCGGACGCGATGCCCCGGCGCAGGTTGAGCACGACCGACACCCCGATGACCGCCAGCACCACGAGCACGAGCACGTGGAACGGCGAGCGGGCGATCTGTTGCAGAAGGCTGCCCCCGCCCACCAGAATCGCGAGAGCGATCACCGCCAGGAAGAGAACTTCGGCGCCACGGGATGTCACCGGGACTCTCTCGGTCGCGGCGGCGGCGAATCCCTACCGGCGTCGAAGCGCCGAGCATGCCCACGACTCTCGGTGTTCATTCACCCGCGTTGGACGCCGTGCGCGCCCTAAAGACGAAGGCCGGCCGGCGCGAACGGTCGCGTTTTGCCGTCGAGGGCCCGACCATGCTCGAGGAAGCGCTGCGCAGCGGCGCCGTGCCCGAGGCGATCTATGCGACCGAGCCGGCCCATGCAGCCGCCGCCGCGACCCTCGCAGGGCTGGATCCGGCGGTGCCCGTCTTCCTGGTCCAGGAGCGAGCGATGGCCAAACTCTCGGACCTCGAGACGCCGCCCGGACTGCTCGCCGTCTTGGAGACCCGCAGCCGCCCGCTTGCCGCCCTGCTGGACGGCCCGGGGCCCCTGCTCCTACTCGCCGGCGTGGCCGATCCGGGCAACGCCGGCACGCTGCTGCGTTCGGCAGAAATCTTCGGATTCGCGGGAGTTTTGTTCGGCGCCGAAGCGGTGGAACCGTATAATCCCAAGGTCGTGCGCGCGTCGATGGGCGCAATTTTCCGCGTCCCGTTTGGCGTTGCGGCCGCCGCCGAGGTGGAGGCCGCTGCCCGGGAACGGGGCTACGAGCTGGTTGCGGCCGGTGACGGCGGCACGCCCCTGCCGGAATTCCGCTTCGTCCGGCGCTCGATCATCGCAATCGGCAACGAACGGCGGGGCGTCAAGAACTGGCTAGCGGCCTGGGACCGAACCGTTACGATACCGCAGCGGGGAGCCGGTGAAAGCCTCAATGCGGCGGTTGCGGGCAGCATCGTGGCCTACGCCGCGTCTAGCCAATTGGAGCGACTCGAGCCAAACGCCTAAAAATGCGAAAAACGCATATTTGTCAAGACTTGGCGGGCACCGGCGAGAATGCTATACTCCCTTTTGTCTCACGACGGCTGACGGCCGCTACAACATGAGAAAGAAGGGTTACGCTCCTCGATGCGCACTAACGACCGCTTCTGGAAACTGTTCACGAGCACGGGTTCGATCTACGCATACCTCATGTACCGGCAGGTTAACCAGGCGCCGGCGAGTAGCTAAGAAGACGTCTTCTTACAACCAAGGTTCTCGAACGCCTGACGCACGCCGTCAGGCGTTCGCGTTTCCCGGCGCAGACCGGGCATCTCCCCGAAAGGACGAGCCATCAGCCTCACCCAGCAAATCGCCGACCTCAGCGCGCGGCTGCGCGACGAATTGGCCGGCGTCGACGACGAGGCGGGCCTCGAGGCCGTCCGCGTCCGCTTCCTCGGCCGCAGCGGCGAGATCACGACCCTGCGACGCGGCATCGGAGCGCTGCCCCCCGCCGAACGGCCGGATGCGGGCAAAGTCATCAATGCGGCCGTCGAGTCGCTCGAAGCGATGCTCACCGAGAAGTCGCGGGAATTGGGCCGGCGCGCGCTCGACGCGGCCTTGGCGACCAGCATCGACGTTACGTTTCCGGGCGCGCCCTCGCGCGCGGGCTCGCTCCATCCGCTGCGCCGGACGCTCGAAGACGCATGCGGCTATTTCGAGCGCCGCGGCTTCGCCGTCGTGCTCGGCAACGAGATCGAAACCGAGTATTATAACTTCGATGCGCTGAACATCCCGCCCGATCATCCGGCACGCGAGGGGCTCGATTCGTTCTATCTCCGTTCGGGTGCGCTGTTGCGCACGCACACCTCGCCCATGCAAGTGCGCACGATGCAAGCGAATGCACCGCCGATCGCTATCGTCACGCCCGGCAAGGCATACCGGCGCGATGCGGTCGACGCGCGGCACAGCTACATGTTCCATCAGCTCGAAGGTCTGTTGGTCGCTCCGGGCATCCACCTCGGGCATCTCAAGGGCATGCTGACCGGGCTTTTCCGCGAACTCTTCGGACCCGCGCAGACCGTGCGCTTCCGTCCGTCGTTCTTTCCGTTCACCGAACCGAGCGCGGAGATCGACACGACGTGTCCGGGCTGCGCCGGCAGCGGTTCGCTCGCGGACGGCAAGGCGTGTCGCACCTGCGGCGGATCGGGCTGGATCGAGATGGGCGGCGCGGGCATGGTGCACCCGGGCGTGTTGCGCGAAAGCGGTTACGATCCCGATGCGGTGTCGGGCTGGGCCTTCGGCATGGGCATCGAGCGTCTGGCGATGGTGCGCCACGGGATCGACGACATCCGCGTGCTCTTCGAAAACGATCCGCGCGTGCTCGCGCAGCTCGCCTAGTCGTCGTCGGGCGGCCGCCCGTCGTACGGCCGCGACTCGAAAAATTGCGGCGCGTACAGCGTGTGCACCCGGTGGTACGCGCGCGGACTCTGCGCGAAATCAAAGGCCGCGGGATCGTTTGCCGGATCGTTGGCGCGCGCGTCGCTCGCCGAGAGTTGGCTCAATCCGTACCGATCCTCGATGAAGCGCAAGATGCTGCCCGTCTCGTACTGCACGTGCGTGACGGAGCCTTGCCGGGCATAGGGTGAAATCATCAGCAGCGGCACGCGGAAGCCGAGACCGTCGTAATCTTCGTAGGGCGGCGGCACGTGATCGTAGAGGCCGCCCCAATCGTCCCACATGACGAAGATCGCCGTCGTATTCCAAAACTGGCTCTCGCCGATCGCGTTGACCAGCGTCGACACCCACTGCGGGCCGAGCTTGCCGCCGCAATTGACGTGGTCGGAGGTCTCGCAGGTCGGCGTTATCCAGGTGACGTTGGCCAGATTCCCGCCGGCGAGGTCGGTGAAGAACTGGGTCTGCGGCGTGATGACGTCGGTGCCCCAATCGGGACCGTAGCGGATGTGTCTGACGGCCTGATAGCCCGACCATTCGCCGCCGTTGCTGTTGATCGTACTCGTGTAGAAGCGCCAGGTGAGCCTTGCGTGGTCGAGCTCGTCGCCCAGGGTCATATAGTCGAAACACGCTTGCAGCTGAGGTCCGTACGTCCTGTTTTGCGTGATCGTCTCGACGGTGTCGTCGCTCCCGCCGTCGCAGCCCCACAGCGCTTTGGGAAGGTCGACGGCCGAATCGGCCTGCGCGGCGATGAGGTACTGGTGCGACACGAAGCTCTCGTCGAGGTGCGACTGGAACATGCGATCGGCCAGCACGAATTGGTTCGCCAGCGCAAAATACGGTTTCGACTCCGCGTGCGGAACGTAGACGTATTGCGGGTTCGCCGGACCGCCGTTCGAAATGTCGTTGTTGAATCCGTTCATCGTGCAATTCTGACCGGGCGGCGTGCCGTTGCACGCCGAGAACATCGCAGCGGCGGAATGATCGAGGACGTACCGATCTTCGAGGCCGACCGGCTGGAGCCGGATGACTTGATTGTTCGAGTCGAGCCCGCTCGAAACGGTATCGGCGCCCGGATAACCGTGAAAGAGGTTGTCGAAGCTCCGGTTCTCTTGCACGATGATCACCACGTGCTGGATCTTGCCGGTCGCGGCATGATGGTCGAACGAAGCGGGCAACACGAACGGGACGTGCGCCGACTCGACCGGAATCGAATGCTGCACCGGTTGCTGTACCGCGCAACCGGCCAACGACAACACGAAAGCCGGCACGATGCGTAGGGGACGAACGAAACTCTCCTCCACCGGGGACGAGTGAAGTGCGAATTGCTCATTCCCGGAGCGGTGGATAAACCCCGCCGGGCCCGATCGATCGCCCGAGCGTGCGGCGAAAGGGGCACCGTCCGCGCGTCGGCGTAGTAGGTCTCCGGTATGAAAGTTCCGATCGCTTGGCTCCGCGACTACATCGATCTGACCCTGGGCACCGACGAAATTGCGGAAAAGTTCGCGAGCCTGGGCTTTCCGGTCGACGCCGTGGAGCGCCGGCCGGCGCTCTCGGGCGTGGTCGTGGGCCGGTTAGCCGCGGTCGAGAAGCACCCCAACGCCGATCGGCTGCAGGTTTGCACGGTCGACGTCGGCGAGGCGAAGCCGCTGACGATCGCGACCGCGGCCACCAACGTCGCCGCCGGCCAGATCGTGCCCGTCGCCAAAATCGGCGCGCAATTGGCCGCGATGACGATCGCGCCGCGCAAGATGCGCGGACTCGATTCCGAAGGCATGCTCGTTTCCGCGGGCGAGTTGGGTTTGGCCGAAGACGGCTTCGAAGACGGCATCCTGCAACTCGAAGCCGATTCACCCATCGGCGCCGACTTCATCGCGCTTCACCGCTTGAGCGACGACGTGCTCGACGTCGAAATTACGGCCAACCGCGTCGATGCCATGTCGATCTTGGGACTCGCCCGCGAGTTGGGCGCCGCGCTCGGCTTGCCGGTGCGCGAACCCTCGCTCGAGGTTACCTATACCGAACCGGAGAGCGCGGCCGACGCATCGGTCACGCTCGAAACGCCCGACTGTAAGCGCTTCGTCGCGCAGCGCTTCTCGGCGCTGTCGGTGCGCACGGCGCCGTTCTGGATTCGCGCGCGACTCGCGCTTGCGGGGCAGCGGCCCATCGACAGCCTCGTCGACGTCTCGAACTTCGTCATGCTCGAAACGGGACAGCCGCTGCACTTCTACGACTTCGACAAATTGGCGGGCAAGCGACTCATCGTGCGCGATGCGACGCCCGGCGAACGCTCGATCACGCTCGACGGCGAAGAACGCGAACTCACGCCCGTGGCGCTGGTCATTGCCGACGAACGCCAGGTGCAGTGTCTGGCCGGCCTACGCGGCGCAGCCAGCAGCGAGGTAACGGCCTCCACGCGCGAACTCTTGCTCGAGGCCGCGACGTTCGCGGGCCCGCGCATCCGGCGCATGTCGGTCGCGCTCGGTTTACGCACCGACGCCTCGACCCGGCACGAAAAGGGTCTGCCGCTTTCGCTCTCCTCGCTCGGCGCCGCGCGCGCCGCACATCTGCTGCAAGCCGAAGGCGCGGCCGTGCACCGTCCCTTCGCGGTGGGCGCGGAGATCACGCCCGCGGCGGCCGTGCGCGTAACGCCGCACGACGTGCGCCGCCTGCTGGGCATTGCGCTGGACGCAAGCGAGATCGAACGTGCGCTGCGCGGGCTCGGCTTCACGATTGAGGCCGACGGCGACGGGCTGCTCGCGACGCCGCCGCCGTGGCGCGGCGACGTGCACCTGCGGGAGGACGTGATCGAAGAAGTCGGCCGCGTCGTCGGCTACGACCGCGTTCCGAGCGAACTGCCCGCAATCGTCGAGCAGGCGATTTCCGGGAAGACCTATCACGACGAGCGGCGCATCGCGCACGCGCTCGCGGCGCAGGGATATCGCGAGGCCCTCTCCTTCGCACTGCAACCGGCAACCGTTCGCGAAGGCTACGACCGCGCGGGTGTGGCGTTGCCCGGCGAGCCGGTCGAGATCGTCAACCCGCTGTCGGAAGATCAGCGTTTCATGCGCTTCTCGCTGTTGCCCGGCTTCCTCGCGCTGGTGAAGCGTTTCGCAAGCGACGAGCCGTTGCGCTATTTCGAAATCGGCCACGTCTTCTGGGGCGGCGACGAACCGGTCGAAACGGCGCGAGCCGGCTGGCTGCTCGCGGTGCCCAAACGCTCCGGCGAACCGGAATGGCGCGACGCGGGCTTCGTCACGTTCAAAGGCGAGGCCGAGGCCGTGGTGCGCGCGCTTGCGGGAAGCGACGCGGAAACCGTCGTGACGCAGCGCGCCGAACTGCACCCCGGCAAGGCCGCCACGTTGCAGATCGAGGGTCGCGACGCCGTTACGCTCGGCGCGGTCGACCCGCGGCTCTTGGCCGAATACGACATAGAGAGCGACGTCTATTTCGCGGTGCTCGACGTCGACGCGGTGCCGGCTCATCGCACGCCGCGCTTCGTCGCGCCGTCGCGTTTCCCGGCGCTCGAACGCGACCTCGCACTGGTCGTGGCCCCGGAAGTGCGCGCGGGCGACATCGAGCGCGCCGTGCGCTCGGCGGCCAACGGCCTGCTGGCCGAGGTGCGCGTCTTCGACGAGTATCGCGGTCCGCAAGTCGAGGCGGGCAAGAAGAGCGTTGCGGTGCGCGTGGTATTGCAGAGCCGCGAGGCGACCCTGACCGACGCGCAGGCCGAGACGCAGGTCGGCGCAATCCTCAGCGCGCTCGAACAGACCTGCGGGGCGAAGATTCGCGGATGAGCTGGCCCGACGCGCTGGCGACGCTGGTGCTCGTCATCGGCGGGGTCAAAGGCTTCATGCGCGGCTTCGTGTCGGAATTGACCGGGTTGATCGCGCTCGCCGTGGCGATCGGCGCGGCCTTCGTCTATCCCGGCATGTGGGACGACGCCGTTGCGGGTTGGACGCATCTGGGTCCCGGCTCGGCACACGTCGTCGCGATGGCCGCCTTCGCGCTCTTGGCCTACATCGTGGTTATTCTGCTGGGTTCGGCCCTGGGTACCATTGCGAAATTGCCGATCGTCAACGTGCTCAACGCCGCGCTCGGCGCCGCCGTCGGCGTGGTGAAGGGCGCGATTCTCCTCTGGCTCGTGATCTTCGTCGCGCTCTATTTCCCGCTCAGCAAGGATTTGCGTGAGGATCTGAGCCGCTCGTACATCGTCGGCTGGCTCGAAAAGCCCAACGGGGACATCGACACGGCGCTCAAGCGGTCGCTGCCCTGGTTCGCCAGGCCGTTCTCAAACGGCATCATCGGACGCCACCGGGTGTGAACCGCGCGCTCGCAGCCGCCGCGTCGACGCTGCCGGGGCACTGCTACACCTCGGAAGCAACCTACGCGCGCGAACGCGAGCGCATATTCGACCGCTCTTGGCTCTACGTGGCGCGGAGCGAAGACATCGCCGACGCGGGCGCGTTCGTGCTGCTCGACTCGTTCGGAGAGAGCATCATCGTGCTGCGCGGCGACGACGGCGCGGCGCGCGCCTTCTACAACGTGTGCCGGCACCGCGGCGCGCGACTCTGCGAACGCGAGACGGGGCATTTCGCGGGCGCCATCGTCTGTCCGTATCATGCGTGGACCTTTGCGCTCGACGGCTCGCTCGCGGCGGCCCGCAACATGGCCGGCGTGCCGGGGTTCTCCAAGGACGATTATCCGCTGGAGGCACTCGCGGTCGAGGAATACGGCGGCTGCATCTTCCTCAATTTCGCGGCGGAGGCGAGCGCACGCGTCGCGCCGCGCGTTACGGACTACCTCGCGCCGCTCGCACGCAAGTTCGAGCGCTGGAATCTCGCCGGCCTGCGCCGCGCGCGGCGCGCGAGCTATGCGGTGGCCGCCAACTGGAAGTTGATCGCGCAGAATTACTCCGAGTGCTATCACTGTCCGGTGGTGCACCCGCAGCTCGACGAACTCTCGGCCTGGGACAGCGGCTCGAACGATCTCGAGCACGGCGCGATCCTCGGAGGTCCGATGCGGCTGCGCGACGCGCACGAGACGATGAGCACCAGCGGCGCGGGCGGCCGCGCACCGCTGGGCACGGTCGACGCCGACGACCTGCGCCGCGTCTATTACTATTCGCTGTTTCCCACCCTCTTGCTGAGCCTGCACCCGGATTACGTGATGCTGCATCGCATCGTGCCGCTGGGCGTCGCGAACTCGATCGTGCACTGCGAATGGCTGTTCGCACCCGAAGCGATCGCGGCGCCCGGCTTCGATCCGAGCGACGTCGTAGCGTTTTGGGAGCTTACGAACCGGCAAGACTGGCACGTCTGCGAACTGTCGCAAAGCGGCATCGCCTCTCGCGCTTATAAGCCCGGGCCATATTCCGGCTACGAAAGCATGCTCGCCGCCTACGACGATCACTACCGCGCGGTGATGGAACTCTAGACGCCTGCGGTCGCGGGTTGCCGGTCGAGGAAGATCTCGAGCGCGGCGCGCACGCCGGCACCCACCTGCAGATGGTGGCCGAGTTGCAGCAGCACGATTTCGAGCGCGCCGATCGCGCCGAGGATGTCGGTTTGCGCGAGCGCGCCCATCGTGCCGATGCGCACGATCTTCCCCTTGAGTTCTTGCTGACCGCCACCGATCACGACGCCGATCTCGCGCATCTCCCGCCGGATATCGTCGGCCGATAAGCCCTCGGGCACCTTGATCGCGACGACGGTGTTGGAGTGCGCGTTCGGACGCGAGAAGATCTCGAGCCCGAGCGCCTCGGCGCCGGCACGAATCGCCCGGGCGTAGCGTTCGTGGCGGGCCCACACGTTGGCCGCGCCTTCGTGCACGTAGCGTTCGAGCGCGACGTCGAGCGCGTACACGATCGAGACGGGCGGCGTCCACGGCGTCTGACCTAGCTTCTCGAACTCGCGCGCCTTGCGCAGATCGAAGTAGAACGTCGGCGCTTTGGCCTTCTCGATGCGCTCCCAGGCCTTCGCGGAGATCGCTACCATCGCGAGACCCGGCGGCACCGCGAGCGCCTTCTGCGAGGCCGTCACGACGATGTCGTAGCCCCACTCGTCCATCTTGAACTCCGAGGCGGCCAAGCCGCTGACCGAATCCACGATGCGCAGCGCGGGATGATCCCCGAGCGCGGCGGCAATTGCAGCCATGTCGTTCTGCGAGCCCGTCGAGGTTTCGTTATGCGTCAACAAGATGCCGGCGAAGCGGTGCCCGGTATCGTTGCGCACGATCTCGGCGAGGGCCGCCGTATCGACGCACGAACCTGCCGGCGTTTCGAGCACCTCGACTTCGAGACCGTACGTTTTGGCGATGTTGATCAAGCGCTTTCCGAAAACGCCGATCGGGCAGGCCAACACGCGTTCGCCCGGCGAGAACGAACTCGAGATTGCGGCTTCCAGGCCGCCGGTTCCCGAACAGCCCAGAATCTCGATATCCGCCTTCGTCCCGAAGATGGGCTGGAGTCCGCTCTCCAAGCGTTCGAGGAGCTTGGCGAATTGGGCGCTGCGGTGGTCGATCATCGGGCGGGCCATCGCCGAGAGCACGGGCTGGGCCACGGTGACCGGGCCTGGTATGAAGAGCAGGTTGCGATCCATGATGGGGCGTCTGATTCGTCGCGTCGTATGCCGCAGCATGCAGCCAGAGGAAACGGTTCGGCTGACGGCACTGTGTTCGGGAGGCGGTTGAGCGAGTAAAGTCGGCTCCGCCGACCTGGCGCAGGTCTTGCGCCGCTTGCCGCCATCTTCCGACCCCAACGTGCTCGTCGGTTTCGGAACCAACGACGACGCCGGAGTCTATCTCATACGGGACGATCTGGCCCTGGTCCAGACCGTCGACTTCTTCACGCCCATCGTCGACGATCCGTACGATTTCGGACGCATTGCGGCGGCCAACGCCCTCTCCGACGTCTACGCCATGGGCGGCACGCCGTTGACCGCCCTCAACATCGCGGCCTTCCCGGTCGAGCGGCTGGGCACGGAGATCCTGGCGCGCATCCTCGAAGGCGGCGCGGCGACCGCCCGCGAGGCCGGCGTCGCAATTCTCGGCGGCCACACGATCGAAGACGACGAGCCCAAATACGGCATGGCCGTAACCGGAACGGTCGATCCGCGACGCATCGTGAGCAACGCCGGCGCGCGCCCGGGCGACGCGCTCGTGCTGACCAAGCCGCTGGGCACGGGCATCCTCGGCTCAGCGCTCAAAAAGGGCCGGCTCGACGCCGGCGACCTGGCCGAGGCCATCGGGTGGATGACCGCGCTCAACGCGAACGCAGCGAGCGCGATGCTGGCCGCGGGCGCGCACGCGGCAACCGACGTGACGGGCTACGGCCTGCTCGGCCACGGCGGCGAGATGATGCGCGCGAGCGGCGTGCGCCTGCGCCTGTACGCGAGCGCAATTCCGGTCATGGCGAACGTGCACGAAATGCTCGCCGCGGGCATCGCGCCCGGCGGAACGCGCGAGAACGCCCGGCAACACGCCGCATTCACCGAATTCGCGGCGGGTCTCGACGACGACACCCGCGTAATCCTCAGCGACGCCCAGACCTCGGGCGGCCTGCTCATCGCACTCTCGCCGGAAGACGTCCCGGCGTTACGCGCTGCGCTACTCGCGTGCGGCTCGCTCGCAGCCGAGATCGGCCGCGTCGAATCCGGCACCGGCATCGTCGTCGACGAATAGCACCCAGCGCATCGAGGAGTTCATGGCTAAGCACAAATTTCTCGCCCGGCTGATTCCGCCGCGTCCGACGTTTCCGCACGACGCCTCGCCGGAAGAGATCGCGCTCATGCAAGAGCACTTCGCCTACTCGCAGCGGCAATTCGACGCGGGGCGCGTCCTCGCGTTCGGCCCGGTATTCGCCGAAACCGGCACCTACGGCGTGGCCATCATGGACGTCGACGATGTAACCGAGGTCCACGACTTTATGTCGAACGATCCATCGGTGCTGGCCGGCATGAACACCTACGACGTGTCGCCGATGCGCCTCGCCGGCTCACAACCCCCACGCGAGACGTAAACGGATTGAGCCTTGACGACCCGGCCGCCGCCGTTGCCGCGAACAGCGCATCGGCCGGAGGCAACCGTAGCCGCTGAGATTCGAGTCAAGGCGCTGACGGCGGGGGCGACGGGGTCGGCGCAGCCTGCGGCGTTGCGGCCAGTTGCGCTGGAGTCGGTGCAACGGCTGCTTCTTCGGCAGCGTCAGGCGCAGTTTCGACCGGGTGCCGCGCTTCGGATTCGCGTTCGCGACGGAGTTCGGCGCTCTCGATGGCATCTTCGAACGCCGTGTGTAACGCCATCCCGAAGAAAATCGGGGCGATGCTGACCCAGTGTCCGAGCTTCATGAAGGCCAGGACGCTGCTGAGCAGGATGGTGACCGGAAAGAGCGCGACGGTGATGCCGAGCGCAGGCCACAGCGTGAAGCGATAGCCGACGTAGATCAGCAAAATGCCGACGACCACATCGAAGAGCACTGCTGCCCACAGGGGCGTGTCGCGCACACCGCCGCCGCCGAGTTCGGTCTCGATCGCGCGCGCAAGAAGCTCCACGCCTTGGCGTTCGCCGAACGACGTCGTTTTGGCATCGCGTCCCGCATCGTAGAAGCCGCCGATCAAAACGACGCGGTCGGCCAAACCGAGTTTTGCTCCTTTGCCCGCATCGAGCACGAGGCTCGCGGGAACGTAGACGTGCGGCTTGCTGAGGGTATTGTCGTTCTTTGGTGCGGCGCGAGCGATGCAATCCGAAGACGTTGCGGCGACGCACTCGCCGCGAAAATCGATCAACAGGCGTTCCGCCGTCGCGGGCGCCGACCGTATCTCGGGCGTACAATCGTTGCTACCGGCGCTGCAGTACGCGTGCACGACCGCGCTGACGAACGACCAGGCGGTGGGCGCGGCGACGGCCGTCTCGCTGCAATGTGCGCTGCCGGCGGACGCGAAGGCGCGCTGATAATGCCGGAGTTGGCCGTCGTCGTCGCTCGGGAGATCGTCGATTCCCACGCTGTCCTTCGGGCGTAAGAGATCGCGTACGCCGCCGAGCACCGGATCCCGCCCGGTCAGGCAGAGGTCGTCGTCGAAGGTGCCGGACGCGGTCCACACGATCGGCGCCCAGTCGGCATGG
>Ga0182012_10005404_pt1 | contig 13218 bp, 14 predicted proteins | sample 612S2SmetaG_FD_120486 | JGI IMG/M metagenome (GOLD analysis project Ga0182012, IMG submission 120486) | Permafrost microbial communities from Stordalen Mire, Sweden - 612S2S metaG | ecosystem: Environmental > Terrestrial > Soil > Wetlands > Permafrost | place: Sweden: Stordalen | collected...
GGATCGGGTGGGCTACCCTGCGGCGGTTGCCTGTGCGACGGCGTCGAAAGTGAGGTCCTGGGCTGACGAAGCGTGCCGCTCGCGCCAAAGCTCGAAGAGCCGGCCGTAGCTGAGGGTAATGTAGTCGGCTGGGCCGATGGCCAGGCGGGCGGCCGCGTGGTCGATCCATTCAGCCGGACCTTCCAGCTCGGCGAAGTTGCCGATGGGCGTTTCGTCGACGACGCAGTGGCCCTCGCCTTGAGACCACTCGGTGCGCCATTTCTCGTACCGGAAGGCGGCCATCAGCCCAAGGGAATGAAAAACCTGCGCCAGCGCATTGCCGTCGGAGACCTCGGTTTCCGTCTCGATGCGGTGCTTGTGGGTATCTTCCCCGGGACCAATGTCGGGCAGGCGCTTATGGGTAAGTAGCCAGCGGCCGGCGTAACTGCGGATGCGAAGGATCTCGGTGCGGGCGCGCATCTGGCGGTCGGGTGTGTCGTAAAGAACGTTGCTCTCAAAGCTGCGGGGAGTTCGGAGCTGGAAGCCCGCGGACTCCAGGCGCGTGGCGATGGCGGCAAGGTCGTCGACGCGGAATTTGATTTCGGTCTCGACGGACATGACTAAGCAGTGAGTATACGGCAGTGGGCGCGGAGCAGGTTGAGGCCTGCGACGTTTCGGGAGACGAAACGCAGGACCGTCTGTGGCCGCTGGGCCAAAGAGGCGACAATAGGTATGTGAAGACCCTGCGATTGGTTGTCGATCCCGATCATCTTGACACGCCCCATGCCTCGAATGCGCTGGAGCGGGCGGCGGAGATTTTGCGTGGCGGGGGCCTCGTGGCGCTGCCTACCGAGACCGTCTATGGGCTTGGAGCGAATGCGCAGGACGCGACTGCGGTGGCGCGGATCTTCGAGGCGAAACAGCGGCCGGCGTGGGATCCGGTGATTGTGCATATTGCTGGGTTGGAGATGCTGGATGGGTTGGTTGAGGAGGTTCCGGAGGCGGCGCGACGGCTGATGGCCTCTTTCTGGCCGGGTCCGCTGACTCTGCTGATGAAGCGGACCGGGGCGGTTCCGGATGCTGTGACGGCGGGACGGGCTCTGGTGGGAGTGCGGATGCCGGCACATCCGGTGGCGCTGGAGCTGATTCGGCGGGCTGGGGTCCCGGTTGCGGCGCCGAGCGCGAATTTGTTTGGGCATACGAGTCCCACGACGGCTGCGCACGTGCTGGAAGATCTCGACGGGCGGATTGACGTTGTGGTGGACGCAGGGGCTACTGCGCATGGAGTCGAGTCAACGGTGCTCGACCCCAGCCAAAGTCCAATGGTCATCTATCGGCCAGGGGCAGTTACTGCGGAGCAGATTCTCGCGGTTGGCGGAGCAGTGGATTTTTTTCGGTCAACCGGGCTGCCAGGAAAGACGCCGCGCGAAGGACTCCCATCGCCAGGGGTGGGGCTGCGGCATTATGCGCCCAAGGCTCGGCTGGTGCTGGTCGGAGCGCCGTTGAACCGACTCTCCGACCTTTTTGCTGAGGCCGCCGAGAGCCTGAAAGGGGAACGTCTCGGACTGATGCTTCCTGTCGAGATTCGCTCGCCCATCAAGCGCGCTGAGGTGTACGACTGGGGCCGCTGGTCCGCTCCCGAAGAGATGGCCCGGAAGCTTTATGCGGGGCTGCGGGCATTGGATGCCGCGGGCTGTACTGTGATTCTGTGCCCAATACCGCCCGCCGTAGGAATTGGGGCGGCGATTCGAGACCGGCTTGCAAAGGCGGCTTCCTCTGCCGGCCAGGCGTAATTCCTACTGGCCGTTCTCGCCCACCTTGTACATGTATTTGATTGCGGATTTGTAGATCAGCGTCTTCGAGCGTCCGCGCACTTTGAGCGAGTAGCGGTCGTACCACTCGATGCAGCCCTCGATTTGTTCGCCGTCCTCAAGCACGATGACCATTGGAGTTTGCGACTGGATCTGCTTTTGCAGGTAGAAAAGCTCGGCGTGGTGTTGCCGGGGGGCTTCGTCTTCGGCAATATGCGCCGGGAATCGGTATGGAACGGGTAAAGGCAAGCCCTTGCGGGAGCGGGCTCGCGAGAGGGCAGGCTCGGAGCCGGTTTGGCGGCGGATGGTGGAAAGAGCGGTCTGACTGCCGACGATTGCCATGGGGAAAACTCGCCTCCCTGGTAAAAAGTAAATTCTGCGTTCGCCGCCGGTTCGATGCATACGAAGAATTAAGAACAGCACGACGGGCTAATTCCCGCTGACCGGGGGAATCACCCGTGGAGTAAGGATCTTTCTGGGCCTAACTGCATGATACGGCGGATTTGATTTTTATGACGGCGGAAAACGCCTGAAAGACGCCGCATGCGTGCAGTTGCTGGGAATTCTTGTTACCGAAATGATGCGATGGGGTGGGCGGAGGTTGCTTTTCATCGAATGGCGTGAGGAACGCGGGCGGAAACGGAATCAGTTGCGTACGAGACCAACCGCCATGGCGTCGAGCGAAAGAGAACGGAGAAGGTTGCGGCGCATGCCCTGCTCCACCTGGCCGAGGGCTCTCGCGGCGGCGTCGATCCAGTCCAGACTCCCGCCCTGCGCGCTGAGGCCTTGAGCCAGGCTGCCGAGCTCGGAGGCCAGATCGATGTTGCGGATGAGGCGGGGCGTGCCGGCAGCGATCAGTAGCAGGTCTTCGAGCAGGCTGCCCGTGACGCGCAGAAGGTTGATGGTTTTTTCCTGGCCGTCCGCGCCGGCCCGGTAGCTCTCGGTAGCGTGGAAGAGCGCGGAATATTCGGGCTCACGGAGCGCGGTGCGGAGCAGAATCAAAGCGTCCTGCCGGCTGGTGAGGTATGCGCCCAGGTCAATGGTGAGCGCGCGGCCGACTGCGCCTTCGGCAAGGCGCGCGGCAAGGGCGCGGTCGGCCGGCTTGAGTTCGGGACGGCGCACAGCCAGCAGGGATTCCAGATCGGAGACGGGGATGGCGCCAAGCCTGTGGAGGACGGCGCGGGAGCGGATGGTCGGAAGCATCTCCTGAGGATTTTCGGTGAGCAGGATGAGCGAGGTGTGTTCCGGAGGCTCCTCCAGGACTTTGAGCAGGCTGTTGGCCGCCTCCTTCATAAAGGCCGACGAGGTGAAGATGGAGAACGATCGCCTGGACTCGACCGGCGGGCGATAGTAGGCGACGTGAATGACCTGGCGGACCTGGCCCAGCTTGATGAGCAACTGCGGAGGGTCTGGCGGGACAATCAGGACGTCAGGGTGGGTCTGGATAAGGATACGAGTCTCGCGCTTGTCGGTTTCGCGAAGGGCATCCCTGGCCTCGACCGCTTCGGCTACGAGGGTTTCGAGATTGGCGGAGCTGGCAATGCGGAGGCAGTTGGAACAATGGCCGCAGAAGTCGGGCAGGCCGTCGGATTCGGTGGGGCTGAGGCAGTTCACGGCTTTGGCCAGCATCAGGGCCAGGGTGTACTTGCCCGCTCCGCTGGGGCCGGCGAGGATGAGCGAGTGGGGAAAGCGCCCGGCGCGGATCGACTCGCGGAGATGGGTGACGGTTTGCGTGTTGCCGAGAAAGTCCTGGAAGCCCACGGATTGAGTCTAGAGCATCCGTGATGATGCTCAGGTACACAAATGCAAAAATGTGTCAATCAAACTTGACAGCACTGCACATGCCGTGTAAAGTTTACTTATCTTTAAGTAAAGGAAACCAACTATGGAATGCTCACCAACCAGGACAGGCTCACTGATCACACCTGCTGGCCGGCGCTTGATGTGGCGCTCTGCCGTAATATCCGTTTTCCTCATTTCGTTCGCGTTCTTCTCGATTTGGGCGTTTTTTCACTATCGCCCCACTGGCCCGATGGCCTGGCTGCTGGCCCTTCTCCCGTCGCTGGGAATCATTGGGCAAATGGCAGTCTTTGGTGTGTACCTGTCCGAAGAGAAGGATGAGCTCAATGTCGCGATACTTGTCAAGTCGATGCTTTGGAGCATCGGCGGAACGCTGTCGGTGACCACCGTCTGGGGCTATCTAGAGGCCTTCGCCCACATTCGGCGCCTGGAACTGCTCTGGGTTTACCCGATCTTCGTCGTCTTTCAGGTTATCTCTAGCTTGGTGGTCAGGTGGAGGTACCGATGAAAAACCGGCTGCGGGTACTGCGTGCTGAACGGAACTGGTCACAGGCCGATCTTGCCCAACGGCTGGAGGTGTCGCGCCAATCCGTCAACGCGATCGAGACGGGGAAGTTCGACCCCAGTCTTCCCCTGGCTTTCAAACTGGCCCGGCTGTTTGAGACCACGATCGAGCTGATTTTCACGGATGAGGCAAAGGGCTGAGGGTATGCGCACGCCGTCTGCTCGCGCGATGTAAGATGGCTGCCAGGATTTGTGCAGTACGAAGGGATGCCTGAAGATGAAGTTGACGCCGGTGGTTGTTCTGATAGTTGTGGGGGTTGCATGCGCAATTCAAGTGCAGGGGCTGGGCCAAGCAGGTGTTGCCACGCCGCGAGTGGAGGCTGCGCAGCCGCAGCCTGTGCCGGCTGTGCTGCCGGGCAACGGGCTGGCGCAGCACGACTTTATGTATGCGGGCGAGTCGCATAACAGGAACATCTACATTGTGCGCGGCGGCAAAATTGTTTGGAGCTACAGCGATCCCGCGGGCAAGGGCGAGATAAGCGACGCGGTGATGCTGTCGAACGGAAACATCCTGTTCACGCACCAGTATGGAGTTACCGAGATTACGCCGGAGAAGAAGGTGGTGTGGAGCTACGACGCTCCGGCCAACCACGAGGTTCACACCGCGGTCCCAATCGGAAAGGATCGCGTGCTGTACATCCAGAACGGCGACCCGGCCGTGCTGCGCGTGGTGAACATTGTGACCGGAGCGACGGAACGGGAGTTCCCGCTGAAGACCAAGCAGCCGCCAAGCACGCATGGGCAGTTCCGGCACGCACGGCTCACCGCGCAGGGCACGCTGCTGGTTGCGCACCACGACCTGAGCAAGGTGGTGGAGTACGATTCGAATGGCAACGAGCTATGGTCGTTTCCTGGGGACGGGTCATGGGGAGTAACTCCGCTGACCAATGGGAATGTGCTCATCACCGATCACCAGGGGGTGCGGGAAATTACGCGCCGGGGAGATGCAGTGTGGAGCTGGAAGCCGTCCGATTCGCCCGGCTTTCCCTTTGCCAGCCTGCAACAGGCCTGGCGGTTGCCGAATGGAAATACCGTGATCAACAACTGGGTGAACGAATGGGATGTCGCGCCAAAAGATATGGCGGGAACGCTGCAGGCGATCGAAGTGACTCCGGCAAAGCAGGTGGTTTGGGCGCTGGCGTCGTGGACGGGTGAGCAGAATCTGGGACCGGCGACAACCATCCAGTTTCTGGATGGGACCGCAGCGGAAGATGTGCATTTCGGCGAGTTCAAGTAGGCCGGCGGGAGAGTGGGAGCTATGGAAAACGACAAGGCGCTGCGGCAACATCTAGTCAAGCTGCTCAAGGGCGGCGACGCACACGCGGACTTCGAGAAGGCGGTAAAAGATTTTCCAGCGGATTTGCGAGGCAAGCGGCCCGAGGGCGCCGAGCATTCGCCGTGGGAGGTGCTGGAACATCTGCGCATTGCGCAGTGGGATATTCTGGATTTCTGTCGGAATGCGGAGTACAACGAGCGGAAGTGGCCGGACGAGTATTGGCCAAAGACGGCTGCGCCCCCGGATGAAAAAGAATGGGGTGAGAGCGTGAAGGCTTTTCGCAACGACCTGAAGGCGATGTGCGATTTGGTGGCGGATGAGCGGACGGATTTGTTCGCCAAGATCCCGCATGGGGATGGGCAGACGATTCTGCGCGAGGCACTGGTTGTCGCCGATCATAATGCGTACCACTTGGGCGAGCTGGTGCTGTTGCGGCGGCTGCTGGGGGCTTGGAAGTAGCACTCGCTAAGTGAGTTCACCTGTTGGGAAAAGCTTAGGTTCGCCGATTCCAAATTTTGCGGTCAGCAATGGCAGGACGATCCGCTTGAACTCACGCCATCGGCGTTGTGCAAGGCTAATCCCTGCGAAGAATTTGCCGGGATCTCGTCAGGTGTGGCGCCCTTACGGTGATCCAAGACCAGCCAGACTATCACAATGCTGAGTAGCATTGCATAGACGATTGGCGCTTGCAGGCCCAATCGCCACTCGTAGAACAACCAGTTTGAGCCCCCGAAAAGCCCTCCCAGCGTGACGCCGAAGGCAAGAGCCCATCCGATCACCGGAGCGACTCGCAGCGCTAAGAACCATGGCACCGCGATTTCAACCACATTGTAAGCGGCGTACGCCCACCAACCTTCTTCCAGAAAGAACTTACTCGCCGGGTTTCCTTCGTGCACCGTTGCAGGATTTTGCCAATAGCTTGCCGGTTGCCCAATCAATGTAAAAATGGCATCAACCGCAGTCGTCAAAGCCATTACCCAGCACAGCCGCTTGAGTGCGGTACGGTCTCTATTGCCGCCAGATGGGAGCACCGCGACCACCAACAAGATGGCCACCGCTGAAATGTAGATCTCGGCACCGCCAGTGCCGGTGCTCCATCGAACTACAACCCAGTTGCTTCCGCAATAGCCCAGCCCCAGGATAACGGTGAACTCCGCCACCATCGCGAGCCTTTTGGGAAGCACTGCGACCATGAGCCAAACAGCCGCTGCGTACAGGGTCACGCCGACGAGATAGGCCATCCATCCGTGACCCAGGAAGAAATCAAACATGGGATTGGTGGAGCTGTGAATCGCCAAGCCGTCAAAACGAATTGCCGTTTGCGGGTGAGTCCAAAAACTCGGCGGCTGCGCGGCCATCGTAAGCACCGCGCCAGCGGCAATCAGAATGATGGTGGCTCCAAGCAGCCGACTGACTAAACGGGCTTCCGGTGTCTGAACCATGCTCACCTCATGAGAATAAGTGTGGCTATGCAATTAAGCCGCGGTCCACGCCGAGTACAAGCCCGTCTCAAAATGGACCCATCGCGCGTCCTGAGCTGGCCTGCCGCAAGGAGACTTTTGCGGCGGGGTTTGTTCATAATAAACCGCCGAAGCGCAGGGTGCCGAACTGCACTTAGCGGACCGAATCTTCAAGGTTCGGGACGATTCACGGGAGGACAGGAAATTCGCATACCCGCTCATGCGAAAATTCAGGCTCTAACGGTTCGCGACCGGGCCGGGCAATCTTACTGCCACAGCTTCCACGATTTTCTCGTGGACTTCCTCAATGGACAGGTCGCCTTCAACCAGCACCACGCGCGCCGGTTCGCGGGCGGCAATCTCGCGGTATTTTTCGTAAACGCGGCTGTAGAACGCGTCCTTCTCCTGCTCGAAGCGGTTCTCGTCGTGCCCGGTTCTGGCGGTTTCGCGCTGGTTGCGGCGGCGGGCGCGTTCGAGCGACGACTCAAGGCTCGGCAATAAGAGCAGAGTCAGGTCAGGCTGCAGATTCGAGCAGACCAGCCGGTGCAGCTCGAGCACTGGCGGGGAGCCAAGCTGGCGCCCTCCGCCCTGGTATGCCTCGGTGGAGTCGGTGAAGCGGTCGCAGAGGACGATCTTTCCCTCGTCGAGTGCGGGCTGAATGACTTCCGCGATGGCCTGGGCGCGGTCGGCGAACATCAGAGCCATTTCGGCCATGGGGGCCAGACCGGTGGAACGCGAGTCGAGGACCAGGGTGCGGATGCGGTCGCCGGTGGGAGTTCCTCCGGGCTGGCGGGTCACGATGGGATCTTCGCCGGGGGCCATGCTCTTGAGCCAGGCAGCCAAACGCCTGATTTGGGTGGTTTTACCGGAACCGTCGAGACCTTCGATGGTGATAAAGAGACCGCGCGGCATGGGGCGAGTTTATCACTGTGACGGGCGTCGGAGACGAGTCTGTTGCGGTTGTGTTACAACTGTTTGACTTTTTAAAAATCACCGGAGCCAGGCGACTGCGCTCCAATGGAGTAGAAAGACCGTGAATCTGAGCAACGTACGCAGACTCTCTGTTTTCATCTTTCTTGCGACCGCGACCCTGGCCTCAGGACACCTGGTTGCACAAAACCTGACGCTGGAAGGGCAGACGGGCGGGTTTATCACGCCGACAGCATACGTGGTGTATTCCGCGAAGGATCATTTCTTTTCTCACCCCGCCGTTGGCTACCACTTTGTGGACGCAAACAGCGTAATTGGCGATCTGCACACCTTCAGCATTGAGGAAGGCGTGGCGAACCGGGCCGAGGCCGGCTACACGCGCGAAGTTCACTGGACGGGCGACAGCGCGGATTTCAGCAGCCTTTGGCACTACGCGGGTATGAACATCTTCAATGGCAAAGGGGTGGCCATCAAGGATGGGCAGTTTGGCCCGTGGACGCCGGGACTGGCCGGCGGCTTTGTGGTGCGCACCGGCGACAAGTTTGTGAGCGGAGCGCTGGGCCAGGAACTTGCGGGGCTTCAGGGGATCGTCGCGGCCGTCAAGAACTATACAAACGAGGATGTGTACGTGGCGGCGACCAAGACCTGGCTGCATCCACCTGTGCCTTTCCTGGTGAACCTGGCTGGAAAGCCACCAACGCCTCGATCTACGGGATCGGCGGGCAGTCGACGCGGTTTAGCGGACGGGTGTTCGGCGGGGTGGGGATTCCGCTGCCGGGGCCGTTCAAGACGGCGATTGTGCCGGCGGCCGGATTCTCGCAGGAGCCGCCGCAGATAACGAACCTGAGCAACATACTTTACTCGCTTGCTCCCGGTGGACCAGTGCCAGGGGCTGCGGCGCATATCCCTACGACGCTGGACTACGCCATACGCGTGACACAAAAAGAGCATCCGCACTTTGCTTTCGATATTGGGGTTGGCCAGGTGGCGGGGATGATCGGCACGACCCTGGTTCCAACCGGGAACCCATTGCAGCCTTATGCACTTCTGCCGGTGAATCTCGATGCGCGCCACGTTGTTGGCGTGGGTCTCAGCATCCGTCCCTGAGCCCCAGAGCTGGTGACAATTGAAAGTGCTCCCAGCCTGAGCAATATTGAGCAGAACGTTTGGGAGCGGCTGGCTAACCTGAGTCCATTGGGCAGAACAGACCCGAGGGCCCGGCGGGAGTAACTGAAGGACAGCAGTTGCTCCCGCCTGCCCGGTAGGCGCCTGTTGCCAAATGGGCTTCCCGTGGATTGCCACGCCCGCATGATTCGCTCGTCCAGCACTGGTATTGGATCACGTGGAACTCCATGACCCAAGACCCAAGACTCTAGACTAGAGAGCACTTAGGATTCCCTCGCCCGTTGGAAAGTGATCTCTGGGCATTTTCTTCAAAAAGCGCTGTCCTTTCATTCAGTCCCTGGCTGCCGCCGATTGCGGTTCAAGCCAGCTTGCGAGTATTGGTTTCGGCCTGACGCGACAAAGGAAACGCAATAGAACAGGCCCGGTTCCGGTAATGGTGATCCGGAAGCCGCAGCAACCCCACCAATTCCCTGCCCCGCACGGAAGGCGTCGAATTCCGCAGCGAGGCCGGTGCGAAAGCACTCAGGAGGTTCTCTCTCATGCAACTATTGCGCATTTCGCGTTTTCTCTTGCTTGCTGTGCTGGTAACGGTAGTTCCAGCGTCTTCGTACGCTCAATTCGGCATCAGCATCAATGTCGGGTTTGCTCCGCCGGTGCTGCCCGTCTATGTACAACCGCAGTGCCCGCAGCCGAACCTTATGTGGACGCCGGGTTATTGGGCTTACGACGCAGACGAAGGCGGCTACTTCTGGGTTCCGGGCGCCTGGGTGCCGGCGCCATATGAAGGCGCGCTGTGGACGCCTCCCTACTGGGGCTGGAACAACCGCCAATACGGCTTTCATACCGGCTATTGGGGCCGGAACGTGGGCTACTACGGCGGCGTGAACTATGGATTCGGGTTCGGGGGCGTCGGGTTTGCCGGCGGCGAGTGGCGGGGCGGGAATTTTGCCTATAACACCGCGGCCGTGCATGTGAATAATACATACGTTCATACAACTTACGTAAACCAGACGATCGTGGAATCCGGCATCGTAGCGAACCCTAATCACGTGGCGTACAACGGAGGCCCGGGCGGAATTCAGCACCTGGCTACACCCGCCGAGCAGGCGGTGGAGCACGAACCGCACGTTGCGGCCACCAGGTTCCAGACGCAACACGTGGCTACGGCAAAAGTCGACAAGACCTCGTATGCCAAGGCCAATGGCGGGCACCCGAAGACTCTGTTTGCCGCCAAGCCGCTGGCTGCGGAAAAGCTCGCCGCACCGGCAGGGGTGAAGGCTGAGACCAAGCCCTCGGAAAGGGCCGCACCGAAGGCTGAAGCCAAGACCGAAGCGCGTCCGGCGGAACACGCCGCACCGAAGACTGAAGCCAGGACAGAAGCGCGTCCAGCGGAACACGCTGCACCGAAGGCTGAAGCCAAGACGGAAGCGCGTCCAGCAGAACACGCCGCACCGAAGGCTGAAGCCAGGACAGAAGCGCGTCCGGCGGAACACGCCGCACCGAAGGCTGAAGCCAGGACAGAAGCGCGTCCAGCGGAGCACGCCGCACCGAAGGCCGAAGCCAGGACAGAAGCGCGTCCAGCGGAACACGCCGCACCGAAGGCTGAAGCCAGGACAGAAGCGCGTCCAGCGGAACACGCCGCACCGAAGGCTGAAGCCAAGCCTGCTGCTCACCCAACCGCAGCGCCCAGGCCTGTTGCTCGTCCAGCCGAGGAGCCCAGGACCGTAGCGAAGGCTGAGCCAAAGCCAGCGCCCAGGCCTGAAGCTGCTCCACGGCCCGCTGCTGCACCCAAACCGGCCGCACCAAAGGCCGCCCCAAAGGCTGACGAGAAGCCGAAATAAACGCCTCAACCGGGAGCAGTAGTTCAGCTCGCCCAGGCCCACGGGTGACCGTGGGCTTGGTTGCGTCAATCGACAGCGGGCTCAATTCCGGCGATCTCGATCTCGATGCCGCCATCCTCGGGGTGCGTGTTTTCCCGGATTCGATAGGCGACGTGGATGTGGCTGCCCTGCACCAGCCCGAGGGCCGTGGCGCGCACAGCCAGTCCCCAGCCAACGGCGCGGATTGCGGAGCTTGAGCCGGCGAGAACCGGGTCATGAGCAAGGGTCTGGGCCGAGGACGGCGCGGGCTCCTGGACCAGCTCGAGGCGAATGTGCCGGTCTTTCATGATGCGGAGCGGGGCCACCAGGCGGACGTTTCGGGCCACGAAAATGGGCTCGGGGTTGCCGTGACCCAAGGGCTCGAGTTTGCGCAGCCAGCCGGCAAGCACGGGAGTGATTCGATCCAGGGGCAATTCGGCGTGAATGCGAAGCAGATGCTCGGGTTCACGCGCGGACAAGTTTTCGTTCGCAAATATGCGCAGGCGGCGCTTGAGCTCCGGCAACACATCCGCGGGCAGGGCAAAGCCGACCGCAAAGGCGTGACCGCCGAATCGCGTGAACAGGTCTGCGCAGGACTCAAGGGCGTTGAGCAACTGAAAGCCTTCTACGGAGCGGCCAGAGCCGTGAGCGACGCCGTCCTCGACGCTGACCACGATGGCCGGCTTGGCGGTACGCTCGACGACGCGCGAAGCGAGGATACCGATGACGCCGCGATGCCAGCCCACACCGTCAACAACCAGAAGACGGTCAGAAGCCAATTCGGGGTCGGTAGCAAGACGGGCCTCAATGGCGGTGAGCGCAAAGGCCTCGGTGTCGCGGCGCTCCCGGTTCAGGCGCTCGAGTTTGGCGGCCAGTTCGGCTGCGCGGGCGGGCGAGCGCGTTGAAAACAGCTCGATGACCTCGGAGGCAACATCCATGCGGCCGGCTGCGTTGATGCGCGGAGCCAGACGGAAGGCGACATCGAAGCCTGTGATCTCCTTTGTCGACGGGTCAAGCGCAGCAGCGGCGAACAGGGCGCGTAGTCCATGGCCAACGGGGCGGCGCAACTCGCGAAGTCCGAGGGCTGCAATCACGCGGTTTTCGCCGCGAAGCGGAACGGCGTCGGCGATAGTGGCGATGGCCGCCATTTTGAGAAAGCTGGGAAGAGTTTTCTCGCGGGTGCGGGACGGGTCGCGGCGTTCGAGCACAGCCTGGGCCAGCTTCAGAGCGATAGCCGCTCCGCAAAGGGATTTTTCAGGATACGGGCAGTCGGGCTGGTTGGGATTGAGAATGGCGAGCGCCGTGGGAACCGCATCGCCCGCCTGCAGCAGATGATGGTCGGTGATGATGAGGTCGAGGCCCAGCCTGCGGGCGGTTTCAGCCTCGGAAAAGGCCCTCATGCCCGTATCCACCGTAATAACCAGGCGGACGCCGTCAGCGTAGGCTGCTTCGAGAACTTCCGATTGAAGGCCGTAACCCTCGCGAAGCCGGTGAGGAACATGAAAGCGGGCTGTGCCGCCGAGCATCTCGATAGCAGTCTTCAGCAGGACAACCGCGGTGGTGCCGTCTACGTCGTAGTCCCCATAAAGCAACACCGGCTCGCGGGCGGAAATGGCTTGTTCGAGCCGCTCGACTGCCGCGGACATTCCCAGCATCAGAAGTGGATCGTTCAGGTGGCCTTGTTCAGGATTCAGGAAGACATGAGCCTCGGCGGCCTGGGTAATGCCGCGGGCTACCAGAAGTTCAGCCAGAACCAGAGGCAAATGCGCCGCCCTGGCCAGATCGGCGGACTCCTCGGGATGCGGTGCGGCGACGGTCCAACGCTGGCGGGGCGCAGAATGCGGCAGGCCTGGCGGAGGGACTGCCCCGCCGCCCACGGCAGATTCGGGGCTCAAGGCTGTTTGGGCGCTCACGGGTGTCTGGGCGCTCACCCGCCTTACTCGTCCTCTTCGTCGTGATCGTGACCGTCGATCACGATATCCTGGAAGGCTTCCACGTCTTCCAGCAGCGCCTGGTAGCGCTCATACCACTCGGTGGTGGTTTCGTGCAGGAAGACCAGTCCCTGATGCACAAATCCCAACTGAATGTAACCCAGCATGCCGGCATACTTGCGCAGCCATTGCGCCTCCACAAGCTCGGTGGCCTCTTCATCGGGGAAGTTCATTTCGCCGGCTTCATCCACCAGGGCGTCAAGCTCCTCGCGCTCCAGCGACATTTCGCTGAAGGTGACAAAGGGAGCGCCAACATGTTTGGCCATCTCCACAAAGTCTTTCCATGCGTCGGGGTTGCCTTGTCCCTCCCAAACAATGGAAGGGATATCCTCGGTGACGTATCCGGGGAGGCGGCGAAGTCCGTGGCCTTCAATAAAGGCCACCATGTCGTCTTTCAGGGAGAGAAGATTTTCCAATGTCATA
>Ga0182012_10005405_pt1 | contig 13216 bp, 10 predicted proteins | sample 612S2SmetaG_FD_120486 | JGI IMG/M metagenome (GOLD analysis project Ga0182012, IMG submission 120486) | Permafrost microbial communities from Stordalen Mire, Sweden - 612S2S metaG | ecosystem: Environmental > Terrestrial > Soil > Wetlands > Permafrost | place: Sweden: Stordalen | collected...
GTTTCTTGAAATGACAAAACAAATTCTCTGCTTCCTCCTATGTCTGCCTGCGATCCTCTCTTCACAAACCTATCCCGCTGCCCCCGAACCCGACGTTCGTTTCAAAGCCGACATCCTCGTCATCGCCGCCCATCCCGATGATGAGGGCATGGCCATTGGCTATCTCGCGAAAGCTGTCTTAGACGAGCAGAAACGCGTTGCCGTTGTCTATGGCACGCGCGGCGATGGAGGCGGCAATGCCGTCGGTCTTGAACAAGCAGCCGCCTTGGGCGCTGAGCGTGAGATGGAAGCCCGCAAAGCCGTCGGTTCTATCGGCATTACCAACGTTTGGTTCCTCGGCGCGCCCGACACGCCGGGCCAGGATGTACTACGCTCACTCGAAACCTGGAACCATGGCTCGGCGCTGTGGCAAGTCGTACGGCTCGTACGACTCACACGCCCGCAAGTCATCATGACCTGGCTACCCGCCCACGTCATCGGAGAAAATCATGGCGATCACCAAGCCGCCAGCGTTCTCGCTTCCGAAGCGTTCGACATGGCCGCCGATCCCACGGTGTTCCCCGAACAAATCACCGCACCCCGCGACCACACCTCGAACGGCAACCTAACCGAGGGCTTACGGCCTTGGCAACCTCAGAAACTCTATTTCTTCTCTGACACCGCAAATCCCTCCGCACTCGACGGCAAGGGCCCACAGTACTCATGGGAGGAAATGTCGCCATCTCGCAAGATTTCCTATGGTCGAATCGCATTAGAGTCCATCGCGAATCATCGTACGCAAGACTATCCCGGACAGATGGCTATTGCGGCGTTGAAGCAGAACGACCTAGGTGCACTTAAGCAGATGAAGACTCGACTCGTGCTTGGCAAGTCATTGGTTCCAAGCTTAGTCACTGCCGACGTGTTTGAAGGCACTGTCGCCGGTGCTGTCCCGTTCAAACGTGCTCGCGGCTACGAGCCTGATTCGCGCAACGGTGTTTCGGCAGAGCTCGGCGGTCCTTGGTCGTTCTACAGGCAGTTTTGGAAAGCGCACAATCTCGAATCCTTGCAAGATCTTTTTCCTCCGCAGATGAAAGTTGAACCATCTTCGTTCGCCAAGATTCCTGTTCTGCTACACAACGACACGGCAGCCGAAGCGAGTCTAGAGGTAACCGCCACGGCCCCTGCTGCCTGGGGCGCGCCAAAAGGGACAGGCCTCTATCCGGTCAGAGCCCATGAAAGCCGGGCCATCGAGGTGACCATCCCGACGCCCGCAAAAGAGCCCTCACCGCAAAAGCTCGAGGTTCAAGTGAAGAACCCCGCCGGCAAAATCGCGAACCTCTCGCTGGATGTGGTCGTGGGATCAGGCGGATTGCCGCAATAATTCGTGAGTTAGCTAACACTCCAACTTCTTCCTTGCGCCTTTGCAGGAATCGATATATGATCCTCCACATATGGAGATTTTCGGAAGGTTCCTCACACGCCGCCGCGCCCTGCAGTCTGGTCTTTTGATGGCCGCACCGTTCCCGTTCCTCAAAGCCGCAGATCGCGATGAGCCGCCCCTGCATTTCGTTGCCAGGACCGTGGAGGGCGACAAGGTTTCGAGTGATTCGCTGAAAGGCAAAGTCGTGCTCATCGAGTTTTGGGCCACCTGGTGCAAGTACTGCAAGCGCGACGAACCCGCCGTGGACAGTGTCACTAAAGATTTCGAGAGCAAAGGCTTGGTGGTGCTGGCGGTTGATATGGGCGAACCGAAGCGGAAAGTGAAGAAGTATCTGGAAGAGAACCCGCGTTCGCCCAAGATTGTGCTGGCGGAGGACACCACGCTGGCGGCCATTTGCGAAGCGAAAGCTTATCCGCTCTACGTACTTATTGACCGCGAGGGCAAAGTGGCGGGAAGGCAGCATGGTGCCGCGGGCGAGGGCGCTTTGCGCAGACTGCTAAGCAAGGCTGGCCTAGAGGAGTCATAGTAGCGCTATCCTTTAATCATCCAGCAGTCAACTTTACAAGGTCGGCAGCCGTTCTAGATGGTGTGACCCCATTCATCCAAAGTAAATCATTCTTGCGTTGGGCGGTCGCGCTCGCAATTCTACTGTCTGCTCTTCCGCTTGGCTGGGCTAAAGCGAAGAAAATCAAGCAGATTAAGGCTACCGCCAATAGCGCGTCTTACGTCGCGTTTAGTGAGAAGCTCGAAAAAGAAGATCGCCTCCGTCACGCCTTAGATCGATTAACGTTCGGTCCTAGGCCCGGTGATTACGAACGAATTCATTCGCTAGGTTTGAAAAAATGGCTCGATGCCCAGCTTCACCCTGAGAAGGTTCCAGAGTCGCTTACGTTGCTGGCCAAGCTGGCGCCGTACGAAAGCCTCAGTCTCAACATTCACGAAACCTACGTTCATTATCCTTCTGCACAGATGATCGCCGCTGTTGCGCGCGGCAACGGGCAGCTCCCCGAAGATCCTGAACTGCGCGCTATTGTCGTTCGTTTGGCCGATCGTTACCTTGAGAAAAGGAATCTGCCCGCCGGCCAAGCCGCGGATCAAACGGATGATGCCGATCTCAATCTGAAAATTAAAGTGACGGACATTCTCAAGCCCGATCAGATTGACGCGCTGAAAAATGGCAAGCCCGAAGAGAAGCAGGCCGTTTTGGCCAGCATCCCGCGTGAGAAATGGGCCGACTTTGCCTGGGCCCTAAAACGCCAGCAACGGCAACAACTCTTTGCCGTCGCGCCCGTTGCCATGCGCCGCCAGTTGATGCTGAGCAATAATCCACAAGGCGTCGTGATGGCAGATTTGGCGGAAGCCAAAACACTGCGCGCCGTATACAGCGAACATCAGTTACAGGAACTGTTAGTAGACTTCTGGTTCAACCACTTCAACGTTTACATGGATAAGGGGGCAGATCGCTACCTGCTTACCAGCTATGAACGCGATGCCATCCGCCCACACGTTTTTGGAAAGTTCTACGAACTGCTGCTGGCCACTGCCAAGAGTCCGGCCATGTTGTTCTATCTCGATAACTGGCAATCCGTCGGCCCCGAACAAGTGCCGCCTGGACGTCCACTCCCCAAGAACCGTGCCAAACGCGGCTTGAACGAAAACTATGGCCGGGAACTTTTAGAACTCCACACCTTAGGTGTTGACGGCGGTTACACACAGAAAGATGTTATTGAAGTGGCCCGCTGCTTTACTGGTTGGACCATCGCGCAGCCCCGCAAAGGCGGTGATTTCGAATACAACGATAAAGTTCACGACCATGGCAAGAAACTCGTTCTCGGCGAAACCATTCCCGCTGGCGGCGGTATGAGTGACGGCATGCGTGTTCTCGAAATTCTTGCGCACCAACCCGCCACCGCACGTTTTATTTCTCGCAAACTGGCGCAGCGCTTCGTGGCTGACAATCCACCGCCTTCACTTATCAATCGAATGGCCGACACATTTATGAAAACGGACGGCGACTTGCGCGAGGTCATGGAAACCATGATCTATGCGGGCGAGTTCTGGTCTCCCGGCAGTTATCGCGCCAAAGTCAAAACGCCATTCGAGATGGTAGTGAGTTCCATTCGCGCCACCAATGCCGACGTCACCTCTGCCTTCCTTCTCAACAACCAGATCCAGCGTTTAGGCGAACCCCTCTACAAAAAGGTTGAGCCGAATGGTTACCCCATCGCCAATGCCGATTGGGTCAGTTCCGCCAGTTTGCTTGATCGCATGAATTTCGCGCTGGCGCTGGCGCACAACCGCGTGCCTGGAGTAAAGGTCGATCTAGCCAATTGGCAAAACATCAGCAAGCGCGACCCCATGGAGTTAGCACGCATGATCCTTGAAGAGGATCCGAGCGACCAAACAAAAGCAGCTATCGAAAAAATGCTAGCGGCTAAAGATCTTCAACAAGAACTGGCCCAAAACGCCAAGGCGGGACCGCCACAAGTACCAAGCTTGATAGCTGGATTGAGCCTCGGCTCACCCGAGTTTCAACGCCGTTAGTGAGGAGAGATTTCACCATGCCCACACGCAGATTGTTTTTGAAGAGTTCGGCCCTGGCCATGTTTGGCGTTGGTTCAGCACCGCTGTGGCTGTCGCGCGCTGTGTACGCCAAAGATTCAACCGCTCCGGTGCGCAAAAAGATTTTGATCACCGTGTTCCAGCGTGGCGCTGTGGACGGACTCAACGTAGTCGTGCCTCATGGCGATCCTGCTTACTACGCGCTTCGGCCCAGCATCGCCTTACCGCGACCGAACTCCTCCGAAAATACCGTCATTGATCTGGATGGCACTTTCGGTTTGCACCCAGCGCTGCGCTCCTTGAAACCGTTCTGGGATCGCAAGCAGTTGGCCATTGTCGAAGCCGTGGGCTCGCCCGATCCCACGCGTTCGCACTTCGATGCGCAGGACTACATGGAATCCGGAACACCTGGCCTCAAAGCAACCTATGATGGCTGGCTGAATCGCGCCTTGGTCCCCGAACCGAAGCCATCGCCGGTGCGCGCCGTAAGTCTGGGCGAAGAAGTAGCGCGCACCTTGCGTGGCAAGAACGAAGCGCTGGCCATCGGCAACGTCAACGATTTTCAAGTCAAAGACCAGCGCATGGCCGCTACCTTCGAAAGCATGTATGGCGTTTCTACTGATCAGGTGCTGAACACAACGGCGCGCGAAACGTTTGACGCTGTCCGTCTGGTGAAATCGATTCAAAGTAAGCCTTATGTTGCCTCGAATGCGGCCGCGTATCCAAATGGCCGTTTCGGACAGAGCCTCCAACAAATCGCCCGCATTATCAAAGCCGACGTCGGCCTCGAAGTCGCCTTTACCGACATCGGTGGCTGGGATACGCACGTGAACGAAGTCGCCGCGCAACCGCACGAAGGGCGCTTGGCGCAACTGCTTCGTGAATTCGGCGATGGTCTCGCGGCTTTCGCCACTGATATGGGAGACCGCATGGCCGATATCACGATTGTCACCATGTCGGAGTTCGGCCGCACCGCACGCGAAAACGGCAACCGCGGTACCGACCACGGCCATGCCAACGTAATGTTCGCTTTAGGCGGTCACATTCACGGCGGTCGTGTTTACGGCGAGTGGCCCGGCTTGCAGCCTGAACAACTTTATGAAGGCCGCGATCTCAATGTCACAACTGACTTCCGCACAGTGCTGGGCGAATTGGTGGCAGGCCAACTCGGCAACCATGACTTAGCGCACGTATTCCCAGGCTTCGAACGCACGAAACCAGCCGGGCTGCTGGCCTAGCTATTGAACAAACTCATACCCCGGCTTTAATACACACCGAAACAGCTTGTTACCGTTCGATGGAACCTGCACGCTGCAAGTCGCCCACGAAACAAGTAGATCCGGCCCCAACGGTGACACAATCATCTGGCCTCCGAAATTCGCTTCAATGCTCGGCCCCTCTGAATCAGGCGGTAACGAAAAGTTCATCGTCTCATTCACAATGAAGGGGTAAGAATAGCGCACGGTGTCCGTTACCGTCGTTCGTGTCACATCGGCCTCCACCAAAAAATCGGCGGTGTCCGACCAGTTCAACACAGTCACTTTGATCTTGCGAGCAGGCTTTGTTAGCTCGTCTGTCTCAACCTTGGTGAACGGACACGGCCCCGCAATGCAAGATACACGTATATTCTGAAACTCGTTTCGCGCCTCCGCTTCAAGAGCGAGTGTATTGCGGACGGCTCTCCATTTGCCATCGGGCGAGCATGTCTCCTGGCCTCGGCACGGCTGATTCCCTCGATTCGGCACTTCGAACTGTTTCGCCAGCGTTCCAACTCCGATCGTCGTGTGATTCTTTAGCAGATATCGCACCCGTGCGTCTTTAATAGCGACACCATTTGACACCTCCTTGCCACTGGCGAGAATACGAACGGGCTCGCTGACGTTCGGCTCTAAACGAATGACAAACAGTTGATTCACGGGCATTCGCGTTCTGATCTCGAGCGGCTTGTAATCCGGATGTTCAAAACGCAGCGTGATCACTCGTCCGGCGTAAACGCGCGGGCGAATCGATAAACTGAAAAGACCGGAAGCGCTAGACTCGCCACTCACCTCCGCAGATCCACTCATCGCTGTCACCTTGACATTCGCCAACGGCGTCTGTTTTGTAGGATCGCTATCTTGCCTGACCACCGCGCCTACCAGGGCCACCGGGGAGAGCAGCGTCTTCAACGAATTGAGTTCCTCCTCACGCATCATCACTGCGGCGATTACGAGTAACGTAACTCCGATAAATCCCAGAAACAATAGTATTCGCCTACGCCTCTGGCTCACACTTTCTTCAGTTTGCTGATCTGTTGTTAGATTGCTGTCCCTTGACACGTCTGACCATATAATGGACGCTTTTCCTCGAAAGCTCGCACTCTTTTCCCGTCGCCAGTTCCTATTGATGTCCGCACAAGCAGCCTCCCTTTCTACTGCTCGAACAACTACTAACTCCCTTTCCCCCGAAGACGATGCATTTCTCGAACAACTCGAAAGAGCCAACTTCCGCTTTTTCTGGGAACAAGCCGATCCCGAAAGCGGCCTAGTCAAAGATCGCTGTAATGTTCGTTCCACCGATAACAGCGTCGTGGCCAGCATTGCATCCACTGGATTTGGCCTCACCGCTCTATGCATCGGCCAACAGCGCGGCTATGTGTCTATGGCCGATGCGCGCCACCGCGTTCTCACTACCTTGCGGTTTCTCTGGCAAGTGATGCCCAATCATCGCGGCTTCTTCTTCCACTTCGCCAATATCAAAAGCGGCGAGCGCATCTGGGACTCCGAAGTGTCGTCCATTGACACAGCCATGTTGGTCTGTGGCGTCCTCACCTGCCGTCAGCATTTTGGCCACTCCGAAATCGAATATCTCGCCCACGACATTTTGAATCGCATCGAATGGAACTGGCTCTCGGAAGACACCACTCTGCTGCAGCATGGCTGGGTTCCCGGCGGCGGATTTCTCCCTTATCGCTGGGATTACTACAGTGAGCTCATGATGATGTACCTGTTGGGCATGGGGTCATCATCCAACGCACTTCCACCCGATGCATGGCACGCCTGGAAGCGAATCACTTTCGATTACGAAGGCCTCCGCTACATCGGCTCGTACGCGCCCCTTTTCATTCATCAATACAGCCAGGCTTGGTTTGACCTCCGCGACAAACGCGACCGCTACGCCAACTATTTTGAGAACTCTACCGTGGCTACCGAAGCGCATCGCCGCTTTTGTCTCGAGTTAGCGAAGCAGTTTCCTGATTACAGCGAAGATCTCTGGGGTATCACCGCCTCCGATTCCGCGCATGGCTATGTCAATTGGGGCGGTCCTCCTGAAGTGGGGCCCATCGATGGCACCGTTGTCCCAAGCGCCGCTGCCGGCTCACTGCCGTTTCTACCCGCCCCCACGCTACGCGTCTTGAAGAACATGAAACAACGCTATGGCGATCACTGCTGGAGTCAGTATGGATTCGTGAACGCCTTCAATCCACTGATCAACTGGTACGACCACGATGTGGTCGGCATCGACACTGGAATCACCATGCTCATGGCCGAGAATCTGCGCACTGGCTTTGTCTGGGAAACCTTCATGAAAAACCCTGAAGCTCAAAGAGGCCTCGAACGTGCCGGTTTCACTAACAGTGCGAATACAAAGTAGCACTGCATCTTGGAAGTGGGAGTTCCTACCGCCGCGCCGAAAAGAAATAGCGCCCGTGCCCGAACTCTTTATCCACACTCAAATCAATGGCCGAGTGTACTTCGATACTACGGAACCCGGCAAATTGCAGCGCCTGAACAATGTCCTGCTTCTCATAACAGCGCTCTTCTACAATGCTTTGGCGCCGCTGCCAGCATTCGGATGAGCCACTCTGGGTAAACCAGATCAATTCGGTGTGAGCCGTATGCGTCACCGGGTCATACAAGCCGCGCGACAGTCCCACCGCGTTGTGGCGAATATTGACCGTCCATTGATGTAAATCCAGCGAATATGCTTCTTCCAGATTCATGTCAAACACAAACAGCCCGCCGTTGCCCAACGTTCCATGCACACCGCTAAACACCGCATGCAAATCTTCCAGCGTCAACATATGATTCAACGAATCGAACGTCGAAAGCGCCCCGGCAAACGGCCCTTGCAACTCCAGGTGCCGTACATCCTGCACAAAAAACTCCACCTGCGGTAAGTCACGCTGGGCGATGGCAACCAACGCCGCCGAACTATCCACGCCGGTCACTTGAAAGCCGCGCTTCACCAAATCGGTCGTGACATGGCCCGAGCCGCAACACACATCCAGCACCCGCGCCTTCGGTTCTATCCGGCAAAAAAACAATCGCTCCAATGCAGGCAAAGCGGCCGGCATATAGGAGTTCGCCCACAGCGCGTGGTACATGGCGGCAATCTCGTCGTAATCAGATCCAGACATCTTGCGGAGTATTACCTATTTATGCACGCCCGATAGAATGAACTGGGTTTCTTATGCACGTCAAAGAATTGTTCGATCTCTCCGGACGCGTCGCCATCATCACCGGCGGATCAGTCGGCCTCGGTCGCCAAATGGCAGAAGCGCTCTCCGAAGCAGGCGCCAAACTCACCCTCTGTGCGCGCAACAAAGAGCGCTGTGATCTGGCGGCCGCCGAATTGCAAGCCGCGGGCGCAGGCGTCCTATCCCTGGGATGCGACGTGAAAAAACCCGAAAGCATCCAAAGTGTGGTCCACCAAACCGTAGCCCGCTTCGGCCACATCGATATTCTCATCAACAACGCTGGCACATCCTGGGGCGCCCCCGTCGAAGAAATGAAACTCGAACAGTGGAACAAAGTCATGGACACCAACATGACCGGCGCGTTCCTCTTCTGCCAGGCCGTCGGCAGAGTGATGGTACCTCAAAACAGCGGCAAGATTATCAACATCGCGTCCGTTGCCGGCCTGCGCGGTTCGCCGCCTGATTTCCAAGCCATCGGCTACCAAGCCAGCAAAGGCGCTCTCATCGCCTTCACCAAAGATCTCGCCTGTAAGTGGGCCATGCACAATATCAACGTCAATGCCATCGCGCCTGGATGGTTCCCTACGAACATGTCGGGCGCAGTCATCGGCCGTGATCCGGAGGGATTGAAACAGCGCATTCCGCTCCACCGTTTTGGCAGCGACCAAGATCTCAAGGGCGCAGCGGTCTTCCTTGCCTCACACGCCTCCGACTACGTCACTGGCCACACACTCGTGGTCGACGGTGGACAGATTGCCTGGTGATGCCATGCGCCAAGGCGAAGAACTGAACAGCGAAGCGCTCTCGCAGTATCTGAGCGACAAAGTGCCGGGTGCAGAGAACGGCTTCACCATCACCCAATTTTCCAGTGGCCACTCCAATCTCACCTATCTGCTCACTGGTTCTCATGAATACGTCCTGAGGCGCGGCCCACTCGGCCCTGTTCCTCCCAAAGCCCACGACATGGCGCGCGAGTATCGAGTTCTGGAAGCCATCCATCCCCAGTTCCCCGAAGCCCCTCGCGTCTTTCATCTATGCGAGGATCAGTCCGTCATCGGCGCAGTCTTCTTTCTCATGCAGCGCCGCCACGGCTTAGTGCTGCACGATGTCATTCCCCCTGCGGTTGCACAAATTCCCGATTACCCTGCGCACATCAGCGAAGCCTTCATCCAATGCCTGGTTCGCCTTCACGCCATAGACGTCGCCCAAACCGGCCTACTCGCATTGGGCAAGCCCGACGGCTTTCTCGAACGCCAAGTGCAAGGCTGGGCCGACCGCTGGCAGCGGGCCAAAACTGAGGAAGTCGCCACCATGGATAACGTCATCTGCTGGCTGCGCGAAAAGCGCCCCGTATCCGGCACGCCGACTCTCGTCCACAACGATTACAAGCTCGATAACGTCATGCTACCCCTCGGAAATGTTGATCGCATCGAGGCCGTATTAGATTGGGAGATGACCACTGTCGGAGATCCGCTCGCCGACCTCGGACTCACTCTCTGTTACTGGGCCTGGGCCCACTCCATCAGTGCCCAGCCAGGCTGGCACACCCGCGAACAGTTTGTCAATCGCTACGCCGAACTCAGTGGACGGGATGTCTCGAAGGTCAACTATTACGAGGTCCTCGGCATTTTTAAACTCGCCGTCATACTCCAACAGATCTATTTCCGCTTCCGCCGCGGTCAAACCACCGACAAACGCTTCGAAGGCTTCGGTACCCGCGTGCAAGCTCTGGCGCAGATGGCCACGAGCCTTGTGGAGCAAAACGGTTGAGTACCGTCTATCTCATTCGCCATGGCCAGGCCGGCACACGTGACTCCTATGACTCACTCTCGGAGTTAGGCCAGACGCAAGCACGCCTCCTTGGTGAGTACTGTGTTTCCCAGAAACTCGCATTCAATACAATCATCGCCGGCTCTCTCCATCGCCAACAACAAACCGCCCAGAGATTTGTCGAGGCCTATGCCGGCGCCCACATCGCCGTACCTCCCATCGTGACCGATCCCAACTGGGACGAATTCGATCTCACTCGCGTCTATCGCGAAATCGCCCCGCAACTTTGCGCCGAAGATCAAGACTTCGCCAGCGACTACGCGGCCATGAAACAGCAAATCCGCGCCAGTGCCAGTTCGTCATCCGCGCGCATTCATCGCGAATGGCATCCCTGTGATTCGCAAGTAGTGCAAGCCTGGATGAGTGGCCGCTATCACGAAGAAGGTGAAACCTGGCAACAGTTCCACGACCGCATCGCAGGCTGTGTTGCGCGCATCCGCCAATTCCCCAATGACCATCTGATCGCCATCTTTACCTCCGCAACGCCCATCGGCATCTGGGGCGGCCTCGCTATGGACATCTTCGATCAGCGGAGCGTTCGCCTCGCCGGTGTCGTCCAAAATTCTTCTTACACCGTCTTCCGCCTTCGCCCCGAAACCCTCCGGCTCTTCACCTTCAACGCTACCCCGCACTTACTCGACCCTGCTTTCCGTACTCACCGCTAACGAGCGATCCTACGCAAGCACCGAAGCAGAGCAGCGAGCGTAAACGGCCTAATCTTTCACAGTGCAGTTCCGATGGCAGGTCAACATTTCCCTATGGGAACGCCGGCGGTGGCATCCGTCGCTTGGATGCCTGCTCAAACGCAAACGCGAGGCCCAACAATTTCGGCTCGCTACAAGCCATGCCCGAGAACGCCACCCCAAACGGCACAGGCTTCGCATCAAACCCCACTGGAAACGGCGGAGTGGGCGCGTTCGGCACCATGCCAAACGGCACCAACACAGTAGGATAACCAGGCTTAGCCAGAATAGCCGCTCCGCTCGCACCGGGAAACAGAAAGGCATCCAAATGATACGTCTTCATCGCCTCGTCAATTCCGTGCGTCGCAGCTAAATCCAAGTCCTTCGCGCGGTCTGCCTCATATTTTGCGCGGTCGGTCTGCAAGTCGATCTCATCCGAAATATCCAAGTTGGATTGGCCGAAGCGAATGGCGCCTCCTCCGATGTGCGTGATGTTCCATATGCGTAACTCCGTTAGCGTCTTGACCGGCGCGGCCGGACCCAGCGTATCCAGAAAGTGATTGAAATCGCGCTTCATGCCATATTTCAAAACCGAAGAGCAATTAGCGTCCTTACCCTTTTCCCCAGTGATGCCGCCGCACTGATTCCAGTGCAAAAAGTTGTGATCCGCATTGGGCTCGAGAATACTCGGTATGTTGGCTGGGTCGACAATCTCCGCACCCTGCTGCTTCAAAATGTCAATCGCTTCGTTCATCACCCGCAATTGCTCAGGCGTCAAACCCTGACCACCACCGCCTCCACCACCCCCGAACCCTCCGATTGTCGGCGTTGGCGCGCCCGCCGGCGGCGTGACCTTCTCATAAAAAAACGCGCGCGGAATGCCGATGCGTGCTCCCTTCAGTGCGTCCGTCTTCAAGAAGGGCGTGTAGTCTCGCCCCGCCGGCGGCGTGCAAATCTTAGTAGCTGGGTCATTCGGATCAGGCGATTCACTCTCCAGCGCTCCCAGCAGAATCGCCGCGTCAGTCACGCTCTTCGCCATCGGCCCCGCCGTATCTTGGTCGGCCGTAATCGGAATCACGCCATAGCGGCTAATGCGCCCCACGGTCGGCTTCACAGCCGCCAGCATGTTCTGATTGGAGGGACTCAAAATGGAACCGGAGGTTTCGCTGCCGATATTCGCGGCCCAAAAATTCGCTGCCGTGCCAGCGCCGGAACTCGATCCGCCTGTTTGCAGAGCGGGCCGCCCATCCGCCGTTCCCGGCCTCGGATCGCGCCGCGGATCATAAGGATTGTACGCAAACCCGCGCATGCCATTGTAATTGCCAGGCATCGGCGTGGGCGCGCCTGCGACCCAGTTAGCTAACTCCGAAAGCGTCGTCTTGGCGATGATCACCGCACCGGCTTCGCGCAGGTTTTTCACCAGCGTCGCGTCATAGGGCGGAAGCAGATTTTCAAAAGCCAGCGCGCCGCCGGTGGTGACGATATCGTGTGTCAGAACGTTGTCCTTCAGCGCAATCGGAATGCCATGCAGCGGACCCCGCAAATGTCCCGCCGCCCGCTCCCGATCCCGGTCCGCCGCTTCCGCTAACGCATTGGGATTCACTGTAACAATCGCGTGCAGCTTGTCTTCATAAAGGCCAATGCGCACCAGATATTGCGTCACTAACTCGCGCGAAGTCACGCGCCCTTCCTGCATCGCTTTCTGCATGTCGGGTATGCCTGCCTCCACCACACTGAAGGGCGGCGGTGGTGGAGACGGCGGTTGAGCTCTTACCGCCTTGTGCTTTTTTCCTTGGCCAAAACTTGCTGTTGAGGCAAGTAGCAGGAGTGTGCTGCAAAGAAGACACCGAGAGTAAGTTTTCATGAAGGGTCGTTTCCAAAAGAGAATCGTAATTTGCCGCGAACTGGCACGCGCCTCCTGCGCACCCGCCGACCTGAATTTCCCAAACATCGAACTGGTCTGCGTCACGCAGGGATTATGGAATTGTCTATCGTGAGTAGGGCAAACTTTAGCAGCTACTCCAACCTGTACGTTGGGCCGATAGCGGATAGCCCAGAATTATAACAGACATTTCAGCTTCGTCAACGGATGTATGATTATGTACGAATGAGGCTTGGAACAAAAAAGATTCTACTGCTTGCGATGCTTTTCGGAGCGCTCGGCTCATGTGCAGAGTTAGTTGCCAACCCGACATATCAGAAGAAGTGTGCCGGGTGCCATGGACCCAACGCCGAGGGCAAAGCCGTTCTGATGATTAA
>Ga0182012_10005407_pt1 | contig 13214 bp, 7 predicted proteins | sample 612S2SmetaG_FD_120486 | JGI IMG/M metagenome (GOLD analysis project Ga0182012, IMG submission 120486) | Permafrost microbial communities from Stordalen Mire, Sweden - 612S2S metaG | ecosystem: Environmental > Terrestrial > Soil > Wetlands > Permafrost | place: Sweden: Stordalen | collected...
CGCTGGCTCACGGCCAGCACCAGGGCCACCAGCGCGGTCAGCAGGCATACGACAGCCAACGCAATGAAGGCCCGCTGCCAGCCGAAAAGTACCGTGATTCGCGCCACGGTATCGCCAGAGAGCACGCCGGCCAAATAGCCCACGCCGTCAATGATCCCAGCAGCTGTTGCGCTGCCTTTTTCTCCGCCAAAATCCATCGACATTGCTCCGGCAAGATACGAATACGGCCCCATCAGCAGGAAACCGACCAGGGCGACCAGCGCAACTGGAATCCAGGGATTGGTGTGTGTCGGGATCTGCGCGAGCAGGAAGAGGCATGCTGTGGCCGAGGTTAGCCCTCCGAAAAGGACGAGGCTGCGCCCATTCAGCCCGAGTCGGTCGGAGAGGAATCCAGCCAGCAACACCGAGACGCCTCCGAACAGGGGAAACAGCGCACTGCGGCTGGCGGCCTGTGCGTTGGTGAGCCCGACAAATTCGGCAAAGTAGGTTGGCGTCCACAGGTTGAAGGTCTCGCGCAAGAGCGTGGTGCCAAGCGAAAGGCCGCAGACCATCCAGAAGAATTTGCTGGCTAGCAAGGGCCGCAGGATCGCGCCGAGCCCTGCAGCCCGCCCGGCCTTCTCGCCGGAATCCTTATCCGCATACACGTTCAGCGGATTTGTAACAGGGGCCGGCAGACCACGTTCCTGCGGCGTCTCCCGCAGGAGCACCAGATTCGCTACCAGCAACAGCGCCAGCAGTCCCGCGCCGGTAAAGAAGATGCCGCGCCAGCCCATTCCAGCGCCCAGCAGCAGAGACATCGCTTCCCTCGCTGCCGCGTCGCCGAAGAGATAGCTGAGGCTGAGCACCGCCATCACCGTGCCGTAAATGGAATACGAAAACCAGCGCGAGGAAACCTTCACCAGCCCAACCCATCCCGCAGACTGAAAGAGGCGATTACCCATCCAGGCAAGGGTGAAGATAGGAAACCCTCCCCCAAGCGCAAATAGCAGCGTAAACAGGATCGCTCCAGCCATGCCGCCGAGAAAGTTGTTGCGTCCGCCAAAGAGGTCGGCCAGTGAGCCGCACACAAATTTACCAAGCGCATAAGCCAGCACCCCGGCCGAGGCGATGAACCCCAGCCGAATCTGCGCCACGTTGGCCGGTATGCCATGCGCGCCCAGGTCGCGGATTAGCAACGGCATCACCACCGAAAGATCGGAGCGGCAAAAGTAGTAGCCGGAGTAGCCCAGCACCAGCAGCGAAATCGTGAGCAAGTGCCAGCGCGTGAAGTTGCCCGGCGGTGGAGTCGGCGGGTTTGTGCCCGGTGTTGTCCCTTGGGTCGCCGTCGAGGATGCGGAGCTATCGTGTTCAGTCGATGTCATTTGCGCCTGGATTACTGAAGCGGGTTTCGGATCGCCAACCGGGCTCGCAGAGCCGGGGGACGATGAGGATCGCAGAAGAGAAAGTCGTATCTTGCCAGAGCAACTCCCGGCAACATGAAACCACCATTAACAAACTTTCCTTGACTTGCGATGAAAAATGTCGGATAAAGAGAGGAATTTCCTCCAAAAGGAAAGTATCCGGTTCGCACCCTCGGCGAACCGGCCAAACGGAATCGGCCACTCGGCTTTCTCCAAAGGGTACTTTTCGCTTCTCGCACTGCAACTTGTTTAGCCTGCTCACTTGTTGGCGGCCGGTTTCCCTTTGAATCATGTTCAGGGTTCCTGCCCAGAGGTGTCTCTTTATCCATTCCGGGCTCACTCCCGTGGAGGTATTGCGTGGTATTCCGCTGTAAAGTATTCGCTTCAGCCCTTCTTTTCCTATGCCTATCGACAGCTTTTGCGCTTCAACCTTCGGTTCATCACCCTCTCGACGCACTCACACCCGGGGAATACTGGAAAATTTATAACGTCCTGCTCAATGCCGGCAAACTCGGCGAAAAGACAGTATTCGCGAGCGTTTTACTCGACGAACCGGAGAAATCCATAGTATTGGCCTGGAAGCCTGGGATGCCCATTCCGCGGAAAGCAGATGTTGTGCTGTTGACCGAAGGCAAGTCTGCCGCCGCAGTGGTGGACATTGCGGCCGAGAAGCTCGAATCGTACACCGACCTCACCAAAGATCAGGCTCCTTTATCCGAAACCGAAATGCACGGTTACGACGAGATTCTCAAGAAAGACCCGCGCATTCTGGAGGCGCTGAAGAAGCGCGGCATCACCGATCTGCGCATGGTCACCTGCTACGTTACGCCGGCAGGTCACGTGGATCTGCCGGAGCAGACCGAAGGCCGCCGCATCGGCTGGGGCGGTTGCACCTATAACGCCAATGCCAAGTACGGCTGGGATCGCGAAATCCCAGGCATCTTCTTCGTTGTGGATATGAACAAGAAGGAGATCGCGCGCTTCTCCGATTATGGCGGCGGCCCTTTGCCCCCGACCACGAGCATCTACGACGCGGATGGCGGCCCTGCCATTCCCGGCAACAGCCCATTTATCATCGTGCAGCCCAACGGACCGAGCTTCACCATTAAGGACGGAGCCGTCACGTGGGAAAACTGGAAGTTCCGTTTCCGCCTCGATCCGCGCGTTGGCCCGATTGTCAGCTTGGTCAGTTACAACGACGGTGCCAAGGACCGCTCCGTTCTGTATGAGGGATCGCTCGCCGAGATGTATGTGCCGTATCAGGATCCCGAAGAGACCTGGAACTCGCATGTCTTTCTGGACGCCGGGGAGTACTTTACCAACACTGGCTCAGGCGGCATCATCAAGCCGCTTCAAGCTGGCGTCGACTGCCCCACCTACGCGACTTTTTTCAGTGGAACTTTCTTCCACGACAATGGCTCGCCGTACATTCGCCCGCAACTGGCCTGCATGTTTGAGCGGGTCACGGGCGATCCGGTCTGGCGGCATTGGGACGAAGACACAGGCGCAATCTCCGGGCGAGCCACGCGGGAACTTGTCTTCCGCACCATTGCGACCGTAGGCAATTACGACTATCTCTTCGACTGGCGCTTCGAGCAGGACGGTTCGATCACCGTGGGCGTTGGCGCGACCGGCATTCTTGAAGTGAAGGCGGTTCCCGACAAGCGCGCCGATACGCCTCAGTCGCCGTCGATGGTGGGCAAGGATCCGCAGGGCGCTGAAGTGCAGTTCGGTCAACTCATTGCTCCTGGAATCTCGGCGGTTGATCACGATCACTACTTCAGCTACCGGCTCGATCTGGACGTGGATGGCTTGAAAAATAGTGTCATGGTCGACAAGTTAGTCCCTTACGAGTTGCCCAAGTCCAATCTCGGCCGCCACTGGATATGGGCAGTAAAGCCGGAGATGCTCAAGACGGAAGGCGATGCCAAACTCGACGTTTCAATCGAACATCCGGCGATGTGGATGTTCACCAACGAGAGCGTCAAGAACTCACTGGGACAAACTACCAGCTTCGCTATCATGCCGGGGGAAACGGGCATCAGCCTGTTGCCTAAAGATGAGTGGCCGCAGAAGCGCGCTGGCTGGTCCGAGCATAATCTCTGGGTGACGCCGTACGATCCCAAGGAGCGCTTCGCCTCTGGCGTGTACGTGATGGGCAGCACTGGCGAAGACAGTTTGCCGAACTGGGTCAAGCAGAATCGCAACATCATGAACACTGACATCGTGGCGTGGTACACCGTTGGCTTCCACCATGTGCCGCGACCGGAAGACTGGCCGCAGATGCCGATCATGTGGCATACCTTTTCCCTGTCGCCATTCCAGTTTCTGCCCAAGAATCCGACGATGGATTTGCCTATGGTTCCCTGACCCAACCCGGAAACACGGGATACCACAAGCTTGCCGACATGAGCAGGCATCAATCGAATAAGGCGATCGGGGCTTTGAACGCAACTATGGTTCTATGCCCGGACAGCATCAACGCTGGCGGCTATGCGATAGCCAATTTAACTTCCGCGGAATGGTTCCCCGTCCGCGGACGGAGGGAAGTCCCTACCCTGGTCACCATCACAATTCCCAACTTTCAGTGAGGTCTAAGCATGCTTTCTTCGCCGAATGTGACGCGTACTCTCTGTATCCTGCCCAAGCTCAGCCACGCCTTTTTCCCCGCACTTCTTTTCGGTTTCCTGATTCTCTTTGTTCCTCATCTCCAATCTCAGTCAACCTACGGAACGATCCTGGGTACAGTGCACGACGGTAGCGGCGCAGTGATTCCGGGCGCTACGGTGACTCTGCTCAACACGGGCACGTCCTCTCAGCGGGTGGCAACCAGCGACGGCAGCGGCGACTTCCAGTTCAACAATATCGACGTCGGGGATTACAGCATCACGATCGTCATGTCCGGCTTCGAGAAGTACAAGCAGCCTGAAATATCGCTCACCGCGCGCGAATCGTTTCGCGTGGACGCCACCCTGCAATTGGGCGCTGAAAATCAGACTGTAACGGTCACCGCCGCAGCGGAGAACGTCATCACAACCGAAGTATCGAATCTTGCCGTGACCAAGACGGGCGACGAACTGGTGGATCTTCCCGTCGCCATTTATTCGCGATCGTCGGGGTCCACAAGTCCCATCTCCACGCTCACGACCGAGGCCGGCGTACAGACCGACGACAGCGGCAATCTCAACGTGCTGGGCGCAACTCCGGCCCTGCTTAGCGTCACCGTGGATGGCATTTCGAGCGTGGGCGTCGAGTATTCCGGGCCGGTCAACGAGATGTTCCCGTCGTTCAATTCGATCGAAGAAATCCGTGTCAGCGAGTCCAACAACAACGCAGAATTCAGCGGCGTCGCCGACATCACAACCGTCTCCAAGGCAGGCACAAATAAGTTTCACGGCGGCGTTTTTGAGAACCATGAAAACACGGCGTTCAACGCCGGTAATCCCTTTCTGGCCAAACCTAAGATCATCATGAACGACTTTGGCGGAACCCTCGGTGGCCCCTTCGGCATCCCGCATTTTTACAATGGCAAAGACAGATCTTTCTTCTTCATCAGCTTCGAGGGCCTGCGGCTTCCGCGCGAAACGTCGATTGTGGATAACGTGCCGTCCCTTGCCATGCGCAGCGGAGACCTTACCAGCTATCTCAATGCCCAGGGTGTCTCCGCGGTCTATCAGCCAAACGGAACGCAGATTACAGACAAGAACGGCAACACCCAGGTGACTCCGACTCCAATCGCGGCCAATCTGCTCAAGTATCTCTTTCCGCTGCCGAACTACGGCACGCCGGATCAATATGCCCAGAACTATCGCTTTAACATGGCCACGCCCATCTCGGCCAATCAGGGGGATGTTCGGCTAGACCAGACCATCTCGTCTAAGCAATCTCTTTTCGCCCGCTTTTCCTACAAGAATCGCCAGGTTGTAGCTGCGCCCAACTACACCTGCTCTTTCTGCCAGACGTCGGGTGATCCATATCTCGGGGCGTATAACACCCCTGAGATCGATGAAGGCATGACCTTTGCTTATAACTACACCGTCACGAACTCCATCGTGAACGAGTTTCGCGGCGGCTTCAACGCGCAACACACATCGACCACCCAAACCTTCAGCACCCAGCAACTGTTGACCCAGACCGGTCTCACCGTTCCGTTTGTCGATACGGCCTGGTCGGAGTCGCCGGATGTCAGCATCACCGGCTTCTATCCCACCGGCGGAGGCAACCCCACGCGCCAGCGTGGCCAGATCATTCAGGTTCTCGACAATCTGACGTGGAACAAGGGCAAGCACAACTTCAAGTTCGGCGCCGACTTCAAGCGCCTCACCGACCACGACGACAACGTTTTTGGCAATTACTCATCCGGCGTCTATAACTTCACCAGCGGAAGTTCCGTTGGCATAGGAGATCCATACACCGCGTTCCTGCTCGGATACCCAGACTCCACCCAGAACGCGACTGTCAACAAGCCGACTATGGATGGTCTGGGCTATTCTTACGCCTTCTACGGACAGGACGACTGGAAGATCACGCCCAATCTTACTCTAAACCTGGGACTCCGCTATGAGTTGCATCCGCCGCTCAAAGAGACCAACTACAACACCGCCTTCTTCCAACCAGCCTATACCGGTACTTCGTCCACCGGCCTCGCGGTCAGCGGCGCCATGGTTGTTCCGAACGATAAAGCGCTCACGTATACGGATAGCGATCTCGCCAACGCCATCGCTCCCATGCCCATCCTGACGGCGAAACAGGCAGGCCTGCCAGATACGCTGCGCTACACCTACAAAGAAGATTGGGGTCCGCGCATCGGATTCGCATGGCGGCCATATGGCAATGACAAGACAGTCCTGCGCGGCGGCTGGGGAAGATTTGTCGAGACACCGCTGGGCTTTTCCCTCGTCTCAGGGTGGGCCGTTCACGCGAGTTTTGTCGGCTACTATGCCCAGGCCTATGAGAGCGACGGCATGACTCCCCAACTCTCGTTCAACAGCCCGTTTCCCCCATTCACTACCGCCTCGGGGAGTCCGTGCAACACAACCGGCTCACCCCAATGCAGCACTACGGGGACTGCAGGCTTTTACTACGCTTTTCCCATCCACTACATCGACCCCTCCGTACAGCAATGGAACCTCACAGCGGAACAGGATATCGGCCATGGGATGGGATTCAGACTCTCCTATACCGGCAGTCATGGCAAGAACCTGGAAAACTTCGTCGATGATAACCAGGTCCAGGCTAATCCCTACGGGTACTACAATCCTTCACCCGCCGCGGCAGTCAATCCAGCGAAATACTCCTGCATCACCGACACCGGCAACACGGTCGCCGATCACCGTCCGTTCCCATGCTGGAGCGTTATCCAGAGTGTCGCCAACATTGGCGTAAGCAATTACAACAGCCTCACCGCAGAGGTATCGAAACACGCAGGCAAGGGTCTGCAATTCGACGCGAGTTATATTTACACGCGCGACTTATCCGACGCCGGCGGAGCTATTCCAACCGCATTCGCCGGTGCGGGCGGCACTTTTATGACCGACCGCTTTCATCCCCGGCTGGACTACGGCAACGTGACATACGATCGCAGGCACCGCTTCCTCGCTACCTTCCTATACGATCTGCCCGTGGGCAAAGGGAAGCCATTCCTGAATCGAAGCGGCGTCCTCAACACAATCGTGGGAGACTGGCAACTCGGCGGAGTTGCGATCGCGCAAACGGGCCCCTTCCTCACGCCGACGCAGTCAACCTACGATCCGGCAAACACGAACATTCTCTCCACCGTTTACGCTTCGCGTCCAGACCGCGTGGCTGGGATTTCGCCTTACGCGGCCCATCGCAATACTTCGGCATGGCTTAATCCGAATGCGTTTTCTTATCTGAATCTCTGCCAGGGATATGCCACCAACACTTGCAACAATGTCGGCATAGGGCGATTTGGAAATGCACCAGTGGGCGGTTTCAGTGGGCCTGGAACACAGAACTACTCGCTCTCGTTGATGAAAGACTTCTCGTTTACTGAGCGAGCCAAATTGCAGATCGGTCTGGCAGCGGCCAATGTCTTCAATCATCGCAACTATGAGCCGCCCGCGGTCGCCGTGGATCAGTCGTCTTTCGGCTCCATCTCCGCATTGCAGACGGCCGAAGGTGCCGGGCCCCGCAATCTGCAGCTCTCCGGAAGGATCACTTTTTAACTGAGTAATATTCCCGTAAGAATGCCCGGAAGCAATTGCTTCCGGGCATTCTTATGTATATGAACCGCGAACTATTTGCCCGTTCCCTCTGTCAACGTCAAAATGCGATCGACGCCCGACGCCGAGAACTTCTCGGCCTTCCCACTTGGCCAGTGAACCTCAATCTCATCTACCGTAGTTGCCTCGCCTAGCCCAAAGTGCGGGCGCTGATCGCTCGATGAAATATAACTCCCGCCGCTTACTACATCCACCCGCTGTTTCATGTGATTGGCGGTCAAGTACACAGTCGCGCCCACCGCATCTCGGGGGCTCTTGGTGCCGCCGACCAGCTTCAACTCGATCCAGTGGTTGTGGTCCGGGCTCACATTGCGCAGAATAACCGGATGACCATCTTCCACATTGATCACCGCGTCCAGCTTGCCGTCATTGAACAAATCTCCAACAGCCATGCCTCGCGCCGGAATCACATCCGCCAGGCCAGTGCCCTCGACCGCAGGCATAACTTCAAATTTCTTGCCTTGCAGATTGTGGAAGAGCATCGGCCGCTGCGCCCAGGTAGTGCCCCACTGGTGCTGATCCACCTGCGGATAGACATGGCCATTTACTGTGAGCAGATCTTTCCAGCCATCGTTGTCATAGTCTAAGAAAGCATCGCCCCATCCGAGGAAGGGAACTGATATCTCCGCAATGCCCATCTGGTAGCTGATGTCGGTAAAGTTGGCGTCGCCTTCGTTGTGATAGAGGGGCTTGTAATCGTCCGAAAACGTAGTGTTGTAGATATCGAGCTGGCCGTTGTTCTCGTAGTCGCCGACGGCAATGCCCATGGTCGCCGTCTCGCGCCCAGCCTCGTTCAGCGCATAGCCGGAGGCATAACTCACATCGTCGAATGTCCCGTCGCCCTTGTTGATATAGAGATAATTCGGCGTCGAGTCGTTGCCCACCAGCAGGTCCGGCTTGCCATCGTTGTTGATGTCTACAAACAGCGCGCTTAGGCCGTAGTAGCCGGGCTTGTCGGCAACGCCGGCCTTCTCGCTTACATCGGTAAAGGTGCCGTCGCCGTTGTTGTGGAAGAGATGATCCGGCTCGCCCTTCAGTCCATGCGGGCCGCAGTTAACCGGCACGCCGCGGAAGGAGCAGAACGCAAACGAGACTCCGTCTGCCCCGCCCACTGGCTTGTTGTTCAAGTCAAAATGCACATAGCCGGAAACAAAAAGATCGAGCTTGCCATCGCCGTCGTAGTCGCCCCAGGTAGCTCCGGCGGACCAGTTGCCCAGTGTGACGCCGGCCTTCTCCGCCATATCAGTAAAGGTTCCGTCATGATTATTGTGGTACAGGCGATTCTTGCCGTAGTTGGCGACAAAAATATCCGGCCATCCATCGTTGTCGTAGTCGGCAATGGCCACGCCAAAGCCCCAGCGATCGTTGGCCACGCCAGCCTTGGCCGTCACGTCGGTGAATGTTCCGTCGTGGTTGTTGTGAAAGAGCGCGGCATGCGGCGGCTCTTCTTTGCCGTCCAGCGCCTTGAAGGTCGACCCATTTACGAGGTAGATGTCCAGCCAGCCATCGTTGTCGTAGTCGATCAGCCCAACGCCTGAGCCGTTCGTCTCCAGAATGAAATGCTTCTCCGCGTCGCCCATCTTGTGCGTCCAGCGGGTCACGCCGGCCTTCTCGCTGATGTCTTCAAAGATCACTGGCCCAGACGCGACAAACCCTCCGGCCGTGATTGGCCGCTGATGGCTGTCAAGCTGCACCGGATGCGGTGACCCGGTAGCCGCGCCACTCGAAGAGGCAGGTTGCGCGCCTTCTCCCGGTTTGTCGATGCTGCCGGTAGGGCTGGCGCTGGTGCTGCCGCTCTGGGCAAAGGCGAGGCTGGGAATAGCAAAGGAAAACGCGCAGAGAGCGCAAAAGAGCAGGCGAAAACGACCGACCGAAGGCATGCCAGTCAGTATACGAGGTGGAAATGAAGCGCGCTATCAATCGAAAGATGGAGGCTGGCTGCCTACGGGTTTGTCGATTGGCTTAGGTTTGGGCCCGTTGAGTAAACCATTCAAGAGCCAAAAGGCAGCGGCCGCAAGATTGACCGCCACCATCACGCGAGCTGAATGTGCGGAGTGTGCGTCAAGATGTCCCCTTTGCAGGTCCCTCGCCTCATTTCCGGCCAATGCAAGGTAAGCGAGCGCTACAAACGCAGCACCCCACTTCCTGACTCTTATCTTATCCCTCTTCCAGCGTCCGGGCTCAAAATGGAGTCGGTCGAGCCATCCGATGCCCCAAAAGCAAACCGCTATGCCGATAGACATGAACGCGGCTAGGCAAAGGAGGGGATGATCTAGCCATTTGTCAAAATTCGAGGGAGACACTGCCCCCCAGACGAGCGCCAGCGGCAGCGCGAAAATCAGCAACAGGCAGCCCAACCTGAACCACACCGATGATTGCGAGCTCATATCTTGTCCTCCGGACCATCTGCGAGATCTGCATTTGAATCGGCCATTCGCCTGTGGGTCGCCCAGAGCGCCAATCCCCATATGCTGATCAGGATTTCGCTTCCCAATAGCATGCGTAAGGTCGAGAGTTCACGTGGCACGGACAGCACAAAGAGCCAGCAGAGCGCTGGCGTGAAGAGAACAAGCTTTCAGAAGTCCCACCATCGAATCCTGGCTGTAATTTCACTGCCATGCGCTGGGTCGGCCGCGGCGAAGAGCTTCTTCAATTGCCCTCGAAGAGCCATCCATAAAAGAAGTTTCGCAGGGAGTTATGCAATTTCAAGCCACTGAGAATCGCGTGAACTCATCCAGAGCCACTCCCGAGGCAGGAAGAGTAATGCATCCGTCAGAAACAACAGAAAAAAACTGGGGCACGGGCTTCTTGAATAGGGACATCGGCTTAACCTCGCCGGGGATGCAGTTGGGCGGTAGGTAAGGAATAACACAAACTAACTCTCACTTGTCCAACAATTCATAAGGAATTCCAAACCGGCCAATCTGAATCAGCGGCTTTTCCCCCGGCGGCAGAATCCGCAGCGACCTCACCACGCCGGCGCCGGGAATCCGCGTGGCCTTCGCCGTTCCCACCGGCTTGCCGGTGAGCGCCTCATAGAGCCGCACACTCAGCCCATCGTCATCGCGGCTGAAGCCAAAGACATACTCTCCCGGCGTAAGGTGAATTCCATCGATACTCATGGGCGACTGCACCACCAGATAATGCGAATACTTGCCATCCGCCGAATACCCGGCCGTAATCAGCACAATCCCGGCAATAAAGTGCCCTTTTCCGTCCGTTATCCCGCTGGCCGTGCTCAATTCGGTCTCGATATGCTCTTTTTCGACCGGCGCGCGGGCGGGAAGCAGCGCGCCGAGTTCCGCGTCGGTCGCCTGCCGCCAGACAGGCTTCTGCTCGGCTGCGGAGACCGCAAATGCCGCAAGGAAAGCAGAGGCGAGCGCGAACGCGCGGAGGTTCGCTCGGAATCTAAATTCGCGCCCTTTGAGGGTAAGGTCACGGGTATGCGCAACCAGACTAGAAGCAGATTCCCAAAGGGAATGACAGAAAGAAACGCAAGAGCGGCGTTTCAAGAAGGGTTGAGTTTTCATAAGCGAATGTCTCCCTTCGATTCCAACTGCACCAGTCCCCGCTGGATAGCGGCCGTCGCAGCCTGGGTGCGGTCCTCCACGCCCAGCTTGCCCAGCAAATTATTGATGTGCGTCTTCACCGTAGCCTCGGAAATCTCGAGCGCCAAGCCAATTTCCTTGTTGCTCTTGCCGCGCACAATCTGCTCCAGCACGTCCTGCTCGCGCTGGGTAAGCTGCTCGGTCGCCATGCGCTCGGCCAGCTTCTGCGCAATGGCCGGCGGAATTATCGATTTGCCGGCATGGACCGAACGGATCGCTGAGATCAGCGTGTCGACGCTCATTCCTTTCAAGAGATAGGCCCGCGCCCCGGCCTGCAAGGCGCGATAGATATCCTCGTCGCCGTCGTACGTCGTGAGCACGATGAACCGCGCCTGCGCATGCTTGGAACGCACGCGCTGGATCACTTCCACACCGCTCATCTTCGGTAGCCGCAGGTCCACCAGGGTTACATCGGGATGGGTCGCGTCAAACTGCCGCACCGCCTCAGCGCCGTCCGCGGCCTGACCCACGACCTCAACCCCCTCCACAACGCTCAGCAGGGCAATCAGTCCCTGGCGAACGATCGGGTGGTCTTCCACAACGAGAATACGAATTGGATTGTTACTCACAGTCACTCCTCACAAATCATTGCAAACTGAATCATTACGCTTCCGGTGCCGGCACCATAAGCTTCACCGTCGCTCCCATCCCTGGGTGGCTGACAATCGTGATCTCGCCGCCGATCAGTTCCGTACGCTCCCGCATCCCGGTAAGCCCGTAGTGACCCTGGGGCGACCCGGATTGGCCGCCAGCGTCAAATCCCCTGCCATCGTCGGCCACGGTCAACGTCAGCGAACGCTCGTCGTATTCCAAACGCACGCCCAGGTGGCTCGCATCGGCATGTTTCTTTACATTCTGAATCGCCTCCTGTGCGATGCGCATGATCTCCTGTTCGGAGTCGCCCGGCAGCTCGCGGTAGGCTCCGTAAACCTCCACGTGCGCCTCCAACCCGCCGCCATTCGCCGTCTCCACCAACCGGCGCAGGCGGATGGGAAGGGTCTGCTCGCCCGTATCTTGCGAGCGGAGCGCCCAGATCGATTGGCGCGCATCGTTCAAACCATCCCGCACCATCTCCTGCGTCATTTTCAGATGCTTTGCCGCGGCGTCTGCGCGGCCGTGACGCAGCAACTCACCCAGGATTTCCAGTTGGAGCGAAATCCCCACATAGCCTTGCGCCAGTGTGTCATGAATCTCCCGCGCGATCCGGTTCCGCTCGCCCATGACTGCGCCGAACTCCCGCTCTACGCGTAAGACACGGCCGCGGAAGAGCAGCAGGATCAGTCCGGCAACTGCCAGGAGAGCAACGGCGCGAAACCACAGAGTCTGGTAGTAGTGAGGCTGTAAGACAAAGTTGACGGACGCCTCCCGGGGCGCGTAAGACGCAGTATCGTCCGCGCTGGCAAAGGCCGCGTCCCCCAGCGCCGCGCGTACGCGAAAGTGGTAAGTTCCGGGTGGAATGTTGGTGTAATACGCTGTACGACGCGCGCCGGCATCCGTCCAACCGTGGTCGAATCCCTCCAGCATGTACTGGTAGCGCAGCTTCTGCGGAGCCGCAAAACTCAACCCTGCGTAATCGAATTGAAAGCGCAGCGCGCCGGCTGTAATACGCAGGGCATTTTCCGCTTCTCCGCCGGAAAGATCGCGGTCGTCCACAGCAAAGCGCTCCACCGCGACAGGCGGCGCGGGTGGCGTCGCGGGAAAGTGCAACGGATCCACAATGACCACTCCGCGTGGCGAAGTAAACCATAGCGCTCCGTCTGCTGCTTCACCCACGGTCGGATGGCTGTTGCTGCTCATCTCCCGGCTGCGCAGGCCGTCCGCAGTTGAAAAATTCACGCCGCGTGCGGCATGCAAATCGCAGGCCTGCCGTTTCGCGCACTCCAGCAACGCGGCCATCTCCAGGCGCGTCAGCCCGGTGTCCGTCGCCAGCCACAGATGGTCCCGGTCATCCTTGTTGTGGC
>Ga0182012_10005409_pt1 | contig 13213 bp, 9 predicted proteins | sample 612S2SmetaG_FD_120486 | JGI IMG/M metagenome (GOLD analysis project Ga0182012, IMG submission 120486) | Permafrost microbial communities from Stordalen Mire, Sweden - 612S2S metaG | ecosystem: Environmental > Terrestrial > Soil > Wetlands > Permafrost | place: Sweden: Stordalen | collected...
CTTGCCGATCAGTACTCGCATCTCAATCATGCGCAGAAGAGCGTGATCGAAGATGTTCTCAGTTCGCCGGACCGCATTCAAGGAATCCAAGGCTTCGCCGGCTCGGGCAAGACGACCACGCTCACAGTCATCCGCAGCGCCGCGGAAAGGCAGGGCTATCAGGTTGAGGGTTTCGCCCCGACCTCCCGCGCCGCGCGGCAACTCAAAGAGGCAGGTATCGAAGCTGGAACCTTACAAGCCTTCCTCGTTCGTGAACAAGACAGCGAACGCAATCCAGAGCACAGGCGTCTTTTCTTTGTTGATGAATCAAGCCTCGCCAGCACCAACCAGATGCGCGAATTCATTTCGCGGCTTGGTGCGCATGATCGAGTGCTTCTGATCGGCGATATCCGGCAGCATCAAGGCGTCGAAGCAGGTCGCCCTTTCGAGCAAATGCAGGAAGCTGGAATGCGCACCGCCAGACTCGATGAGATCGTTCGACAGAAAGAACCGATACTGAAATCTGCCGTCGAACTCCTTGCAACGGGCCAAGTCTCTGCCGCGCTCGGCGCACTCCAAGAGCAGGGCCGGGTGAAGGAAATTCCCAACGCAGAAGAACGCGTACGCACCATCGCCAAGAGCTACATCGAGTCACCTGAGAACACTCTCATCGTCTCCCCTGACAATGCTTCCCGCCGCGAGCTGAACGTCGCTGTTCGCCAGGAGTTAAAGGCCAATGGAAGCCTCGCACCGGAAGATCATACTTTCCCTGTCCTAGTTCAGCGTCAGGATATGACCGGAGCCGAACGATCTTGGGCGAGCCACTACGAGATCAATGACGTAGTTCGCTACACACGCGGCAGCAAAGCCGTCGGAATCGAAGCCGCCGCCTACGCATTGGTCGTCGCGATCAACCCATCGGCAAACCAGCTCACGGTCGAAAAAGCGAACGGACAGCTTGCGACCTACGATCCCCGCCGCCTTACAGGCGTCAGCGTCTACCGAGAGATCCAGCGCGAGTTTTCCGTAGGAGACCGGATTCAGTTTACTGCCCCCGACAAATCGCTTGGCGTTGCGAATCGCGACATGGCCGCGATCGAGGCGATCCACCCCGATGGTCGCTTGTCCGTCCGCCTCGACAACACCCGACAGATCGAGTTCAACCCCAACGAGCATCGTCATCTCGACCACGGCTACGCCGTCACCAGCCACAGCTCCCAGGGCCTTACCGCCGAACGCGTTCTCATCCAAGCCGATACCAAAGTTCATCCGGACCTGCTTAACTCCCGCTTTGCTTACGTGTCCATCTCCCGTGCCAGCCACGACGCCACACTCTTCACCGACGACATCGCAAAGCTCGTGCCTCAGCTTGGAGCCGACGTCTCCAAAACCTCCGCCCTGGAAATCAATCAAGGTTTATCCGCCGGACAAGGAATTGGGCTAGGGCTCTGACACTGCCAACCGTTAAGGTACCCGAAAGGTTGCATAGCTCTTATTCCATTTGCGATTCGACCCTTGCCGTCTAGAATCTTGTTCAGCTCCATGATCAAGCCTCGAATCGGAATTACTCGCAAGAGTGGCACGCTTTTGACAACACAGGAGACAAACCACGGGCGATATCGTGTCCGGGTGGAGGAAGCTGGTGGCCTTCCTGTTGACATCATGCCGCCAGCCAACGCGTCGGCTGACCTCATTCAGGAAGAAAGAATTCAGGGACTGATTTTCACTGGAGGCGGTGACCTAAATCCGGTCTTGTACGGCGAACAGAACCGCGCCTCGCATTATATTGATGACGAGAGGGATAGGTTTGAAATTGAATTGATGCGGCGAGCTTTGGGCCTCGGCTTACCGCTCTTGGCAATTTGTCGCGGATTCCAGATTTTGAATGTTGCATGCGGAGGAATGCTGTTACAAGACATTCCTACGCCGCCGCACCAGCAACACGCTGCAAAAGATGGAGTTTCCGCAGCGCATACAATTGATTTAACGGATGGATCGCGTTTGCAGTCGCTGTTGGCGAAATCACCTATCGCGGTAAACTCCAGGCATCACCAAGCGGTCACACGCAGAACGCTCGGATGCCCGCTCGTCGCAACAGCATTTTCATCCGGCGAGGACATCGTCGAAGCGATCGAAATGCCAGGAAAAGCGTGGATCGTGGGTGTCCAGTGGCATCCGGAACGGATTGAAGACAATATAGGAGACTCATTTCAGGTGCTGTTTCGGGACTTCATGCGAGCAACAGTCGAAAAGAGTGGACTGAAATAAGAATGGCCATCAAGAAATCACAACTTTATGCGTCTCTCTGGGCTAGCTGCGACGAGCTTCGTGGCGGCATGGACGCCTCGCAATACAAAGACTACATCCTCACACTGCTGTTCATGAAGTACGTTTCCGACAAGTACGCCCACAAGCAGGATGCTGTGATCGACGTCCCAGGAGGAGGCAGCTTTGCCGACATGGTTAAGCTGAAGGGCGACAAGGAGATCGGCGAAAAGATCAACAAGATCATCAGCAAGCTGGCCGAGGCAAACGATTTGGTAGGCGTGATCGACGTCGCTGATTTCAACGATGACGACAAGCTGGGCAAGGGCAAGGAGATGCAGGATCGGCTTTCGAAGCTGATCGGCATCTTCGAGTCGCTTGACTTCAGTGCCAACCGCGCCGAGGGCGATGATCTGCTCGGCGATGCCTATGAATACTTGATGCGGCATTTTGCGACCGAATCCGGAAAGAGTAAGGGCCAGTTTTATACCCCGGCTGAGGTGTCCCGCATCATGGCCCAAGTAGTTGGGATCGGGCCGAAAACACGGCAGGATTCGACGATCTACGATCCCACCTGCGGTTCCGGATCGCTGTTGCTCAAAGCCGCCGACCAGGCTCCACGCGGGCTCACGATTTACGGTCAGGAAAATGATGTGGCTACATGGGCGTTGGCCCGGATGAACATGATCCTGCACGGGCATGCAACCGCCGACCTGTGGCGAGGCAATACGCTCTCCGATCCGCACTTCAAAGAGCCAGGAGGTGGTCTAAGGCGGTTTGATTTCGCTGTTGCGAATCCGCCGTTTTCAGCCAAGGCATGGACGAATGGGGTCAACACTGGCAAGGATGAGTTCCATCGTTTCGACCTTGGTATCCCGCCGGCGAAAAACGGTGACTATGCTTTCCTGTTGCACCTGATTGCGTCGCTGAAAAGCAACGGCAAAGGCGCGATCATTCTCCCCCACGGAGTGCTCTTCCGCGGGAACAAAGAAGCCGATATCCGCCGCAATCTCATCCAGCGGGGATTAATCAAAGGCATCATCGGATTGCCGCCAAACTTGTTCTACGGCACGGGTATTCCTGCTTGCGTTGTGGTGATTGATAAGGAAAATGCGACCGTCCGCACTGGCATTTTCATGATCGATGCCAGCAGAGGTTATATAAAGGACGGCAACAAGAATCGTCTGCGGGAGCAGGACATTCACAAGATCGTGGATGTCTTCAATCGTCAGACTGAAGTGCCCCGCTATTCGCGCATGGTGCCAGTGTCCGAAATCGCCAGCTCGGCAAACGATTACAACCTCAACATCCCGCGTTATATCGATTCGTCAGAACCCGAAGATCTTCATGACCTCGATGCACATCTATGTGGCGGCATCCCTAATCACGACTTGGATGCACTGGGGAGCTACTGGAGCGTGTTTCCTTCGCTGCGCGCTGAGTTGTTCGAGTCAAACGGCCGAACGGGTTATAGCCAGGCTCGAGTTGAGAGCCAGCAGTTGAAAGGAGCAATCCTCAGATACCCGGAATTCGCTGCCTATTCGAAGAACGTAGCGGCTGTGTTTCACTCGTGGCGCCAGGTATACGAGCCGATGCTGAAGGCAATCAAGGCTGGTGTAAAGCCGAAGGCCGTGATCCGCGCAGTCTCGGAAGATCTACTGGAGAGGTTCGCATCGTTGCAGTTGGTCGATAAATACGACGCGTATCAACGGCTGATGGATTATTGGGCCGAGACGATGCAGGACGATTTGTTCCTTATTGGGTCGGAGGGTTGGCTGGAGGCAGCGGAACCGAGGGGTGCGTTCGAAAACAAGGAGCGGAAAATCCGAGAGACGCCCGACCTTGTTGTGGAAGGAAAGAAGTACAAGATGGACCTAATTCCGCCGAGGCTGATCGTAGCCCGTTACTTCGCTGAGGAGCAGGCTGAGATTGACGCGCTAGAGGTCAAGCGTGAGGCGGCCGAGCGTGAGCTGGAAGAGTTCATCGAAGATAACGCCGGCGATGAGGGACTCCTGGAAGACGCCAAGACTGACAAAGGCGGTGTGACCAAAGCCAGCGTGAATGATCGGCTGAAGGAGATCAGGGATGAGAAAGATAGTGATGATGAGAAGCGGGCCCTCGCTCGCTGCAGGGAACTGATCGACACTGAGGCCGCAGCGGCGAAGGAGGTGAAGGAAGCCCACGCGGAACTCGATGGCAAGGTGCTGGCGCAGTACGGGAAGCTAAGCGAGGCGGAGATCAAAACCCTCGTTGTAGACGACAAGTGGTTGGCGTCAATTTCGAGAGCAGTCGAGGGCGAAGTGCAACGTCTGACACAGCAACTCGCCGCCCGCGTTACGGAACTGGAAGAACGCTACGCTCGTCCGCTTTCCCAACTGGAGCGTGAGGTCAATGTACTCAGCTCGAAAGTAGAAACACACTTGAAGAAGATGGGTGTTTTATGGGGATAAACGGCGAGGTCCTGCAACTCACGGGCCCGTCTGATCGGTGTCCGTCCGCGTCCGACGCATCTGATGTGCGGTCAGGGTATAAAAGAACTGATTTCGGGATCATCCCTGAAGACTGGCGGTTGTTGCCGGTTCGACGCATGGGCGAAGTACTCATAGGGAAGGCGTTGGCGGTTAACGCACCTGGGCAACAGCGATCCTACCTGCGCACTAAGAACGTTTTCGATGGCCGGATTGACGTTGAAGATGTTTTAACGATGCCCATGACCGACGCTCAGTTCCAGCAATTCAGAATCATTCCAGGTGACGTTCTTCTCAACGAAGGACAGAGTCTCGAACTGGTAGGAAGATGCGCGATGTATCAAGGCGAATATCCTGAGCCATGTGCAATACAGAACCAGTTGTTGCGGTTTAGAGCAAGAGCTGGAGTTTCTGCAGAGTTTTCCTCACATCTATTCCGCTATTGTCAGCAGACGGGAGTCTTCGCGCGGATCGCACTGCAGACGACCTCCATAGCCCACCTGGGCGGCACACGATTTGAACGTCTGTTACTCCCTTGGCCAGAGAACGAGCAGGAACAACGTGCCATCGCCGAAGCTTTGTCGAACGCGGATCAGCTGATCGAAGCGCTGGACAGGCTCATTACGAAGAAGCGCGCGATCAAGCTGGCCACCATGCAGCAACTGCTCAGCGGCAAGACTCGCCTGCGGGGATTCACGAGAGCGTGGCGAAACGTATCGCTCGCACAGTTCGGCAAGACGTACGGCGGTCTAGCTGGAAAGTCGAGAGAGGACTTTGGCCGTGGCGAGGCGATGTACGTTCCTTTCCTAAATATCATCAACAATGTCGTCCTCGACACTCGCTTCGTGGAGCCAGTCCGTGTCGCCAGCGCTGAGCACCAAAACCTTGTCGGGAAAGGAGACATCTTCTTTAACGGATCTTCGGAAACGGCAGAGGAAGCAGGTATGTGCTCGGTGCTGCAGGACAATGTTGAAAACGTGTACTTGAACAGTTTTTGTTTTGGTTTCCGGTTCAACCATGAAGCAAACGAAAATCCGCTCTTTCTCGCGTACTACTTCCGAAGCGGAGAAGGGCGGCGCCTCTTGTATGCGGAAGCACAGGGCGCAATCCGATATAACATCTCAAAAAGGCGACTGCTAAAGTTGCCGCTCCGCATTCCGAGTCGCGATGAGCAAGATGCAATTGTGGCTATCGTGTCTGACATGGATGCCGAGATCGTCGCGCTGGAGCACCGACGCGACAAGACAAATGCCATCAAGCAAGGCACGATGCAGCAGCTTCTCACTGGAAGGACTCGACTCGTATGACGACTGGGAAAAGCTACTACCGCGTAATGCTCGGGGAAAAGAGCATGTTCGCGGAGCAGTGCTTTGCCGGAGGTTTCATCGGCACTGATTTCGGCATACATCAAGATTTGTCCAAAGATCTGCCAGATGACTGGCGTAAATTCAATCAGAAGTTCATTCCTATCTACCTAAGCACACACCCAGGCAAAAGCAAGATCAGCGCAGGTTTGGCTTGTGGCGCTCTCTGGACCGTTTCGAAGGGTATCAGGCAAGGAGACCGCGTGCTCTGCCCCGACGGCTCCGGCCATTACCGCGTGGGTGAGGTGGGCGGTGGTTACAGCTACGAACCGGGAAAGATCTTGTTTCATCGTCGTCCGGTACGCTGGCTCGACATAACTATTGAGCGCAGCGCAATGAGCGAAGCCCTTCGGCATTCCGCCGGCTCGATCGGGACTGTGAGCAACGTTAGCCAATACGCCGGAGAGATTGAGTCGTTTATCGGGAATGCGACGGCACCTAAGCTAATCGCGACCGATGAGGCGGTGGAGGACCCGTCGGCGTTCGCCATGGAAGAGCATCTGGAAGATTTCCTCGTGGCCAACTGGGCTCAGACCGAGCTGGGCAAGGAATACGACATCTTCGAAGAAGACGGTCAGAAGGCGCAGCAATATCCCACTGACACCGGGCGCATTGACATTCTTGCGATCAGCAAAGATAAGAAGCGTCTTCTCGTAGTGGAGCTGAAGAAGGGCAAGGCCCCGGACGCGGCAGTGGGCCAAACGCTTCGATACATGGGGTTCGTCAAGGAGGAGCTCGCCGAGCTAGACCAAATAGTGCAAGGTCTCATCATCGCTCAGGACGACGATCAGCGAATCCGTAGGGCCTTATCGATGGTGCCCAATATTCAGTTTTACAAGTACCAGGTCAGTTTCAAACTGGTGAAGAGCTGATGAGCAACGTCGGCAAGAAAGAGCGTGTTACCCAGAACCGCCTCCTCAAGCTATTTCGGGAAGGCCTTGACTACGACTATCTTGGCAACTGGGAAGAGCGCCCAGGCAACAGCAATGTCGAAGAAGAACTGCTCATCGACTGGCTAAAGCGTCAGGGCCATGATGACAAGGTCATTAGCAAGGTGCTGTACGAGCTCGACAAGGCAAAGGCGCTGGGCGGCAGCAAGAATCTTTACGACGCCAACCGCGAAGTGTATGGCTTATTGCGTTATGGCGTGAAGGTGAAACCCGAGGCCGGCGAACAGAATGTCACTGTATGGCTGGTTGATTGGAAAAACCCAACCAAAAACGACTTCGCGATTGCAGAAGAAGTGACGGTTGCCGGTGTTCACGACAAGCGTCCTGACCTGATGCTCTACTTGAACGGCATTGCCGTAGGCGTTATTGAGCTGAAGCGCTCCATCATTTCCATCGCGGAGGGCATTCGCCAGAACCTCGACAATCAGACAAAGGCTTTCATTCGTCCCTTCTATGCGACCGTGCAACTGGTGATGGCTGGCAACGACACCGAGGGCCTACGCTACGGCGTCATCGAGACACCTGAGAGGTACTACCTCGGTTGGAAGGAAGATTCGGCTATCGAGGACCTACTTGATAGAGCCATCACGCAGCTTTGCAACAAGGAGCGGCTGTTGGAGGTGATTCACGACTTCATGGTCTTCGATGCGGGCACCAAGAAGACTTGCCGGCATAGCCAGTATTTCGGTGTGCATGCTGCACAGCAGGCGATAAAGAAGCGCGAAGGCGGAATCATTTGGCACACACAAGGCAGCGGTAAAAGCTTGACGATGGTCTGGCTTGCCAAGTGGATTCGGGAACATGTGGAGAATGCGCGGGTGCTACTGATTACCGACCGCACCGACTTAGATGAGCAGATCGAAAAGGTCTTCAAGGGCGTGGACGAAGACATCTACCGCACTAAGAGCGGCAAGGACCTCATCGACGTTCTCAATAAGAGCGATGAATGGCTAGTCTGCTCCTTAATACACAAGTTCGGAGCCTCTGATGAGATCGATATCAAGAGCTACATCAAAGAGATCCAGCAGTATTTGCCGAAGGGGTTCCAAGCGAAGGGCGACATCTTCGTCTTTGTGGACGAGTGTCATCGCACACACACCGGCGATCTCCACGAGGCGATGAAAGCCCTGCTCCCAGGTGCAATGTTCATCGGCTTCACGGGCACTCCGCTCCTCAAGAAGGACAAGAAGAAAAGTTTGGAGGTATTCGGTCCCTACATTCACACATACAAGTACGACGAAGCGGTGCGCGACGGAGTCGTGCTCGACTTGCGCTACGAAGCTCGTGACATCGACCAGTACATCACGAATCCGACAAAGATCGATGCCTGGTTCGATGCAAAAACTAGCGCCTTGACCGATGTAGCGAAGGCGCAGCTCAAGAAGCGATGGGGCACCATGCGCAAGGTGGAAAGCTCCGAGCCGCGGCTGAAGATCATTGTCGATGACATTCTGATGGACATGGAGACTCGTGACCGTCTAAAGAGTGGCCACGGCAACGCGCTCCTGGTTTCAAGCAGCATTTACAACGCCTGCCGCTTCTACGAGATGTTCCAAAAGTCTGATCTTGCGGGGAAGTGCGCCATCATCACGTCATACAAGCCGACGCCAGGAGACATCAAGGGAGAAGAGACAGGCGAAGGGAAGACTGAAAAGCTGCGCCAGTACGACATCTACCGCAAGATGCTGGCCGACTACTTCAATGAGTCGGAAGATGAGTCGATGACCAAGGTCGAACAGTTCGAGTTGGAAGTGAAGCGGCGCTTCATCGATGAGCCGGGGCAGATGAAGCTGCTCATCGTCGTTGACAAGCTGCTAACCGGGTTCGACGCGCCTCCCGCGACATATTTGTACATCGACAAGCAGATGCATGACCATGGCCTATTTCAAGCTATCTGCCGTGTGAACCGCCTCGACAGCGAGGACAAGGAATACGGCTACGTCATCGATTACAAGGACCTGTTTAAAGCGTTAGAGAAGTCGATCCACGACTACACGGGCGAAGCGTTCGCCGCCTATGACGCCGAGGACGTACAGGGATTGCTCACCGATCGACTCACAAAGTCGAAGGAGCATCTCGAAGAGCTGCTCGACTCGGTCAAGGCGTTGTGCGAACCAGTTACTCCTCCGAAGAACACCATCAACTATGTCCACTACTTCTGCGGGAAGAGCGGCGACGGCGACGAACTCGAAGATAACGAGCAGAAGCGTGTGGCGCTATACAAAACAGTAGCGGCCTTGCTTCGAGCGTACGCGGACCTCGCGAATGAAATGACAGACGCGGGATATAGCGAGAAAGAAAGCCAAGAGATAAAAGAGGAAGTTGCGTATTACGAAAAGGTTCGTGAGGAAATCAAGCTGGCCAGTGGTGATTACGTTGACATGAAGGTCTTCGAACCCGCCATGCGTCATCTTCTGGACACCTACATCAAGGCTGACGAGAGTACAAAGCTCTCAGCTTTCGATGACATGACGCTTGTGCAACTGGTGGTGGACCAGGGTCAGCGCGCAATTGAGAAACTCCCAGACGGCTTGCGCAAAGACCCCGAGGCCATGGCGGAGGCAATTGAGAACAATGTGCGAAGGCTCATCATCGACGAATCGCCGGTCAACCCAAAATACTTCGAGAAGATGTCAGAGCTGCTTGAAGCACTGATCCGCGAAAGAAAAGACCAAGCCCTGCACTATACGGAGTACCTTGCGAAAATCGTGGCCCTTGCCAGAAAAGTCCAGAAACCAGAGAGTACAACTTCGTATCCAGCCGCACTCAATACAGGGGCGCTTCGGGCCCTTTACGATAATCTCGACAAAGATGAAAAGCTTGCGGTCCGAGTAGATGCAGCAATCCGGGCGGTTAAGAAGGACGGATGGCGTGGTAATCGGTTCAAGGAACGCGAAGTTCGAGCCGCTATAAAGTCTGCCCTCGATGGGGATGATGGCATTCTCAACAAGATTTTCGAAATTGCGAAGGCGCAGCGTGAATACTGAGAGACAGCACATAGAGATCCGAGGTCTCCAGGTTGAGATTGTTCGGAAGGACATCAAGAATCTGCACGTTGGGGTTTACCCACCGAATGGACGCGTGCGGGTCGCGGCGCCCATTCGTCTGAACGAAGATGCAGTTCGTTTGGCCGTGATTAGTCGACTTGGATGGGTCCGCCGACAACAGGCGAAGTTCCAACAACAAGAACGCCAGTCGCAAAGAGAGATGGTCAGCGGCGAAACGCACTTCGTTCGGGGCAGACGCTACCGACTGGCCGTCATCGAAAGCGATGAGGCCGCTAAGGTGGTCCCCCGCACGACGCGCCGCCTGGAGCTGTTCGTGCGCCCGGACAATGGACGAGAGTGCAGACAACGAATCCTCGATCGCTGGTATCGGGATCTGCTTCGCCAACAGGTAGCTCAACTCCTGTCTAAATGGGGGCCGCGGATCGGCGTACAGGTCAGGCAATGGGGAATCCGAAAGATGAGAACCCGATGGGGGACATGTAACCGAGAGGCAGGGCGGATCTGGGTGAATCTGGAATTGGCGAAGAAGCCGCCGTCCTGTTTGGAGTTCATTGTGGTACACGAGCTCGTCCACCTAGTCGAACGACACCACAATGACCGCTTCAGAGAATTGATGGATGAGGCTCTGCCAACCTGGAGACAACATCGGGAGCTCCTTAACCGCTCTCCATTGAGCCATCAGAGCTGGCGATATTAAGACATGTTTGGAATGACAATTTTCGCGGAAACGTTGTCAGTTGGAAATCCACACCATTTCCCACCAACCTCGCCGTAACTTTCCCAAACCGTTACTTGCTGTACTTGATCGTGATGTTCGCAGAGTCCGCCACGGCTTTGATCCTCCCGTACTCTGTCGGCGAGATCAGGGGTGTCGGAGCAGCAACGACTGCGAAGTCACCGGCGCCGCAACGATCCCCAAAAAACATATACGCTTCGCCGTTGCTCGCAAGCCTCGGGCGCCAGGCAAGGCCATCGACACCTGGAATGTGGTCATGCAATAGCTTGGCCCAGGTACGCGTGGCCGGATATTGGGAAGTTGGCGAATGGATCAGTTCATCTTCGCGAAGCGATTCGCTGCGACGAGACACTTTGAGCTGGCGCAACTGTGGGTTGGTGAGACGCACCACCCGCAAGTCTCGAAGCGTCCGCAGTTCGAAATACTCCCACGTCTCAACTTGGGACCGCATGATCTCTGGAGTTTGAACATGAGGTACCTGGTGGAAGACGCTCTCCAGAGCAGCAGCCTCATACGTTGTCGCTGCGTAGATGGTCGGTACGTTGTAACCAGCCATATCTGGAAATGGATTGAATCGGGCTCCATCAGTGGCGATGGTCCAATCCTTACCGATACTGGGGTTGAAAGAATTGGGCGGGTAAACCGTCGCCGGAGGCAGGGCAATACCGCGGAACCGCGTCAGCGTCGTCCCTGCCGGAATCAGAACGGTTTGTGGGAGTGCCCCTGACGGTGATCGAGGGGCACTCGGACAGGCTCTTCTAGAAGCCATCAGCCGGATGTGCGAAAGCATGGGCTAGGGGAACCACGCGTTCGGCTTTCGATTTGAGAAGGTCCACCGGTAGCTTCCCATCCAAATACGAATTTGGACTTGTGAAGAAGAAAGCTAGATCCCATCCCGTGAATGAGCGAGGCATTTCTTTCAAAATGTCAGCGATGGCCGGGATCGGCTCACCGTCTTTGAATTGGAATTCCGGATATAAAGTCTGATTCTGAAATCGAACCCCAAAGATTTTCTTCTCAGAGGTCCATCGAGAAGCTATTGCCGAACGATTCTTGGCAGTATTCCCGGCTTCATCCGCAACCTGGGATGCTGACAGTCCCTTGTACTGCGAAATGAAATGCTCCCGCCAAGCACGCGATTCACGGTCCAATCCTTCAGAAAGAGTTTTTCGTACGGATTCATCCTCGATCCCAACTTGAAGCACGATTCGCACGGCTTTGACTTCCTTCGGGAGCGGTTCGAGACCTAGATGTTCAAGGGTGTTTAGCTTTAGATGAGACGGAAAGATATAAATCCCTTCTTCCGGAACAAAACTCTTTCGAAATTGTTCCGGACTCGAACAGCCTCGATAAATTCGAATGCCGTTACGCTCAACGACTTCGATCGTCGCAGCCTTCTGAGCATTCGATCCCGATCTTCGTTTAGTCGGGCTCTTGCTCACTTCATGCCAACACTTTTTCGCAGCAGAAATCACAGCATTCATCACCAATAGATGATCCGGCTGATCTCCTGGTTTGTGCTTGGCCCGCAAGATGACCGCGTATACCTCTTTGCTACTGCCTTGCGGTTGGCAAAGAACTTCTTTCACTGTGCCTATAGCTTTCTCGACGGGCGCCGCCGCAGACCCGGTTGAAAGAAGCATTTCTGCGCTCAGATCCGATATCATAGCCACCTCCGACCCATATTCACTATTTTCATTGTATTCACATATTTCACGGATTTCAAGAGGCGAACGGCACAAAGGTACCCTGTCCGCTTCCATGCGGCCTTCGGACGCCAAACCGTTTTATTAGTACGCCGTCCTAAGAACTTTATTCTCCTTGGTTTCAGCGCCTTACGTAGATTCCGGACACCTTCCTACAGGAATGGCTTGACATGTATGGTACGAGTAGTATTTACTCGTACCATACTTATATATATACTCGTACACTTCAAAAATATTGCAATTGCGATGGAGAAACACATGGGATTGCAGACTTCAATAGAAAATGTAACTCGTACCGAGGACGGACCATACGAATGCTACGATGCTGTCGTAACGGCCCACGACATCTCCCAGCTGTACAAAACTGGGTTCTTAAAGGTTGACGACGACCGGCAACGGGGCGTCGATTCCGTGACCGGCAAGCGCATCATCGACGATGAAAAAGTCGAGAAGTGGGCCGAGCAGCTCGTCACCGGCGAAGCATATCTCGGCCAACTGAGCTGGAATTTCCGCAAGGATGAAACCTCGCTTGAATACGACGAAGCCAAGCGCTCACTGAAAATCGGCGCCGGCGCGGCGACCATCCCAGATTCCGGACACCGCCACATGGCCCTCCTCAAGGCGGCCGAGAGCGCGGCCAGGGGAAGTAAATTCAAACTCGAACGCAAGGTGAGCGTGAGGATTTACAACGTCCCGGCCAGCGAGGAAAACCGCATCTTTTACGCCATGAATCAGGA
>Ga0182012_10005411_pt1 | contig 13210 bp, 10 predicted proteins | sample 612S2SmetaG_FD_120486 | JGI IMG/M metagenome (GOLD analysis project Ga0182012, IMG submission 120486) | Permafrost microbial communities from Stordalen Mire, Sweden - 612S2S metaG | ecosystem: Environmental > Terrestrial > Soil > Wetlands > Permafrost | place: Sweden: Stordalen | collected...
CGTCTCGGCCATGCCATCGACCAGACCGGCGCCAAACGGGTCGTGCTGGACACCGTGGAGGCGCTGTTTTCCAGCCTGTCGAACAGCGACACCCTGCGCGCCGAATTGCGCCGCCTGTTCGGCTGGCTCAAGGACCGTGGGGTGACCGCGATCATTACGGGTGAGCGCGGTGACGGCACGCTGACCCGGCACGGGCTGGAAGAGTACGTCGCCGACTGCGTGATCCTGCTGGACAACCGCGTGCAGGACCAGGTCACCACGCGACGGCTGCGCGTTGTCAAATACCGCGGATCGGCCCATGGCATGAACGAATATCCGTTCCTCATGGACGATCAGGGCATCACCGTCGTGCCGCTGTCCTCCGCCGGCCTGGAACACAAGATTTCGCACGAGCGGGTCTCGACCGGCGTGCCCGGCCTCGATGCCATGCTGGGGCTCGGCGGCGTCTATCGCGGCTCCAGCGTGCTGATCTCCGGCGTGTCCGGGGCCGGCAAGACCATCCTCGGCGCATCCTTCGCCGCCGCGGCCTGTGCGAACGGCGAACGCTGCATGTTCTTCAGCTTCGAGGAATCGGTCGATCAACTGTTGCGCACGGTCGGATCGGCTGGGATCCATCTGCGCCCCTACCTCGAAGCCGGCCTGTTACGCTTCGAAACCAAGCGGCCTTCGTCCTTCGGTTTCGAAATGCATCTGGCGCTGATGCAACGCGAACTCGACCGCTTCCGGCCGTCCGCCGTGATCGTCGATCCCGTCACCAGCTTTCGCGGACCGGACAGCGAAGTGCATGCGCTGCTGCTGCGCATGCTGGACATGCTGAAAACCCGTGGCATCACCACGGTTTTCACCAGCCTGACCAGTTCCAACGACCGGCTGTCGCAGAGCGATTTCGGACTGTCGTCGCTGATGGACACCTGGGCGTTCCTGCTCGATATCGAAAGCAATGGCGAGCGCAACCGCGGCCTGTATGTCCTGAAGTCGCGCGGCATGAGCCATTCGAACCAGATCCGGGAATATCTGGTGACCAGCAACGGCGTGAAGCTGGTGGAAGCCTATCTCGGCGTGGCCGGCGTGCTGACCGGGTCGGCGCGCCTGTCCAAGGAAGCCGACGACCGGGTCGCGGCTCAGCATCACGGCGAAGAAGTCGCTCGGCGGCGGCGGGAAATCGCCGACCGGCGCGCGGCGGCGGAACGCCAGATTGCCGAACTGCGCGCCGAGATCGCGGCGCAGGAAACCGAGGGCGCCCGCCTGATGGCGCAGGACCAACAGCGTGAAACCGTTCACCAGGCCGACCTGGCCGCCATGGGTGCCAGCCGCGGGGTGCATGGGAACGGCAAGGATGCAAACGGGACGGCTGGGCACGATCCACAGAGAGGCATGCGATGATGGATGATCAGTACAATCTGCGTCTCTATGTGGCCGGACAAACGCCGAAATCGGTGTCGGCCATCGTCAACCTGATCAGGCTCTGCCAGATCCATTTGCCGGGCCGCTGCGATATCGAGATCATCGATCTGGCCGAGCAGCCGCAACTCGCGGCGATGGACCATATTGTCGCACTGCCGACATTGGTGCGCCGCTTGCCGGAACCCTTCAAGCGCATCATCGGTGACCTGTCCAAAACCGACCGCGTGCTACTTTGTCTTGGTATAGAAACAAAGAGGGTGTCGTGCTGAGCCTGGAACCACAAATCGCCCATCAGCACTTTGTGCTGCGGCTGTTCGTCGCTGGCAGCACGATACGCTCAGCGCGGGCGATCCAGACCATGAGGCAGATCTGCGATACCTATCTCAAAGGCCGCCACGACCTGCAGGTCCTGGACCTCTACCAAAACCCGGAAGCCGCGGGGCGTGAGCAGATCGTCGCAGTTCCGACCTTGATCAGGGTGCTGCCCGCGCCGCTGCGCCGCATCATCGGCGATCTCTCCGACCAGCAGCGTGTGCTGGCCAGTCTCGATATCGAATCGCCGTACGCGGGGCTCCCATCATGATGACCAGCCCGTCGTCCGCCGTGGCCGATCCAAGGCAATCCGAAATCGATGAATTGAGAGCCCGGCTGGCCGAAGCGGAAGAAACCCTGCAGGCGATCCGCCAGGGTGATGTCGATGCGGTGGTCATCAACGGCACCGCCGGCCCGCAGGTCTATACCTTGCTGAACGCCGACCGGCCGTACCGGACCATTGTCGAACGCATGCAGGAAGGTGCGCTGACGCTGACCCCGGACGGGACGGTGCTGTACGCCAATCAACGCCTTGCGGCGTTCCTCGCCCTCGGCCTGGAACACATCGTCGGCCAAACGTTCGGGCAATTCATCGATGCCGAAGACCGGCCGCTGTTCTGCTCCTTGCTAACCCGGAACGACCCGCACGGCGGGCGGACTGAACTCGCGCTGCGGGCCGCGGATGGTTCGTCGGTTCCGGTGTATCTGTCCATGATCGAACTGATGGACGAGGGCCGGACCATCATCTCGGGGATCGTGACAGACCTGCGCTGGCCGAAGCAGCGGATGCGGGAACTGGTCGAGGCCAATGCGAAGCTGGTCACGGCCATGGCCGAACGCGAATGGGCCGAGTCCCTGCTGCGCCACGCCCTGAAAATGGAAGCGGTGGGCGAACTCACCGCTGGCCTCGCGCACGACTTCAACAACCTGCTGGCGGTGATCGGCGGCAACCTGGAGCTGTTTTCCGCCCGCACCGACGATGACTGGCTGAAGGCTCGGGTTGACGCCAGCCAGCGTGCGGTGGAGCGCGGCGCCCGCCTCACTCGGCAGCTTCTCGCGTTCTCCCGCCAGCAGAGCCTGCAACCGCAGGTGATGGCGGTGAATGCGTTGCTGCTGGATATCGAGCCGTTGCTGCAGAGTGCCATTGGAGACCGGATCCGGCTGAAGTTGGTGGCGAGCGAGGGGCTGGCGCCCTGCCTGGTCGATGCCAGTGAATTGCAGGCCTCGCTCCTGAACCTCGCCAGGAATGCGGTGGACGCGATGCCGGATGGCGGCTGTCTCACCATTACGACCGCGGCGGCGACACTGGAGGACGTGCCGGGACAGGTCCGCGGCGGTCGTTACTTGTCAATCGACGTAACCGATACCGGACATGGCATGCCATCCGAGGTGCGCGATCGCGCGTTTGATCCGTTCTTTACAACCAAGGACATCGGCAGGGGGACGGGTCTCGGCCTGAGCCAGGTCTATGGTTTCATGCACCAGTCGGACGGACACGTCACGATCGACAGCGTGGCCGGATCTGGCACGACGGTCCGACTATATCTGCCGGTGACCGACATGATCGCGCCCGCTCCCCCACCGCCCGCGACGGTTCCGGTGCCGCAAAGCACGCCCCAATCGCGCCGGGTTCTGGTGGTGGATGACGACCGCGACATCAGGGAACTGGTGGTCGAGGTGCTGGAAAGCCTGGGCTACACAACCGTTGCGGCGGAGAGCGGACCGGCGGCCCTGCTGGTGCTGGATGGCGGTGCGGCGGTCGATGTGGTGGTCAGCGACGTGCTGATGCCCGACGGGATGTCGGGCTTCCAGCTTGCGCGCGAGATAAGACGCCGCTCGCCGAACCTGGCTATCGTGCTGACCTCGGGGATGACCGGACCCGACCATGCGGCGGCGGACGCGATGCGGGATTTGCCGGTGCTGAAGAAGCCATACCGGTGCGAGGATCTGTTGCAGGCGATCGAAACGGCGCTGCACGTGGCGGCGCTGGACCGGATGTCGGCCTAGAACGTTGTCACCGTGGCTGGGAAATCGTGCTCTATTCGTCATGACCGGGCTTTTGCCTCCGGACGGGTTCCGCGGGCGATCAGAAGAGGCACATGGCCGCGTTTTATGACGTGATAAAATGCCCGGCAAATACTGAGAGGAATTCAGATGCACGCCTGCTCTGTGCGCTCGGCAGTGTGCCCCAACCATCGCGGTGCGACCTCGCCCGTTGGCTGACACGGTGGAAAGAATTTTCGACGCCGATTGCGCAGATTAAAGCGGATGTTGGGGGTGACGTCGGTGCCTCAGGTCGGTGGCCTCCGCATCATTGGACGGCTGGAGCGCGGTCGGCCCGGTTTTCGGCCGAGCCTGTGGCACGATGCAGGGGATTGCGGCACCGGCCTGACGGCGTGTATTTGCTTCAATAATTTGAATTTGAAATACCGCACACCATCAGCGCCGCTGCACGGTTCTGCCATCATCACTCACGGTCGTGCGGCCCCGGTCGCTGACTGACTCTGTGGTGAATTTTTCTTCTTATCATATCGACATCCACCTGGACCGGATGCAACTTGCCCTATTATCATGAGATGCGCTGACATCTGGTTTGGAATGATCAATGACACCGGGCGTGTCCGGATCCTGCCCGCGCAGGCGACTGCGAATGCGGCGACGGAATAGAATTGCAACGCACATCGGGCGAAAGGGATTTTTCTTTCTGTCCGTGTTCTCCATGGCTTTGCTGCTTCTCCGCGTAAACCGTGTTAAAATTTGCAGAGCGACCCGTGCCGCCCTGCCATCGCTCGCCCTGGAAGGATATAAACTGTGCTCGGCCACCATGGCCCGCGTATCCGCAGCAACGATGGCCATGAGCGGACTGTTGCGGACCGACAATTGCAACCAACGCTACGTGACCGGCTCGCGCGCCGATGTGGAAATGTCGGTCAGCACGCTCCTGGCCTCCGCGCGACGGCAGGACCGGGAAGCTCCTGACCGACAACGCGGCGCCAGAGCGCGTCGGATCATTATGGTTGGCGGCGCACAGGCCGCCAACGAACCCGGCAACCCAGACCCCTCACTGCCCGTCTGGTCTCCGCCCGCCATCTGCCCTAAACCCCCCGACCCGGGGTGCCAGTGCGCCTCATCATCCTGAGGACGCCAGACCATGCCCGCCTACCGCTCCCGCACCACCACCCACGGCCGCAACATGGCCGGCGCCCGCGGCCTGTGGCGCGCCACCGGCATGAAGGACGGCGACTTCGGCAAGCCCATCATCGCCGTCGCCAACAGCTTCACCCAGTTCGTGCCCGGCCACGTGCATCTGAAGGACCTCGGCCAACTGGTCGCGCGCGAGATCGAGAAATCCGGCGGCGTCGCCAAGGAATTCAACACCATCGCGGTCGATGACGGCATCGCCATGGGCCATGACGGGATGCTGTACAGCCTGCCCTCACGCGAACTGATCGCCGATTCCGTCGAATACATGGTCAACGCGCATTGCGCCGATGCGATGGTCTGCATCTCCAACTGCGACAAGATCACGCCCGGCATGCTGATGGCGGCGATGCGGCTGAACATCCCCGCCGTGTTCGTCTCCGGCGGCCCGATGGAGGCCGGCAAGGTCGTCCACAAAGGCACCACCCGCAAGGTGGACCTGATCGACGCGATGATCTTCGCCGCCGACAGCACCAATACCGACGCGGAAGTGGAGGTGATCGAGCGCTCCGCCTGCCCGACCTGCGGATCGTGTTCGGGGATGTTCACCGCCAATTCGATGAACTGCCTGGTGGAGGCACTGGGTCTCGGCTTGCCCGGCAACGGCACCGTGGTCGCCACCCACGCCGACCGCCGCGAGTTGTTCCTGGAAGCCGGCCGCAAGATCGTCGAGATCACCCGCCGCCATTACGAAACCGACGATTTCACCGTTCTGCCGCGCGCCATTGCGACCTTCGCCGCGTTCGAGAACGCGATGACGCTCGATATCGCGATGGGCGGGTCCACCAACACCGTGCTGCATCTGCTGGCCGCCGCGCATGAGGGCGAGGTGCCCTTCACGATGCAGGATATCGACCGCCTGTCGCGCCGGGTGCCGGTGCTGTGCAAGGTCGCGCCATCGGTTGCGAACGTGCATGTGGAGGACGTGCACCGCGCCGGTGGCATCATGGCGATATTGGGCGAACTCGACCGCCAGGGCCTGATCGACACGTCGGTGTCCACCGTCCACGCCGAAACCCTGGCCGAGGCGCTGCAACGCTGGGATATCCAGCGCACCGCCGACGAGACCGTGCGCGTGTTCTATCGCGCCGCCCCCGGCGGCGTGCCGACGACGGAGGCTTTCAGCCAGGCGGAACGCTGGGGCGCGCTCGACACCGACCGAACAGCCGGCGTGATCCGCGACTCAGAGCACGCTTTCTCGGCGGATGGCGGGCTGGCGGTGCTGTACGGCAACCTCGCCGAGGAAGGCTGCATTGTGAAGACCGCCGGCGTGGACGCCTCGATCCTGACCTTCTCAGGCCCCGCTCGGGTGTTCGAGAGCCAGGATGCGGCGGTGTCCGGCATCCTCGGCGGCGGGGTGAAGGCCGGCGACATCGTGCTGGTGCGCTACGAGGGGCCACGCGGTGGGCCGGGCATGCAGGAGATGCTGTATCCGACCAGCTACCTGAAGTCGAAGGGTCTGGGGAAGGTCTGCGCGCTGGTCACCGATGGTCGTTTCTCCGGCGGTTCGTCAGGCCTGTCGATCGGCCATTGCTCGCCGGAAGCGGCAGAGGGCGGGCTGATCGGCCTGGTGGAGGACGGCGACATCATCGAAATTGACATCCCAGCTCGGCGCATCCACCTCGCGGTTTCCGAAGCCGAACAAGCCCGCCGTCGCGTCGCCATGGAGGCCCACGGCGAGGCCGCCTGGCAGCCGGCAGCGCCGCGTCAGCGGCAGGTGTCCATGGCGCTGAAGGCCTACGCCGCGATGGCGACCAGTGCGGCGCGGGGGGCGGTGCGCGACGTGGCCTCCACGCGGCGGCGGTAGGGGATCGCCGTCCAACACCATTGCCGGGCTTGCCAAACCGCGATGCTTCCGATCTGGCGCACGCCGTCCGGCCGAACCAACGCGTGTGGCACCTGCTGGATCGCCGACGATCAGGCGTTACGCCCCGCAACGCCGGCACCGCGGCCCGGGGGCCACGGCCGAAGCGGCGTCTCAACCGCAATCAAAGCGGAGCCTGCGGCGACCCGAACGCGACCGCGCCCCGCCTATCTCGCCGCCAGGATCGCCCTGATGTCGTCCAGGTGCTCACGGCCCCAGAACAATTCGCCGTCCACCACGAAGCTGGGCACGCCGAACACCCCAGCCGCCTCCGCCGCTCGACTGATCACGGCGACCGCCGCCCGGCCTTCCTCGGCATAACCGGTGAAACCGGCGGCCCCGCAGCCGGCCAGCACCGCATCGAGGACGGCGACGCTTTCGATGTCCAGCGCGCGCTGCCAGAACCGCTCGAATACCGTGTCGTGGTAGCGGCGGAACACCGCCTCGCCCCGGGACTGCGCGAACAGCATCCCCGCGGCGGCCAGCGACGAATCCCAGATTTTCTGCGTCCCGCGGATCACCAGGCCGCGTTTGCGCGCCTGCCGGCGGCAATCCATGTAGCTGTAGCGGACCCGCCGCCACTGATGCGGGTTGCGGTCTTCCTCGGTAACGCGGCCCTCCGTGTCCAACCGAGCGGAGCCGAGATAGCTGGGGATGTCGAGGATGTAGGGCTGCCAGAGCAGCCGGACCGGGAAATCCGCGGCCAGCGCATAGGTCGGATCCTTCGCCAGGTAGGCGTAGGGGCTCTTGTAGTCGGAATAGACGATGATGGTATCAGGGGCTGTCATGGGCGCCGAGGTTGCTGCGGGGCCGCAGAAGAAAGGTCAAAAGTCAGCACCTGGGCATGCATCGCGAGGAGTTCCCGCAAGCCTGCTGCGGTCGGCGGCAGTCCTTTGATCAGCGAATGCGCTGGATTGGGTTTTGTGACAGACGCGGGATCATCGGGATCATTGTCTTCCATGTGATCTCCCTCGTGACGTAAAAGACGAAACTTTGGCAGCAGCCACAGGTCCGTTGCGCGCAGGGCTGGCAGTGCGTGGCGTCTGCGTCGTGCGACACGAATTCACCTATCAGTTATATGGACAATTCGTCTCTCACCAACTGCTGGCCCGTCACCATGACCCAACCAAGCTACGCCTACCACTACATCGGTGGCTCCGATCCGACCAGTCCACCGCTGGTGCTGCTGCATGGCTCCGGCGGTGGCGAGCATGATCTCGTACCGCTGGCCAAGGAACTGGAACCAGGATCGCCCACGGTCGGCCTTCGAGGAACCGTTGCCATCGACCGTGGATTTGCATTCTTCCACCGGTTCCCAGATCGCACCATAGACGAGGCCGACATCACCGCTCGCACTCCGATTCTGGCTGATTTCATCCAGGTCACCACTGCCGCCCATGGCCTCGCCAGGGCACCGGTCGCCATCGGCTTCTCCAACGGTGCGATCATGGCTGCGGCGCTGGTTCTGATGCGCCCCGGTCTCCTTGCAGGCGCGATCCTGTTCCGACCGCTCTCACCATTCGTCCATGACCTGCCGACCTGGTTGGATGGCACGCCGGTTCTGATCATCGACGGTGCCAAGGACAGCAGACGATCACCGGAGGACGGTCTGCGATTGGCTGAACGTCTGCGGCTGGCCGGAGCTGCCGTGAACCATCATGTGCTGCCGGTCGGCCATTCGATCACGGCGATGGATCGAGAGATAGCGAAGGAGTGGCTGCAATCAATGCCAACTGAATGACGAATTGGCGGGCGTCTCGGCGGCACATACCAATGTTCATCATTCAGCCCGCTTCATGGTTTCGTCCAACCCTTGGTTTCATATGCCGCGATGATGTCGTCCACACGTGCCAAGGTGATATCTCCGGTGCCGCTGAACCGCCTTGGCCACACGACACAAACCGGCAGGAGCCGGCAAATCGAGCGCCTTGGGACTTTCGCCGCCGCCTGCCACCCCCTCACCCCAGCGGCCGGTGCGCGGTTTCCTTCAACCGCAGGATCACCAGAAAGCTGATCGCTGCCGCCGCCATGACATAAGCTGTCGGCGCCATCTTCGAGCCGGTCAGGTCGATCAGGAACTGCGACACATAGGGCGCGAAGCCGCCAAAAATCGCCACCGCCAGCGCATAGGACGACGACATCCAGGTGGACCGGCCGCGCGTCGGAAAAATCTCGGCGATCGCCGCCGGTCCGGGCCCCGAGAACAAGGAGATCGCAAAAGCGAACCCGACCTGCACCGCGACCACCATCGCGAACCCGTACCCGCCTATCAGCAGCCGGAAAGCCGGGACCGGCAGCAGGAAGCATAGCGCGCAGGACGCGAGCAGCAGCGGCTTGCGGCCGATCCGGTCCGACAGCGCCCCCATCAGCGGCACCAGAACGACCAGCGCCATCAGGCTGGCCGCGGTTGCCCACAGCGACTGCGCCGCGGACAGGTTCAACTGCGTGCGGGTGAAGGTCGGCATGTAGGTCAGGAACGTGTAGTACGACACGGTCCACAGCACGGTGAAACCGAAGGCCTGCGCCGCCATGCCGGCGGTGGCGTGGGGCGCCGCGGCGGCCTCGCCTTCCGCGACGACCTCGCGGTACGGCGGGGTCTCGTCCACTTCCCGCCGCAGCCAGAAGCCAATCGGGCCGAACAGCCCGCCCACCAGGAAGGGGATGCGCCAGCCCCAGTCGCTCATGGTGTCGGTGCCCAGCGCGGTGGTCAGCAACGCCGCGAAGCCGGCCCCCAACAGCCCACCGCCGGCGACCGACATCTGTTGCAGGCTGGTGTAGAATCCCCGTCGGCCCTCCTGCGACCACTCGGCCATGAAGGCGGTGGCGCCGCCCCACTCGCCGCCGGTGGAGAAGCCTTGCAGCAGGCGCGCGAGCAGCAGCAGGATGGGGGCGGCGATGCCGATCGAGGCGTAAGTCGGGATGATGCCAATCAACACCGTTCCCAGCGCCATCAGCAGGATCGTGAGCACCAGAGCGGGCTTGCGGCCGCGCGAGTCGCCCATGCGGCCGATGACGATACCGCCCAAAGGACGGAACACCAGACCGACACCGAACACCAGGAAAGTGTTGAGCAACGCCGAACCCGGATTGCCCTTGGGAAAGAAGTTGAGCGCCAGCGAGCCGGCGAGGTAGCCGAACACACCGAAATCGTACCACTCCATGATGTTGCCGATGGTCGCGGCATAGATCGCCTTACGACTTTGTTCGGCCGTTGGCCCGGCCACGGTTCCGGCCAGGCTCGCCGTGTATCCCGCCATGATGCGCCCCTGCTTCTGTGCCCCCGGCGATGCTCGCATGGCGGCGGGGGATGACGGAAGGGCAAAAGGCGCACCGCGTCGCCGCATAAAATAGTATGGACAACGTTCATCCTATGTTCCATAGTGACCGCACACACGGAGTCACAGGCTAGTCAACCTTATCCCCAGGATTTTGTGGTTATCCACGATTCTACTCACAAAATGTGCTTCCCGAGTCGGACCACTCACCCTAGCATCGAGGCATGAAAATCCACCGGTCATGGCATGGCGTGCGGATGCGGCGAACGGCAGCCGGGGCGGATCCCGACGAGTCGCCACGTTCCATAACCCTCCCCACCGCCTGGGACGAAACGGCCGCCGCCGCGCTGGCCGCGCTCGCACCCGGCAAGGGGCCCGTCACTCTGGTCGCCGCGGCTCAGGCCTGGATCGACCCGATCGCCACGCGCGCCAGCGCGGCGGGGATCGGGATTCCGCTGGCCGACCGGCTCCACCGGCTGCTGCTGCTGCGCCGCGGCGCGCCCACCGAGGCGATCTGGCAAGGCCGAGCGGACGACGCGCCGGGATTTGTGTTGAATTTGCCGGCGTTTATGGACAGCGCTGGGCAGTTCGACGCGGCCGACTTCGCCGAGGCGACGGAAACCGCCGTCCTGGCGCTGAGCTTCGCCGCGCCGTCCACCCGTGACATCGACGTCGGCCTGGCCGACCTGGCCGGGTTCCTCGCAACCCAGGGCATCGACTACGCGTCCGACGCGGCGCGTGACGTCGCGCGCGCTCTGGCCGCGATCTTGCGGGGCCGAGCCGATGCCGCATCCGGGTCGCTGGGACGACTGGCCAGCCCGGTTCGGCCCGCAAGCCTGGACTGGCCGGCACCGCCATCCCACACCGTCGTGCCCGGCCTGGCCGAAGCCGCCGCCGCTGCTCTGGAGGCCGCCAGCAGTGTGGGTGGCCTGCGTCATCGCGCCACCACGGCGATCATGACCGCGGGACCGGCGGAAGCGCTGCTGGGGGTGGAGACCGGTGGAATCGCGCCTGCCTTCTCGCCGCTGAGCCACAGCGGCGGATTGAGCCGCACGACACGGGCCTGGCTCGCCGTCAGCGGCGTCACGGCGGAGGAAGCGCTGGCGCGCCTGCTGGCCGGCGGCAATCCGCTGCCCGCCGCCACGCCGGCCGCGCATGCGGCGATGCAGGCCGCCGTCGCCCCCTACGTGAACGGCCTGGCGCCGATCCCGGCTGTGCTGACAACGCCCGCCGCCACCGCCCGCCGGCGCGACCTGCCCGGCAGGCGAAGCGGCTACACCCAGAAGGCCTCGGTGGGCGGCCACCGGCTGTATGTCCGGACCGGAGAATACGACGATGGCTCGCTGGGCGAGATCTTCGTCGCGCTGCACAAGGAAGGGGCGGCGTTCCGCGGCCTGATGGATAATTTTGCCGCCGCGGTGAATATCGGGTTGCAGCACGGCGTGCCGCTGGAAAGCTTCGTGGAGGCCTTCACCTTCACTCGCTTCGGCCCCGCCGGTGTGGTTGAGGGCGATCCGGCGGTCCGCAATGCCACCTCGCTGCTGGACTACACGTTCCGACATCTGGCCGCGAACTACCTGAATCGGCGCGACATCCCCGAAGCCGATCCCGAGGAAGCCGATACCATCGGCAATGGTCCCCGCGACCAGGCCCCGCTGCTGCCCCTCGACCTCCCCGCCGACACCGCCGTTCGGGCGCGGCGGCGTGAATTGCGCGTAGTTTCCAAATAGCGGCAGAACGGGTTATGTTGGCGCAGCACTGAGGAGTCAGCTAACATGGCCGGCCGCATCGAGGCAAGACTGGCGGAGCTTGGCATCACTTTGCCTCGCCCCATGGCACCCATTGCCAATTACGTCCCCTATGTCGTGACCGGCAACCTGGTTGTGGTTTCCGGCCAGGTGCCGGCGATCGACGGCAAGGTGGCCATCACCGGCAAGGTCAGTTGGGGCGTGTCGCTGGACCAGGGCAAGGAAGCGGCGCGCTTGTGTTTCATCAACGTGCTGGTGCATCTGAAAGCGGCCTGTGGCGGCGATCTGGACCGGGTGAAGCGCGTGGTGCGGCTGGGCGGCTTCATCGCGTCACCCTCGGAGTTCACCCAGCAGGCGCTGGTGATGAACGGCGCGTCCGACCTGGCGGTGGCGGTGTTCGGCGAGGCCGGGCGGCACGCACGGTCCACCATCGGCGTGCCGTCTTTGCCCGCCGATGCAGCGGTTGAGGTGGAAGGGATGTTTGAAATCGAGTAGGCTGTCGCCCCATGCCCGACGGATCAGCCACCCTGACCCTGAGCCTGCATCCCGCCATCGCAGAGATCGGCGCCGCCGACTGGGACGCCTGCGCCGGTCCGGACAACCCCTTCGTCAGCCACGCCTTCCTGAGTGCGTTGGAGGACAGCGGATCGGCCAATGCGCGCACCGGTTGGCTGCCGCAACACGCGGTGCTGCGCAATGCCGACGGCACCGTGGTGGCCGTGGCGCCGATCTACGCCAAATCGCACAGCTATGGCGAGTATGTCTTCGATCACGGCTGGGCCAATGCGCTGGAACGTGTCGGCGTCAGCTACTATCCGAAATTGCAAGTTGCCGTGCCTTTCAGCCCGGTGCCGGGCCCCCGGCTGCTGCGCCGGCCGGGGACGGGCGTGCCGGTCGCCGCCATGGCCAACGCCTTCGAAACCGCCTGCCAATCCCTCGGCCTGTCGTCGGTGCATATCACCTTCTGTTCCGAAGACGAATGGACCGGCCTGGGCGAGGCCGGCTGGCTGCAACGGATCGGCATGCAGTTCCACTGGGAGAACGCGGGCTACAGCAGTTTCGACGATTTCCTCGGCGCGCTGTCGTCACGCAAGCGCAAGGTGCTGCGGCGGGAACGGCGGGACGCGAACGCCGCCGGACTGACCTTCCACGCGCTGTCCGGCGCCGAGATCACCGAGTCGCATTGGGACGCGTTCTACCGGTTCTACCAGTCCACGGTGGACCGCAAATGGGGATCGGCCTACCTGACCCGCCGGTTTTTCTCACTGCTGGGGGAGCGTCTCGGGGACCGCGTGGTGCTGATGTATGCGGAAAACGCCGGCAAGCCGGTGGCCGGCGCGCTCAATCTGGCGGGATCGGAAGCGCTGTACGGCCGCAACTGGGGCTGCCGCGGCGACTGGCCGTTC
>Ga0182012_10005412_pt1 | contig 13208 bp, 8 predicted proteins | sample 612S2SmetaG_FD_120486 | JGI IMG/M metagenome (GOLD analysis project Ga0182012, IMG submission 120486) | Permafrost microbial communities from Stordalen Mire, Sweden - 612S2S metaG | ecosystem: Environmental > Terrestrial > Soil > Wetlands > Permafrost | place: Sweden: Stordalen | collected...
GGGCAGGCCTGGGTGCCCGATTTGCCGCTCACCGTGTATCTCGACGCCGCAGCCGTCGAAAATACCGAAATGATCGGCCTCGTCGGCATCATCGTGCCATGGTTGGTCGCCGCACAGGCCGGGTTGCTGGCTGAGGTCGCTACGCTGCATTTCGCGCCGTCGTGGCCACAGGCCTTCACGGTACTTTTGTAAACGCCAAGGTTGAGGATGCCATTGATGTCGATCGCGTACGTGTCGTGGGGCGTCTGGCTGGTGTCCAGCTTGTAGCAGACGCAACTGGCCGATTTGCCGTCTGGCGAGAGGGTGCAGGGCAGCGCCGGGTTCCCGGCCTGGCCGGTGGGGCCCGCCGGCCCGGAATAGAAACACAGCGCATAGGTCACGGGCGAAGCGCTCGGGGTCTTGCACACCAGCATGTTGGACAGCTTGAGCACGATATCCGCGGCGGCGACGCCATACGGGGTGGTTTTCTGGTTGTTGTACTGAAAACCCGTGGTGCCGATCGGACTGGTTGCGACCGACTGCGCGAGGGCCTGCCGCCCTGGCGGCACGTACAGCACGGCCAGCAATACCAGCAGCGGGACCAGGCGGGATGCTATCCGCATCCTAGGAGCGGCAACGCAACAAAATGCCATTGGTATCTCCGTTGGTCGTTGTTTGGGTCAAGCTGAGCGACTCCCGACCGGCCGCGGTCACGTCATTTCTTCGCCGGGGCCTTGGACGAATTGTCGTCCTGGTAAACCGTATGAGCGGCCGACCAGACATAGACCGACGCCGGCTTGGTCTGGGCGTTGCCCGCTGGCGGTGGGATGGTGTTGGCGTTGCAGGACATGCCCGCCTGCCCGATCTCGAAAGGCCCCTTGTAGGTTGGACACTTGCAGGTGACCAGCGGCTGACCGTTGCTCGTCTTCATGCCGGAATCGACGCAGGGCGCGGTCATGCATCCGGCATAGAGTCCGGATGTGCACTGGGTCGATTCCGGCACCGGCTTGGAGGTGTACTGGCTGTTCTTCACCAGAGAAAACACCGAGACGATTTTGTCGTGCGGCATCATCGTGTCGCCGTTGACCGCATCGCAGGCCGGGGCAGGCGAGCTTGTTGTTGGGGCGCAAAGCGAACCGTCGTGGCCGCAGGCCTTCACGGTCCGCCCGTAATAGGTGAGGTTGAGGATCGCGTTGATGTCGATCTGGTAGTCCTGTCCACGGTCTTCCGCAGGGGTGATCTTATAGCAGACGCAGCTCGCCGATTTCCGATCCGCCGACAGGGTGCAGGGCAGGGCCGGGTTGCCGGCCGGACCGGTCGCCGCGGCCGGCCCCGAATAATAGCACAGCGCATAGGCGAAATCGCGCGTGCCTGGCGGCTTGCAACTCAGCATGTTCGGTGATGATTTCTGACCTGCGGGCACCACCATGATGTCCGCGTAGGCCGGCCCGTACAGGGTCGTCCGGTGGTTGTTGTAGGGATATTGAACGGGACCGACGGGTCCCTGGGCAAACGCCGGGACGGTCACCATCGCCAACAGTCCGATCAGGACCACCATTGTCAGGCGGGTACGCATCGCCGGCATCGGTCATTCCTCGTCTGTTTTGATTATCACCCGGACACCATTTGCACCGCTGCGCCGGCCGGGTCAACTGCCCGACAGAGCGTAGGTGCCCGTCGCCTGCGAGACCAGTTTGCCACTGGCTTCCTCGGTGATGCGAACTTCCGCGGTGAACAGCCGGCGGCCGGCGCGCAAGGCGACCGCCTCGGCCACCAGCGGCAGATCCATCGCCGGGCGCAGGAAATTGATCGTCAGATCGACCGTCACCGCCGCCGCGTCGCGCCGCACCGCCAGGATCAACGCATAGATCGCAACATCCGCCAGTGCGAATTGCACCGGACCCGCGACGCTGCCGCCCGGCCGCGTGACGTGTTCGCCCGCGCGCAACCGCACGGCTCCCCGTTCGGTGCTGGCCTCGATCACGTCGATGTTGAACAGGGGGACCAGCGGCAGCCCGTCCTCGATGTGCTGGCGGATCCGTTCCAATGTCCAGGATTCCATATCGTGTTCACCCTACCCCGTGTTTGGCCGCCGCAGCGCGTCGTATATAGGGTCGCACCCGCCAGGAGAACCCAGCCGCATGTCCTTCAAAGTCCAGGTCGGCCCGCCGCAGATCGCGATTCATCAGGCCATGACGGTACTGGTCACCGAACCGGACGGCCAGGTGGTGTACCCGTCGGACCGCGGCCTGTATTACTTCGATACCCGCATGATCAGTGCCTGGTCGGTATACGCCAATGGCGCGGCCTGGGATCTGTTGAGCGGCGGCGCCATGACCCCCGACACCGCGCGCATCTATCTGACCAACCAGGGTTTCCTGACGGAAGACGGGCCGGTGCAGCAGCGGACGCTGGGCTTCGTGCTGGCGCGTTGCCTCGATGGCGGGCTGCACGAGGACCTCGACATCGCCAATTATGGTCCCGCACCGGTGCGGTTCAACCTGGAGATCGGGGTCCGTGCCGACTTCGCCGACCTGTTTGACGTGAAAGCCAAACGCATGATCCGGCGCGGCCGCATCCACACGGCCTGGTCGGAGGCGCAGCAGACCTTGCGTACCACTTATCAGAACCAGGATTTCCACCGCGGCCTGACCATGACGGCAGCCGGCGGCTATGCCGTTTACGCGAACGGGCGGCTCAGCTTCGAGGTGAGCCTGCCCCCCGGCGGCACCTGGCACTGCTGCCTGCTGTATGATCTCACGGACGGCACCCGTCATGACCGGGCACCGCGCGCCTGCGTCCATGACGCGCATAAACGCAAACCCTGGCAGGAGACGGTGCTGCAACTGCGGACCAGCAACGAGGAGTACTACCGGTTCTTTCGTCAGGCGATCGACGACATGGCCGCCTTGCGCCTGCCGATCGAAGTCGACGGCCGCACCGTGTTCATGCCCGCCGCCGGCCTGCCCTGGTTCATGGCGCCGTTCGGCCGCGACAGTCTGATCGTGTCTTTGCAGACGACCCTGGTCTATCCCGATTTCGCCCTCGGGACGCTCGACGTGCTGGGCAAGTGGCAGGCGACCGAACGCGACGATTATCGTGACGCCGAGCCCGGCAAGATCATGCACGAACTGCGCTATGGTGAGCTGGCGCATTTCAAGCTGATCCCGCACACGCCCTACTACGGCACCGCGGACGCGACGCCGCTGTATCTGATCGCCCTGCACGCGGCCTGGCGCGCCACCGGCGATCGGGCCCTGCTGGAAAGGCATCTGCCAAACCTGGAGGCGGCGCTGGCGTGGATCGACCAGTACGGCGACCGGGACGGCGACATGCTGCAGGAATATGCCACGCGCTCCTCGGCTGGTTACGAGAACATGGCGTGGAAGGATGCCGGCGATTCCATGAGCTATCCCGACGGCACGCCGGTGCGCGGGCCCAAGGCGCTGTGTGAGTTGCAAGGCTACGTCTATGATGCCTGGCTGAGAACGGCGGACGTCTTCGACCACCTGGGCAGTCCGGACCGAGCGGGGGCGCTGCGCGCGAAGGCTGCGAGGCTGTTCGAAGTATTTAATGAAAAATTCTGGGATGAAGACAGCGGCTTTTACGCTTTCATGCTGGACGGTGAAAAACGCAAGGTGCTAACGGTTGCCTCGAATCCCGGGCATCTTTTGTGGTCCGGCATTGTGCCGACGGACCGAGCCGCCCGGGTCGTTGCCCGGCTGATGGCGCCGGACATGAACGGGGGGTGGGGTATCCGGACCCTGTCCAGCCGGCATCCCGCGTACAATCCATATTCGTATCAAAATGGTTCGGTCTGGCCGCACGACAACAGCCTCATTGCGCTCGGCTTCAAGCGTTACGGTTTTGTCCACGAAACGGCTCAGCTGGCGCGCCAGATCAGTGAGGCGGCGAGTCATTTTCTGCTGAACCAGCTGCCGGAGCTTTATGCCGGCATCGCCCGCGACGGGGTGAGCTTCCCGGTGCAGTACCGCGGCGCCAACGTGCCGCAGGCCTGGGCTGCGGGGTCATGCTTCGCATTGCTGCAGGCAATCCTGGGGATCGATCCGGATGCGCCGAACGACCGGCTCTATGTCGATCCGTGGCTGCCGGACTGGTTGCCGGATATCACCTTGACCGATCTGCGGCTGGGCCGGCATCATTTCGATATCCGGTTCTATCACGACCGTGATGCAACTGCCTTCACGGTGCTGCGTGGCGAGGCCGCCCTGGTGCAGCATCGCAGCGCCGGACACGCGGGCGCGGCGACCGGTCCCGCCACACCGGCTTAACCACTCGTTAACCAATGCCGCCCATTATCCCGGTGGACGGGCATGGCGATCGCGGCCGGGGCCCCATGGTGACACGGGGACAAGCCGATGCTGCAGACCAGACTGGCCGGGGTTTTATCGCGCGAACATAACAACTATGACCTGCTGCGGCTGATCCTGGCAACGATGGTGATCTGGTCGCACAGTTTCGCCATCCAGCCGGCAATTCCCCGCCCCGACCCGCTGGCGGACTATATGCTGTACGGCGACAGCGGCAGCCTCGCCGTGACCGTCTTCTTTGTCCTCAGCGGCCTGTTCGTCACCGACAGCATGCGAGTGAAGCGGTCCGTCCTGGACTATCTGATCATGCGGACCTGCCGCATCTTTCCAGGCCTTCTGGTCTGCCTGGTCCTGACCGTTCTGGTCGTCGGCCCGATCTTCACCACCCTGCCGCTCGCGGCCTATTTCCGAAATCCCGCCAGCCTGTCCTACATCACGACCAATCTGGCCTTGACCAACCTGCAATGGCGCCTGCCCGGTGTGTTCGCCGATCACGCCTATGGCCTGAACGGCTCGATGTGGACCCTGCCGACGGAAGTCCGGCTGTACCTTACGCTCGCCCTGCTCCATCTCACAGGCGCGATGACCAGGCGGTGGACCGCGGTGCTGGCGATCGGGGTCAGCCTGGCCCTGTTCCTTCGCTTCGGCCACCCGCCGGATCCCGGCGTCTTCCGCCTCGCCGAGGCCTTCTCGGCTGGCGCCCTGCTCGCAGTGTTGAAGCCCTTCGTGCCGCTCAGCCCGATCATCGCCGGCGCGCTGGGGCTCATCGCCTGGGGACTGGCCGGAACACAGTTCGTCGCCGTCCCCTTCTACGCAGCGGCAGCCTACACGCTGCTCTGGGCCTTCAGCCTGCCACTGATGCGGCGGATCCGGGTGTTCGGCGACCTGTCATACGGCGTCTATATCTACGGCTTTACCGTCGAGCAGGTGTTTGCCCACATCTTCCCCGCGGCGGCGCCACCCACCAACGCCGCCATCTCCGCACTGGTTTGCTGGGGCCTGGGCGCGCTCTCCTGGATGCTGATCGAACGGCCCGCGCTGTCCTTCGGACGGCGGCTGCCCCCGCTGATCACCAGCCGGATCGCGGCCACCGCCCGCCCCACCGTGATCTCGGCCGACCGGCCCTGAATGAGCAGCCCGCTCAGGGCAGCGCCGGCCGTCCGGCATCGGCAAGCCCGCGCACCCGCGGCAGCAGCAGCATATCCCACGGACTTGGCATCTCCCCCACCGGCACATGCACCAGCGCCGGCGCGTCCAGTGCGAATGCCTGCCGCAGCGCCGTCTCCAATGCCTCCGGCGAGCCGGCCCGAAACGCCGCCATCCCGAAGCTCTCCGCGAACTTGACAAAATCCGGGTTGGCCAGGTCGCAGGCGATCAACCGGTTGCCATATTGCTGCTGCTGGATCCGCCGCACATTCCCGAACGCGCCGTCGTCGAACACCACCACCACGACCGGCAACCGGTGCCGCATCGCCGTTGCCAGCTCCGCCGACTGGAACATGAACCCACCATCGCCGGTCGCCAGCACCACCTTCCGCCCCGGCGCCGCCGCCTGAGCGCCCAGCGCGGTGCCATACCCCCATCCGAGCGCGTCCTGATACCCGGGTGACAGATAGGTCCGCGGCGCCGGCACCGGAAACGCCAGCCGGCTGGCGAAACCCAACTGCGTCACCTCCTCGACATAAATGCCATCCGCCGGCAAGGCCGCCCGGATGGCACGCAGGAAGCTCATCGGCGGTTCATGACGCGCCAGGCGCGCGGCAAAGGCCGCTTTCACCCCCGGCAAGGCCGGGTTCGGCGTGCCCTGCCCGGCGGGCAGCGCCGCCAGCAGCGCGCGCAAGGTCACCGCCGCGTCACCCAGCAACCCGCAGGCTGGCCGGCGAAAGCGGGCGATCTCGTCCGGATCGATGTCCAGACGCACGATCGCCAGGCCCGCGTCCACCCCCCAGACGCTCTGCTGTGAATAGAGCCGCGTGCCAATCGCCAACACCGCGTCCGCGGTCTTCCACAGCGCGTGGCCCTCGGTCAGCGACACCGCCAGCGGATGCGTGGTCGGAATCACGCCACGCCCGCGCCGGAACGACGACACCGGCGCGGCCAGGCGTTCGGCGATCGCTGCCACCTCCGGCCCCGCGTTCAGCGCGCCACCGCCCACCACGATCAGCGGGCGCTGAGCTTTGGACAGGATCGCGACCGCGGCCGCGATCGCCTCTGGATCGACCGGCGGCGGCGGGGGCGTTTCGATCGGCGGAAACACGACGGGACCGACCTGGCCCCAGACATCGATCGCGCATTCCAGCGCCACCGGCCGTGTCCGGCCGGATGTGGCGGCGGCGATGGCGGCGGCCACCAGGGCAGGGGCCTCCTGCGGGGACCGGATGCGCGCCGCATGCTTGGTGATGTGGCGGAGCAGGCCGATCTGGTCGTGCAACTCGTGCAGGTGTCCGTGACCCTGGTCGATGGCGAAGGACGGGATCTGCCCGGCGAGCGCGATCACCGGCGCGCCCAGCCCATAGGCCGTCAGCAAGGCCGCCGAGGCGTTCAGGATGCCCGGCCCCGGCACCACCGAAAACGCCTGCGGCTTGCCCGTCACCAGCGCAGCGCCCAGGGCCATATAGGCGGCGGTCTGCTCATGCCGGGGATGGATGACGCGGAACCGGTCCGCGGCGCGCCAGGCGGCGTCGAACAAAGGGTCGTTGTGCACGCCGGGCAGCGCGAACAGCGTGTCGATGCCGTGTTGCAGCAGGGATTCGACGACGGCCTCGGCGGTGGTCATGCGGGGCATGCGCGAGTCCTTACTTCACCCACACGTTATACATCCGCGGATTGTAGAAGGGCACGTAATGTTGCACGTTCGCGCGCACGCCCTGCACCTTCGGCATCACCCCGGTCGGGATCACCATCACGTCGTCCAGGGCAATCTGTTGCGCGCGCGCAAAGGCGCCCTGGCGGATTTCCAGCGTCGCGCCGTTCGAGACGTCTTCGAACGCGCGCATGAAAGCCGGATCGGTTTTGCCGTCGGGCGGGGTATAGACCGGGTTGGGTTCCGCCATTGGCCGCAGGGTCTGCATGCCGCCGACCGCGACATAAGTGATCCAGCCGGTGAAAAAGAAATTCCAGTCCGGCGTGCCCTTCATGCTTTTTTGCAGCGCGGTCGGCCAGTCCAGCACCTGCAACACAGCGTTGATCCCGACACCCTTCAACTGCTGCGCGGTCACCAGGGCCGAGTTGTACAGGCTGGGATAATCCTTGTTGGTCAGCAGAACGACTTTCTCGCCCTTGTAGCCAGCCTCCGCCAGCAGCCGCGTCGCCTTGGCAGTATCATGCTGGTTCAGCAGCTCTTTGCCGACCTCGGTGTAGTAATTCGTGCCGGGATACTGATAGCCGAGGTTCGGCTTGTAGTCGCCATCGCTCGCCGCCTCCATGATCTCGTCGAAATCGAGCGCCGCCAGCACCGCCTGGCGGAACAGCTTGTTGTCGGTGGGGGGTGCGGACCAGTTGCCGTACATCGCATTCAGCCAGAAATTCGACAGCTTCAGCAGGCGGATGTCCTGGTTCGCGGCAATGCGTTTTTGCGCGATGGTGGGCACGTCCTCCACGCCTTGCAACTCGCCGGTTTCCAGCCCGGCCACGCGCGCGCCGGATTCCGTCACCATGCGGAACGTGACCGTGTCCAGGCAGGCAACCTTGTAGCCGCCGAAGCCGTCCAGATCGGTGTAGCGGTCATCCGGCCTGTAGCCCGGGAAGCGCTTCAGCTTCACATAACTGTCGGCGACGAACTGTTCCATCTGGAACGGGCCGGTTCCCATCGAGGGCAGTTGCTGCGCCGGCGCGTCCTTGTTCTCCGCGGGGATGATGATGATCGGCACGGTGATCGAGGACATTGCCTCGATGAAGGTGGGGCGCGGCTCTTTCAGCGCCAGGACCAAGGTGTCCGGGTCCGGCGTTTCATAATGATCCACCGGTGCCAGGATCGAGCGATCCACACCGACGCGCGCATAGCGTTCGAATGACGCCCGCACGTCGGCGGATGTCATCAGCTTGCCGTTGTGGAAATGCACACCCTGCCGCAGTTTGAAGGTGACGGTCTTGCCATCGGCGCTGGTGTCCGCCGATTGCGCCAGTTGCAGCAGCGGCTTCATGTGCTCGTCGCGGGTGACGAGGGTTTCGTAGGTGTTCATCGCGATGTCGCGCACCGATGCGGCGCTGTTGGCTTGCATGTCCAGACCGGCGACGTTCGCCTCCAGCCCATAGGTGAAGTCGCCACCCTGGCGGCCACATTGGAACGGCTGAGCGGCGGCGGCCCCGGCGAACAGCAGGGGAACGCAAAGCATCAGCCAGATTGGTCGCATCTCAGGGTCCCCTTCGTGCCGGCGGTGCCGATGATGGGTGCCAGGGGGCACCGCGTCAACGACTTCCGCCGGCACGAAGGGGACAGAGGGGGGGGGCAGGTTAGGGCACCGGCGCCCAGCTCGCTTTCTGCGTCAGCAGCCAGGAAAAATCACCGGTGAGCTGTCCGGATGTCGTGCCGGCCTGTTTCGCCGGATCGTAGGCGGTATAGATCCCTGCCGAGGAGTGGCAGCCCATGCAGCTTTCGGTGGCGAAGATCTGCGTGGAGATGCCGGGCAGGACCGGGGATGTTGCGTTGTTCTGTGGCGTGGTCCAGATCACCGGCGCCGGGGTATAGGCCGGGATTGCGGTCCCCGGTGCCTGCGCATTGTAAACCGGCGGGCAATTCGCACTTTGCGGGACGCCTTCCTCCTGGTTGCAGGCGGGTTGGTTGCCGCTCTGGAAATAGGTCTCCATGGTGGTGTTGGTCAGGAACACCGGCGTCGGCTGGCCCCCCGGCTTGTTGGCAACCGCCTGCGACAGCCCGCTGTTCCAGGCCGGTGGGACCGAGGTTGGATCGGTCGGCCATTGCGTGTCGATCAGCTCATAATACTGCCAGATCGATTTGGTCTTGCCGAGGGCTGCGGCAACCTCGGCGTTGAGCGCCTGCTTGTCCTTGGGGATGGGGATGGTGCGGGATGCTTGCACGGGGATGCGTGGGTAAACGCCATTCGCATCCTTCTGCGGCTGAACGTCAACCGTGCAGATCTCGCAGTTCGGGTCGTTGAACGAGGCGTTCAGTTTCGGATGCGCGACCGGATCGACGGCGAGGTTGTCAACCTGTTCGAAGGTCGCCCAGATCCATTGCGGTGACGTTTCGCTCTTGTGGGCGATATGCATGCCGACAAGGCCGACCTGCACCTTGCGCTGCACCGGCTTGCCGTCTGAACCCTGGTCCATCACATAGGCATCCTGGACGAAGAACCGGGTCGCGTCGTCCTTGCCGGGCACCAGGATTTTCCAGGCGAATTTCAGTTCGGTCGAGCCGCTCCAGTCCTGCTGCGGATGGCCGGTGGGCATATCCACCTTGCTGCCCTTGCCGGTAAAGACAACCTGGCCGTTGATGTTGTATAGCTGGTTGTCGCACAGATAGGAAACCTCGTTCGGGTCGATCATGATTTCATAAAAAACGAAATTGCCGTTCTGGTCGATCAGCGGGCCGGTGAAGGCCTGCAGGATATCGTTGCCCAGATTAGCGGCGTTGAGTTCGCCCACCGCGGAGATCACGCCCAGGAACCGGGTGGTCCTCGGGTTCGAGACCGCATTCGCCCCCAGGTTGAACGCGGCCAGGCCGCGGCTGACGGGCAAAGCGAGGTTACGGGTCAAGGTCAGGCCGCGCGCGGTGAGCGACAGGCCGCAGGCCGCCGGGCGGCCGCCGTTCGCCTGGAAGATCGTGCTGCTGTTGTTCCACAGCGTCCAGTGTGGTGGCCCGAATTTGATGTCTTCCAGTCGCGGTGCCGCACGGCCCTGGTTGTCCGTCGGCCAGTTCAGGGCGAGGAACATCTGCCAGGCACTGAGATCGAATTCGCGCTGGACCAGGGAGAATTGCTGGGCTTTCTCCAGTTTTTCCTTGAGCACGATGTCAACGTCCCCGGGCATCCGTGGGGTGACGGCTGGGTTGAAATCGGGGAATTTGGCCAGATAGGGCTGCGGCGCAACGATCTGGGCCTGCGCGGGATTCCCCGGCAGCAGCAGTGTCGCCGCACATTGCAGTGCGATCGCGACGGCGGCCAGCCGGAACCGGCCGGCCAGTTTTTTGGGCATCGGCATTGGCATCCTCCTTGTTTGGCACGGGACCATTATGGATCCCAGCCGTTTCTCTATCAGGTAACACGCTGCGGCCGCTGTCCGCAACTGCTAAGGAACGGCGTCCCGACCGCGTGATGCGTTGCTGGTCCGCGGATCAGGAGACCGCGACGGCACCGCGCGGCCAAACCGGCGCTTCCTCGCCGGTCCTGAGCGTGACTTCAGGCGTCATGATAACCCGTGGGACCCGGCCATGCCAAACACGATCCCAGGCACGACGCACCACATCAGGCCTGCCACGCTGCGCCTGACCTGACCGCTCTTGCGATCGCACGGCCGGCGGGGCCCATACGGCGGACGACGCGCAAGCCCTGGCCGAACGGGCCGCCGACCCTATGTTGGATATCGGGCGCGGCCGGGCTTTCGCCGGTTTCAGCCGCCCCGACGGTGGCTTCGTGGACCGCGAACCCTCCGCGTCTTGCCAGGACGTGAGCGGCGTCGTGGTGACCCATGGCGCAACCCACCTCGCGTTGGTCGTAACTGGGCCGAGGTCCGCGGTCCGGATGGTCACCATGATCCGTGTCCGGCAGGCGCAGGGGCGCGGCCGGTTCGAATATCTCTGGCCAAACCCCTGGCCGGCCGCGTTCAGCGCAAGGTCACCTGCGTTCAGCGGAACGACGCGAACAAAATCTGCGCCAACTGCTATTTCAAACCAGCAATGCCATGACGGCGGTGACCGGGTCTCTCGCCTCGACAGACAATTGAGGCGACACGCGCGCGGCTTGTCGGTTGCCACGCTCTGCGATCAGTCGCTCACCCGCAGGACGCACGACTTGACAATGTTGAGGGATCGGCTCGCGGCGGGCGATACCGGCCTGCGGGCGGCGACACGGAGCGCCGGACGAGGTTGGCGCCCTGGCGCGCGCGGTCGAGGTGTTTTGCGCCAATGACATCACGCGCCGCCAGGGCGACGCTGCGCTGCGTGGCCGCCGGACGTGCCGAGCGCGCAGAGATACCGATCAGAGCCGTCGGCTGGTCAGGGTTGCCAGCCAGCCGATGGCCAACGGCGGTGCCGTTCAAGGAACCGATGGAGGCTGCCGTCAGGCGGCGTGCAGAGGACCAGCCCTTCGCTGTATTGTGCCTCGATCTTGATCGCTTCAAGGCAGTCACCGAGACGCTGGGCCGTCCGGCGAACGACACGTTGCTGTGCCAGGTTGCGGCTTGCCTGCGGCGCTGCGGGCACGACTGCGTCGTGATCGTCTGCCTGTGCGGCGATGAGTTGGATTTTGTGGTGGCGGGGCGGTGGTTGCGGTGTTCGACTTAGCTGTGGTTCATACGATAGCATTCTTGAAATACCATTGCGTTCAAAGAAATAATTGACAAAGCTGTCGATCATGTCACAATGCCATTGGAAAGGCAGCCCCCATGGAACTCAGCCGGTTCAATTACCTGAATGCCGAAATCGCTGGCACGGCATCAGCGGTCCAGATACTTCAGCTCGAAGGGACCGTCCATCAATTCATTTCCAGCCATGTGACAGACGTCGCTTTGGCCCGCCGCACGGTCGCGACCATCGCAAAGCGAACGTGCCCGCATTGCACGGGCCACGATGTCGTGCTGCACGGCAAGGACCAGAACCGCCGCCAGCGGTTCCTCTGCCGGACCTGCGGCAAAACCTACAACATCATGACCGGGACCCCTATGGCACGCGCCCGCAAGCCCGAGAAATGGTGCGCCTATCTCGGGTTCATGACGGATCACACGACGGTTCGCCGGATCGTCCAGGCCGGCATAAGCCTCAACCATGTGACGGTCTGGCGCTGGCGACACCGGTTCCTCGCCGCGACCGCTCATGACAACGCTGCCCTTCTCTGCGGGGTGATCGAGGTGGACGACATTTTCTTCCCCCGATCGTTCAAAGGTCATCGCGGCTGGCAGAAGGGCGTTCCTCCGGCAAATCGAAATGCTCGTGGGTGCTCGGGGGACGCGGGTCGGAGCGGCCGGACCAATGACCGCGTGCCAGTATTGACCGCGCTGGATAGCAGCGGCGGGATCTGCCAGGACTTGATTTCCGTACCGGCTTGTCTGGGATCGGTTCTGGATGGGCGAATCGCGGCCGGATCGGTTCTTTGCTCTAATGGCGCACCTGCGTTACGGCACCTTGCGGCCAAAGCGAGAGCGGAGCACTGGCCGGATGTCGGCACCATGTGCGGACCCGATCAGGACCACAGGAGCCGGCCAATGGATCAACCACCTGCATTTCTCGGTCTCGATCGAGTCAATGAACACCATGATCAACTGAAGGCATTGGTGAACGGGCGTTGCTGTGGCGTCGCAACGAAGTACCTACGGAACTATCTCGGTTGGCACCGATGCATGTGTCACTCCGGCTTTGTTGGCACGACACTATTGACGCGCGCACTGGTCTAAGCACGGCTGCTGGATATTATGTCGTCCTACGGTCAACCAGGCTGCAAGCCGAGCGATCTCTGCGCTGCATCATGACTGTCCCTAGCTGCCGACGCCAATGGCTGATTCATGGTGTCATTATCTTGAAAATCCGTTATCTTTGAAATTTGGTTGCAATGCGGCTGCTTCGTCCATTTCAGGCAACCTGATTGCATGTCAAAATATTCCCTTCACAGTAATTGAACCGGACTCATCGCCTGCACATCAAGTATCTTATTGTTACATAAAAGAACTGTAACCATACAGTCGCATGTCCCACAGCGAAGTCGAACAGCGCGACCCCGTCGCCCCCCC
>Ga0182012_10005415_pt1 | contig 13206 bp, 12 predicted proteins | sample 612S2SmetaG_FD_120486 | JGI IMG/M metagenome (GOLD analysis project Ga0182012, IMG submission 120486) | Permafrost microbial communities from Stordalen Mire, Sweden - 612S2S metaG | ecosystem: Environmental > Terrestrial > Soil > Wetlands > Permafrost | place: Sweden: Stordalen | collected...
CTGGGATGCACGACCAAGCCGGAGTGCGCCCGTCCTCGGGCGCAGCAACGAGAGAATGCCAAAAGGCCTTGGAAAACCAGTCCGTCTCGGTGCCATCCGGCGTTGCTGCGCCCGGGGACGGGCGCACTCCGCTGTCGCCTATCCTGCGGCCCTGGCAGTATGGTTCCGGCCCTCAGCGTGGTGGCAGCTTCAGCCGTAACCAGGCAATAGAAACGCAAGTGGTTGCGCCGTGGTTTTTTGCGTAAGGCGAGGAGTGAGGTGCGTGGCCTATCCTTCATGGATCTGGAAGCGCCTCACGACGACGTCCTTACGCCAAAAGACCAAACAAACGCTGCGTTTCTATCGCATGGTTACGGTTCAGGGGGTGGCAATCCGATAAAAACGTGACGGATGATTGATGGCGTCCTGGTCAGAGAAGCTTCCGCGGCCGCTCGCATCCGCCTGATTGGTGCTGATAGTGTTCCAATTGGCGGCGTTCAGAGCGTCCCGGGCCTGAAGGACGTAAGTCTCCCGGGCCTTGCCGGTGAATCCAATCCTGGCAACCCCGCCTTGATATTTCATCGCGGTGATCAGTATCGTTTCTGGCGGAGCCACCCCGGCCAGAGGGCCTGGCGCCAGGGCATTGGTCGCGGATATTGCCGTCTCGGCGGCCAGGTGATGGACCGGGAACCGCAGGGCTTGAAATTCATCCAAGCCGATAAATGGATTTTTGAAACCGTCATCCAGCGAGCCGTCCTCGTTGAGGCGGGCGATATACAGGCGTGGGACGCCGTTGACCGCGGTGAAGGCCCCGCAGATGACAATCCGCCCGTCCTCCTGAACCGCCAGGTCCATCACCGAACGCCACGGCGGGGCGCCGGTGATCTCACAATGAAAACCATGATCAATCTGCCCGTCCGCATTTAATCGGGCGATGCCGGAAAAATCCTCTCCATCCATTTTGGTAAAACCGCCGGCCACCAGAAATTTGCCATCCTTCAATCGTTTGAGGGTCATGCTGCCCCGCCGGTCGCCTTCATACTGGTTGGTGAAACTGAAATCCGGCATCCAGTTTTTGTCCAACCGCAGGAATCGCCCCGGCGCCGTCATGATGCCATTTACGAATCGGTCACGGACGCCAACCACCGCGCCACCCTCCGGCAACCGCACCGCCACGCGGCACAGTTCGAAGGGAACTTCCGCGAACAGCGCCTTGAAAACGGCGGCCGCGTCGGTGGCGGACGGCGGTTCCGCGCAGTCTTCGAATGGTAATTGCCCGTTGGGGCGAACCATGGGCCGCCGGCCCGCCGGGGTGGTGCGGCTCCAGTCCGGCGTTTTGTTCCCCCAAAACCCGTCGTTTTGGAGCGTGTACATCAGATCCCCATGGAGTGCAAACCCCGAAGCTTGGACATTCGTCGCTGACGGAATGAGCCGGCCCGTGGCCTCCAGCCGATAAGCGCCGTAGCTTCCCCCCGTGTTCCCGGCCATCACCACCACGGAACCGTCGCTCATGGCCGCCGCGGGATAAGTGCCGCCGCAAAGATAAGTCCGCCCCAACGCCAGCCCGTTGGTCAAGCCCGTGGTCGGGACAAACGAATCATCCACGCGACCGTCGGAAAGCAATCGCGCGTAGCCGGGTCTGGGCTGGCCATCCACAGTGTCGAACAACCCGGACACCAGGAGCTTTCCGTCCGGTTGGCAATCAATGTGGGCCCGGGCGGCATCCGAGGCCGTCAGTTCCGCGTGGCAGGAGAAAGTCGGATCCAACGAGCCGTCGGCATTCAGCCGGACGACCGCCCGGGCAAATTGACCCAGCCGTCCCGATTGGGGATCAATAAAGAAACCGGACAAACTTGAGCCGGCCACAATCTTTCCATCCGGTTGCAACGCCACCGCGCCCGGCGGAGTCGTCAGGCAAAGAAAAGCCGCGCCCGTCATCGTCTCCCGCGCAACCGGGGCGGGGGAGTCGGCCGACGTTTCCTTGGCCGGCAAAGCCCGGGCCGGTTCGCTCAAAACCGCCGTCACCAGCGCGCCGCCCGTCAGGGTGGCGACCGTGGCCGTGACCACGAGGGTTCTGTATTGGCTCCAAGTCATCAGCTTCAGCGTGCCTTTCACCAACGCCAGCGTTGCACCGGCAACCGCCGCGCGTTTTGATGCCGTGACCGCCACCCTGGCCGCCGTTCCGGCCGGCGCGGCCTGCACGGAATTCGCCGTCACCGCGCCGGCAATCATCGCTGCCGTCAACGTCACGCCGCGCCGGCTGAAAATTTTCCGCAGTTTCTCCAGCGCCCGGTCCACGCGCTTGTGCACCGCCGGCTCGCTCAGCTTTAATGTGCGGGCGGCTTCGGCCGCCGACTTGTTTTCAAAGAACCGCAGCAGCAGGGCGTTGCGGTCGGTTTCGCCCAGCCGCCCCATGGCCGCATCCAACAGCGGCGCGATTTGCTCCCATTTCGCCGCGGCCGGTTCCTGCCCGCTGGATTGCCGGTACGCCTCCTGTTCGCGTTGGTGCCGGCGGAATTCGACTTTCACAAAATTGGCCGCCGTCAGCCGGGCGGTCTGATACAGCCACCCGGACAACACCGTGCCCGCCGCCAGGGTCCCCGCCTTGCGCGCCAGAATGATGAAGACCGTCTGCGTGATTTCCTGGGCGTGGTGCGGATTGCCGGTGGAGCGCCAGGCCACGGAATAAACGAGGTTGACATAACGCGCCACGAGCATGGCAAAGGCTTCCTCGGATTCATGGCGGATGAATTCGGCAAGCAATTCATGGTCGTTCGGTTCAGCCATTCACCCAATGATGTACACAAACCTCAAAACTGGACAAACTTTTTGCAACTATTTTGCTTGTGCGACGGACCTCGTGTGAACCCCCCCTGGGGGGGATTACGCTCACGCCGAGGCGCTTGTGGCGCCGGGTCAGGGGATCCGGCCTGCAGGGACAAGGGGCTTTCATTCCCGGTGGCGAACCCAAGTTCATGGCGACTCCCGGCAGACGGGTTCAGTATAATCGCATAAATAATTGCTCACGGCGTTCCTTTCGGCCCGTACAGCCGGTCCGCCAGGAAACCGGCCGCCCCCAAGATTGCGATAAACAACGCGACAAACAAGGAGGCGCCTTCCAATAAAACCAAGATTGGAGTTATTTCTTCTGTTTGAAGAAACAATTGTCTGTTGTCGTCCTCATTTGCCATGGATCTGAAGTCTCCGTGTGGATCCAAATAGCCAATGTATTTCCCGTGGTTATAAACCAAAAAGGAGGCAAAATATTTCGGGGGTGATATATGTTCAAAACTGTTTTGATCAGCCGGTTCCAGGCGGCAAAAAAAATATCCGCTCACCGCCAAATTTAATCTGGCATGAAGCGTCCAATTCGTCAGAAAAAGCTGCGACCGGCAACCAATGAACAGTGCGGCGGACAAATATATCCATTTCCGGCGTCTTTTAACCGGCTTGATCGCGGTCATCTGGCATCCTCATCAATGTCCATCCGCCGCCGGGCCACCAACGGGTTGAATGGCGAATAGGGCGAAACCACCATCTCCCGAACGCCGCCCTCGTTCGGCCCCACCAGTTCCACGCGAACCAAGGAAACATCGTCACGCTTATGGTCAATGAAATATCCGGCCGCCTCCTCCTTTGAGTCGGCTGGCACCTCGTCATAATACATCTCCCCGTCGTGCTTCCAGTGCATCCCAAAGATGAATCGCTCTTTCATAAACACCTAAACGGTTTCGCCCCGCAGCATCACCCAAATCTGTCGTTTCGGCGTGCCGCCGGTTTGCCAGAGCACCTGCCGCCATGCCGTTTTGCCGGTTTTATCAAACGAATTTCACACCCCAACGGTCAATTGGCAAGGTGGGAATTCCTGAAAGCCGGACGCAGCTTCCCCGCGCTCCAGCGCTTGAGTTGCTTCCCAGTGACACTGACCGTCACTTGGAAGATGCGCCCCCGAAAACCGGCCGAGCCCGGCCGGCCGTTTGGACGTACATTACCACCGTGGCTTCAGTCGTGAAGAATCGGACTTTTATTTCAGCTTTTCAGTTTTTCAGCATTTCAGCTTTTTCCCCAATATCCGTGTCATCCGCGCAGTCCGTGGTCCCGCTCTGCGGGACTCCGTCTTTTATCTGCGTTCATCTGCGTCCATCTGCGGTTGAACTGCCTGGTTGCGGTTAAGAGCCTGTCTGAAAATTGAAAGGGGTTCTGCGGCAAGGGATTTTGACTGTGGACAAGGCGGCGAGGCCCGCGCATCCCCGCAGCGGGCTGACTGCCTGCGCGGAGCGCACGTCAACTCCGGGTCTCTGACTTGCGGAGGCTTGGGAAGCCAATGGGCCGAGCCAACGCCGTCCACGGGCAAAAGACCTGCCGCCCGGAGGGTTTTCGCAACCAGGCCGGTCTGGCGGCGTTGCTCCTCACTCATCCCGCAGAGCGGGAGGGGTAGGCTCGCTCGTCGCGCCTTCCCATACCGGCCTGGTTGCGAAAACAAAACCCCTTTGAATCTTCAGACAGGCTCTAAGGCTTGCTGTGCTGGCCGAAGAACTGGAACACATTCGTCATCCCGCCCATGATGATCCCCCCGTGATCCTTCCCGGGCACTTCCACGTATTCGTGCGGCAGGTTCAGCGACTTCATTCGTTCGTCCAGGCCCTGCACACTGCCAATGAAGGTGTCTTTGGTGCCCACCACCAGCAGGACCGGCACATCTTTGAACTTGGCGCTCGCATCCAGTTGGAACCCGGGGGCGCCCGGCGAGAGCCCGGCGACGGCGGCCCAGATCGAGGAATACTTGTCCGCGATGTGCAGCGCCCCCGCGCCCCCCTGCGAGTGGCCCATCAGGTAAATGCGATGCTCATCAATGTTAAATTCCTTGCGGATTATCGCCAGCACGTTCATCACGTCCTGTTCGCTGTATTCGCTGGCCTTGGATTGGTCGCCTCCGCCTGCCCCGTTGCCCGCCGGCATCCCCGGGCCGCCGCGACCGGTCATCGGCGCGCCCGGCGCCTGATTCGTTCCCGGCGGCGGGGACGTCAGGCCGGTCGTGTTGGTGGCCCCGCCGCCGCGCCGGCCAAACCCGCCCATGCCCCCCGCCGGATTGCCAAAATTGGCCATGGCGGAATAACCCATGGGGGCAACCAGGATATAACCTCCCTCCTCCGCGAGCCTCAACGCGGGCTCATGCATGAAAACGCCGGGATTCCCGCCCGCGCCGCGCAGCGCCACGATGAGCGGCGCCGGCTTGTCCTTGGCCACCTTCGTGGACACAAACACCGCATACGGCAGCGTCTCGTCCGTGTTGGTGAACACGTAAGTCCGGCTTTGCACGCGCGGATCGCTCGACCACGAGCGGGCGGCGGGCTGCCCGGCGACCGGTTGAGCCGGCGCCAGACTGAACGAAGGACACAACGCGAAAGCGAAGCCGATCCCGGCCATTGCGGTGCGAAAGAGTTTCATAATGTGGGTCCAGTATGGCACCACCCTCCATCGCCTGACAATGGAAAACACCATGGCCCCTCGAGCCTTCCCCCCTCCCGCCTTTCCCCAAGTTTTATACTTTATCCTTTATAATTTATACTTTCCCCAAGCCCAAAGCCCTGAGCCTTCTTCACTCTTCCTTTCCCCCTGTCTTTATTTCAGCTTTTCAGCTTTTCAGCTTTTGGCTTTTTCCCCAAAAAATCCCTCTCCTCCATGCTTTAATGGAGGAGAGGGCCGGGGAATTAACTTGAACCGAACCCCCAATGCTGGTGTCTTATCCTCCATGAATTGCCGACGGGCGTTTACGCTCATCGAACTGCTCGTGGTCATCGCCATCATTGGCATTCTGGCCGCGCTGCTCTTTCCCGCGCTGTCCAAGGCCAAGCAAAAAGCCCAGGGCGTCCTGTGCCTCGGCAACGGCAAGCAGATGTTGGTGGCGATGGCGCTCTACACCAATGACAACCATGATTTTTACCCGCCCAATCCCGACGATGGCAACACCCAGCCCGGCTACAACTGGTGTTCCGGGCAGGCGGGGATCGGCCAGCCGCAGGAATTTGATCCGGACGTGCTGCAAGATCCGGCCCTTTCGTTGCTCATCACCTACCTGGGCGGCAATTACAAAGTGTTCCGCTGTCCGGCCGACGTGCGTCAGGGCATCTACCAAGGCACCAAAGATTCGGCCTTGATCGGCCAGACCGTTCCCGCCGTCCGGACCTTTTCCATGAGCCAGGCGGTGGGGACGGTGGACCCGCAATTTGCGGCCACCAGTCCGGGCAACGGCCACAGCGGCATCCCGGATCAGCCCGTCAACGGCTCCTGGCTTGACGGCACCTACCATCATTTCAGCGGCCAGCCATGGCACACCTTCGCCAAGGCCTCGGACAACCACCAGCCGGGTCCGTCCCTGCTCTGGGTGTTGGTGGATGAAGACGAGCACGGCTTGAACGACGCGGCCTTTGCCTTTGACATGGTTGATCCGTCTTGGAAGGACGCGCCGGGCACCTATCACAACACCGGTTGCGGCTTCCACTTTGCGGACGGCCATTCGGAAACCCACCGCTGGATGTACCGGTCGGAAAAAATCGCCGGTAAAGCCGCCACCAATCCCCTGGATATTCAGGACTGGAATTGGATGGCGGCCCGCACTTCCGCCCTGCAATGAACCGGCACCACCATGCATTTCAGTGAATTGACCGAAGCCCAAATCCTCGCCCTGGCCGTCACGGCGGAGGAGGAGGACAGCCATATCTACCGCGATTTCGCGGACTCGCTCGGCCAGGACTACCCGGCCACCGCCGCGCTGTTCACCCAGATGGCCGGAGAGGAGGATGGCCACCGGCACCGTCTGATCGAACTTTATCGCCGGCGCTTCGGCGAACACATCCCGCTGATCCGGCGGCCGGACGTGCAGGGTTTTAATATACGGCGGCCGTCGTGGTTCACCGGGGCGCTGGGGCCGGAGCAGGCGCGCGCGGAGGCGGCCCTGATGGAAATTGAAGCGCGCCGCTTTTATGAGGCCGCGGCGCAACGGGCCACCGATGCCGGCATTCGCCAGTTGCTCGGCGATCTGGCCCGCGAGGAGCAGCGGCACGAAAGCGCCGCCGAAGCCATCACCGAGGCGCAGGCCGCCTCCGGCGAACTTGGCGCGGAGCGGAAAGCCGCGCGCCGGCTGTTCGTGCTGCGCTTCGTCCAGCCGGGGCTGGCCGGGCTGATGGACGGCTCCGTCTCCACGCTGGCGCCCTTGTTTGCCGCCGCCTTCGCCACCACGAACACGCTGGACACCTTCAAGGTCGGGCTGGCCGCCTCCGTGGGCGCGGGCATCAGCATGGGGTTTGCGGAGGCCATGTCCGACGACGGCAAGCTCAGCGGGCGCGGCACGCCCTGGGTGCGCGGGGTGGTCTGCGGCCTGATGACCACCGTCGGCGGGCTGGGCCACACCTTGCCCTATCTGATCAGAAACTTTCACCTGGCCACCAGCATCGCGCTCTCGGTGGTGGTCGTGGAACTGGGGGTGATCGCCTGGATCCGCAAACGCTACATGGACACCCCGCTGCTCGCGGCGATTTTCCAGGTGGTGGTCGGCGGGGTGCTGGTGTTTCTGGCCGGCTGGCTGATCGGAATGGGGTGAGCCGCAACCAGGCAATAGAAACGCAAGTGGTTGCGCCGTGGATTTTTGCGTAAGGCGAGGAGTGAGATGCGTAGCCTGTCCTTCATGGATCTGGAAGCACCTCACGACGACGTCCTTACGCAAAAAGACCAAGCAAACTCTGCGTTTCTATTGCCTGGTTGCGGCTGCGGGTTGACAAAGTGTAATCGCTGTGGTTACATATAAGCCGTGCGGACGAGTTGCCGATTTGCCATGGCGGTGCAGGTGCTCACCATCCTCGCCTATAAACCAGGCGGGCAGGTGAGTTCCACCCTGCTGGCCGCCAGTGTGAACACCAATCCGGTGGTCATCCGCCGGCTGTTGCGCATCTTGCAGGCGGCGGGCTTGATCGAGACGCGCAAAGGCCCCAACGCGGGTTCGCGCCTGCGCCTGCCCCCGCAACGCATTGACCTGGCCCGGGTTTACCGGGCGGTGGAAACCGCGGAGCCCTTCACCCTGCCCGTCAAACGCCCCAACCAGAAATGTCCGGTGGGCCAGTGCATCCAGGCGGCGCTGATCCAGGTGTTCACCGCCACCGAAGCCGCCCTCGAACGCGAACTGGCCAAAACCACTCTGGCCCACATCCTGATCTTGGTGGAGAAAACCTGCAACCAAACCAAACTATGAGCCTGGAACTCCTCTCCCCGCCGGCGACGCCGGCCAAACCGCCCGACGTGATGGTCGAACCGCGCACCCTGGCGCACCGGGAGCTCCGCCGGGATGATTACTGGCGGCGGCTGCCGGCCTTTGCGGACGTCGACGCCGCCACCTTTCATCACCACACGTTTCAGGCGCGGCACACGGTCACGAACGTCCGGCAGCTTCAGGAAACCCTCCGGGAGCTGGCGCCGGAGTCGTTCTATGCGGACGTGGTCGCCGGACTCAAGCGGGCGCCCATGGCCCTGCGCATTTCCCCTTACTTGTTGAGTTTGATTGACTGGACCGATCCCTACGAGGATCCGATCCGCACCCAGTTCATGCCGGTGGCCTCGCAACAGGTGCCCGACCACCCGGAACTCCGGCTGGATTCGCTCCATGAGCAGAAAGATTCGCCTGTGCCGGGACTGACGCACCGGTATCCGGACAAGGCGCTGTTTCTGCCGCTGGATTCCTGCCCGGTCTATTGCCGCTTTTGCACCCGGAGCTATGCCGTGGGCGGCGACACGGAGCTGGTGGAAAAGCTCAAAATCACCGGCCGGAGCCGGCGCTGGGAGGACGCGTTTAATTACATCGCGTCGCGGCCGGAACTGGAGGACATCGTCATCAGCGGCGGCGACACCTACAATCTCAAGCCCGAACACCTCCAGGCGATCGGCGAACGGCTGCTGCACCTCCCGAATATCCGGCGCATCCGGTACGCGACCAAGGGGCTCGCGGTGCTGCCGCAAAAAATCCTGACCGACCCGGACTGGACGGACGCCCTGACCCGGGTGGTGGAACTGGGCCGCAAGCTGCACAAGGACGTGGTGGTCCACACGCATTTCAACCATCCCAACGAGATCACCGGGGCGACCCAGGACGCCCTGGACCGGCTCACGGAGCGCGGCATCACCGTGCGCTGCCAGACGGTGCTGCAGAGCGGGGTCAATGACCGGCCGGCCACGATGCAACTGCTGGTGCGGCGGCTGAGCTACATAAATATACATCCATACTATGTCTATTTCCACGACCTGGTGCCCGGCGTGGAGGACCTGCGCACCACGCTGGCCGCGGGCTTGAAGCTGGAAAAGCATGTGCGCGGGCATACGGCGGGGTTCAACACGCCGTCCTTTGTGGTGGACACCATGGGCGGCGGGGGCAAGCGCGACGCGCATTCTTACGAGTACTACAATCGCGAGAGCGGCATCGCCGTCTTCACCAGTCCGGGGGTGAAACCGGCGACCTTCTTCCTCTATTTTGATCCGATCCAGGCGCTGACCGAAGAGTATCAGGCCCGCTGGCAGGCGCCCGGGGAGCGGAGCAAAATGATCCAGCAGGCCCTGGAAGCCGCCCGGCACCTCCCCCGGTAGGCCGTCTCTCCGAAGAAACCCGAAACTCGAAACCCACCCCCGGTAGGGCGCGTCTCTCCGAGCGCGCCGTCGCGAGCGCCACGGCGCGAGCATGGAATGCGCTTTCGGCCCACAGCCCAAAGCCCAGAGCCGAGAGCCCGATTTTTCAAAATTAGCCTTTCCCCCCGCCCCCGCAGCCCGGTCTCGACAGCGCGGCCGTCCGTTGTTAGCGTCAGGCCATGAACTTTCTGGTCACCGGCGGCGCCGGCTTCATCGGGTCCCATGTCAGCGAACGCCTGTTGCGGGACGGTCACGCGGTGTGGGCGTTCGACGACCTGAACGACTTTTACGACCCGAAATTCAAGCGGCGCAACCTCCGCGATCTCCAGGCGCTGGCCAAACCCTTTGAATTCCACCATGGCGACATCACGGACCGCGCCGCCTTGGACGAACTGTTTGCCGGGGTGCGGTTTGACCAGGTCATCCATCTGGCCGCCCGCGCCGGGGTCCGCCCCAGCCTGGCTGATCCGGCGCTGTACCAGCGGGTGAATGTGGAAGGCACGGTGAACGTGCTGGAGGCCGCGCGCCGGCACGGGGTCAAAAAAATCACGCTGGCCTCCTCCTCCTCCGTCTACGGGTTGAACGCCAAAACCCCCTTCACCGAAACCGACCCGGTCTTCTCCGCGGTGTCGCCCTACGCCGCCAGCAAGCTGGCCGGCGAAGCGCTCGGCCATGTCTGGCATCATCTGTACGGCATGGACGTGGCCATGCTGCGCTTCTTCACCGTTTATGGTCCGCGCCAGCGCCCGGACCTGGCCATTTATAAATTCGCCCGGCTCATGCTCGCCGGCCGGCCCATCCCGGTGTTTGGCGACGGCACCGCCGCCCGGGACTACACCTTTGTCACCGACACGGTGGACGGCATCATCGCCTGCACGCAGCGGGAGCTCGGGTATGAAATCTTCAATTTGGGCGAATGCCAGGTGGTCACGTTAAACCGGCTCATCGAACTGCTCGAAGCGGCCCTGGGGCAAAAGGCCGTGATTGACCGCCAGCCGTTGCAGCCGGGGGACGTGCCCATCACCTGCGCCAACATTGACAAGGCCCGGGCGCGGCTGGGTTACGATCCCCAGGTGAAGATCGAGGAGGGCATCCGCCGCTTCGCCGCCTGGGTGAAGCAGAGCGAATTTTAACAACCGGTTGCTTTGAAGAAACTGGGGGAGCGCGCCCGCCCCGGGCGCCGCGGCGGACGCCCTCGTCCGCCGCCACCGGCGACCCTGTAGCGGCGGGCGTCCCGCCTGCCGTAGAGCGCGGCGTCCCGCCGCCAGTTGACCCCACCCCGGACCCCGGCGCGTCACACAAGTCGCCCGCAGTAGCGCCGACTGGCAGTCGGCTGTATCGCGGATTGGTAATCCGCAGGCCGGCCGCTGGGTTAACCGCTCCGTTTCCTTGCCGACTCCCCTCCGGGAATGAAACAACCTCCCCCTGTAGGCCGGGTGCCCCACCCGGCGTTGCGAGCGCCTCCGCGCGAGCATGCAATGCACGGCCCCGCAACCCCGGTAGGGCGGCGGTGCCCCGCCGCCCAAATATTGTCTTTTGCCCGAGACCCGAAACCCTTCCCCCCAGACGCCCCCTCCGAAAGCTCCCCTCATTGACATTCCCGGTAACACCGGGCCACATTCCCTTATTACCAATTGATGAATGCCAATTGATGACCAGCCACGCAACAGAAGCGCCAACCGGGCGGCACGGTCCGCCGGTGTTTGTCACCACCCGGTGGTCGGTGGTGCTGGCCGCCCGGAATCAGGCCTCCCCGGACTCGGCCCGGGCGTTGGAGACGTTGTGCCGGACCTATTGGTATCCGCTCTACGCCTTCGTGCGCGGCTCCGGGCATTCCCCGCACGACGCCCAGGACCTGACCCAGAGCTTTTTTGCCGTGCTGCTGGCCAAGGATTATTTGCGGGTGGTGGGTCCGGAAAAAGGGCGCTTCCGCACCTTCCTGCGCATGGCGTTGAAGCGATTTCTGGCGAATGAATGGGACAAACAGCGCAGCCTGAAGCGCGGCGGCGGACAGATGCTGGTGCCACTGGACACCACGCTGGCGGAGCAGCGGTTTTTGGAGGAACGCCCCGGCACACTGGGGCCGGATTCCATCTACGACCGGCGCTGGGCGCTCACCTTGTTGGACGAGGCGATGGCGCGGTTGGCCCGGGAATACGCGGACGCCGGCAAAGCCGGGGAATTTGAGCGGCTCAAGCCCCACCTCACCGCCGGTCGCGGGGAGATCCCGTACGCGGCCATCGCCGCCGCCTGCCGGACCACCGAGGGCGCGGCGCGGGTGGCCATCCACCGGCTGCGCAAACGGTTCCGGGAAGTGTTCCGCGCGGTGATCGCGGACACCGTCTCCACCCCGGAAGAACTCGAGGAAGAATTGCGGCACGTGCTGGGGATATTGGGGAATGCGTGATTTGGACAGGCAGGTGATGCGGCGCTCTGCCGAGCCGCCGCCACGCAGAAAATTTGGGGCGCTGGCTTGAAAAGGCGGGTTTCCGTCCGGGCGGACGGGTTCAGGTCATTTGCCGTGCCCCTGGAATCAGATGGAGTTGCCCCGCTTTCCAGTTTCTGACCCAGGTGTCAGATTCGCCACGCAGTGTGTGGCGAATTTCCAATTCCGCACGCAGCGTGTGCGAAATTGCCAGACCGCCGGCATCTTGCGTAAAACTGGATTTCCGACGCACTGCGTCGGAAATTGCCGTGTTGTCAGAAATCCGACGCGCTGCGTCGGGTTTTTCAGCCGGCACCAAATGTGGATAAACAAGGTAGAACTGACGAAACCACTCCAAGTTGTCCACCGAGTAACCGCGACCAAAATCCGCTTGCAATCGGCGCGACAAATCACCCAGCCACTGTTCGCCATAACCCGCCCGTTTTTCGCCCCGTTGCTCTTCCTCCACAATCTCCCGGCCAATCAGCCAGTTGGCGATGACGTGGTTGGGGTCAAACCAGAGGATGGGTCATTTTGCAGCATTTCAGAACTTGTCGCGCCGGCTTGTCGCGCCGAAGTCCCGCCCTGCGGGACGGATCCGGCTCTTTCCCCAAAATCCGCGCCATCCGCGAGGGTAGGCAGTTAAAACCCCTGTTTCAATTTCAGCATTTCAGCTTTCAGCTTTTTCCCCACGTGGCAGTCCTGGGACTGACGCGGGGGTTATGGCGAATTAAGCCTGACGCGATAAGTTTTGACCACACCATTGTAATCAAATATCACAACAGCGGTTCCATTTTTTGCTTCTGCCTGTTTAACATCCACTTTCACGCTCTTATCGCTCGCGGATGCGGTAACCTGGGGAATATCCGCGGCGTCGGCTGGAACGGAATAAGCCGCATCATAAATATCATAGCCGGTAATGCCGTTGCCACTGGTTGATCTGACCGGAGTGGCGGGCAGATTGACAGCCTGTCCGTTCACCTTGATGCTGACCGTGGGCGGAACCGGACGGACGATTTTCACCTTGTCCGAACTGAATCCCAGTCCAACGATGTCGCAAAGAGCTCCCCCGCCAGAACCTTCGGCCACCAGGAAAACAGCATGTTTTTCCTTCAGATTTTCAACGGACGAAGCGA
>Ga0182012_10005416_pt1 | contig 13205 bp, 9 predicted proteins | sample 612S2SmetaG_FD_120486 | JGI IMG/M metagenome (GOLD analysis project Ga0182012, IMG submission 120486) | Permafrost microbial communities from Stordalen Mire, Sweden - 612S2S metaG | ecosystem: Environmental > Terrestrial > Soil > Wetlands > Permafrost | place: Sweden: Stordalen | collected...
ATCCCTTTTCGGGTGGCCCATTCAACGCTCTTTTCGTTGAGTGGGGCTTTTGACTTCGACTCACCCACCCTCAATTGATTTTCCCCGCGCCTCTCTCTATCCTGATTTCTCCGCTCCGGAGGACTCTTGGCCGAAACTCTAACCCCGCTCCCGGTGAGCTCCGCTTCGGACACCCCCTCCCGCGTCCGTCTCACCCACATCTTCCTCATCCTCGCCGCCGGAATCCTCGTCCGCATCCCTTTCTACCTCGCCTCACGCCCCATCTGGTCAGGAGACAGTGAGGGATACGCCTCGTTCTACGCCCTCTGGGTCCACCATCATTTCTTTCTCGGCGAGCGAACCCCCGTCTACCCCCTGTTCCTCGGCTTCGCCCAGTGGATCACCGCTTCCACCCCGGCCCGCACCATCGGAGCCCACGCCGCCTACGCCGTCATCCTCATGCAATCCACTCTGGATGTCCTATCCGCCGCGCTCTTTTACCTCAGCCTCGGAACCCTCCGCATCCGTCCGCGCACTGCTCTCGTGGCCGCGCTTTTCCTCGCCACCATCCCAGCTCTCTGCCGTTATGAGATGAACATCCTCAATATGTCTTTCTCATTCGCCTGGATGGTCCTCCTCACATCGCTTTTTCTCTTCATCATCCATCGCATCCACTCCGGCCAGCCCATCGTCGCCCTGTCCATCGTCACCGGAATCACCGCCAGCCTGGCCATCCTCAATCGCCCGGAATTCCTGATCTTCCTCATCCTTCTTCTAGCCTTCACCCTTCTGTCCGCGCTGCTGGCCGCCTCACCCGCCGCGCCCACGGGTGCCCCACCTTCGCCGCGTTCTGTGCGGCTAAGGTGGGAATCCGCACATTCCCCCGCCCTGACGACCTTCGCCATCCTTACCGCTCTATCCACCGCTCCCGCCATCCTCCTCTGGATGTCCATCATGTACGCAGGCATCGGACAATTCCGCATGACAACTCTCGACGGATGGAACCGCACGCGCACCGTCTACAATCTCTTCGACCGCGTCCCACCCGAGGACCAGCTCATCGGCCTCATCATGGCCAACACCTACCGCCAGCAGCACCAAACCGGAGGCGTCAACCTTCGCGAAATCGTCTGGCCCGCCGAGCACGATCTCTTCCTCTCCGCCAACCTATCCCGCTACCCCCTGCCGGACGCCGCCACCACCCCCACGCCCTTCCAGCAATCGCTCCAGCGCACCCTGGGACTCGTCCCGCTCCCTTGCCGCGTCAAGGTCGTCGACTATTGCGAAGAACTCATGCACATCAAAATAGATGTCGGCGACTACCTCGGCCTCGTCTCCACCAAGCTCGCTCGCCAGAATCGCGCCGCATGGCTCTCCAACATCGCCTCCAACTTCGTCCATGAAAGTTTCAACTTCAACTATTTCGGAGCCAAACCCTCACGCCTCGACGATCCCCCCATCGCTCCCGGCGGAGGCCCCGTCATCCTCAACCCCACCGCCGACCGCCTCCTCACCAGGCTCTCCACCCTCCACGCCCCGCTGCTCCTCGCCACCTATCTAGTCACCCTCCTATGCGCCCTGCTCTCGCCATTCATCTTCCGCGCCGGCCCCCATCAGCATTGGCTCCAGGACGCCACCATCGCCACCCTCGCCCTGGCCTCCATCGGAACCATCGTCGGCACCACAGTCCTCGCTGGATTCAACCGCGTCTACTCCCTCCCCCACCTAGCCGTCTTCACCATCTGCACCGCCTACGCCTACGAAAACCGCGCCCGAATCCTCGCCACCCTCGCCCCTCGCCAGCATTGATCCAGTCCTTCCCCCGCACCACTCCCAACTGACACCCCGCAATCTCCAGCCATTTCCGCTCCAATCCAGAGTTCTTCCTTGAGTCCAGAGTTCCTGAATGTTACGTTTGGTCATCCCCCAAAAGCACATCGGAGCAGTCCAGATGACCATTGCGATATGCACGACTGATTGGGGAGCCGTTCCATTTGAGGCACATAAATGAGCACAACGCCCGCCATTGAACAAATCGAAGAGAAAGCAGTAGCGAAACAGCCATCAGTCAAACATCAGCCCACTTCCAAATCATCTTGGCGAATCGCTGACCTCACAGTGCTGGGCGTATGGATACTCGTCACAACGTTCACATTGATTCACCACGAAAAGTGGGCCGACGAGGCGCAAGCCTGGCTACTTGCCCGTGATCTCGATCTTCCGACGCTCTGGTTCAAGGAACTGCGTTATGAAGGAACGCCCGGTCTGTGGCATTCCATTCTCTGGCTCGCGCAACATATTCTTCACATCCCATACTCAGGTCTCGGAGCTATCGGCTTGCTCCTTGCCACGGTGGGTGTGGCCTTCATGCTGCTACGGGCACCGTTCCCTGCCTACGTGCGATATCTCTTGGCCTTTTCCTACTTCATGCTCTATCAGTACGCGGTGATTGCACGTCCTTATGTGCTTCTTCCGCTTCTTGCTTTCGCTGCCGCACTCCTGTTCAAAGATGCAAAGCACCCCGAGCGAATCACCATCGTGCTCGTCCTCCTGGCGAATCTGACGTTGCATGGAGTCTTGCTGACGGCGTGCATTGGCTTGGCTTTCCTGTGGCAAGCAAAACGACTCTGGGCTGGGCTTGATGAGCCTGTCCGCGGACGCTATGTGCTCTGTACTGGCGCACTGTTGCTGGTCTTGTTTTTCGTCTTCGCCGTCATCAATCCCCCTCCCGATGTCTCCGCGCTAAATACGGTGCAAGCCAAAACCCTGTCCGTCATCGTCCCGGAAGCGTGGCAAGGGATCAACGGCGCGTTCTTCGATTGGACGCCGCTCACCTTGGCATGGCTCGCGTTGATGGGTGGCTGGTGTTTCATGCGCAAAGATGCGAACGGCCTTCTGTTGCCAATTATGGTTTTAGTGCTGGGCGGCTTTTTTGGCTTTTACGGAGCCCCCCACCATCAAGGCACAATGTTCATTGCCGCCATAACCGGATTCTGGATTGCTTGGCCGACGAAGCGTGAGGAAAAGACATTTTCTGTGCATGCACGCTGGACACATCAAGCGCTCGTGGTTGGATTGGTCTGTCTCTTGGGATACCAGACATGGAATGCAGTTGTTGTCGTTGGCAATGAGTATCGCTATCCCTACTCCGGCGCGGAAGACGCCGTGAAGTATCTCAAATCTGTCGGAGCCGATCATCTCTCCGTCAACGGCTATCTTCTTGGAATGTCGGCAGTACAGGCCCAGTTTGACCACAACATTTTGGCCAACCGTCCGGCGGCTTACTTCCACCTTGGCGGACCCGCAGAACTAAACCTCGATCAAGACATCAAGACCTACGCGGCGGACTACGTTGTGTTCCCCGTTTGGGATGATTGGCAAGCCGCAAAGGCAGGCATGTTCGACCCCGATATGCAAGCCAGCGGCTATTCCCTCGTGCACGTCTCCAACGGGTATCTGTCATTCAAGCGCAGCGAAGACATAAAAGAGGTCTATCTCATCTACCACCGAAACCAGTGACGTTCAATTTTTCGCTCCAATCCAGAGTTCTTCCTTGAATCCAGAGTTCCTGAATGTTACGTTTGGCCATCCCCCAAAAGAACTTCGGAGATGCCCAGATGTCAACCGCGATATGCACTACTGCGCCAGCTGTTGAGATAAAGCAAGTTCCTCGGGACCAGCACACCAGCGGCATCCACATCGCGCTGATTTTCTTCGTCGGCCTCATCGCTCGGATACCCTTCTACCTTGCCTATCGCCCAATCTGGTCGGGGGATTCCTCAAGTTACGTAATGTTTTACCAGTTCCTGACCCAGCATCTTTTCTATCTGGGATGGCGAACCCCGGTGTATCCGTTCTTTCTAGGTTTCGCAATGCGCGTCGGAACCATAACATCACCCGCAGACCCCAGCACTCCCTTCGCTTACATAGTGATCTGCCTGCAATCTCTTTTTTGCATCTTGGCGGCTGCGTTTCTCTATCACACTCTGCGCCTGCTGAATGTCAGTAAAGGCATCGCTCTCGCAGTCTCTTTGATCATCGTCACCATGCCCGCGCTCTCCATTCACGAAATGTCCCTCCTGAACATGTCGCTGGCATTTTCCCTGCTCATGCTGGTCATGGGATTGTTCGTCATCACCATCAAGCGACTGGAAGTGTCTCGTCCCGCCACAATTCCCGCTTTAGCGACTGGCATAGCATCCAGCATCCTGATCATGAATCGCCCCGATCTCATAATTTTCGTATTGCTCCTGCTGATGATGACCGCAGCGGTATCGCTGCGCCTGTGGTTTGGGCTCCGCATCCAGCTTTCGAGCAGCATACTGAAAGCCACGAGCCTGATTGCCTTACCCGCTGCCTGCACCCTGCTTGGCTGGATGCTGCTCATGTACATCGGCATCGGGCAGTTCCGGATCACCACGCTGGATGGATGGAACCGCACCAGGACCGTTTACAACATGTTTGATCGCGTCGACCCGGCTGACCAGTTGATTGGCGGCATCATGTCCCGGACCTATAACCGTGAAGTGAGCAGCCATGCCAAGGTGAACCTCCGCGAGATCATATGGCCAGCACTCGATGAATTAATCATCAATTACCCTGACTACCCCGGCCCTAAGACTGCCATCGATCCAACTTTTCTGGATCATGTAGGCATTGCCTCTGGCCGCAGGGCTCTAGGATGGGTTCGGATTCCCTGCACGCAGGAAAATTATTGCTGGCAGAACATGAGAAAGGAAATTGACGTCGGAGACTATCTTGGACAAGTCTCATGGAAACTGGCACGCAAATATCCTAAAGATTACCTGCGAAATCTAGCTGTCAATTTTTTTGAGGAGAGCTTTGACTTCCGCTTCACCAATGCAAAACCGGCAGTTGCGGAGTATCAAGACCTGTCGGTAGTTGGAGGCGAGTCCGTAAAAAGCAAGGCCGGGGTGCATATGATTGCTCAGGCCATTACAGCCGAAGCCCCCCTGCTCACCATCGCTTACGTAGTGACACTGGGATTCTTCATGGTTGCGCCAATCCTCCTCTTCCGCAAACCAAGTGAGCACTGGGTCAGCGACATCGCCATTGCCTCCATGGCCGTAGCCTCCGTGGGAACCATCGTAGGAACCACGGTCCTCGCCGGATTCAATCGCGTCTACTCCCTCCCACACATCGCAGTCTTCGCCATCTGCACCGCCTACGCTTGGGAGAACCGCGCCCGCTTCCTCGACGCTATTCCTCTCCGCCGACAATGAATAAGGTTATTACCGACTTGACCGATCCGTTTCCTTTGTCCCTTGCACTGCAACCCAACGTCGTTACCGTGGGATGGCAAGACCAGAGCACTCTAGATTATGTGATGTTTGGCCTCACAAAGAAACCAAAGGTGGTCAGGGTACAGTTCTAGTCTCACAGTTGGGTTTTGGTGCGCCCAGCGCAAGACACCTATTTCCAGCTTGAAATAGAGAGTTTCTGAATTCCCCGGTGTTCTGTGCAGTCCAGCATTGCTTAAATTCGCTCATAGGAAGATCTCTCATGTCTCCAGTGGCAAGTTCCAGCGATCTAGAAGTCTCAGAATTAGCACTTCAGGATGAACTGCAAAAGCAGCCCCGTCAGTGGAAACAATCACTTGCTCTTGCGCTCGTCATATTGGGCTTCACTGTCGCTGTGGCGGCCATCTTCTATCGCAGTTCTCTACTCCCGGCGTGGCGCGATTGGCGCATTCAGGCCGCAGAATACATCTTCATCCTCTCGGCATCCATCGCGCTCATCGCACTTTATGCTGGATTCGCGCAGCGCTGGAATCTGCGAAAGTGTTTCGAGTTTCCCGGACTCATCTTTCCTTCTGCCCTGTTGCTCGCCGCAGGCGTTTACAAACTCGGAATGCATCAGTTCGGTGGATGGGATCAGGGACTATTGGTTCACGCCGGAACCTACTACGCGCAAGGATTCAAACCCTACGTCGATTTCCCCTGCTCCATGCCTCCGCTGTTCATGGCAGGAGTTCGCTTCGGAGTCAGCCTGCTTGGATTGAAGTGGTCTTCCTTCAGCTTCCTCGCCGCCGCCTTCACCGCTCTGACCACCCTCTGGATATTTGCTCTGCTTCGCGCCGCATCCATGCCGCGCCACGTAGCCATCGCGGTCACCATCTGCGCGGAACTGAGCACCATGTGGGTCACGCCGTTCTGGTGGTTCAACAACACAAGCGCTGTCTCCGTCGTGCTGCTGTTCCTTTCTGTGCTGGCCTGCCTGCGGCAGCCAAAACCACTGCTGCATTGGGTCAGCTTATCGCTCTCGCTGGGAATGGTTTTAGCCTCCAAACCAAATGATCTTCCCGCCTGCCTCATGGTGCTCGCCCTGGTCGCCACAACCGACAAACAACAATGGGCTAAAACCTTGGCGGCCTGCGCCGGAGCGCTCGCTATCTTCCTCGCGATTTGTCGCGGCGCGAATATGCCATTGCGAGACCTGCTGAACTCATACGCAGAGATCGGCAAGCTTCGCGGAAGCCCGCTCCTCATGCTCCCCATTCGCGCCCTCGAACGTCCTGAGAGAAATTTTCAAATCGGCCTCATACTTCTGGCCGCACTCTGCTTCGCCGTCCTCCTCACACTTTCTGTGAAGCGTTATCGCTGCCCATGGCCCACCTTCTTCGTTTTCCTGATCGCAGGAGTAACGTCCATGGAGATGACGTTCACCAACTCGGAAATCAAAACCAGTGACCTGTGCGTCATTCTGATCGCCGCGGTATTCCTCTGCATCAATCACTGGAAAGTCCAAGAGGTAAGCGCAACTAGAAGGGTCCTGCTCGCTGGCTGGCTTTCCGTCTTCCTCGTCATGTCAGGTTTTCTCGCCGTGATTCATCTCAGAACTCTCTCCATTGGCGAACTCATGTTCTACGAACCTCTCCCAACCACAACCATCCAGAGCGGCTTCTTCGCAGGACTGGAAGCCGGACCACGCCTGCAACGCGTCCTCCGTCAAACCGAAATGACTCTCTCCTATTACCCGTCACAGAAGGTTTTCTTCGGCCCCCGCATGGAAAGTATGTACGCGGCATTCAACAAGCCCGTCACCCCGGGCATGCCGCTGCTCTGGGATCCAGGAAATCTTTTCCCAAAAGAACGGCTTCCCGGCATGGTTGCAACCTTCCAGCAGGATGACCCCGACCTCTTGATCTTTTTGAAGGACGACTCCACCCGGATGGACATCATGTTCGACTACATCGCCCGTTCCGGCGCATACGCCTACAGCGAGGACCTCTCAGACATCACCGTGTTCGTCCGCCAGAAACAAGTCCGGGTTACAGACGTTTCGGCAAACATCCACCAGTAATTAAGCAGCAGTCTTAAGGTTATTTTCGGCTCGCTCTAACCCCCGCACTCTGGCACACTGTCGCCAATTCGGGTCAGCACGGCACTGGGCCGCCGCTGCTGGCGCGGGGTGTCAATTGGCCTCATCGGTTCCTCCCATCGCCGCATCCGCGACTCGTGGTCGCCAACTCCGTTCACTGGACGGATTGCGCGCCATCGCCATCATCCTTGTCTTCTTTCACCATATGTGGAAATTCTTTCCCGTCGTGAACCGGGCCACCTTCTATTTCCAGTATTACGTTTCGCAGGGCTGGATCGGCGTGGACCTGTTCTTTGTTCTCTCCGGATTCCTCATCACCGGAATCCTGATTGACTCGCGAACGGCCACCAACTACTTCTCCGGCTTCTACGCCCGGCGCATTCTCAGAATCTTCCCGCTCTACTATTCGGTTCTCATCGGAATCATCGTCGCCAGCCAGATTCTCACCCGCATCCACGCGCCATCGGCCCCGGAAATAGCCTCACTGGTCCCGCTCCCTCAAGATCGTTGGACCTACTTCCTCTTCCTCACAAATTGGATCGGACTCTGGAAGGCGCAATGGGATGCCCAATTCGGCAGCATCCTCGCACACTTCTGGTCCCTCGGCGTCGAGGAGCAGTTCTACTTCTTCTGGCCCTTGGTCGTCTGGTTGGCCCGCCCGCGCTCCATCCCCTGGATAGCCGCCGCGCTTGCCGGATTCTCAATGATCGTTCGTTTCGCCTGGGCCGCCCACATCGGCCCCCAGATGTTGATTCCACCCATATCGGTCGAAATCGCGCTGGCCACCATCTGCAGGCTGGATGCACTCTTCATCGGCGCGCTCTGTGCATACTTTTTCCGCGCGCCTGAACTCATGCCGCGCATCCGCCGCTGGCTCCCGCTGACCGCAGCCCTCGGCATCGGCTCATATTTCCTGGGCTTCTCCGCAATGCTCTTCTTCCCGCAGCGCGCGGCTCTGCTGCTTTACGGTCCCACTCCCGTCGTCCCGCACGTACTCGATGACGCGATCCGTCTGTTCCTTGTATCCGGCGGCTTCACCCTGCTCGCCATTGGATTCGGCGCAACCGTCCTCCTCGCCGCCTGCACGGAAAACAAAAACACCCCGATGCAAAAGTTTCTCCAGTCCCGCGTGCTCGCACCCATCGGGAAATACAGTTACGGTATCTATGTTTTCCACGTCCCGGTCCTGGGTCTGTCAAACACCTACTTGCTTCCGAAACTGATCACAAACAATCCCACCGAAGCCGTCGCGACTCAGTGCGCCTACATAGTTTTCGTCGCAACCCTTTCCTTCATCATCGCGGCGTTGAGTTACGAGCTCTTCGAGAAAAAAATACTGAGCTTCAAACGCTACTTCGGACCAAGATACGCCCCCGAACCTCAGCAGAAAATCGAGAGCGCCATCGCAGGCGCCTGACCAAAATAGTGAACGAGTGGCAAACCAGTCATTAACCACCCAAAAGTTAATGACTTTCCAGCCACTCGTTCCCAAAATCGCGGAACCAATGTCATACCAGTAACATTCGCTCCCGAAATGATTAACCAGAAAGACAATCGTGCTTTTTCCCCAACTTCTCTCCAGAAACACGAAACCGCACCTTTCCCAATCTGCGGAAGGTGCGGCACGCCCGCTGAATACGCTCCTTTAAGGACTTTTCTAGCTCGCTCCGGCTCCCAAAGCCGCCACCGCGTCACGCCGCGCCCGTTCCAGCGAATCCTGCATCAAATGATGAAATTCGTTCAATTCCGCATCACTCGCTCCCGCCGGCACATAAATCAGTTTCGTCCAACGAATATGCACCTTTGAGAAGGGTCGCGGAATCATCATCGCATCCCATGACCGCAGCACCCACGGGCGCTTTACAGCCAGATAAAAACACAAAATCGGAGCCCCGCTCATGCGCGCCAACAGCACTGGACCGGGCTTCGCCATGAACCTCGGACCCCGCGGCCCGTCTATCGTAAACGCCGCAATATGCCCGCCCGCCAGCACCCGATTCATCCCCAGCAGCGCCCCCGCGCCACCCCGCGAACTCGATCCCCGCACCGCGATAAATCCAAACCGTTCGATGATTCGAGCAATGTATTCGCCATCAAAACTGCGGCTCGTCATCACCGCAACACCGCGCCCGCGGAAGTACCAAGTCGCAGGAATCACCGCGCGATGCCAGAAGGGTCCAATCACAAATTGCGGCGGCCCGTCGCCCTCGCTCACGCCGCCCGGCTCTGACGATTCTTCATAGCGCAGCGTGCAGCCAATCAGCGAAATCAGCAGATGCCCAAGCCACGCAATGCAACTCAGCGCAACACGCTGCCCCAGCGTGAAGCGCGCTCCTGTTGCCTGCGGTGTCGATGTGGTGCTCACGTTTGAAATTGTATCCTGCGCGCTAACGCTGCGCTGCGGCCCATGCCTGCGCGGCTTTCACGCGGCGGCCAATCGGCGGATGCGAGTGGAACAAAACTTCCACCACGCGAGAAGGTTCACGCTCGGAAAGATTCTGTGCCGCGAGTTTTTCCATCGCGCCGCAAAAAGGTACCACCGTTCCAATCGCCTTCCACGCGTATAAATCCGCCTGCCTCTCGTTGAAGCGCGAATAGGCATTCATCACCGGCGCCAGCAAAACCGAGATCGCCGTCGCCACCAGGATCATCAATGGAAGGTTCGCAAAATCGATTTGATCGTATCGCTGCCAGCCGAACTCAGCCCAGCGTATCGAAAGCTTCAGGCACCAGAATCCGAAGAACGTGATCACGCTCTGCACCACAATTCCCTTGAGCATATGCCGATACACATGATGACCCAATTCATGCGCCAGCACGGCCTCAATCTCATCGTGATTGCACGTCGCCAGCAACGTGTCAGAGATCACGACGCGCCGCGTGCGCCCAAGCCCCATCAAGGCAGCATTGGCCTTCTTTGTTTTCTCTGACAGCATCCACTCGTAAACCCCACGCACTTTTGCTCCGGCATTTTCACTCAGCCGTGTCAGCCTCGCGGTAAGGTCTTCGTCATCCAAAGCGCGGAAGCGGAAGAACAGCGGAAACAGCAGTACCGGAGCGAGTTGCGCAAGAATCACGCTGAGCACCATGAACAGCGCCCACGCCGTCACCCACCACCAGTGCGGCTGCCAGCGAATCAGGAAATAGATCAGTTGCACCAGCATCTGTCCGAAGAAAAATATAAGGACAAAGCCCTTGATCTGGTCCCAGGCCCAACCCCGCAAACGTTGATTACTGAGATGGTAGCGATGCTCGATTAGAAAGCCGTAGTAGTCCAGCCCAAGGCTCAAGACCTTCGTGAGCAGCAGCAGAATCGATGTGTAAATAAAGAGCGCGACAGCATAATGATCGCTCGCGGCGCGCAGCGCAAAATTTCGGAACGTGCCGGTCCAGTCGCAGGCGAGAATCAATCCCATCAGTGCGAGTCCCAGCACCATGTCAGCCACGCCAATGCGTCGCAGCAGGCGATGGTAGCGGCGGGTCTCAGCCGAATCCGCGGGCGCGCCGCGTTCGCCGGGAATCCCGGAGCTGGTTGTCATGGTGTTCATGGATGAACCACAGTGTACAGGAAGTGCCGCGGCCTCTGAAGCATTTTCAGGGCTCCCGATGAGCGCGAGCCCTTTACTTCAACTCCGTAGTAATCGATCCGGCCGGAGCTTCCAGTTGAAATTGTTCAGGCTTCAGCGGTTCGTTAAGAGTAAGCTTCACCATTTTGATCGTGATACTGTACTCCTCTTGCGGACGCTCGATTGCAATCAGCGAAGGAAAGCGCACGCCATTGTATTCCTGCGGGTCGGCGTAGGTTGCGTCGGTGATGATGGCGCCCTTTTCGTCGTAAATGGTCTGCCGGTAAGGCTGCAAATCTGCGCGGCTGAAATAAACTTTGCGGTATAGGTGCCACTCGCTGCGGGCATCGCGCCGAAGTACCACAATGTGATAGTTCGGCTGACTGATGGTTCTTTTCGTTCGATCGTCCTGAACTTCCTGCTTGCCTTGTTCGATCACCGCGATTTCGTTTCGAGGATCGATAGCTGGCATTAGCAGAGCTTCGTAGATCACCTGCGGACGCAGATTCTCAAGCGTGTTATCGCTGATCTTCGTGAGCTGGTTGCTGCCGGTGATGAAGCGGTTCTTCGGCGGAATCGAAAGTTTGAATCGGTCGCCGTCGCTCACCATGTCGAATGCGCGATTGCGCACGATCGGAAGCAGTCCAATCATGCGGAGCATTGCAGGCTTCTGGGCCAGAATGTATCCCCGAATCTGCTGGTACTCAATGACCTTGCCCTTTTTCTCGCCGCCCACAGTGGTGTCGATGTCGACGGTCGCGCTCATGGTTTGTACCGAAGCAGACATCTCATCAAGCTTCGCAACCAGTTCCTCTTGCGTGGCGCTCTTCAGGGGCACAGGGGAGCGTGTCTGCTTCACCGCATGGGAGCGGAACAGGCATCCCGTCGTGCAGGTCATGCATAGCAACATCAGGCAAAATGTCAGGCGTACTCGTACCATTGCGAAAGAGATCTCTTCTCTTGAATCGAAACTTCAGTATATAGGTTGAGCCCCATTGCGTGCGCGCCTGCGCCGCCAGCTCGAACCGGAAATTGAGCAGACTGGAATCAATGTGATTTGCCATCTGACGTTGCGAGCTTCTCCACATTGCGCTTACCGCCCGCAAGCACCTCTGGTGGAGGCTCTGGAAACTGCTCGTCCGGCTTGCTCGCTATGGCTACCTTCATGAACTCGATCCAGATGGGGAGAGCGGCCTGCGCGCCGGTTTCCTTCTCTCCCAGCGTTTTCTTTTCGTCGAAGCCGACCCAGACACCACAGGTGATCGATGGCGAATAGCCCACGAACCAGGCATCGGTGAAGTCATTGGTGGTGCCCGTTTTTCCCGCCAGCGGATGATTCAACTTGCTGGCCGCGAAGCCGGTGCCGTGCAACACCACGCCGCGCATCAACTCCACCATTACACGCGCCGAGTGCGCACTGATCACGTCACGCACGTCGGCAAAATTCTGCTCCATGATGTGTCCGTCGTAGTCGGTGACCTTGCGGATCGAATGAGGACTGAGCCGAACTCCGTCATTGGGGAATGTGGAATACGCCGCAGTGTGTTCAAGCAGCGTGACCTCCGCCGAACCCAGTGCGACCGGCAGAAAAGGTTGAATCTCCGAGGTGATGCCGAACTTGTGAACGTACTCAATCACCGTTTTGATGCCGACGCGTTGCGCCAGTCGTATCGCCGGAATATTGCGCGAATCAGCAAGCGCGCGACGCAAGGAAATCGTGCCTTCATACTTGCCGTCGTAGTTATGCGGAGACCATGTCCCGGTCGCACTTGGGAAACTGATGGGTGCGTCAACCACCGTGTCGTCAGGAAGCGCACCCTGCTCGACCGCTGCCGCGTACACATACGGCTTGAAGGACGAACCGGTCTGGCGCAGCGCCTGCGTGGCGCGATTGAACTTCGATTCGTCGAAGTCGCGGCCTCCAACCATGGCGCGAATCTCACCCGTATTGTTGTCAATCGCAACCAGTGCGCCCTGTGCACCGGAATCCTGTTCAAGCGCGAGTTGCAGTGTGTGATTGGGTTCCACGGCCGTGACGTGCACATACACAATGTCGCCCGTCGCGAGAATCTCATTCGGCGAGTGATGCCCGGTCCACACCATTTCAGCCTGCCGAATCACTCCCGCGTATTTGCCGATTTTGATCTCCGCCTGCATCGGTGTCACGGCGGTAACCAGCGCGTGAAAGTAGCTGCCGGGCTCGGGTGTGTGATTCCAATCCGGGTGCTCGTAGGTGGAGAAGTCTTCGCCCGCAGCAAACAGGTTGCGCAGGTGTCCTTTCCATCCGTGTCGTTTCTCGTAGGTTGCCAGACCATCCAG
>Ga0182012_10005418_pt1 | contig 13203 bp, 8 predicted proteins | sample 612S2SmetaG_FD_120486 | JGI IMG/M metagenome (GOLD analysis project Ga0182012, IMG submission 120486) | Permafrost microbial communities from Stordalen Mire, Sweden - 612S2S metaG | ecosystem: Environmental > Terrestrial > Soil > Wetlands > Permafrost | place: Sweden: Stordalen | collected...
ACTTGGCCTGACTCGGGTCGCATGCTTTGCCGTAGCCATCCTGGGACTCGCAACAGTGGGCTGCGGCAATGGTTCATCGAACCCGGTTCCCTCAATAAGCTCTGCCTCGCCCGCTTCTGCCACCGCGGGTGGGAGCGCCTTTACGCTCACGGTGAATGGAAGCAATTTCGTTTCCGCTTCCACGGTCCATTGGAACGGCAGCAGCCGGTCGACCACATTCGTCAGCGCCTCCCAGCTAACGGCCTCCATTAGCGCTTCCGATATCGCTTCTGCCGGCAGTGCAAAAATTACGGTTGTGAATCCGTCGCCCGGCGGTGGTGCATCGGCGCCACTCGCTTTTACGGTCAACGCGCCCGCGCCCACCGTCAGTATCTCGGTCAACCCCACCTCTCTTACATTGGGCTCCAGCGCGACACTTACATGGTCATCCACAAATGCCACTTCCTGCACTGCGGCAGGAGGATGGAGCGGACCTCAGTCCACCAGCGGGACTCAATCCGTTACTCCCACCGCCGCCGGCACCGTGACCTACAGCCTGACATGCGCCGGGACAGGCGGCAGTGGCAGCGCGTCCGCCACGCTCATTGTCAACACGCCCGCACCCGCCGTCAGCATCTCGGTCAACCCCACCTCTCTTACATTGGGCTCCAGCGCAACAGTTACATGGTCATCCACAAATGCCACTTCTTGCACTGCGGCAGGAGGATGGAGCGGGCCTCAGCCCACCAGCGGGACTCAATCGGTTGCGCCGACCGCCGCCGGCACCGTGACTTACAGCCTGACATGCGCCGGGACAGGCGGCAGTGGCAGCGCGTCCGCCACGCTCACCGTCAACGCGCCCGCACCCACCGTGAGCATCTCAGTCAATCCAACCTCTCTGACATTGGGCTCCAGCGCAACACTTACGTGGTCATCCACAAATGCCACTTCCTGCACTGCGGGTGGCGCGTGGAGCGGAACGCTCGCCACAACGGGCTCTCAGTCAGTCACACCGGCTGCCAGCGGTTCGATCGGCTACGATCTGACCTGTTCCGGCACGGGCGGCAGCAGCGATGCATCCGCCGCGCTGAGCGTGGCTCCCGCCTCTCCCTTGGCAAACTTCACCTCATACGACTATGGCTTTCCCTATGACGCGACTACTCCGGGCCTGACGGCGGCATTGAGTGCAACTCCATCGCAGCTAGTCTGGGTTGGAGGATTTGGCGAACTAACAGGAACCGAGTATTCCCGGAACAATATCGATCCAAACCATCAAAAGATCGTCATCGGATATGTTGATGTCCCGGAAGCAACTGCTCATTGGTCACCCGAGCTTTTCGTGAATGGAACCGTGCCGTCATGGTTCGGAAATCCATTGGGCCTCTACGGAATCTATTCGGTTCAATATTGGAATCCGGCCTGGGAACCCATCATCTTCAAGCAGATCGATAATGTCATTAACCAGGGTTATGACGGGGTGATGCTCGACGTGCTCTATGGGGATGCAGAGTGGTCATCGGGCAACAGTTACAACAATCCCGTTTACGCCAACGCTACTCCCGCAATGGCAACTCTTGTTTCAGACATTCTGGCACACATCAAGAGTAAGAACTTGACAAACTTTTATGTGATTGGCTCAAACCCCACTGGCCTGGTGCTTACATCTCCCTCCTCGTTGAATGGCCTTGATGGAATCCTCTACGACAGCCTGTTCTATAACGGCAACTCGATCGGCGTGTATCAGGGATCGGCACAGACGAACTGGTATGCGCAGAGTTCACCCCTCTACCAGAAGATGGGTCTACCCATTTTCGTCATCGATTATCCTCCGACGGGAGACGTTACAGCCGATCTGCAAACGCTGGAGTATGCGACAAACCAGGGCTGGATGCCAACTATAAGCCCTGACGCCTCTCAGGGAATTACGCCCGGGTCCAGCTTTCTTGCGACTGGGCCCTACATGTTCATGGCTACCTTTTCAAATTCTGCCATTACCGGCTCGACGAACGCCATCAATTTTATCTCGGGGGGCTGGACATCCAGCGCAACCCTCACCGGCGGGAACATGGGAGACTATTTCATCGGCGGCCCCGGAACCAACGCGATCACTGCCGGGTCGGGTGACGACACCATATACGCTCATCCGCAATCATCGTTGTACAAGAACAAGATTGCAATCGACGTTTCTTCAACAGTGATCGGGACAGCAACCACGCCGTCCGTGGCAGTTCAATTAAATGGTTCCACCCTAGTTCAGGCCACCCCGATCACCGCTGCCTATCCAACAAACACGCAGGAGCTGCTAGCCGACACATCGGTCGTATCGTCGATTTCATCTCTGCAAATCACAGTCTCAAATACCAGCTATACGGACCAGAACAACTACTCCAACGTAGAACTCGATTCCATGACCTACAACGGGAGAACGATACTTCTATCCGCTGGAACTTATTCGGCTGGCGGTAGTTCAGATGGATTCAGTTACAGCAATAACGGCACAATAGGATTCAGCGCTGATTCGTTTGCCATGGTGCCGGCCTACCCCTCAGACAACGCTGACGTGATCGACGGAGGAGGCGGCACCAACACTGTCGTCTATTGGGGGCCATCCAGCAACTACACGTTTACAAAGCAGAGCGACGGCTCTTGGCTGGTGACTTCAGCGTCAACAGCCGAGGGACCTGACACACTAACCAACATCCAAGTACTTCAGTTTTCTGACAAACAAGTGGCATTGCCATGACTTGAAGCGTTCAGTGAATTGGCGCGATTGGTGATGATGCGGACAACAAAGCCTCATGCCTATGCGACCAGCGGATCGGGAACACGATTCATTCGAGAAAGGTCTCGGTCCGCGTGGCCCGCCAATCGAGGTGCAGTTGGCAGTGGCCCAAAGGCGTGCGGCGTGGTAGGCCTTGTCGCTGACTGATACGGTGATGTTCTTCATTTCGGTGGCGCATGCCGTGTACTCCGGCCCTTGGGTTACCGACGCCAAACGTTATTTCAGTAAAAACGGCTGTCCGGCATATGGAATTGGAAGCGACTACCTTGTCGGCTCGCCCATTCGGCAAGACTACCTTGAGACTGTTATCGACTGGCTGAGTGGGAGCAAGATCAAGTCCTACATGGCCAAACAGCAGGACAAGCCAAACGCCAACGAATTGTGGCTTTACTTCCAATCTGTAATCAGTTGGGTCAAGGCCACCTTCCCGAAGTACCGCAGAGAAATGAAAGGCATCCCTTGGGGAGAGTTATACAACACGCACAAAAGCGACGAGATCGATCCCGTTAAGCTCGAAGCAGAAATCACCCGGCTCATGGCTGATGAGGATGTGACGAGCAAGAAGGGCGTCTATCCCTACGTTCTGAATAGAAACGAACGACTTCTGAACATCCGAGCCTTTAGCGATAACCAGTTGCGAGAGGCTTACGAAAGACAGAAGGGCATTTGCCCGGTCTGCAAGAAGCATTTTGATCTAGAACAAATGCAAGGCGACCATATTACGCCGTGGCACCTAGGCGGAAAGACAATTGCCATCAACTGTCAAATGCTTTGTGCGGATGATAACCGGCGCAAGTCCGGGATATAGGTCGTCCAGGTCCGTTGCTAAACATAAGCCAACGGCCAGAGTCTGATCGCGGCTTACGCCGCGTACTTTGTCTTTTGGGACAAAACGGCCCGGATTCGGCACGGCTTAAGCCGTGCCCTGAAACAAGACAATTCGCCGCTTGAAGCGTGAAAAGACAACTGCGGATTCCCGCCTGCGGCGGCCCTTCGGGTTCGAGTCCGGTCAGGATGACGGCTCAAGCATGGGGCGCCCGCCCACGAAGACACCAAAAAAAGCGTCAGGAAGCTTGCTCGATCTCCTGCTCCTCCAGCAAAAGCCTCAACTCGGTGCGCTGCCTCGATGTTAGGTTCCATCGATCTACAATTGCCGCCTTCTCAGCGACCGGCAAATTCTCGATCGAGAACTCGTGGACTAACGATCTGGAAACAAGCTCGCACAGCGCCAGTTGCGCCTTGATGGTCTGAATTGCGAGTCGGCGAACGACTGAGTCCAAAGCCAGGCTCCGGTCAAAAAAAAAGGCTGCTACCGTTTCAAAAAATGGTGCGCTGAAGAGAAGCGAGCGCAATGCGCCAGCCGGAATGACGCGCCGGTAAGGTCAAAGATGGGTCGGGGATGACCTGGACCTGATTATGCCTGTTACATTCACGCAGGACTGCCCCTATTTCCCGTTGCATTCCAAGAGCGTAGTCTTCTACGTCGATGATCCGCTCGCGGACGGAAGAATTGCTTTCAACCCCTAAAGAACGTTCAATATCGATTAACTTATCTATCAAAGCTGTAACCGTCATCAAAGGAACCACCCCACATTCACTGATTTAACGCCGGCGTTTCCTATTGCGATGTGACTCAGCTCACCCGACCAGGGGACATGATGCCTTTTCCCCTTTGCTTTTCGGGAAAAAACGGCGCGGTTCCCAGGGTTGAAAGACAGGGGTCAGGGGTCAGGGGTCAGGGGTCAGGGGTCAGGGGTCAGGGGTCAGATCCCACCCTAGCGACAAAAACAAAAACGTCGCGAGGATGGGGCACCCATTTTCAGTGGCGAGTCAGCAGGTCGGCGGTTCAGATTGTCTTGTTGTCGGCGCTCGCCAGCACCGTGTCTTGCGTGGCGCGGCTCCAGCCTATGCGCAGATCCTTAACGCTATGCAAAGCAAAGGCGCCCTCGGCAGCTCGCGGCGCGGTGATGGCGAAGAAGTCGGCTCGCTCTACATCTTCGAGGTAGAACGCTGGACGCGCTTCGGGTGCGATGTTGGCTACTTCTACATGGCTCATTTCAAGGTTGCGTACGTGGCGCAGAAAGAATGCTGAAGACGGCGTCACCTTAAATGCGCCTGGGTCGGGATAGCCGTCGATCAGCTCGGGCACTTGCGTGTTGGCTTGCTCGGCTGTGCCTCCTCCTGCGTGCTCGACATAGATGTCGCTGAGCTTGAGGTCTTCGATTGGGTGGTTGGGAATTCCGCTGATGATGGAGCTTTGCCAGCCTGGCGCGTTGTGGCAGACGAGGTTGGAGATGAGCACGCGCTTGAAGGAGCCTACTTGCGTGCTCTCTTTGGGGCCGCGGAGGCGCGCGCCAAGACGCAAGAACAGCGGCGGCGCGCTGAGGTCGCGCATGGTGGTGTTGGTGATGGCGAAGTCCTCGAGGATTGCGCCGTCGACGGTTTCGAGCGCGTAGCCCATGCAGCCCTCGAAGACGCAGTTGGAGACGGCTACGTTGATGAATCCGCCGTTGGACTCGGTGCCGAACTTGATGCGGCCGGTTCCGTAGGCGCGCTTGCCTTGCGGGAACTTGCGGAAGGTGGCGTCGAGCAGCGAGCCGAGTTCGTAACAGCCTGCGACGTAGCAGTTAGTGATGGTGATGTTGCGGCTGGGGCGCGCGTAGCCGAGCGCGTAACTGGACTTGGGCACGATGGCGTCGTCCCAGGGCGAGTTGACGGTGCAGTTGGAGACGCGCACGTTCTGGCAGCAGTCAATGTCCATGCCGTCGCGGTCGGTGTCGATGGTGAGGTTGTCGATGGTGAGGTTGTCGACGCCGGTGAGCAGCAGACCGAAGTGTCCGCCTTTGAGGAGGTAGAAGTCGCGCAGCAGGACGTTGCGGCAGTTCTTGAGGGCGATGGATTTGTTGCCGACGCCGGGCTGCTCGGCGACGTAAGTGGGATAGTCGCCGCGGGGGTGGCTGTCGCCGCCGAAGCTGAGGCCCTTGCCGTAGATGAGTCCGGGGCCGGTGATGGAGATGTTGTGCAGGTTTTCGCCCCAGATGAGCGAGTTGTGCCAGTGGTTGTGTCCGTAGTCCTGATAGGGCTCCCAGGGCGCGTTGGGCTCGGCTGGATCGTAGACGCCGCCGTTGTAGCCGGTGGCGTCGCCGGGCTTGGGGCTCTCAGCGGCGAGGATGGTTGCGCCCTGATCGAGGTGGAGTTGGACGTTGCTGCGCAGGTGAATGGAGAAGGTTAGATAGACGCCCGCGGGGAAGAGTACGAGGCCGCCGCCTTGGTTTGCGGCTATGTCGATGGCGCGGTTGATGGAGGTGGTGTCGAGGGTTTTGCCGTCGCCGGTTGCGCCGTATTGCCGCACGTTGTAGGCCGGCTGGGGCGCCTGCGGTGGGGCGGCGTTTTGGTCGAGAGCATGGGCTGGGATGGCGCCGGCGATGCCGAGGCTGCCTACACGGAGGAAGTCGCGGCGGAGTAGATCGGTGGGTTTCATTGGGAGGCTTCTCTCAGTCGAGATGGAAGATTTCTTCGAGCGGCAACATATTATCATCTGCGCCGCCGGTGGCCAGTTTGTCAAAGAAGGGCGTCATTTCAGCCTGCCAGCGGGCGTTGACGGGGTGGTCTTTCATGCGGGCGCAGGCGGCGGCAAAGTCGTCGGTCTCGAGGTAGCCGACGAGCAGGCCGTCGGGGGCGAGAAAGAGCGAGTAATTATGCCAGCCTGTGTCGTGCAGGGCGTGGCGCATTTCAGGCCAGACGGCGGCGTGGCGGAGTTTGTATTCGGCGAGCTTGTCGGCGCGGATTTTCAGGGTGAAACAGATGCGCATTGGGGGTTCCTATTGGGTGCAGGTATTAGTGTGCCACCAGGTGGGTGAAGGGTGGGACGTAGGCCATGAGGTAGACGAGGATTCCGACGAGGGCGGCGAAGGCCAGCGAGTGGCCGAGGACGCGGCGCAGCACGGCGCCTTCTTGACCGTAGGTTTGGGTGGCGGTGGTGGCGACGACGACGCTGGGTGCGGCCACCATTTTGCCCATCACTCCGCCGGAGGTGTTGGCCGAGGCCATGAGGATGGGCGAGATGTGGAGCTGGCGGGCGGTCATGGTTTGCAGGCTTCCGAAGAGGACATTGGATGAGGTGTCGGAGCCGGTGCTGGCGGTGCCTAGCCATCCTACGAGGGTTCCGAAGAATGGGTAGAGCGAGCCGGTGCGGGCGAAGGCGAGGCCGAGTGTGGCGTCGAGTCCGCAGTAGCGGGTGACGTATCCGATGGCCAGCATGGCGGCGATGGTGACAAGCGTGAAGCGGATGTTGACGAGGGTGCGGAGGAAGTGTGAGACGAGGGTGGTGGGTTTAAGTCCCATGAGCAGGCCGGCGATGATGGCGGCGATGAAGATGGAGGTGCCGGTGGCGGTGAGCCAGTTGAAGGCGAAGATGGCGGTTTCGGCGGTGGGTTTGGGGACGACGGGCGGAGTGCGCTGCACGATTTGATTGAGGCCGGGGATGGCGAGCTTGATGGTGGTGTGGGTGTCCATCCACGAAGAGAAGGCGGGAATGCCCCAAGCGAAGACTAAGACGCTGAGGACGAGCCAGGGCAGCCAGGCGTGAAAGATGCGGCGGGGATCGTGCTCGAAGCGCTGGTGAGTGAGATGGGAGATGTCGTGGCCGGTGGGGCTGAGGATGCGTCGCGGACGCCAGAAGCGCAGGAAGACGACGAGGGCGACGATGGTGGCGGTAGAGGCGGCGATGTCAGAGAGCGAGGGGCCGGCGAGGATGGCGACGAGGCATTGAACAACGGCGAAGGTGACGCCGGCGATGAGGGCGGCGGGCCAGACTTCAAGCATGGCGGTGAATCCGGCGAAGGCCCAGATGAGCCAGAAGGGGATGAGTACGCAGAAGGGCGCGAGCAGGACGGCGATGGTTTTTGAGAGGGCGAAGGTGTCGAGGCCGGTGACTCCGTGGAGGGCGACGATGGGGATGCCGAGGCCTCCGAAGGCGACGGGAGCGGTATCGGCGAGGAGCGTGAGCGCGGCGGCCTGAAGCGGGCGAAAGCCGAGGCTGATGAGAATGGCTCCGCAGACGGCGACGGGCGTGCCGAATCCGCATGTGCCCTCGAAAAATGCGCCGAGTGCGAAGGCGATGAGGAGCAGCTGCAGGCGGCTGTCGGGAGTGATGTTGGCCAGGCTCTGCTGCAGGGTGACGAAGAGGCCGGTGTGGACGGTGAGGTCGTACAGGAAGATGACGGGAAGGACGATCCAGCAGATGGGAAAGAGGCCGTAACCCGCGCCGTAACTGGCTACTGTGAAGGCGAGGCGCACGGGCATGTGGAAGATGAGGATGGCGACGGCGAGTGCGGTGACGAGGCCGGCGAGTGCTGCGATGTGGGCTTTGACTCGGAGGATGGCGAGGGCGCCGAGCAGCACGAGGATGGGCAGCGCGGCAATCGCTGTGGAGATCTGCCAGGTTCCGGTGGGGTTGTAGGCTTGCGCCCATTTTGCGCTGGATTGATTGGTGGCCAGGAGCCAGGCAACGGCGGCGAGGGCCGCGACGGTTGCTGCGATGAAGAGGATGAGTGAGGCGGAAGATGGATGATGTGCAGGCGGGGCCGTAGTTGGCGATGGCGGTGGCATGAGGCCTTTCAGGTGTGATTAGAGCCGTTGGGATAGCTATATCAGATTGGGATAAGTTTATGTCGAAGCGGCCGGCCGATGGATTTGAGATGGAGTGCGAGCGCCGCCCCTACGGGGTTGACTTTCATCTCCTGGCATTTTTACCCCACGCTGAAGCGCGGGGCTAACAACCATTGCGCCGACGGCGCGCACAGTGGCGGAATCGTCTTTTTCAGCGGTAAACGTTCAGGTAATTGCCCGGGCGTTCGAAGACCGCGACTGGGGTGAGGGTGGCGGGTTATATTGATTTGGGCGCACGGGAGGTTGGTCGCAGGAATGAGCACGCTTAGCACGAAGACAGGCGGGTTGAACAAGTTGTTTCCCGATGCGCGCGCGGCGCTTGACGGGTTGGTGCGCGACGGGATGCTGCTGGCGATCGGTGGCTTTGGGATGTGCGGAATTCCCGAGGCGCTGATTGTGGCGCTGCGCGATACCGGCGTTCGCGATCTGACTATTGCAAGCAACAACGCGGGCGTGGATGGATGGGGGCTGGGGCTGTTGCTCGAGAGCCGGCAGGTGAAAAAGATGATCTCAAGCTATGTGGGCGAGAATGTTGAGTTCGAGCGGCAGTTTTTGAGCGGTGAACTCGATGTGGAATTTTGCCCGCAGGGAACGCTGGCCGAGCGCATGCGGGCGGGCGGTGCGGGGATTCCCGGCTTTTATACGCGGACGGGGATTGGCACGGTGGTGGCCGAGGGCAAGGAACACAAGGATTTCGAGGGTGTCACATATATTCTTGAGCGCGGCATTCGCGCGGACCTGGCGCTGGTGAAGGCGTGGAAGGCTGACACGCATGGAAATTTGATTTACCGGCGCACGGCGCGGAACTTTAATCCCGATGCGGCTACGAGCGGCAGAGTCACGGTGGCTGAGGCGGAAATTATTGTTGAGCCGGGCGAGCTCGATCCCGATGAGATTCATACGCCGGGAATATTTGTGCATAGGCTGGTGCACAATGCGACGCCGGAGAAGAGGATTGAAAAGAGGACGGTAAGGTAGCCAATAGCCGGTAGCCGGTAGCCGGTAGCCGGTAGCCAATAGCCAATAGTTGGCGAGAGAACAGAGATCAGAGAAAAGAGTTCAGAGAAAAGAGAAAAGCTGTCAGTTACAAGCTGCGTGCTGAAGGCTGAGAGCTGAAAGCTGAGAGCTGTATTTATGGCGTGGAATCGGAATGAGATGGCGGCGCGGGCTGCGCGGGAGATTGAAGACGGGTTCTATGTGAACCTGGGCATCGGGATACCTACGCTTGTTGCGAATTTTATTCCCGCGGGAGTGATGGTGACGCTGCAGTCGGAGAATGGGTTGCTGGGCATGGGACCGTATCCGCTTGAGAGCGAGGTTGACGCGGACCTGATCAATGCGGGCAAGGAGACGGTGACGTTTATGCCGGGCGCGGCGATATTTTCAAGCTCACAATCGTTCGCGATGATTCGCGGCGGGCATATTGACCTGGCGATCCTGGGCGCGATGCAAGTATCGGAGCGGGGCGACCTGGCCAACTGGATGATTCCGGGCAAGCGCGTTAAGGGCATGGGCGGAGCGATGGACCTGGTGGCGGGCGTGCGTCGCGTGGTGGCTCTGATGGAGCATACGGCTGCGGATGGATCGGCAAAGTTGCTGCGTGAATGCACGCTGCCGCTTACTGGAGCGGGAGTGGTGCATCGAGTGATTACAGATTTATGCGTGGTGGATGTGACGGGATCGGGATTTGAGGTTGTGGAGTTGGCCGAGGGCGTGACGCGGGAGATGGTGGAAGAGCGGACGGGGGCGGCGGTAAGGTTTAGCGAGAGGTGAGCGCACAGATCCCTCAGGGGCTAAAGCCCGCGTCTTTATTGGGGTTCTTCGGCACGACTGAAGTCGTGCCCTGATACAAAACCTCCAGCGCGGATTCGTGCTATCCCACCCTAGCGACAAAAACAAAGACGTCGCGAGGGTGGGGCACCCAGTTTTGTGTGGGATTGAGAGAGGCCGGTTGAGGCTCGTGCTATCCCAGGTCCCCAAATGCGAGGGACCTGGGGCACCCGCTTTTTGCGGGATCGATATTGCAGATTAGTTTGGCCGGGTAGGTTTTGGAACTGGCCGCGAGGATTTCCCCCAGACCGGTTTGCGTTTTTCAAGAAATGCGGCAATCCCCTCGCGAAAGTCCGCGGTCTCGCGGGTAAGCGCGTTGGCCTTTAGGGCCAGTTCTATTGCGGATTCGAGCCACTCGCTGTGCTGCGAGGCGATCAGGTGCTTTGTTACCTTGATCGATTGGGGGCTGTTGGCGATGAGTGTTTCGGCCAGAGTGCGCGCCCGCTGTGAGAGCTCTTCCGGCGCGACGACTTCGTTGACCAGGCCGATGCGATACGCTTCTGCCGCGTCGATGATGCGGCCGGTGAGGAGCAAATCGCGGACGTGCCTTCCGTCAATTTGCAAAGCGAGAAAGACGGACACAAGCGCGGGGACAAATCCGATGCGTGCTTCAGTAAAGCCGAATTTCGACGATGGCGTGGCAAGAGTGAAGTCGCAGATTGCAGCCAGACCTGCGCCGCCGGCGATTGCCGGACCATTTACGGCGGCGATGGTGGGAATGCGCAATTCGTACAAAGTCATGAAGAGTCTTGTGATGCGTTCCGCGTCGGCGCGGTAATCCGCCGCTGTTTTGTTGTTCATTTCCTGAAGGACCGAAAGGTCGAGGCCGGAACAGAATGCGTCTCCCGAACCTTTGAGAAGCAGGACGCGACGATCGCTCGAAGCGGTGTCCTCCAAAACATGAATGAGTTCACTCTGCATCTCCGGAGTCATGGCGTTGCGGCGCTCGGGACGATTGAGCGTGATGGTGCGAATGTGTCCGGAGTCGGATACGAGAATTGTTTGATAGTTCAATTCAGTCCTCGTTGCTCGGTTCAGGTTTATTTTAGATAGTCGACAGTGGTTCTGACATAGAAGTATTAAGCGATTTTCGATTGTCGCGAGTTGGCGCTGCTATGCAGCGTGGCAGGTTGGCGGGTTCGCGCCGACTCCAGGGCGACGTCTGTACCTAGCCGCCGGCGGCAATGCGGCTGCTGTTTTGGATGAGTTGATCGTCGAGTGCAAGCGCAGGGAGCGCGGCGCCGCAATCAGCGAGAGTTGCAACAAGAACTTCAGTGGGGATGTTGCCGACGAGATCGTCTTGCGCAAAGGGGCAGCCGCCCAGGCCGCCGATGGCTGAATCATAGCGGCGGCAGCCGGCGCCGTAGGCGGCGCGGATGAGTGCGGCTGCATGATCGGGGCGCGCGTGCAGGTGAACGCCGATGTGTGCGCCACTGCTGGCTTCAATAGCGGCTTGCACGGTCTCGGCTATCTGCGTATGCGCTCCTGCTCCCACAGTGTCGGCCAGAGAGATTTGCCAGATGCCGAGGCCGGTGATTTGCCTGCAGGCATTCACTACGGCGTCTACGCTCCATTTGTCACCATAGGGATTTCCAAAGGCCATCGAAACATAGGCGACTACTTTTCTGCCCGCGTTTTCAGCGAGCGAGGTTACGGTGCCCAGAATGCGCAGCGAATCTTCCTGAGACTGGCGTTGATTCCGGTGGAGAAATTGTGGCGAGATGGAGTAGGGGAAGCCGAGTGTGTTGACTTGGCCGGTGGCGAGGGCGCGAGTTGCTCCTTTTTCGTTTACGACGATGCCGATGATTTCGACGTCGGATGAAGGATTAAGCAATTCGAGTACGCGTTCGGAGTCGGCCATCTGCGGGACGGCGGCGGGAGAGACGAAGCTGACTGCGTCAATGTGCGTGAAGCCGGCGTCGATGAGCTGGCGCAGGTATGTGGCCTTGATCTCAGAAGGGATCAGATGCGGCAGGCCCTGCCAGGCGTCGCGGGGGCATTCGATGATCTTGACAGGTTCGTTCATGAAGTCCTGCAGGAGAAAGCCAGTAGCCAATAGCCTGTAGCCAATAGCCGGTGACCCTTGGCGGTGAGCCGAAAACTATTGGCTATTGGCTACTGGCTGTCTTCTATCCTCTCGACGGATGCACTTTCAGTATCTCTCTTGCGATGACCATGCGCTGAATTTCGCTGGTGCCTTCGCCGATGGTGCATAGCTTGACGTCGCGATAGAATTTTTCTACCGGGTAGTCTTTGATGAAGCCGTAGCCGCCGAAGAGTTGCACGGCTTGTTCGCAGATGCTGACGGCCACCTCGCTTGCGAAGAGCTTGGCCATGGAGGATTCGCGGGTGATTTTGCGGCCGGCATCTTTGAGCACGGCGGCGCGCTGGGTGAGCAGGCGGGCGGCGTCGAGCTCGGTGGCCATGTCGGCGAGTTTCCATTGGATGCCCTGGAATTCGGCGATGGCTTTGCCGAACTGGCGACGCTCTTTGACGTATTTGAGTGCGGCGTCGAGCGCGCCGCGGCCGATGCCGAGCGAGAGCGCGGCGATGGAGATGCGGCCTCCGTCAAGCACGCGCATGGCGTCGACGAAGCCTTCGCCTTCTTTGCCAAGCAGATTTTCTTCGGGGATTTCGCAGTCTTCAAAAATGAGCTCGGCGGTGTCACTTGCGCGCAGGCCGAGTTTGTTTTCTTTCTTGCCGGCGCGAAAGCCCTTGGTGTTTTTTTCGACGACGAAGGCTGAGAGGCCGTGCGTGCCTTGTGTCTTGTCGGTTACGGCAATGACCACTGTGACGTCGGCGTAGTGGCCGTTGGTGATGAAGTTTTTGCTGCCGTTGAGAATGTACCGGTCACCTTTTTTTGTCGCGGTGGTGCGGGCGTTGCTGGCGTCGGAACCGGAGCCGGGCTCAGTGAGCGCCCACGCGGCCAGCCATTCGCCGCT
>Ga0182012_10005420_pt1 | contig 13202 bp, 9 predicted proteins | sample 612S2SmetaG_FD_120486 | JGI IMG/M metagenome (GOLD analysis project Ga0182012, IMG submission 120486) | Permafrost microbial communities from Stordalen Mire, Sweden - 612S2S metaG | ecosystem: Environmental > Terrestrial > Soil > Wetlands > Permafrost | place: Sweden: Stordalen | collected...
ACCAGGAATTTGAGGCCCTCCCGCCCGGCGTGCATCTATCGCCCGGCCGCATCGTGCTCGAGGGATTTTCCACTCCCGATGAAGCCAAACAAAAACTGCTCGCCCTCATCATGGCCATGGGCAACGATCCCGACGGCTTCGATGCCCGGATCACGGTCGCACCCCAGAGGTAGCCGCGAGGTAGCTATTAGCTACCTCCCACACAACTATCTCTTCTCCCGAGCGAAATCGTCGGCTCCGCCCAGCGCTGGGGCTCTCAGTCACCTCCCCCATAAGTACCCGCACCCCCCTAAAATCACAGGTAGCCGTGAGGTAGCTATCAGCTACCTCCCACACAACTATCTGTTGCCTATCTCACAGATTTCCGGTAGACTGAGGCTATGTCCGCAGTCATCGCGGTTGCCAATCAAAAAGGTGGATGCGGGAAAACCACCCTATCCATGAACCTCGCCGGAGTTCTCGCCGGCGAAGGCGGCCTGAAAGTGCTCCTTATTGACGCCGATCCGCAAGCCAGCGCCCAACAGTGGGCCATGCGGGCAGGCGAGGACGGCATGAGCTTCGAAGTCATGACCCATCCTCACGAAGACATTCACCGCAAAGTCCGGCAGATGTCCGATAAAGGCTACGATGTCATCCTGATCGACTGCCCCCCGGGCGCATCCCAATCCGTTTCCGGCAAGGACAGCCTGACCAGTATTTCCCGCATGGCCATCCTGGCAGCCGACATTGTCCTGGTCCCCGTTCGTCCGTCAATGCTCGACTATCTTGCCAGCCACCAGCTCCTGCCCCTCTTGAAAGACGTCGGCACGCTCAAGGACAACCAGGCTGTCTTCATCGTGATCAATGGCAAGCCGCCGGGAAAAACCCGCACCGGAGACGAGGCGCTCTCGGTCGCCGAGGATGTCTTCCGCGTCGATGGAGTAGCGGTGAAGGTCCTGCGCACTGAAGTGACTTCCCGCCAGGCGTTCGTGGTTGCGCCCACGCTGGGGAAAACGGTCACCAACTACGAACCCGACGGTAAAGCCGCTACTGAGATCCGCAGTCTCGCCGAGGAGATAGCCAAATGTCTGCAAACAACCGCGGCGGCCTAAGAGCCGCTTTCACCAACTTCAACCGCCCCGATGCGGACAAAGAAGCCGAACTCAAGCTGCTCGGCCGGACGGTCGATTCGAGCCAGGCTCAGCCGGCCCCGAAGGAAGACATCCCCCAAAGCTATCAGGTAGCTACCACCGGTGTAGCTGCTACGGGCGGCCTGACTCCCCGGCCCCTGCTGCAGCGCGAAGCCGTTCGCCAGTTGTCGTTTCGCTGCCCGGTTGCGCTCGCCTCCGACCTCCGCCGCAAAGCCGCCTTCAACCAGCTGGAGCAACAGCAGATCATCATCGAAGGGATGAAACGCGTCCTCGCCGAGCTGCCCGACCCGCCCGAAGGCTGGCAGGAGTAACGCTGGGATTCTCGACCGCTTATTTTGCTTTCCGGGCGCTCTTGACGGCGGAAGCTCCGGCCGCACTGTCGTTCTGTCGATCCAGTTCCGCCAGGACCGTCTTTATCTCTTTCTCGATCTGCTCGATCCCGCTATTCACCTTCTCAAACAAAGGTCCGAGTTTCTTGAGGTCTTTCAACTGCGCATCCGTAGGGGTCACTGGCACCAGCCTGTCGATTCCCGTACCAGGAACGACGATTCTACTCAGGGCTCCCTGCTTCCATTGGACACCCTTTTCAAGTAGATCCATCAGTTCAGGGTGCCGCGCCTGAAATGCCGTACTGAGATGCAGAGACTTTATTGCATCTACGTAGCTGGTCTGGCTGTTACGGAGCGCCTGTTCGAGCTCCAGTCGAGTGGTTCTCGACGGCTTAGCCGCATACTTCTTCACCCCATCGCTCAGGCCATCCGGCTCGAACGTCAACTTGCTGAACGCCACACTCACTTGTTCCAGGGTCTTCATGTCGCGCCTCTTCGCGACTTTATCGATTAACTTGATCGTGCTTTCGTAGGACTTCCGGAGGCCCTCGACGATGGTCGGGATTCCATTCAAGAGCTCCCGTACCGCTGAGCCCAAATCGATTAAACTTGCCATCGTTCGTGGATTCTATCGCAAGAAAGCATCGAGCGCCAATTCGTAGGTTCGCTTCGTTGTAAAGCCTGACCCCCTAAAATTCCACCGCATGCATATAGTAGCGAACACCATCCGGCCAGGCGCCCGCATGCAACTGAAAGCCAACCTTGGCCGATGTGTGCACATAGTTCTTCTGCCCAGCCTGGATTATTAAAGGACCATTTTCATCCAGCAACCGTTGAGATCGCGTACTTGGACGAACCACGGCGATATGGCCGGGCTTATGAGGGTTGGGGCTCTCGAAGACAATCACCACGAGGTTACCTTTGTTCGCCAGCACCTGAGCCTGCTGCGCGCCAGGGACCGGACGCCAACCCGACGCGACGCCCCGCTCGGTATGGAACCACTCAGCTTGCGCGTTGGCCAGCAGGATCTGCCCATGTTCGGGCGGCCTCAGCATATACACTCCCAGTCTCTTCCCCACCGCGGCGGCAAAAGCGCTGCAATGCGTCGACCGGCCAGGACCCTCGTAATCCTCTCCCTTGTCCGGCCGGCCGGTTTCCCAATTCACATGTTCATGGGCCAGCCAGCACGACTCGACATCCATGCCGTCGAGGACAGTCTCCAGCCGGTGGCCCGCCGCCGAGATGGGTCCGCAGCACGAGGATTCCGCTGCGCTTCCCTCCGTAGCCGGCGTCGTTATGAGAAACAGCGTCGCGAAACCGAAAATCACCCAGCGGGAAGCCCGCGAGAGTTCTAATCTTTGCATCAAATTCAACATCCCCTTCCTACGGTGTCGCAGAGTGGTGAATCCCCGTGTTTTTTTGAGTTTAGCCCGGTCTGCGGTCTCTCGCAGCAAACTGTCATCGTATTGTACGTGTGTGCTACCATGTCGCTTTCGAGCCGCCACAGTCGCGGCTAAATAATGAATCAATCATCAACATCAAAGGTCCTCATTACCGGGTCCGCAGGATTAATCGGTTCGGAAGTCTGTCAAGCCTTCGACCAGCGGGGTTACACGGTCCACGGTCTGGATAATAACCAGCGACGCGAATTCTTCGGCCCCGACGGCGATACCTCCTGGAACCAGAAACGTCTCGCAACCTCTCTCAAGAGCTACGTCCATCACGCCATCGATATCCGCGATCGCACCGGCATCCTCGAGCTGATTCGCACCCTCCGCCCCGACTGCATCGTACACGCCGCGGCGCAGCCCTCGCACGATCTCGCCGCCAAGATCCCCTTCGCCGACTTCGATACCAATGCCGTCGGCACCATCAACCTCCTCGAAGCCGCGCGCCAGTTCTGCCCCGACGCGCCCTTCGTCTACATGTCCACCAATAAGGTCTACGGCGACGCGCCCAATCTCATTCGCCTGCGCGAGCTCGACACCCGTTGGGACTATGACGATCCGCAATACATCAACGGTATTCCCGAAACCTTTTCCATCGACCAGTCCAAGCACTCGCTTTTCGGCGCGTCTAAAGTCGCGGCTGACGTCATGGTGCAGGAGTACGGCCGCTATTTCAACATGCCGACCGTCTGTCTCCGCGGGGGCTGCCTCACCGGGCCGAGCCATTCCGGCGTCGAACTGCACGGCTTCCTCAGCTACCTCGTCAAATGCAACCTGGAAGACAAAGAGTACGTGGTCTTCGGCTACAAGGGCAAGCAGGTGCGCGACAACATCCACTCCCTCGACGTCTCCGGCTTCATCCTCGAGTTCATCAATAAACCGCGCAGCGCCGAAGTCTACAACCTGGGCGGCGGGATAGACAACTCTTGCTCCATCCTCGAAGCGTTTCAGATGGTCGAGGCAACCACCGGCAAACCGCAGCGCTACCGCTATGTGGACCAGAACCGCATCGGCGACCACATCTGCTACTACAGCGATCTCCGCAAGATGCGCAGCCACTATCCCAACTGGACGCTCACCCGCTCGCTCAAGCAGATCTTCGAAGAGATCGTAGACGGCTGGAGGGCGCGCGTCGCCCACGCCTAAGCGCAGTTGAACCGAGTATAGATGAACGTTCTCATTACCGGCATCTGCGGCTTCGTGGGCAGCTCCCTCGCCCGCACGCTGCTCTCGCGTCTGAGCGATGTCAAAGTGTATGGCATCGATAATTTCGTGCGCCCCGGCAGTGAGACCAATCGTCTCGACCTCCGGCGCCGCGGCGTGGGCCTGTTCCACGGCGACGTCCGCTGCTCGAGCGATTTCGATCAACTGCCGGACGTCGATTGGGTCATCGATGCGGCCGCCAGCCCCAGTGTGCTCATCGGCGCGGATGGCCGTACCAGCAGCCGGCAGGCCGTCGAACACAATCTCTTCGGCACCATCAATATTCTGGAATACTGTAAGGCTCGCAAAGCCGGCCTGATCCTGCTGAGCACCAGCCGCGTCTATTCCATCCCGCAAATGCAGGCCATTCCGCTCAAAGAATCGCCGGACACCTTTCTCTTCGACGAAACTCAGCCCTGTCCGCCGGGCGTGTCCGCTTTAGGGATCGCCGAAGACTTCTCCACCGCCGCGCCCATCTCTCTTTACGGCTCGACGAAACTGGCATCGGAAGCCATGGCCCTGGAGTACGGTTACACCTACAATCTGCCAGTCTGCATCAATCGCTGCGGAGTGCTTGCCGGGGCAGGCCAGTTCGGGACCGCCGAGCAGGGCATCTTCAGCTACTGGTTGCACGCCCACGCGCAACGCCGCCGCCTCGGCTTCTTCGGCTTCGGAGGGCGCGGCCTGCAAGTGCGCGATGCGCTACATCCTGACGACCTCGCCGCTATCGTGATGCGCCAGCTTTCCGGCGCAGGAGCCGCCCAGATCCTGAACATCGCGGGAGGCAGCAGCAACTCCATGTCGATGGCGCAGCTCACCGCCTGGTGCGACCGCCGCTTTGGCCCGCATCCCGCCGTCAGCAATGCCGCGACGCGGCCGTTCGATGTCGCGTGGGTGGTGCTCGATTCCTCCAGAGCCCGCCGCACTTTCAACTGGGAACCCGCCATGACGCTGCCGAAAATCCTCGACGAAATCGCCGCCCACGTGGACACGCATCCCGACTGGCTGAATATGGCAGGTGCATGATGGAGACTGCCGTTGTCCCTACCGAGCCGCTCGCCTGCCTCTCCATCGTCATTCCCGCACGCGATGAAGAGGGCTGCATCCGCTCCACCGTCGAACACCTGCATCTCGAACTGAGCATTCACAACGTTCCGCATGAAATCGTCGTAGTCGACGACGGCAGTCAGGACAGCACCTGGCAAATCCTCACCGACCTGCGCGAGCGCATTCCCGAATTGCATCCCGTGCAGAACACCGGCGCGCATGGCTTCGGACGCGCCATCATCTGCGGCCTCGACGCCATGCAGGGCGACTCCGTCGTCATCATGATGGCCGACGAGTCCGACGATTGCCGCGATGTAGTGACCTACTGGCAAACCCTGAATCAGGGTTACGACTGCGTCTTCGGCAGCCGCTTCATCAGAGGCGGTGGCACCATCGATTATCCGCGTATCAAAATGATGCTCAATCGCATCGTCAACACCATGGTGCGGATCGCCTTCCACATCTCCCTGAATGACACTACCAATGCCTTCAAAGCCTATCGCCGCCGCGTGATTGACGGGTGCCGTCCCTTGATCTCGCCTCACTTCAATCTCACTGTTGAGCTGCCGCTCAAAGCCATCGTGCGCGGCTACACCTGGACCGTCATTCCCATCACCTGGCGCAATCGCCGCAGCGGCGTCGCGAAATTGAAGCTGAAGGAAATGGGCAGCCGCTATTTCTTCAGCTGCTGCTACGTGTGGCTCGAAAAATACTTCAGCCGCGGCGATTTCAAAAGTAAATGATGCTGCACGAGTTCAGCATCCCGCAAAGACGAGTCATCTGGGCCATCGCTATAACGGCCTGCCTGCTGCGCCTCTTTTTCTGGTATTACACCGGACGAACCTGGGAAGATGCGCTCATCACCGTGCTGCACTCCGAGAATTTCGTCAGCGGCCTCGGTCTCACGCACTATCATCCCGGCCAACCGCCCATTCACGGCTTTACCAGTCCACTTAGCGTCCTCATCCCTCTCGCCGCTGACTTACTCCACGCCGGTTGGGGACTCTTATTCCTGAAGCTCGTCTCCGCCCTGATCGCCATTCCTACCATCCTCCTCGCCGCCTCCGTAGCCGGACACCGAACCTTCCACTTAAACGTCTGGCTGGTCTACTTACTCTGCGGCTATCTGGCCTTCGAACATCATCAGATTCTCTGGGGCATGGGAGGCATGGAAACCCAGGTTGCCGTCTGCGTTCTCTTTCTGACGCTCTACACCGCGCTCAACCAAAACTTCACTGCGCTCGGCATCTCCATGGCATTGTGCCTCTACGCGAGACCCGACTTCGTCCTGTTTCTTATCCCGGTCGCCGCCTATGTGCTTCTCAGTAAAAAATCGGCATTCCTCAAAACCGTGGCGATTGCCGTGGCCGTCTACGCGCCCTGGTTGATCTTCACCACGCTCTATTACGGCTCTCCGGTGCCTCACACCATCGTGGCCAAGAGCATGGGTTATCCGCTGTGGAGCAAGTACACGCCGCTGTTCTCGAACGTGTTCTGGTCCACCACCCGGGAGCGGATCTACGACCACATCTTTCTACCGCTCGGTCCCGCCTTCGCGGGGCACGGAGGCGACTTCCTCACCTTCGCCGATCACGGCCTGATCTCTCGCCTCTGCATCGGAATTACCCTGCTCGGCTGCATCGCCATGTTCTTCCGCTTTCGCAAGTTCTACATCATCCCGCTCGGCAGCCTGCTGCTCTATTCCATCTACTACATCTATATGGTGCAGACCATTTTCGGCTGGTATCTGGTCCCTTTCAGCGCCGTCAACTGCCTTTTATTTGTGCTGGCGCTGGGCGTGCTGTGCGAGATCCTGCCCCCGCCGTCCTGGCTTCCCGCGACTCTATGTATCGCTTACGTCCTGCCCTTCATCGCTATCGTGCCGGCGACTTTCAAAGGCGAGAAAGACATTCAGGAGTATGTGGAAAACCCCGTCCGCAAAGCTATTGGAGAATATATCTTCGCCCATAAGAAACCGGGAGAGACCGTCGGCTCCGAATCGCTGGGCTATGTGGCCTACTATTCCAGACTGCCCGTCTACGATTTCCCCGGCCTCGCCAGTAAGCAGGTTACCGACGCGCTGAAGCTGCATCCCGGCTCGTTAGACGTGGTGCTCGAAGCCTTCAAACCGGACTGGATTCTCTTAAGGTGGAATGAATGGCAACGGTTTTATCGCAGCCTGCCGGTCGACGCCACCTTCATGAAAAACTCCTATCGCGTGGAAAAAGTCTTTCGCTACGATGCCCAACATGGCAGCGGCAGTTTCCGCATGGACTCCAATGTCGACCGCCTGTTTTATCTCTTTCACAAGTTGCCGCCCGGCGAGCGGATCGCCGAAGCCACCCCTACGCGTATCGGACCCGCCTTGACCGGAGGCCCGGCTGCCATCCAGGGTTCATGGACTCCCAACGGCTACTATCCGGAAGCCGGACCCGCTCCCGTGGACGGCCCGGTTTACGGCTCCTGGAGCGGCAGCGATGCCAATGTTGGAACTCTGCGCCTCGGACCGTATCAGGTCCAATCGCCGGCGCTCGTTGGAATTCCCGTAGTGACCGGACCCTCGACCGGCGGCCTTTCCCTGCAGGTCTTGAATGCCAAAACCGGCCAACCGGCAGCCTCGCTGAAGCCTTTTCCCGTACATGAGAAATGGTGGTTGTGGAATGTGAAGCCAGACACCCCGATTGAAATCGTAGCCGAGGATACCGGCTCAGGCTTTGGACAATGGTTCGCCATCGGAGCGCCCCACTATGTCATCTCCCAAATCGGACCTGAACTCCTGGCGCCAGTGCAGATCAACGGCGCGTGGACCAAAGACGGCTATCCGCCCAAAGTGGGACGTCCCACAGTTGAAGGCACAGTCTATGGTTCCTGGAGCGATAGCGATTCCAAAGTGTCCGGCATCGGCACCCTCCGCCTCGGCCCCATTCGCCTCGGGCCGCACACCTCCATTACCATTCCCCTCGTGGCCGGATCCAACGACACCGTCAACGTCGGCCTTTCGATAAAGGTGTTGAATGCCAGGACCGGCAAACTGATCGCCTCCCTGGATCCGCCGCCGGATTGGGCTTTCTGGTGGAATTGGAAAGTAGTATTGCCGCCCGACCCCGACGCCACTATCGAGATCGTGGCACAAGATGCCGGAACCGGCCAGGGCCAATGGCTGGCGATCGCCCTACCCCACGCCCTGCAATAGTTTGTCTGCCGGCTCTTCGATGAACGGCTGTCCTACCCGTTCTATCTCCTGTGCCCAATAAACTTGCCCCCGAGACATTCATAGAATCTCCTGGAGGGGTTGAAGCTGAAACCCATACGGCCATGGCCCCGGGAGAAACCCTTGGTACTGGGAGCGGTCGGCTTTCATCCTCGTTTGGGTCGCGGCAGACTAAATGAAGTTTGTCATACAAAAACCGGTTAAAATGTTGGATTGGTCACGCTTTCGCTTTCCCTTTCGCCCCTGGTCCTGGGGTTCGTGGTGCTATCCACGAACTTACTCGGCGCTCCGGCGCGAATCGGGGTTTCAACTCCTTTCGAGGGAGCACAACAGCTTACTATTCATGACGCGCCACGCGGCCTGCGGGTGCAGTTCGTTGATGGGGTTCAAGCTCTCGGCGTCGTGACTGTAGACGGCTCCGGAAGGGCGGCTCTCACGGTCGGAGCTTTCTCTGCCGGGACCCATGTCCTCCGCGCTGTGAAATGGGGCACGGGTGAATCCGCTGTTGAGCCGCTGCGGCTCACGGTACCGGCACGTGCGGCGAATCGCCTGAGTTTCACGGCCACGTCCGGCAATGCGATGGCAGCGGATGTGTTGGTATCGAGCGGGGTGGACCTGATCGTGGGAGGCGCCGGCGGTGTCGCGGTGATACATACCCGCGAGGGCGTGCTGAGCAATCCTCACCTGATACATGATGGCTGCGCGCCGACCGGTATTGCGGTGGTCGACTTCAATGGCGATGGCCTCAATGATGTCGCGATGGCCTGCGCCGATGGACGAGTAGCGATTCTTCTCAACCGCGGCGGAGATGGATTTTCCTCGCCCCGTTACTCTGTGGCGGGTGCGCACCCCTCGGCGATCGTTGCAGCCGACTTCAATGGCGACGGCATCCCCGACCTTGCGGTTGCTAACCAGGATGACAACCATATTTCAATTCTGTACGGTAAGGGCGACGGCAGTTTTCAAGCCGCGATGACCGTTCCTACCGGATATTCTCCCCGCGCTCTGGTGGCGGCCGATTTTAATGGCGATGGCATCGCCGACCTGGCTAGCGCCAATTTTGCGACCAATGACGTGTCCATATTGTTGGGCGACGGGCATGGAGGGTTCCTCGCGGCAGGAGCTTTCGCTGTGGGCAGCGGTCCGGTGAGCCTGGTAGCGGCGGATTTCGATGAGGATGGCGCAGCGGATCTCGCGGTGCTCAATCAGATCGACGGCAGCTTGAGCTTGTTGCGGAATGATGGGGCTGGTATTTTTCGGACGGTAGGTTCGATGGCCGGCGTTTCCGCGGTTGCGGCCGGCGATATCGATGGGGATGGGCATGTTGACTTAGTCCTGCATGCAGGGAATGAGATTGCCGTGCGGTTGGGCGCGGGGGATGGCAGTTTTGTCGAGGGCTACCGGTTAGGGGCCGTCGGATCGCCGCTGTTGCTGGCGGTCCACGGGTTGGGGAATGTGGTCGCTATGGATTCTGGTGGGGCTGTTAGTCTGTTTTCCGGCCGCATCGCCTCCTCAGAACTAAGCGGCCGCTTCACGGCTGGGCAAACCACGAAAAACGATGGTCTACCCTCCGGGGGACACCTGGACCCGCTAGCGAGTTCGGCTAGCAGCACGGGTCTTACGGTTTCGGCCAATCCGATTGTTTTTGGACAGCCTCTCACTTTGAGCGCTACCGTGACCCCTTCCAACGCCACCGGCAAAGTGACCTTCTTCGACGGGACCACGCCGCTGGGCTCCAAGACCCTCGCCAATGGACAAGCGACCCTGACTACCAGCATGCTGCCCTCTAACGCGCAGTCCCTCAAGGTCTACTATCCCGGCGACGGCAATTTCACGGCGAGCACTTCGCCGGTGGTGGTCGAGACTGTCACGGCACTGACGGGGGGTGGTTTCCAGACTCCAGTCAGCTACGCCGCCGGGCTGGGACCCTCCGGAGTTGCAATAGCAGACTTGAATGGCGACGGCAAGGCCGACATCGTGGTGGCCGACGCAGGCACCTACCCTAATTACGCCGGCAGCGTGACGGTCCTGTTGGGAAACGGCAATGGAACTTTTCAGTCTCTAACAGGTTATTCGACCAGCTCCGGATCCACCTTTGTTGCGGTAGCGGATGTGAATGGGGATGGCACTCCGGATCTCCTGGTGGTGAATTGGAGCGGCAGCGTCAGTGTGCTCATCGGGAACGGCAACGGGACCTTTCAACCGGCGGTGAACTACGACGTGGGCAACAGTCCTTTTGCCCTGGCGGTGGGAGATTTCAATGGGGACGGTATTGTCGATATCGCGGTAGCCAGCAACGGCAGTAATAGCGTGAGCCTGCTGCTAGGTGCGGGCAATGGAACTTTTAATGCCGGTCCCACTTTCGCCGCGAGTTTAGCTCCCGAGGCGATTCTTGCCGGCGACTTCAATGGGGACGGCATTGCCGATCTGGCAGTGGCTGGCAGCAACGGCGTGGCCGTGCTCCTGGGAACGGGCAATGCCAACTTCCGGCCGGCGGTGATCTATGCAGCCGGCACGAATCCTTATTCCATCGCGCAGGGCGATTTCAATGGGGATGGCAAGATCGACCTGGCCGTGGCCAACCTGGATGGCGGCAACGTCAGCGTGCTGCTGGGCAACGGCAACGGCACGTTCGGGGCTGCGGTGAATTATGCGGCCGGCACGAATTCCGAGGCTGTGGTGGTGGGCGATTTTAACGGAGACGGCTATGCCGACCTGGCGGTGGCCAATTTTGGTCCTTCGTCGGGCTCCGGCGGCAATTTGAGCGTGCTGTATGGGAACGGCAACGGGACTTTCCTGCCGGCCCAGAGCTATCTCGCGGGCGATACGCCATTTGGCTTGGCGGTAGGAAACTTCAATGGAGACGGCCGGCTCGATCTGGTGGCGCTGGACCTCAACCGGAATGCGGTGGATATATTGGTCGCGTCCCCGGCGTTTCCTCCGAGCGTGTATATCGACACGCCGTCAGCCGGCGTGCTGGTGACCTCCGGGAAAGTCACCATTACCGGATGGGCCATCGACAACACCAACTCAGTGGGGACGTCGATTGCGAGTGTGGTGGTAAAGGTAGACGGCGTGGTGGTAGGGAACGCGAGCTACGGCATCAGCCGGACGGACGTGTGCACGGTGTATCCCGGCCGGGCGGGTTGCCCTTACGTCGGCTACAGCTTCGTGCTGTACACGGGCACACTGACTTCTGGCGCGCATACCATAACGGTCTCGGCCACCGATAGCGATGTGACTCCAGATACCGGCACGGCAAGCGTGACCATTACTGTATCGAATGGACAGCTGCCGATTGTCTATATCGACACGCCCGCACAAGGGTCGGTGGTGACGGGTCCGTTCACTGTGACGGGCTGGGCGGTCGATTCATCGTCGTCGGGCACGGCCATTTCAAGTGTCCAGGTGAAGCTGGACGGAACGTCACTAGGCACGGCCAATTACGGCATCAGCCGGGTGGACGTGTGCAGCGTGTATACCGGCCGGCCCGGGTGTCCGAATGTCGGATACACGTATTCCGTGAACCCCTCGACGCTCCCGGCAGGGACGCATACGATTACGGTGTCGGCAACCGATAGCGCTGCGACGCCCTACACCGGTTCGGCGTCGGTGACGGTGAGCATCCCGAGCGCACCGCCGAGTGTCTACATCGACACGCCGGCAGCGGGGTCGGTGTTGTCGGGGACGGCCACGGTGACGGGTTGGGCGATCGACAGCACGGTGTCGGTGGGCGCGCCGATCGGCGGAGTGTTGGTGAAGGTGGATGGGACGGTGGTGGGCAATGCCACCTACGGGCTGAGCCGGGTGGATGTGTGCAACGTGTATCCGGCCCGGGCCGGATGTCCGAACGTGGGCTTCAGCTATGCGCTCAATACCACGAAGCTATCGCCAGGGACTCACACACTCACGGTAGTGGCAACGGGCACGGATGGCAGTTCAGGATCGTCCTCAGTGCCGGTTCAGGTGGCTCCTCCGCCCAGCGTGTTTATCGATTCGATCGCGCAGGGCGCGACGATTTCCGGGACGGTGAGCGTGGCAGGATGGGCCATCGATAACACCACCACGGTGGGTACGGCGATCAGCAGCGTGCAGGTAGAGTTGGATGGAACGCTGGTGGGGAATGCGGTGTACGGGAGCTCGCGAGTGGATGTGTGCCAGGTTTATCCGGGGCGGCCGGGATGTCCGAATGTGGGCTTCACGTATCAACTCAATACCGCTTCGCTAAGCGCGGGAACGCATGTAATTACGGTCCTGGCGACGGATAGCGATGCCAGTCCGGATACGGGATCCTATTCGGTGACGGTGACGAAATAGGGATGGGGCTCCATCCGCTCGCGCCACAGACGTCGTCCGCCCTACGCATTCAATGGAGCAGTTTCCGGGCTGGGCTATACTGGACAGACTAAACGTTTGTCTCACGCGCCATGACCGACAATTCAGACTCGAAGTTCCAGTGGATCGCGAGGCTGCTGCTGGTCGCGGCATTTACTCTGCGGCTGGTCAATTTAGACGGCTTTAATCTCGAGTACGACGAGAACATCACGCAGGGAGTCGTCAATAATATTTTGCACGGCGACCTGCGCAACAACTGGAAATACGCCGACGTTCCAGCGGACTATCGTATCGATCTCTATAACTTCTCCTCCTACTTTTATGTCGCTGCGGCGTTTGTCCAGTTAGCCGGCACAATTACCGGTGTCCCGCCGGTGGATCCGGTGCACTGGCATAGAATGGGCTCCGCCTTGGCGGGCACGCTGGCGCTTTTTCTGTTCTACCTGCTGGCGCTCAAATGGTTCGACCGTAAGACTGCGCTGCTATTCCTCGCGTTTCT
>Ga0182012_10005421_pt1 | contig 13199 bp, 14 predicted proteins | sample 612S2SmetaG_FD_120486 | JGI IMG/M metagenome (GOLD analysis project Ga0182012, IMG submission 120486) | Permafrost microbial communities from Stordalen Mire, Sweden - 612S2S metaG | ecosystem: Environmental > Terrestrial > Soil > Wetlands > Permafrost | place: Sweden: Stordalen | collected...
AGCCGCACCCGACCGGCTCGAGGTTCTGCGCCGCGAGGCGGAGCTGAAAGCCGCGTAACACTCAGGATGCCGCTGGTACCGGTACTGTGCCGACCGTCGTGCCGGGAGTGCAGAATGTCGTTGCATTCACTCGCGGATCTGGACGGGCGTTCTGTACCTGGCCAACAAGGAGATTGGCTCGAACTCGCGCGACAATAGGCGTCAGGGACTGATTCTCCTTACAGGCCCGGGTGTTGTGCCGCCACGCATAACGGGGTTTTCTGCTCGACCCTCTTCGCCCGTCCCGTCGTTACCCTCCGGTCGTCGGCTGCCGGCTGGGCCTTGGTGTGTTGCCTCATGTTGACCAGCGCGCACCGTAAGGGGATCGGCCCAGCATCGCTGGCCCCTCCTGACTTGTAGTAGCGATGGGAACTCGCACAGGCGCCCGCCACGCTGGAGGAAGTCCTGTTGGGGCTCTCAGCCCGTGGACGCCAGCGAGGCCGCGCTCCCCAACAGTGGGCCGGTGCCGTCCCGAGGCCTTCCCACCGGCGTCGCACAGGGGTCAGGACGCGCCGCCGAAGTCGACGTCCTTGGTCGCGACCGTCCCGGCCGTCCGCCCTGGGGCCGTCTGGTAGGTCCAGTACAGGTTCGTGTGGGCGATGACCTGGCCCGGCGGGGGTGCCCCCCATGCCGTGTGGTCCTCGGTCGTGTGGGCGTCGCTGACAAGGGTCGCGTCGTACCCCCTGGCAAACGCTCCGTGGAGCGTCGAGCGGACGCACGCATCCGTTTGTGCGCCGGCGACGATGAGGCGCCCGACTCCGAGGCCGGACAGCACGGTCTCGAGGCTGGTGCCCTCGAAGGCGTCGCCGTAGTTCTTCTCGACCAGCGGCTCGGCGTCGTCCGGGGCCAGCTCGGGGACGATCCGCCAGTCGTCGCTCCCCCTCGCAAGCGGCTCGTCGGAGTGCTGGACCCAGACGACGGGGACCTGTTCGCGCCGCGCCTTGTCGACAAGGCCGGCGATGTTCGCGACGACGGCGTCGCGCTCTTGAGCCGCCTTGACGACGCCGTTCTGCACGTCGATGACGACGAGTGCGGTGTTCGACCGGTTCTCGAGAGTGGTCATGGTTTCCCCTTACTCATGCTGGGCTCCCTGTCTAGACACAGAGTACCCACGCTGCACCTCGATGGTTCTGGGTGCGTGTTCTGGTGTGGAGATCCAGCTCCGGGCTGGCCGCATCACCGTCGATATGGCCCTTGAGCAGGCACTTCACGCGAGGTCAATCCGCGCTCCGTAATGGCAAATCTGTATGCGAGGTACAGGCAGCGCAAATGTACCCCCGGCCCTTGGAGCTTAGAGGTCCCCTACGCTGGGGCTTGCTGCCGACATGGGCCAGCCCGACAGGTGGTCTAGCCCCCCTTGACACCATGGATCTAGGGGGACTAGAGTCGGGTCGTGAAGCCGATGAGCCTCCAGGAGGTCAAGAAACGGCTCAGGAAGTACGGCTGCTCGGTCGTCTCAGACGACGGGGCCCACACCAAATGGGGCTGCCCCTGCAAGGAGCACAGCGCGAACGTGCCACGGCACACTGTCCTGTCGCCCGGCGTCGTCCGCGATGTCGGCAACCGCATGGCGTGCCTGCCGAAAGGATGGTTGCAATGAAGTACACAGTGACGGCTAGCCGCTGGGAGCGTGGTTGGGAGCTGCGGATCGAAGGTGTCGGCGCGACCCAGTCGCGGGGCCTCGCCGACGCCGAGAAGATGGTACGCAGCTACCTGCGGATGGACTTCGGGGAGGAAGCCGCCGCCGCAGCTGAGATCGAGGTCGTGCCTGTGCTCGAAGCGGGCTTGGCCGAGGAGATCGGGGCCGTGCGCGACGAGATCGCCGAGCTGGCCGACAAGCAACGGGGCGCAGCCGTCCGATCCAGCGCGTTGGTCCGCAAGCTCCGGGCCGCCGGGTTGAGCGGGGCCGACACCGCGGCCGCCCTCAAGGTCTCCCCACAACGGGTATCGCAACTTCTCCGCAGAACAGAGAAGGCGAGCTAACCCCGCACGCTGATCCCTGGTTCGAAGAAGGCCTGGAGCGGCCCGCCGACCACGGATCCCTCTTCAACCTGAGCGCCGAGCCGGCAAGACGTTATGCAGCCCATCGGGCGGGCTGGGGCAGAGCGCCGACCCGTCTCTATGCATGGATTCCCCTTATGGGATAAGCAGTCTTTTGCCCCGACATAATGGTTGTTCGGGACCACCGCGATGCACGCGGTGTGCCCGGGCGTCGTCTTGGCGACAAGCTTGTCCTGATGTAGTGGAACCGAGCCGTCGCTGACGGGGTCTCCTTGGTGTGGAGAGAACTGACGCGAAGGTGGACCGGCCTCGCAGGAGCGTTGCGCCGGCGGCACGCGTCGCTCATTGGGCTGGCTTGGTCGTATGCTTGGCGGCGCTGTTGGCCCTCGGGCCCACCGCGTCCGCTTCGTCGATGAGCGCATCCAGGCCAGTGAACTGGTCACATCTCAGGTACCCGGTCGACTGTGACCGCACTCCGACCGGTGTGCTGGAAGCCGTGCGCGTGCCCGGCACGGGCAACGAGGCCGTGACCGTGGTCTTACTGCAGTGCATGTGGGAGGACGGCACGGGGTGGGCCTCGGTCCTGAGCTACGGCACCAACGGCCCCGAGCCGAGGTTGCTCCAAGTGGTGCTCAGTACCAAAGACGGCTGGGCACCTGTCGGGGTCAAGCGGGTCGGCGATTACATAGGCCCGCGGAAGGGGGGAGGCGGCTTTTCCTTGCGAGTAGCTGGGGCCCGAGGCAACGCACCCCGCTGCTGCCTCAACGTGTTCGTGACTCTCTCCTGGCGCTGGAGCGCAGGGCGGTTCCATGAGGTCGGTCGCCAGCCCCCGCACGACCCCGGTGAGTAGACGCGCTGGGATGTCGCGCGCGCACTGGAGCGAGACCCCCTCTCCCAGGATCGCGTACCGTGGGTCCGTGAAAAGGCTCCGACAGCTCAGCGCCGCCTTGGTCGTCGCCGCCGGGGCCCTGGCACCCGTCGCCGGCGCGGCCGGGGCTCCACCACCCCGAACTGCGAGCGGCCCAGCCTCGGGCCCCGTTCACGGGCTAGGACAGATGGGCGTTGCCATAACGACCGTGACCTGGGCTGGCTATTCGATTGCCCTGCCGGAGGCCTTCGCGCAGCGCAGCGCTAAGAACTGCTTCACGGACAAGGGCTCGTTCGTCATCGTGGGCTCTTACCGGGCCCTTGGAGGGTGCATGAGCCTGGGCCCCTTGAGCGGCACCACCGTCCTGCTCGGCCAGGGCGGCCCGGTGTTCTCGCCGATCCCGGCCGTCTTCGCCGGGGACCAGTCGTTCCATGGGGTCAAGGTCCAGGAACTGGTCGGAACGGATGCCTTCGGCGGGACCAGCTTCGACACCAGCTACCTTCTTGCCCTGCTCCCGGGAAGGGACACCTGGATCTATGTGGGGGCGCCAGGGGCGGTGCCCTCGCGGGCCCTTACGGTCGCTCGGCAGATCGTCGCCACGGTCAGGGCCGTGCGTCCTTCAGGGCCGGGGGGTCTGGCGAGGTCCCCGAGGGGAAGCTTTATAGGAAGTTGGCACGTCCACGACGCAGAGCTAACGATCACGTCGCTGCGGCAAGGGGTCATCTCTGGAAGGGGTGACTGCTCCTGCGAGGAGGTCGACACCTTGTCGCTGTCACCGTCCGCCGACGGCAGTGCCGTGAACGCGACCGTGACGGCCGTAGGCGCCATAGGCGTCGGGGGAAAGCGCGTGGCCGACCCCCATCCGAACGAGGTGGTGGGCCAGAAGTTGTTCTTCGAGTTCATCGAGCCCCACCTCATGCTGCAGGTGACCGTTCCCAACGAACCGGGTGACCTGTCGGTGTCGTTTGGCAACCCGTTCTGGTGTGGCCACGGCCTGGCAATGTTGTACACGCCGGTCTGCGGGGCCTGACAAACGGCGTTCGAGCTGACCGCCGCCGGCGCAGGTGCCAGACGAACCTTCATGCTCAGGGGTCCTTTCGGTTGCAATGGGACCGCGCCAGCGATGTTCGTACCGGAGGCTGTCCCTGGAGGCAAGCCCACGTGCGTGATGCTACGAAGGCCGGGAGACAGTTGAGGAGGGCGGCGTCTCGGTCGGCGTTAGTTGCGGCAGCGGTTCTTGTCGCTCTCGGCATTGCCGCCGCTGCGTTCTGGTTCTGGCGGCTCCCGGGCTACCCACCCTGGCCAAAGGAGAGAGCTATGGCGTCGACGTGTCCGCCTACCAGGGCCGCATCGACTGGACGCGCGTAGCCGAGGACCATATCCGCTTCGCCTACATCAAGGCCGACGAGGGCGTGACCTTGGTCGACCGCGACTTCGCCCGGAACTGGGCTGGCGCTGCCTCCGCGGGAGTGCGCCGCGGGGCGTACCAGTTCTTCTCATTGTGCGACCCCGGCATCACCCAGGCCCAGAGCTTCCTGCGGACGGTCCCAAGGGACGCCGGTGCCTTGCCACCCGCCGTTGACCTCGAACTGGCTGGCAATTGCCGCTCACGGCCGAGCGTCGCCGTCGTTGGTGCGCAGCTGTCTGCGTTCCTCCGAGCCGTCCAACGTGCGACGGGCCACGCCGTCGTCCTGTACCTAGGGACCGATTTCGCGCACCGCTATAGCCTGGGCCTCGAGCGTGACCACCCGCTTTGGCTCTACAGGCCGCTCCGGCCGCCCGCGGGAGCACGGTGGGTTGTCTGGCAAGTAGACGGAAGGGCACATGTGAGCGGCATCGACGGCCACGTCGACCTCGACGTTGGAAGACAGCCGCTCTTTTATCCGGATAGGTGACGGCGCCAGATTGCCGGCTCGACCGAGGCTAGAGCCGAGCTCACGGCGCACGGCCGGGCAGCTGAAGCTCGGTAAGCGAATTGCTGTTGAAGTTAGCCACGAACAGATGCAACCCGGCCGTCGTCATCGCGTCTGGACCGTTGAATTGGTAGGCGGGGCCCGATATCACCCTTTCCAGCGCCCCTGTGGAAGCGTTGATCTCGGTCACCGAATGGGTACCGTGGGGATCGTTCGCGTTGCTGGGGTTGTTTCCCACGAAGAGATCCTCGCCGGCGACTGCTAGAGCCTCTGGTTGGTTGAACTGATAGTTCGGGCACAGCAATCCGAACACGCATTGCCAACGGTCAGAAACGACCCTTATCAGTCTTCCCGTCCGAGCGTTGATCTCGGTGAGCGAGTCCCCCCAGTTCGCGAGGAACACATCGTCTCCCGCCGCCGTCAATTCGCCTGGGCCATCGGCAGGGTCGGTTGACCTGATGACCCTAACCATTCTTCCCGTCGCAGCGTCGATCTCCGTGAGTGGGCCGATGTCGCCGTCTACGACAAATAGGTTGTCGCTCGCTACAACGAGGGCGTTCGGACCGTGGAACTGGTACGCCGCGCCCGAAATGATCCTCACGAGCGCCCCCGTCGACGCGTCGATCTCCGTGAGCGAACCGGGGTCGAGACCATCGACAGGTTCGTTCGCGACGAACAGGTCGTCTCCCGCCACGGCCAGGGCTTCGGGGCCGTTGAACTGGTACGCCGGACCCGAGATTATCCTCACGAGCGCCCCCGTCGAGGCATTGATCTCGGTGAGCGAACCGGGGTCGAGGCCGTTGCGGGGGTCGCTGGCCACGAACAGGTCGTCGCCTGCCACCGCCACAGCGCTTGGGTCGTAAAGACTGTACGCCGGGCCAGAGATGACCCTGACCAGTGCCCCCGTCGAGGCATTGATCTCAGTGAGAGAATTGCCGCTCCCGTTCATCACGAACAACTTCGCCCCTGCCACGGCCATGGCGTCGGGGCCTTTGAACTGATAGGGCGAGCTGATGACCCTGACCAGTGCCCCCGTCGAGGCGTCAATCTCGCTGAGCGAATCGCTGTTCCCGTTCAGCACGAGCAAGTTGGGCCCCGCCACAGCCATATCGTCCGGCCCGTCGAACTGGTAACGCGCTCCCATGACCCTGACTAGTGCCCCCGTCGAGGCATTGATCTCAGAGAGAGAATTGTCCCCGTTCGCCACGAACAGGTCCTGCCCGACTGTCGCCATGGGGTACCGGCCGTGGAGGAGGGCCAGATTGTACGCCGGGCCCGAGAAGACCCTAACGGGCGCGCCCGTCGAGGCGTCGATCTCAGTTAGCGAATTGCCGCTCTCGTTCGCCACGAAAAGGTCTTCTCCGGCTATGGCCAACGCGTCCGGGCCGTTCAGGTTGTACGCCCGCCCAGAGATCACCCTCACCAGTGCCCCCGTCTTTGTGTCGATCTCCGTGAGCGAGTTGTCCTCATTCGCCACGAACAGATCCTGACCGGCTACAACCATGGCGCCCGGGTCCTTCAAGTGGTAGGCCCGGCCCGAGATGACCCGCACCACCGCTCCAGCCGAAGCATCGAACTCGGTTAGTGAATTGTCCGTGTCGTCCGCCAAGAACAAGTCGTCCCCGGCCACCGCAATGGCTTCCGAACCGCTGAGCTGATAGTTGAGCTGATCGGAGGCGGGGCCGGATATGAGCCTCACGAAGTCACCAGTCAGGGCATCTATCTCAGTTAGCGAGCCCTGCCCGTTCGCCACGAACAGGTCGTCCCCGTCCGCCGCGATGGCGCCCTCAGAGCCACCGTTCTGGCAGCACAAGGCCGGGCCGTTGAAGTCGTAGGAAGGTCCTGAAATGACCTTCACCAGCGCTCCCGTCGAGGCGTCGAACTCGGTCACCGTAAGGGCGAGGCCGTCTGCCACAAAGACGTGGTCCCCGGACGCGGTGATGGCGTCCGGGGCGCCGAGCCCCAGCCCGAGCACGTGAGGCCCGAACGGGACTGAGCGGGCGCCGAGGGCTGGGCTCGTCGCGCTCCCGCAAGACGAGAGCATGGCCGTCCCCAGCACCAGTAGCCCCACCAAGGTCAGAGGGCCTAACGCTCTGGCAAGCATCAGGGACCGTCGGAGTTCGTGGCCGGCCTTAGGTGGACGGCTCTTGCCCACTAGACGACCGCCCCGGACTGGCCACCGAAGCCACCAGAGGCCGGGAGTAGTCGAAGGCGGTGCCGGGGGCGCCGGGACGAGCGGCCGATCGATCAAGACCGGACCTTCTTGGCCCTCCACTCCTGAGCGTGTCCCCAGGTGCAAAGTAGCGGTGCCCCGGGTAAACCCGGCGCCCTGGTGGTCACCGCTGGAGGCGACGACGTGCTCAGGGCGCGGCACGCAGGTACTGGTAGACCGTCTCGCGACTGACGCCGAACTCGCGGGCCAATGTCGCTTTGGCGGCACCCGAGCTGGCGCGCTGGACTAATTGCGAGACCTGCGCTTCGCTCAAGGACCGCTTGCGGCCGCGGTACGCGCCGCGCTTCTTGGCGAGGTCGATGCCTTCGCGTTGGCGTTCGCGGATCAAGGAGCGTTCGAACTCCGCAAAGGCGCCCATCACCGACAGCAGGAGCGTCGCCATCGCTGTGTCGTCGCCGGTGAAAGTCAACTGCTCTTTGACGAACTCGACGCGGACGCCTTTGGCGGTCAGTTTGCGCACGATGCTGCGAAGGTCGTCGAGGTTTCGCGCCAGGCGGTCCATCGAGTGCACGATCACCGTGTCGCCGTCACGGACGAAGTTGAGCATGGCCCCGAGCTGCGGGCGCTGCACGTCTTTGCCGGAAGCACTGTCGGTGAACGTCCTGTCCACGGTGATGCCGTCCAGTTGCCGGTCGACATTCTGGTCCAGGCTGCTAACCCGGGTGTAACCGACCCTCTGCCCAGTGATGGCGTCTCCTGACTACGAAGTGTCAGGTTGAACTCTATGACCCCGTGGAGCATGTGTCAATCAAAGCGAACGGAGACCCTAACCTGACGGACTTCAATACGGACTCCTGACGTCCGGTTGAGGTGTACCCCAACCGGACAACGCTCCTGACAAGGAGCGCCGGATGGTCAAGGAGCCGTGGACCGAAGGAGCTGGGTTTTGTTTCTACGGAGGGAATCCACGTACGGGGCTCAACTACCGTCTCCGACACGGCATAAACCGTTGCTGCGTCGGATCTAGGGTCTCGAAGTGGGCTAGAACGGTCACGATGGGCTTTTTCGAGGCTCCGTTGTGGCAGAGCTAGCGGATGTTGTCGCGTCGCTGCGCAGGGCCGGTCCTCGTTGTCGTTCATTGCAGGCCGTGGGGCGGGAGTGGCGTCACCATGCTCTGCTCAACGAAGCCTTCATGTCTGCGGCGCCGCTCGCCACACCAGGGAGCGGGGGGAGGCTGATGAGGACCTCGGGCGAGCCATGGCCCGAAGAGAGCGAGGAGACCTGGGGGTGGTGGTCGGACGGACCCGACCGCCTGAAGGTTGAGTTCGCCGTCGGCGACGAGATGGTGATGGCCTGGTTCCAGGGCACCACCTGGTGGAGCTGGTCGCTCTCCCAGGGCGCGAGGACGAACGAGGGCCGCAAGAACGCGGGTCACGGCAAAGGGCCGGGCGAAGTACTCGTCTCGCCGGCCCGAGCCGCCCGTGTCCTCAGCTTTGAGCTGCTCGGCGCGCTCACGTTCCTGGCACGCCCGGCCTTCCTCTTGCGGGCACGCCCGTTCAGCCGGGGCGACTTCGACCTGCATGCCCTCGGCAGGGGTGCTGACGAGTACAAGCTCGTGGTCGACGCCGAACGAGGTTTCTTGCTGCGGGCCGAAGCAAGCCTCGGCGCCACGCCCTTCAGGGTCCTGGAGATGACCGAAGTAAACATCGATGGCGACATCCCAAGGAATCTTTTCACGCCCACAGCACCTGAAGGACATATGTTCGAATACTTCGAGCCCTGGAGCCGGCTTGCTTTGCAGGAGTTGCCGAATGCCGTGCCGTTCCACGTGTTTGTGCCGGCAACAGGCCGTGAACGCGTGGTCTCTGTCGAGGTAAGAAATCCCGGACTCAGGAGCGCGGCTCCTGTTTCAGTCAGGATCGTTTACTCCGTAGCAAGACCCGGGGGTGGCCGATGGGGACTGTGGATGCATCAGTCTGCCGAGCGTGAGAGACTGCCACTTTTGCCGACCGAGATAGGGAGGGAAGTTGATGGCTTTCTGGTTTGGGCCAACGAAAGCAGGGAGCAGATGCGCTGCAAAGTTCTTTTTGAGCGAAACGGAACACACATCCACCTTGCCGCCAACGCGGCTGCGCTGCACGAACTCATTCATCTCGCCCGCTCGGTCGTTCCTCTCACGACTGGCACGCCGCCGGGGGTGTAACTGGATGTTCACCCCTTAGTGCTGAGCCGCCTTCGGGCGCTGCCGTCCTGGAACCGCGCCCAAAGGTGACCTAGCAGTTGCTTATGCTAACTACTCACTCGATATACCAGATAACTGAAGCGTAGCAGTAAAGCTCACCTCCGCCATCAAGGATATCGCAATCTCCATATGCATCAGTGAACTCCTGCCCGGCCTTGGCAAAAAAGCTGATGTTGCCAAAAGTCTGAAATTCATCACCTACAGCACACTCGTCATAGAGGCAGAAAGGGTACGCAAAGGCTGACAACGACTCTACATTATTTTCAACCGCGTCAGCATTCGGGAGTATTGCCTCCCCGAACTCATCCGTATCGATGGCAATGTTGATCTTGGCCATCTCAGCAGTGCAACTCCCGATTCCGTACTCGGTGATGTCCGGTGACGGCAACACCACGTAGGCACCTCCGGCATCAGAACAATCCGAAGAGCCGCCGCTCCCTTGTTCAGGGGAAGGAGCGCCCGGTGTAGACGGTACAACCATTGCTCCTCCTCCCCCCGAGAAAGAGGCCCCACTTGCTGTCGGTGGGAAAACAGGCACGGCGGTGGCATCGGCGTAGGCAGTCGATGAAGTTACGGCCCCCAGGCTTAGGAACAGTGCTGGAGTCACTAGCTGCGCTAGAGAAAATCCTTCTTGACGTTTGAGGCAAGTTTTGCGTCAAGCGGCAAGTTGGCCGCATTTGATCAAGGAAACCAGTTCGCGTTCGTAGCTGCGCCAGGCTGTGGTCAGCGGGCGAGGTGCTGGTGGCTGGGGACGGGCGAGTTGGGCGAGGTCGGTGAGGGCGGGGACGACGACGCGGGCGGCGAGGTGGGTGAAAAAGGTGGCGATGCGCACGCCGTGGCTGGTCACGCGGTAGGTGTTGGTGCCCGGTACGCGCTCGATGAAGCCCTTGAGGCGCAGGCGGCGCAGGTCGTAGGTGGCCTGGGCAGAGCTGTAAGCCGGGTGCCAGAGCGCGGCCATGTGCGATCGCAGGGCTTTGTTGGTGAGCCCGGCGAAGACGTGGGTGAAGGACGCCACCGAGGCGAGCAGGGCCATGGTGCGAGGGTCGCCGAAGCGCAGCCCCGGAGCGCGCTGGCCCTGGTGGGTGCTCGGGAGCACGACGGCTTCCAGGGTGGCGGGGTCGGGCAAACCGGCCTGGCCCTCGCCGAGAGCAGCGAGGAAGCGGGCGTTGGTCTCAGCCCCCAGGCGCCGTAGCGCTCTCCAGTTGTCAGTGTTGAGCGTCTTTTTCAGGCCAAAGTCGGCCGAGTTGTTGATCGTCGTCTCCACCCTCATGGCCTTACCCTCCTTTAGGTAGGCCTTGGCCTTGGAGCTCTTGTAGTGGACCTGGATCTGGGGGGCGACGTCGGCGGTGATGACCTCAGTGGCAAAGCGGCCCGGGGTCTGGCGCTTGCCGCGGTTGACCACCGTTCGGTTGACGACCAGGCTGACCCGCTCGGGCCGGCCGAGGTCGAGATGAGCCCCGATGGCGGCCTCGAACCAGGCCCGGGCCCGGCGGGGCTGGTCGAACACGGCGGTGTCGGACACCTCGAGCTGGGCTATCGAGAACGACCAGTCGAAGCCGGCCTTGCGGTCGTCGTTGGTGAGCGGGCTCGGCACCACCGCCAGCATGCGGTTGAGCAGGCCCCGTAGGTGGCCCGAGCCGAGGCGGGCGCAGGTGCGATGGGCGAGGGCAGGGTCGTCGACCGAGCACAGGCCGTTGTCGAGAGACCTGAAACCGACCCCGGCCCGGGCCAGCTGCGTCTTGGCCCACTCATGGCCGTTGGCACAGCACCAAAGCCCATAGGGGGCAAAGCTGCACATTTTCAAAAAGGCGGGGCCCCACTGCTCGTCGGCGAAATAAAAATACCAATGGTCGGGGATAGAGGACTGCCGGGCCCAGGAGATGTGGGGGTGCCCGGGGCGGTGGCCGGTATGGGAGGGGTCGACGAAGCCCCGCCACGAACTGGTGCGCTCCTGGGCCTTGCCGACCAGGACCAAGCCGTAGCGCCCGGCGGTAGTCGCTTCGTCCTGGTAGGGGCGGGCGATGTCCTCTTTGCAGTCGCCCCTCTTGAAGCGCACCAGCGGCGCCCCGCTCGATGCCACCATAGGGGTCTTCTGGTTAGCGGCGTCAAAACGGCGGCGAAGGCTACTACTAACGGGCATTAGAGGCCTCGTAGGGCCGGCGCCCTGTCCGGCTGACGATACCGGCAACGTCGAAGTTGAGCGTCCCGTAGGGTTTGATCACCTCGAAGATCGGGTCCCCTGAGTAGCGGCGTCAAAGTGGCCAACAATTCATCTACTAAACGGATTAGTGGACGTCGGCCAGCATTGAGGACCTAGGCTGCGTGTCCCGCACGTCAGCTCTGGGAGGACCAGCTGGGCAGCGATCGCGGGGACCACAGGACGCCGCGGGTTTCTGGCACGGCGGCGACAACGGCTGCTTCGACGTGACGTCCCAGGGCGTCGGCGGCGTGCATGGTTGTCGTCGCCGCCACAAAGCCTTCAACCTCGAAGTACAACGAGCGCCCTGTCCAGCGGGCACGGACATGTACGTGGCCGACGCCGGGGATGGCCAGCGCGGCGGCCTCGGCAGCGGCGAGGAGCTCTGGTTGAACGCCGTCCATGAGATGAACGACGAGATCTGAAGTGACCTCCCAGCCGACGTGGACGATGAAACCGGTGATGAGCACGCCAGCGACGCCGTCGGCCCACGGGGCGCCGGCGGCCACACCGGCCAGGCCGAGGAAAGCACCGACCGAGGAGAGGGCGTCCATCCAGGAGTGGCGGGCGTCGGCTAAGAGCGTGGCCGAGCGGATGCGCTTGCCCACCCGGTGCTTGTAACGGGCCACGACCTGGTTACCAGCGACGCCGATAACCGCGGCGGCCATGCCGGCGCCGAGGTGCGAGGTCCGGCCGTGCTCGGTCAGTTTGTGGACGCTGACGATGGCGGAGAACACCGCGCTGGCCCAGATCACCAGGGCGACGCCCAGCCCAGCGAGGTCTTCGGCCCGCTCGTAGCCGTAGGGGTTGGTGGGGCTGGCGGGACGGCGCGACGTGCGGAACCCGAGGAACACCACGGCCGAGGTTGAAACGTCTGACAGGTTGTGCAGAGCGTCACCGAGCAGGCCGACCGAGCCGCTGATGAGGGCGACGGCGAGCTCGACCACACCTGTTACGGCCAGGCCGGTGGCCGAGGCCCCGACGGCCCGGTTGGCGTCACGGCGGTCGGCACGGTCGTCGAAGTGGCGGACCGGGGGGAACGGGGGGAACGGTTGTGACTTGCCCACCAGGTGCATGGTTCCTCCTTCGCTCTGGACATTCTGGCGGAGCGGCGTACGGGGCGCCCCGACCGGGCCAGGACGACAGCCCCATCTGACCGGGTGAGAAGATAGTCGGTGCGGACTATTGCTAGCTGGACGTATTAAGGGTATGGTCTGCGGAGGAGCGTATTAGCAAGACCTAAGGAGGCGATGTGGCCGTTGCTGTGAGCAGGTACCACCAGGTCCGTGACGCGTTGACGCCCCTGGAGTGGGCCCGGGCCGGGGGCATGGCCCTGACCGTGATCGGGCTGAACGTGCTCGGATGGGGGATGCTGGCCGCCGCCGCTGGCGGGCACTACCACATCAACCGGACCGAGGTGTTCGGTTTCGGGACTGGGACATTGGCCTACACGCTCGGGATGCGCCACGCCTTCGACGCCGACCACATCTCGGCTATCGACAACACCACCCGCAAGCTCCTAAACGACGGTAAACGCCCTCTGAGCGTCGGGTTCTTCTTCTCTCTCGGTCACTCCACCGTGGTCTTCGCCCTGGCCGTGCTGTTGAACTTCGGCATCCGGGGCCTGGACGACCAGGTGAAGAACTCCAACTCGTCGCTGCAGTACACGACCAACATCATCGGCACCTCGGTGTCCGCCTTCTTCTTGTTCCTCATCGCCGTGCTGAACATCATCATCCTGGTCGGGATCCTAAAGATCTTCAAAG
>Ga0182012_10005422_pt1 | contig 13198 bp, 12 predicted proteins | sample 612S2SmetaG_FD_120486 | JGI IMG/M metagenome (GOLD analysis project Ga0182012, IMG submission 120486) | Permafrost microbial communities from Stordalen Mire, Sweden - 612S2S metaG | ecosystem: Environmental > Terrestrial > Soil > Wetlands > Permafrost | place: Sweden: Stordalen | collected...
CTGCCGGAGCAGGGCGACGGCCTGGTCCAGGAGGGAGCCGAGGCCCTCACCGGAGGACGGCCGGCCGGAACCGGGTCCGTCACCCCGGGCACCCCGGGCACCCTCGGACCCGTCACCGGTCGTCCCGGTGCCGTTCCCAGTCGTCCGGCCCTCGGCCATCAACGTCATGGGACGAGTATGGACCGAGGGTGTGACACACGGCGCTGACCTGGGGGGACGGGTCCGCGACGGCTCCATGGTGGGGGTGGTCGCTGGTCTCGGGCGGTGCTCGGGGTGAGGGTGGTCGGCACCCAGCAGAACTTGGCGGCCCGGGCCCGCCTCGACCGCTGCCGACCGATTGCGGCGTCGGCCCGAGTGGGGACCCAGGCGGTCCGCCAGGTATGGCGGGGATGCGCTGCGGGCACCCAGGCGCAGCGGCACACGGTGCCGGGGGGCAGCCACACGTGGCCGGGGGCCGACCCGGCCCCGGGGGGTGGGCCTCACCACGCAGCAGGTGGACGCCACCGGGGTGATCCTGGCCTACTTCGGGGGTTGGATCCCGAGGGGATGGATCCCGGGGGGGCGGTACGGGGGTGATCCGGACCCGGCTCCGCTCCCCACCGGCCGCGGCCGCCGGGTCGTGGCCGGTGCGTCGTAGTCTTCGGAGATGAGCGCCTACACCGAACTGCTGGCCGACCTCGAGGCGGAGTACCAGAGCCTGCTGGCCCTGCTGCGCCCGTTGGACGAGGCGGCGTGGGACCTGGCCACCCCGGCCGAGGGGTGGGCGGTACGGGACCAGATCAGCCACCTGGCCTATTTCGACGACGCCGCCCGGGAGGCGGTGACCGACGGGGACGCCTTCCTCGTATTCGTGGCCGACGCCATCGAGAAGGGCGGCGACCCCATGGAGGAGCACCTCGTGCGGGGCCGGGCGATCAGCGGTTCCGCGGTGCTGGCCTGGTTCGAGCAGGCCCACGAAGGGCTGTCGGGGGCCCTCGACGGGCTGGACCCCTCGGCGCGGGTCCCGTGGTTCGGGCCGGCGATGGGGGTCATGTCGTTCGTCTCGGCGAGGCTGATGGAGACCTGGGCACACGGCCAGGACGTGGCCGACGCCCTGGGGGCCGAGCGGACGCCCACCGCCCGCCTGCGCCACATCGCCCATCTCGGGGTGCGGGCCCGGCCCTACTCCTATGTGGTGCGGGGCCTGGACGTGCCGGCGGGCCGGATCGACGTGGTGCTGGTGGGACCGGACGGCGACGAGTGGTCGTGGGTGGTTGGGGAGGACGGCGGCAGCGGCGACGGCGGGGACGGCGGCGGTGCTGGGGGAGTGGTCGGAGGCGGGGGAGCGGCGTCGGTGCGGGGCAACGCGCTGGAGTTCGGTCTCGTGGTCACCCAGCGCCGGAACGTGGACGACACCTCACTCGAGGTCACGGGCGGCCTGGCCACGGAGTGGCTGCAGATCGCCCAGGCCTTCGCCGGTCCGGCAGGGCCGGGGCGGGCGGCGACGGGTTCGTGAGGTGGTCGCACGGATTGGATCGGTGAGGCTGAAGTCATTGAACTGGCCGGGGCCACTCTTACCTCCAGGTAACTACAACGGAATGTGAGACATCAGTCACTGGGCGTTACAAGGTATAGAAAAATTCATCTCTCCAGTTACTGTTTGGGAACCCCAGGACTCGGGTCGGGTGATTGAGGCTCTTACGAAGACCGGCAATGATTCGTTCGCGGGCGGGTCATCCCGACGCACGAATCGCCAAAAATCCTTACGCTGCAAGGAAATTTCTCAGTCTGCAAGGTTGGCGTCAAGGTTGCAGGCAGGTCCCTCCACGAGAGTCTCACCTCATGCAGGTTCTCCTGAGGCCACGAGATGGTGCCAGCACTGGTTTCCGTCCGGTAAGTGATCACTCCCCACATCTGACGTCGGAATTTTCTCCTATACCCCTTGCGGTGCGTCGCTCATGGGTCTACCTTCCCGACTTCATGATCTCGGGTTGGAATCATATGGATCCGGTAATCGGCCCGTTCCGGGTGCTCCGATCGCTCGCCCTCGTGGCGATCAGTGGGGCACTGGTAGCCGCCTGTGCCTCGTCGTCGACGGCCGGCCGATCCGCCGTCACCACTGTTCGTAGCACGACGACCACCTCGTCGACGTCGGTGACGGCGGCAGCGACGGGAGCTGGGGATTCGGGGACTACGAAGAAATACATTGAAGTCACCGATGCCTGGAACGCAGCTCAGATGGCATTCCACGATGCGGCGCTGACATCCGACGCCGATTACCCGGCGCTCGTTGCCACGACGGTAAACCCTCAACTGAATCGGATTCAGGAGCTCTTCAGGCGGGAGTTGGCTGAGGGCTACGTGGCAAAGGGTCCAAGCATTTTTGGCCCGGCCAGGACCACTCCCCTGGGAAGTAATCAGGCGACAGTTGTTTCCTGCCTCCACGGCGAAGAGATCGAGATCAATTCAAGGACAGGCGAACCAGCCCCTGGTGTCTTGGGAGAGGCTGACTATGAGCTCGTTACCTCGTTGATGGTACTCACCTCATCGGGATGGAAATTGTCTGACCAAAGTGTCGTCGTCGGTGGATGTGACGGCGAATGATGAAGGTGAGGAGTTTGCTTTTCATCATTGCCGTTCTCATCTTGGGTTCGAGCGTTGGGTCACTTCCGGCCCATGCGGATGCGACTGCCGGGTCTGGAGGCGGAACCATCAGTGTCGGCGTCTCCGACGGTGGATCCGGTGGCGGTGGGACCGGCCCGTCGGCTGGCGCCGGCTCGGGGAACGGTGGCACCGGGGGAGGTGGCAGCAGTTCGGGGTGCACCTACGAGCTGCTCCCACCGGCCGATCAGGCGTCGCTCGGTGTTGGTGGACCGACTCCTGGTGCGTGGTACCTGTATTCGTGTCCTGGTGAGGTCGTCATCTCCACGGACGGCGGCATCGTCTGGTTCACGGATCAGACGGCACCGACAGCGCCGACGGTGAGCCCGTACGAGGTGGCCGAGCAGGCGGAGAACTCGTTGACCCTCCCTGATCCGACACTCGATTTCAACCCGTCACCCTCTGCGATCGTCAATTTGCCGACTTGGCTGTGGATCGATCCGTCGATCTGGCATGACTACTCGGTGACGGCATCGGTCGACGACGTGTCGGCGACGGCGACGGCGATACCGGTCTCCGTGACATGGACGACAGGGGACGGTGGCACGCTCACCTGCGATGGACCGGGGATCGCCTTCCGGGATGATGAACCGTCTGCATCCCAATCAACCTCTTGCTCGCATACCTACTCGACGACATCAATCGGGCAATGGACTCCGGATGGTGATCTGAACGACGCGGAGTATGTCGTGTCGGCGACGGTCACATGGGAGGTCGACTGGTCGACCACGAACGGGGCGGGGGGAGGTTCGCTCCCGACGCTCACGACGACCCGATGGGCGGGGCTGAGGGTAGAGCAGATCGAGAGCGTGAATACCGATGCATTCGACCGTCACGTGGCGGGTGACATCTGGAACCCTGCGGTCAGCCAGGTCGGAACCGCGGGAGGACCGAGTGTCATCGAGGAGTCGTTCGAACAAGGAGCAAGGAGCTGATGACGACATTGTTCGGCCGGGCGCCGGAGCGCTCACACGCCAATGAGGACCCTCCGTCTCTTCGCCTGTCGGGTCTGCAGACCCGGCGGCGACCACTACAGGCAGTGCTATCGGTAGCGCTGGTACTCGTCAGCCTCGCTGTCTTCGTCGGCCTGTACACGCGTGCCGATCATCAGCAACCGGTCGTCGTCGTGACGAGCACCGTCTATCCGGGTCAGCGGATCGCCGCCGGTCAACTGGAGACCGCCGAGATCTCGTCGAGTGGATCCGTGTCGTCGGTTCCTGCGTCGGACATCGGTCAGGTGATCGGTCAGTACGCCACGGTCACACTCGAGCCCGGATCTCTGCTCGACGTGCATGACGTGACCACGACATCGCCCCTAGGGTCCGGACTGGCGGTCGTCGGTGTCGCCCTCAAGGCCGGACAGCTCCCGGCGACCGGCGTCGAGCCGGGTGACGAGGTCATGGTCGTCCAAACCTCGACGCCGGGATCGCCGGCTCCGAGCGTTGTCACCGGGACACCGGGTTCAGGTGGGAGCACCTCCACTTCCGAGTCCTCCGGTTCGTCAGGTTCCGCGACTTCGTCATCGCCGGCGACCTCTGAAGGGACCGCCGCAGGAGTACTCGTTCCTCAGGCTCGAGTCTTCGATGTCGCGCCGGCATCGGCAGCTTCGGCGGATGAGACGGCCGAGCTCGTGTCGATCGAAGTGTCGTCGACGCTGGCCCCCCTGGTGACGGAATCAGCGGCATCTGGACAGATCAGTCTCGTCCTGTTGCCCTCGGGATCGGAGAACCAGTGATGCTCATCGTCTTGGCCTCAGTGAACGGTGCACCGGGAACGACGACCGCGGCCACGTTGATCGGAGCGTCATGGCCCGACCGTCGCCGTGTTGTCGTGGCGGACTGTGATCCGAACGGCGGTGATCTGGCGATCCGATTCGGTCTCGCGACGTCACCGGGATGGTCGGCTCTATCGGCTGCAGCTCGACGTGAGACCGGTGTTCCGGCTCTCGATCCCTTCCTGCAGACCCTCAGCGGCGGCCTGGAGGTGCTGGTGGGCGTACGGCGTCTCGACAATTCCCCCGGCGACGTCACGGCGAGGAGCAACGTTGCACAGGCACTGGTGGTCGCGGCCCACTCGTACGACATCATTGTCGACGCGGGGAGGCTGCTTCCCGGCTTCGCCGGCGTTCAGGAACTTGTCTCCGCAGCTGACACGGTGCTGATTGTCACTCGGAGGGACTCGGCATCGGTCGCGCTTCTCGAGGAACGAAGTGAATCTATCGGCTCGGCAATCTCGGGACAGCCCGGACTGATCGTGATCGGAGGGGGCTCCCGGCGCCCACGCGAGATCGAACGGATCACAGGAATTCCACTGCTCGGCGTGATCCCCTTCGACCCGGCGGCCGCTGCGGTCGTCGCAGGCGAGAGTGGTTCGGTTCGCCGACTCGAACGTTCCCCGGTCGTCGCGGCATCGCGACGGATCGCCCGATCCCTCGCCGACGGTCCGATTCGACGGTCGGTCATGCCGGAGGACGATGGGACCGGCATCCCAGGAGCCGGGGCAGCCGACGAAGCAACCGAGCACGAAAGCGTCACCAGCAGAGACCGTGACGACGACGCAGGGCCACGTGGTCCCGCTGAGCAAACGGTGACCGGAAACGCCGTGAGGCGTTCGTCCGATCATCGAGCCGCACCGGTCGGCGTGCCGTCAGTCCCGGGACCGACGGCCGTGGACCTGGCCCCGGAGGACGCCGGATCAACCACCAACGGATTGGTACGGGTGATCCCATGACGGACGCCCTTGCCGCAGTGATACGGACGTCCGTGGCGGAGGACCTTTCGACTCCCGAGCTCATCGGCCTGGGGGCCGACGACCGGCGGGAGTATGCCCGTCAGCGGATCTTCCTGCATCTGGACGAAGTGGTCGGCTCCCGACTCTCCGAGGGAGCAGAACCCCCCACGGTGGAAGAGGAACATGAGGTCGCCCGGACCGTGCTCGACTCGCTGTTCGGCATGGGGCGCATCCAGGCGCTGGTCGACGATCCCCTCGTGGAGAACATCGACATCAATGGGTGTGACCAGGTATGGGTCACCTACGCCGACGGTGTGAAGCGCTCTGTTGCGCCGGTCGCGACGACGGATGAGGAGCTCGTCGAATTGGTCCGGTCCGCTGCCGTTCGGTTCGGTCTTTCGGAGAGACGTTTCGATCTGGCCCAGCCCGAGCTGGACCTTCGTCTGCCGGACGGCAGTCGCCTGTCTGCGCTGATGGCAGTCACCGCGCGCCCGGCGCTCTCCATACGCCGGCACCGTTACACGGACCTCTCCCTTGACGATCTCGTTGATCTCGGGACGCTCGATGAAGAGATGTCGTCGTTCCTTGCGGCTGCGGTCCGGGCCCAGAAGAACATCGTCGTTGCCGGTGCAATGAATTCGGGGAAGACGACGCTGCTCCGAGCGCTCGCGTCGGAGATACCGCGCCGGGAGCGGATCGTCACGATCGAGCAGGCATTCGAGCTCGGGCTCGACACCGGAAGTGACCGACACCCGGACATGGTGGCGATCGAAGCGCGCCAGGCGAATCTCGAGGGTGAAGGCCGGATCTCCGTAGCCGATCTGGTGAGGCGGGCTCTCCGCATGAACGCCGACCGGGTGATCGTTGGTGAAGTGCTGGGCGATGAAGTGCTCCCGATGCTCAACGCCATGAGCCAGGGTCGGTCGGGTTCGATGTGCACGATCCACGCTGATTCCTCTGCCGGAGTGTTCAGAAGGATTGCGTCCTACGCTGTCCAGGCTCCGGAGCGGCTTCCACTCGAAGCGTCGAATCTCTTGATCGCCGGCGCGATCGACTTCGTCGTATTCCTCGATTCGAAGGCACCTGACCACGAGGAGCGAGGGAGCGGTCTCCCGGATTCCGTGGCCGACGGGATCGGGGAACCAGAGGAGGGGCTCCTCTTCGAGGCGACTGCGCCTCGTCAGCGGTTCATTTCATCGATCCGCGAGGTGGTGGACGCCGAAGGGGTCCAGGTGATCTCGAACGAGGTCTACCGTCCCGACGGGAGTCGCAGGGCCGTCCCCGGTGCGCCGCTCCGGCCCGAGACGGCGAGAGACCTCGCTGAGCACGGCTATATGCCGTTCGGAGGGGTACGGGAGCGCGGCGTCCGGATCCGACGTACTGGTCCGTCCGGGGAGATGTCGTGGTGATCGTCGGCGTGCTGCTGTGTGCCGTGGGCGCCGGCATTGGCGCCGCCAGCGTCGTGCGTGCTCTGGAGGCTGGTGGTCGACCGTCCCATCCGGCTGCACCCGGACGATCGAAGCCGGCAACCGTGGCATCGGGCGGGATCGTGGTGGTCTTCGGGCACAGTTTCGGCGCCGGTACCGTGCGAAGGCTGGTACTGGCGGTGGTCGTCGGGACGCTCGCCTATTTGCTCACCGGCTGGATCGCCGCGGTACCGATCGCTGCAGGCGCCGCGTTGGGGCTCCCGGTCCTCTACGGACGAACCGCTGCGTCGACTTCCGTCGGGAAGATCGAGGCCATCGCCGCGTGGACCGAGATGCTCCAGAGCACCCTCGCAGCTTCGGCGGGGCTGAACCAGGCGATCGTCGTCACGGCACCACTGGCGCCACTGCCGATCAGGCCGGCAGCTCAGGGACTTGCCGGACGACTCGAGTCGGGCACACCGACGAAGGACGCTTTGCTGGTCTTTGCCGATGACCTGAACGATGCCAGTGCCGACCGGGTGGTCTGTGCCCTGGTACTCGCAGCGGCATCACGAGCCCAGCGTCTCGGTGATCTCCTGTCGGCTCTGGCCGACTCAACGCGAGACGAAGTCGCCCTTCGGTTGCGGGTCGAGACGAGCCGGGCGTCGGTCCGGAGCGGCGTCCGGACCGTACTCGTCTTCTCGGTCTGTTTCGCCGGGGGACTGGCACTTCTCGCTCGGTCGTACCTGGCTCCGTTCGGGAGCCCGGTCGGTCAGGTCGTCCTGGTGGCGATCGGCCTTCTCTACGCGGGAGGACTGTCGCTGATGGTCACGATGTCACGGCCACCGGAGCCGGTCCGCCTTCTGGGATCAGGGGTTCACTCGTGACCGCCGTCGCACTCTGTGCACTGGTGTTCGGAATGGGTGTGGTCGGCTGCTGGCGTTCGCTCCAACGGGCTCCCCTCCCGTTCAGCCCTTCGGGAGGAGCTCCTTCCAGAGTCGGGAGGACCGAGAGGAGCGGCGGTCGGACGGCTGGCCCGACGGCTGCGGAGGTCCCGGACTCCGGCATCCCCGGGTTCACCGGAAGTCTCAGCCGTTGGCTTCCCTTTCTGGCCGCGACCCAGGAGGTCGGACACCGGATCGCTACGGTCGTCGAGAAACGCGAGTTGCTGGCTCCACCGCGTGGCCGCCAGTTCCGAAATGCTCTCGAACTCACAGGACAGACCCTCGACCAGGTCGTCTCCACGTCACTCGTGGATGCCGGTATCGGCTTGCTGCTGCCTCCCGTGCTGTGGATCGTCATGGCAGCCGGAGGGATTGAGGTCCCTCTCGTCGTGCCCGTCGTTCTGTCACTCGTTTCCGTGCCGCTGGGTGCGTCGATCCCGGCGCTTTCGGTCCTCGCCGAGGCGAGGGAGCGGCGGCGGCACTTCAGGGTCGTTGTGGGATCGTTCGTGGATCTCGTGGTCCTGAGCCTGGCCGGAGGCGTCGGCATCGAGGGCGCATTGCAGGCGGCGGCGTCGGTGAGCTCCGACTGGGCTTCGACACGGATCGCCCGGGTGCTCCAACGTGCCAGGGACAGCGGTGACTCTCCCTGGGAGGCACTCGGTCGTCTCGGTGAACGGTGCGGTGTCGCCGAGCTGACCGAACTTGCCGCCACGCTCGGGCTGGCCGGTACGGAAGGCGCTCGGATTCGACAAGCCCTGTCAGCTCGGGCTGCCTCGTTCCGGCGACATGAGCAGGCCGAAGCCGAGAGCGCAGCGAACTCGATGACCGAGCGACTGTTCTTCCCCGGTGCCCTCCTGCTCATCGGATTCCTCCTCTTCGTCGGTTATCCGGCGTTCAGTCGGATCCTGACAGGTTTCTGAGCGGCCACAGCCGGTGCATCGATCGGTGGTCGGAACAGCCGGCAACCGCAGCACGCCAGTTACTGGCGGAACGAGATCCCACGTGGGAATCAAGACAGACCAATGAGAAAGGAAGAAACATGTTGACAAGTCAGGTAGTTGCGCTCTGGGCCTATCTCCGAGCTCGGGCCGGTGTCTCGGGAGGTTTCGATGATGCCGGCACGGTCGTCGAGAAGGTTGTGCTCACGGCGATCTTCGCGGCCCTGGCAATCGCCGTCGGTGCCATCATCGTGGCGAAGGTCACCAGTAAGGCCAATTCGATCACCCTCAACTGATGATCGGATCCCGAACTCCCCTGCCGGCCGATCGGCATGTGGCACAGCCTGCCGACTGCGGTGAAGGTCCGGTCGACTCGGCCGGCGGGGGTGGCCTCCGCGCCGGCCGGGTGGGGCGGGCCGTGCGGTTGGGTCGATACAGCCGAGTTGATCAGGGCGTACTGCATCAGACACCCGGGGACAGGGGTTCGACGGTCGTCGAGGCTGTTCTGGTCGTCCCAGTCCTGATGGTCCTGCTCCTTCTGGTGGTCCAGTTCGTCCTCTGGTCACACGCCGCCCAGTCGGTACAGGCCGCGGCGGCAGAGGGTGATCGGGTGGCCCGTTCCTACGGCGGCGAGCAGAGCTCGGGTGTTCAGCAGGCCGAAGCAATGCTGCAGGACTCCGGCTCATCGGTCACCGACGCCCACGTGACACTCACCGTGCTCGCCGGCGACCTCGTCGAGGTACAGGTAACCGGAGATGCTGTGACCGTGCTTCCCGGACTGACCCTGGCCGTCTCCGCGGTGCAGGTCGGTCCCATCCAGGAATTCCGGGCCGCCGAATGACCCGGCGAGCTGCTCGGCGGTCCGACCAGGGGAGCCTCGTGGCCGAACTGGTGATCCTCACGCCCGTCGTGGTCATGTTCGCCCTGGCGGCGCTCTCGTTCGGCCGCCTGTCAGAGGCTCAGCAGCAGGTTGTCGAGTCGGCACGAAGTGGAGCGCAGGCGGCCGCAGTGATGCCGTCGGCGGCAGGGGCTCAGTGGGCGGCGAGCGCAAATGCAGTCATCGACCTGTTCGACAGGACCCACACCTGTGCCGAGTCCACGATCACCGCGGACGTCACCCAGTTTCAGCCAGGAGGTTCGGTGGAGGTCACCGTGAAGTGCCAGGTCGATCTGTCGGACATCGTGTTCCCCGGCCTTCCCGGAACCATGACCGTGCAGTCGACGGCCGCGGCTCCGATCGATCCGTACCGGTCGGTGCAATGAACGTCCCCGGTGGTACGCGACGAGTTCGGGATGGATCGGGTGGAATCAGTGCGTTCGTCGCGCTGCTGGCCGTTGCACTTCTCGCGCTGCTCGGTTTGGTGGTCGACGGGGGGGCACAGGTGTCTGCGCAACAGGCGGCATCGGTGGAGGCCGAGCAGGCGGCACGAGCAGGTGCCGGGGCGATATCGGTAGATGCGTTGCGTGCAGGGTCGGTCACGGTGGACGTGCAGCAGGCAGTGGCCACAGCCGACGCCTTCACCGTGGAGGCCGGCCATCCGGGCTCCACGTCGGTCGACGGCAATTCGGTGACCGTCCTCGTTCAGTATCGGATACCGACCGAGATCCTGGGGATCGTAGGTATCAGTTCGCTGCCGGTGTCGGCTTCAGCCACCGCGGTCAACGTCAACGGTGTGACAGAGGGAGGGTAGACGGTGCGTGGATTAGTTGCCTCGTCCGGTCGGTCCGGATCGGTGCTGCGTTCGGTGCTCGCTGGCGTGGCACTGGTCGTATTGGTGATCGGTGTTCCGATCGTCTTGATGGCCGTCGGTAGCTCTCCGATCCCGTCGGGTATCGGATCCGTCCTCCGGACGAGCCTGCAGGGGAGCCCGCACGTCTCGAACGAGCACCTCGTTGTTGAGTGGATCGCTCATGTTGTGCTCCTCGGTGCCTGGCTGGCCTGGCTGTGGCTCACGGTGTGTGTCGTCTTGGAGATGGTCAGTTGGCTGACCGGGCGATCCTCTCGATCGTCGCGGGGTCGAACGATGCACGCCGTGGCAGCATTGCTGGTGGGCACGACGTTTGCTGCGCTGTCGCTCGGAAGGCTGTCGCCCGGTACCGGAGCCCCGCTCGGCCTGCGGGCAATGGCCCTGGATCGACCGGTGGTCGCATCGACGGAGGTGGCCATTCCGGAGGAGTGCGGTACGATGAAAGGAGCCGCGGTCGCAGGTTCCGGTGTGGAGCGTTCACCTTCCTCGGATGGCATTGCGGAGCATGGGACGGCCTCGGAACGCGCCATGGAGCATCGGAGGACCTCGGTGAGGACACCGGAGCGCTATGTGGTGGTCGATGCCCGTGAGTCGCTCTGGTCGATCGCTGAGCGCGAACTGGGCTCACCCCTGCGGTGGCGTGAGATTGCCGCGTTGAATTACGGCAGGACACAAGGAGACGGCCACACGTTGACCGACGACCATTGGGTACGTCCGGGCTGGTCATTGCTTCTGCCGGATGGACGGGGACCGTCGGCCGAAGGCAGAGAGCCCGTCCCGGAGAGGTCGGCAACCACGCGGGTGCCGATGCGAACCGTCGATGACGAGCTCCCCGTGGCCGACGGACCGACTGTTGCTGACCAACGCGGCACGTTAGATGTGCCGACGTCGAGTCGTGCCACCGTGGATCTGGGCGACACGTGGCGGGGGTCCCCCGCGAGGGGGATTGCCTTCGCCATGGCCGGGGCGGCAGTCGTCGGTTCGATCGACCGGCTCCGGCGTGTCCAGCAACGGCGTCGAACGACGGGTGGGCTCATACGGCTCCCAGAGGAGGAATCGATCCAATTCGAACGGCGGCTCCGGGCAGGCGCAGCAGTTGGCGTACCCGGTTCGATCCATCGAACGCTCGCTGCGTACCTGTCGATGGACGGCGCTGACGGCAACAGGATGCCCCGCGTCCTCGAGGTGCGTTCGGAGGACGATCGGGTCGATCTCGTGCTCGAACATCCATTGCCAGCTGATCAGACGCCGCTTGGTTTCTCACTCACCGACGACGGTCTCATCGTGAGCTCGTCGGCAATCGGATCGGATGGGAATTGGACCGGGGCTGCCGGACCCGTGCTTGTAACGGTCGGACACACCGACCGGGGAGTTCATCTGATCAGTTTGAGCACAGTGGGCTCCCTCGCGCTCGTCGGAGACCGGACTGTCTGTACCGATCTGCTCCGATCGATCGCCGTTGAGCTGGCTGCCGGTGAGCAACCCGGTTACTCGGAGTTGGTGGTTGTGGGCTTTGCCGGCGAATTGAGGCTCTTTCCCTGGGTCCGTGTCGCTGACGATGTGAGCCAGATACTCGGACTACTGCACCATCGCAGAAGCGCCGATCGCCTGTACGGCAGTACCGGACGGGTGGACCGGGAGTGGATGGGCTCGACCCATGTTGGCGGCTCCGACCCGGATCGAGGTGCGCTACCGGTCGTCGTGCTCTGTGGCCCCGACGTCGGTCGAGACGAGGTCGACGAGCTCTTGTCCTATTCCTCAGCCCTACACGGCTCGACGGCTTCCACGACAGCAATGGAGCTACTCGTCGTTGCCGTGACCGACTCGACGGACGCCGGACGGATCCTTCGTCTTACCGACGTAGCCTCCGAGTCCGGTTCCGACGGAGTACGTCCGATCGAGCATGCCGATCGGCTCGAATCGGGGGAACTCTCCTCCATCGTTTCGTTGGTGGAGACGGCTTCCGACAGGCACGCCGTCGATGATTCGACCTATCCGTACGAATCGATCTCCCCGGTCGGTGAGGTGATGCCGATCGGTGAACATCCCTCGGGCGCGTCCGGTGCCCTGAATCCGGACGGCCTACCGCGCCCTGAGGGACTCCCGGCACCTCATCGGCGGAACGGCGACGGAGAGGTGATCACACCGGGGGATGTCGAGATCGAGGTCGCGGTGCTCGGCCCTGTCGAGATCCGAGGCGCCTATCGGCCGTTCACCCGTGCATGGGCTGAAGAGCTCGTGGTCTACCTTTCGATGCACCCTGAGGGGGCCACGAACGACAAGTGGGCGACTGCGCTGTGGCCCGAGCGACTGATGGCACCGTCAAGTCTTCACTCGACGGCATCAGTGGCGAGGCGTTCACTGGGTCAGTCGCGTTCAGGGCGTGACCACCTGCCGCGTGGACACGGTCGACTTGTTCTCGGAGCCTCGGTCGGCACCGACTGGGGTCGGTTCGAACGATTGGTGTCGTCGGACGATCCGGAAATGTGGAGTCAGGCACTCGACCTGGTTCGAGGGCGACCGTTCGAAGGTCTTCGATCCGGAGATTGGCCGATACTCGAGGGAATTGCGCCGATGATCGAGGCGCGGGTCGTGGATGTATCGACGCGACTCGCCGAACACTGCTTCAGTGTCGCTGATCCGCGTCGCGCTGAATGGGCGGCGCGCAAAGGACTCCTTGTCAGCCCCTACGACGAACGCCTGTACCGAATCCTTCTGCGAGCGGCTGATTTGGCCGGTAACCCTGCCGGGGTGGAAGCAGTCATGGCGGAGTTGGTGCGTCTGGTCGCGGA
>Ga0182012_10005423_pt1 | contig 13198 bp, 10 predicted proteins | sample 612S2SmetaG_FD_120486 | JGI IMG/M metagenome (GOLD analysis project Ga0182012, IMG submission 120486) | Permafrost microbial communities from Stordalen Mire, Sweden - 612S2S metaG | ecosystem: Environmental > Terrestrial > Soil > Wetlands > Permafrost | place: Sweden: Stordalen | collected...
CCTGGTCCGGATCACCGCAAAAGGACAGTCACCAGACCAGGAAGCAGGTGAAAAGGACATGTCGGCACCGACGGTCCCCGCAGAGACATTCCACAAACGGAAGCTGCCGGCGTTGCCGTGTCATGTTGGCGATCCCGACCTGTGGTTCGCCGACACCCCAGCCGACCTGGAGCGTGCCAAGACGCTCTGCGTGAGCTGCCCAGTCCGCCGCCAATGCCTGGCGGCAGCCCTGGAACGGGCCGAACCCTGGGGCGTGTGGGGCGGTCAGATTTTCGAGCGAGGCTCGATCGTGGGTTACAAGCGTCCGCGCGGACGTCCACGCAAGGACGTCGTCGCCGCGTAGTGACGCTTTAGACGGCGGCGCTGTCGGGTTCGGCGAAACCAGGAATCAGCTCCTCGGACAGCGCCTTGATCGGCACATGGGCATCTAGCTGGCAGAGAATCGCGGCCACCGACGCGATCACCCGCATCGGGATCGCGAGCTTGGCCGGCAGGTCCATCTGCCGTGCTGTCTTGATCTGCGATACCGATCGGTCCATCTGGCTGTACGTCATTCTCTGCAGCCATTTGCGGGTGTAGTGGAAGACCTCGACCTCGATGGGCTCGACGTACTGGCGCAGCATCTCATCGATGTCGCGCACCTCCACCTGCGCGCCCTTCTGAATGAAGCCGACCCTCTCCATCGTCGGCAACAGCAGGTCATAGTTCTTGTCGCGGGCCAATCGAATGGTCATCCCGAGCTCGATGGGGAAGCCGCCGGGCAGCGGTGCCACGGCACCGAAGTCGATGACGCCCATCCGGCCGTCGGGCAGCAACATGAAATTTCCCGGGTGGGCATCGCCATGCATCATCTCCACCCGGCGTGGCGCGTCGAAGGTCAGCTCGATCAGCCGGGTGCCGATCAGGTCGCGCTGGTCGGGGGTTCCGTTGCGGATGATCTCCGCCATCGGCACGCCCTGGATCCATTCTTGGATTACCACCTTGGGGGCGCTGGCCACGATGCGTGGCACCGTAAAGTGCGGGTGGTCGTGATACGCCTTGGCGAACTTGCGCTGGTTGTCGGCCTCCAGCCGGTAGTCGAGTTCCATCTCGGTGCGCTCGACGAGTTCGTCGACCACGCCCTGGACGTCGGCGCCGGGGGAGAGCTGTTTGAGTACGCTGATCATCCGTTGCATGGTCTTGAGGTCGGCCCGCAGGGCCTCGTCGGCACCCGGGTATTGGATCTTGACGGCTACGTCGCGGCCATCGGACCACACCGCTTTGTGCACCTGTCCGATGCTGGCCGAGGCCACCGGGGTGTCGTCGAACGAGGTAAACCGGCTCTGCCACTTGGTGCCCAGCTGCGCGTCGAGCACCCGGTGTACCTTGCTGGCGGGCAGCGGGGGGGCGTCTTTCTGCAACTTGGTCAGCGCTTCGCGGTAGGGCTCACCGAAATCCTCGGGAATTGCGGCTTCCATCACGGACAACGCCTGGCCGACCTTCATCGCGCCACCCTTGAGCTCGCCCAGGACGGTGAACAACTGGTTGGCTGCCTTCTCCAACAACTCGGCTTGGACCTCGTCTTTTGACTTACCCGTCAGCCGTTTACCGAACCCGAGCGCTGCCCGACCGGCGAAGCCGACGGGAATACTGGCCAGCTTTGCGTTGCGTGCAGCACGGCCACGTTTGATGTCTGCCACATATCCATCATCCATGACCCACCATCCATCAGAGTGAGACCGTCACCACATCACTCCGGCAGCACTGCGTCAGCATGAACACAACGGGTGTCTGGTCCACTGACGCGCGACAATAGCGCCCGCATTCAGGTCGAATTCCAGGGTGGCGTTCAGCGCCTGGGGCGGCCCGGGATCGGGTAGCACCTGCTCCCCGCGCACCGCCGCGATTACGCGATTCACCTGGCTGAGCGCCAGCGCCGCGGTTGCCAGCAGGGTGGCCCGGTCGGCCACCCCGATCGTGTCCCGCAGCTGGGCAGCGATAGCCGGCCATGCGGCGTCGCGGTCGCTACGGTGTCGGTCCGCACAGCCGAGGCAGCTGGTCACGCCGGGTATGACGAGTGGTCCCACCAGCCCGGTGCCGTCGCGCACCCGCACCGGAAGGTGCGCGACGCCCCGGGTATGGAGATCGCGCACCATGCGCGGGTCGGCGACCAGGTAGTCCGACAACACCACCAGATCCACGGCAGCGGCCGACACCGCGGCATGCGGCTGGCTACTGTGCGCTATTCGGGCCCCTGAGCAGCGCAGCGCCTCCACGAGCAGGTCCGACAGTGGCCCGCGGCCGTGTATCCGGATGGAGGCCGCCCGGCCGCGGAACGGGCGGCCACCGCGGGTCGCGACGCCAGCGCTCACCAGTTGTGCGACGAGGTTCGCCAGTCCGTCAGCGTCCGCCAGCCCACGGTCTACGGCGTGGCGCTGTAGTTCGGTGACCGGTATCGGTGATCGCATGGACCGCAGTAGGTTCGCCAAATCCGCCGCCGTCAGGCCGGACGGCGGGCGGACCAGCACCGCGCGGCGGGGATCCCAGCCCACCTGCACGGCGCCGTCGGGTCGCAGCAACACCGGCATCGCCGGGTCCAGCGCATACAGAGAAGGCGCGACCCGCGACATGAGTCCAGACTGTGCCACGAGCGGGGCGGGCGGCCCGCTCAGCTATCCACAGAACCCCCGGAGCCAGGGGCGCGGTCGTCGCCGACAGGCAACCGGGGGACTTTCGGGGTGGTCTTGGTGGCACCGGTCATGCGTGGCCCCACAACATCAACACCTCCAGTGAGTGTCGGTTGGGCGGCGAACCACCAAAAGCATGAACCGTTGCGGCACCCACTGCGTGTTCTGCCTATGGAAAGGAGTAACTAGTGACCACAACGATATGGACGTTGCTCTCTATCTTCGTCATCGCTCCCCTCGGTGCTCTTGCCTTTGACAGGCCCCTCTTCGGCAACTGGATCTGGCGCATCGCCCCTGATCAGGTGAGGGATTACGCCACCGCCAAAAACCCACATCAAGTAGCAGCTCAGGCCGGTTCGCTGCGCGCTATCACCAACGCCGGCATGGCGGGACATGATGCTTCCGATGCTGTGTCGATATCGATGGCGGCCTGAGAGCCAGTCTGACTTGTGAGGCGCACGTTCAGCTATCCACAGAACCGCCGTCTGCGCCGGGGTTATCGTCGTCGCTGTCCTGCTCGAGCTGGGCGATCGCCTCGTCGATACCGGTGGTGTCGCCGCCGATGATCCGGTCGATGAAGCCGGCCGGCTCGTCGAGATCATCCGCGCCGGGCAGCAGATCCGGGTGCTGCCAGACGGCATCGCGAGCGTCCGCGCCGGCGGCATCCGTCAGCCGCTCCCACAGCGCGGCGGCCTCCCGCAGCTTGCGTGGCCGCAGCTCCAGCCCGACCAGCGTCGCGAATGTCTGCTCGGCCGGGCCGCCGCTGGCCCGGCGCCGGCGCAGCGTCTCGCCCAGCGCGCCCGCGCCCGGAATCCGGTCACCCAGGGCCGCCGTCACCACTACCTGCACCCAACCCTCAATCAGTGCGAGCAGTGTCTCGAGGCGTTCCAGCGCCTGCATCTGCGCCGGCGTCGCTTTGGGCTCGAATACTCCCTGACCGAGCAGGTTTTCAATGGCCGCGGGATCAGCAAGCGAAGCCGGATTGAAGTCGCGTGCCAGCTCCTCGATTCCGCTCATGTCGATCTTCATGCCCGCGGCGTAGGCCTCAACGGCACCCAGCAATTGGCTGGACAGCCACGGAACGTGGCTAAACAGCCGGTGGTGCGCGGCCTCGCGCGCGGCCAGGAATGTCAGTATCTCGCTGCGCGGCAGCTCGAGTCCGGCGGCGAACGATTCGACGGCAGCCGGTAGTATCGCGGCCACCCCCTTGGGTCCCAGCGGCAGGCCGATATCGGTTGAGGTCAGCACCTCTCGGGACAACCGGCCCAGTGCCTGGCCCAGCTGCGAGCCGAATGCCATGCCGCCCATCTGCGACATCATCGACAGCAATGGGCCGGCCATGCTCTTGGCCTCCTCGGGCAACGACGACGCCCACACCGTCGAGATCTGTTGGGCCATCGGATCGCACAGCCGTTTCCAGATCTCCAACGTGTTGTCGACCCAGTCGTTGGGGCTCCACCCCACCGCTCTGGTGGTGCCTGCGGGCAGCGCGGTGACCCCGTCCAGCCAGGTTTCGGCAAGATGCACCGCATCGGCGATCGCTGAGTTCGTCGTGGCCGGGATCGGCGCGACAAATCCGATCGAGCTGGACGCCACCTGCCGCGCCAATTCGTAGTTGATCGGGCCCGACTCTTTGCCACCGGCCATCACAGTGCTTGAGTTGCTGAACATCTGACCGAGTTGGGTGAAGATCTGGCCCAAATCGCCCATGCCGAAGTCGCCACCCATGCCGAATGCGCCCAGCGGGTTTGAGGAGCCCAGTGGGTCTGAGGCGCCCGGACGGGATTCGGGATCTTTCTTCCCGTCTTTGTCGGGGTTGGGGTCGTCTCCGGGGGAGAAGCCGAAAGGCAGGTCAGCCATGACGTCAACGGTACTCACAGCCGGAACAGAACGTGGCATCACCGGTCAGCTCGTAGCTGAACGAGCCCTGACCGGGTCCGTCTAGTGTTGTCGGCGTGAACAGGCGGATTCTGACCTTGATGGTCGCGCTGCTGCCGATCCTGGTCTTCGGCGTGTTGCTTGCTGTGGTGACGGTGCCGTTTGTGTCGCTGGGGCCCGGTCCCACCTTCGACACGCTCGGTGAGGTCGACGGCAAGCAGGTCGTACAGATCGAGGGCACCCAAACTCATCCGACGACGGGCCACCTGAACATGACGACGGTGTCCGAGCGCGACGAACTGACCTTGGGCGAGGCCTTGACCCTGTGGTTGTCAGGACAAGAACAGCTGATGCCGCGCGACCTTGTCTATCCGCCGGGCAAGTCGCGCGACGACGTTGACAAGGCCAACAACGCTGATTTCAAACAGTCCGAGGACAGTGCCGCCTATGCCGCACTGGGATACCTGAAGTATCCGCCGGCAGTTACCGTGGCGACGGTCACCGATCCGGGTCCGTCGGCGGGCAAGCTGAAGTCCGGCGACGCCATAGACGCGGTCAACGGCACGCCGATGGCCACTATCGAGCAGTTCACATCGTTGCTGAAGACCACCAAGCCCGGCCAGGTGGTGACCATCGACTTTCGCCGCAAGAACGAACCGGCCGGCGTCACCCAGATCACTCTGGGCACCAATAAAGATCGCGATTACGGGTTCTTGGGTGTCGCGGTGCTTGATGCGCCGTGGGCACCGTTCGCGGTCGACTTCAACCTCGCCAACGTGGGCGGGCCTTCGGCGGGGCTGATGTTCAGTCTGGCGGTCGTCGACAAGCTGACGAACGGTGACTTGGCCGGGTCGACGTTTATCGCCGGTACCGGCACGATCTCCGCCGACGGCAAGGTGGGCCAAATCGGTGGTATCTCGCACAAGATGGCCGCCGCGCATGCCGCCGGTGCCACGGTGTTTCTGGTGCCCGCGAAGAACTGCTACGAGGCGAGTTCAGACAATCCGTCGGGCTTGCGCCTGGTGAAGGTCGACACGCTCAGCCAAGCGGTGGATTCGTTGCACGCGATTACATCGGGGGGTCAGGCCCCCGCCTGCTAGCGGGCAATCCGTCGAGCCCGCTATCGGAGCGCGCCGCAATGCGTAGAGTTGTGACCGTCGCCGGCCAAGTCCCGGCTAAGTCGATGCCAGCCGAATCGATCAGGGAGCGTAGCCAGTGGGGATGCGGCCCGCCGCAAGAATGCCGAAGCTGACTCGGCGTAGCCGGATTCTGATCATGATCGCACTGGGTGTGATCGTTTTACTGCTCGCCGGTCCGCGTTTTGTCGACGCTTACGTCGACTGGCTGTGGTTCGGTGAGCTTGGCTACCGCTCGGTGTTCACCACTGTGCTGGTTACCCGCATCGTGTTGTTCTTGGTGGCGGGTCTGCTGGTCGGCGGCATCGTGTTCGCCGGGCTCGCCGTCGCCTACCGCACCCGCCCGGTCTTCGTCCCGAGTAACGAAGCCGATCCGGTGGCGCGCTATCGCGCCGTTGTGCTGGCCCGGCTGCGGCTGGTGGGCATTGGAGCACCGGCCGCCATAGGCCTGCTGGCCGGCATCGTCGCGCAGAGTTACTGGGTACGGATCCAGCTGTTTCTGCACGGCGAAGAGTTTGGGATCAAGGATCCACAGTTCGGCAAGGACCTCGGCTTCTACGCATTTGAGCTGCCGTTCTACCGGCTGGTGCTCAGCTACATGTTTGTCGCGGTATTTCTGGCCTTTGCCGGGAACCTACTGGCGCACTATATCTTCGGCGGCATTCGGCTGTCGGGGCGAACGGGGGCGCTGAGCCGCTCAGCGCGGATTCAGCTGGTCAGCTTGGTCGGCGTGCTGGTGCTGCTCAAAGCCGCTGCCTATTGGGTGGATCGCTACGAACTGCTGTCGCACACCCGTGGCGGCAAGCCGTTCACCGGCGCCGGGTACACCGATATCAACGCCGTGTTGCCGGCGAAGTTGATCCTGATGGCGATCGCGCTGATCTGCGCCGCCGCCGTCTTTTCCGCGGTCACCTTGCGGGACTTGCGGATTCCGGCCATCGGCTTGGTCTTGTTGTTGCTGTCGTCGTTGATCGTGGGTGCCGGATGGCCGTTGATCGTCGAGCAGATCAGCGTGAGACCCAATGCTGCGCAAAAGGAAAGCGAATACATCAGCCGAAGCATCACGGCGACGCGGCAAGCATACGATCTGACGTCCGACGTGGTGACCTATCGCAATTACACCGGAGACGGCCAGGCCACCGCCCAGCAGGTGGCGGCGGACCGCGCGACCACCTCCAACATCCGGCTGCTCGACCCGACGATCATCAGCCCGGCATTCACCCAGTTCGAGCAGGGCAAGAACTTCTATTACTTCTCCGACCAGCTGTCCATCGACCGCTACCTCGACCACAACGGTTCGTTGCGCGACTACGTCGTCGCGGCCCGTGAACTCAACCCGGACCGGCTGATTGACAACCAGCGTGACTGGATCAACCGCCACACCGTCTACACCCACGGCAACGGATTCATCGCGTCACCGGCCAACACGGTGCGTGGCATCGCCAACGACCCCAACCAGAACGGTGGCTACCCGGAGTTCCTTGTCAATGTCGTCGGCGCCAACGGCAGTGTCGTGTCCGACGGGCCTGCGCCGCTGGACCAGCCGCGCATCTACTACGGGCCCGTCATCTCCAACACCTCCGCCGACTACGCCATCGTCGGACGCAACGGCGCCGACCGCGAATACGACTACGAGACGAACACCGAAACCAAGAACTACACCTATGGCGGCACTGGCGGAGTCCCGGTCGGCAGCTGGATATCCCGAAGCGTGTTCGCCGCGAAGTTCGCGGAGCGGAACTTTCTGTTCTCCAACGTGATTGGCTCCAACAGCAGAATCCTGTTCAATCGTGATCCGGCGCAGCGGGTCGAGGCGGTGGCGCCGTGGCTGACGACCGACAGCTCGGTGTACCCGGCGATCGTCAACAAACGGCTGGTGTGGATCATCGACGGCTACACCACATTGGACAATTACCCGTATTCCGAACTCACCTCCTTGGAGTCGGCGACCGCCGATTCCACCGAGGTGGCGTTCAACCACTTGGGGCCCGACAAGCAGGTCTCCTACATCCGTAATTCGGTGAAGGCCACCGTGGACGCCTACGACGGCACCGTCACGCTTTACCAGCAGGACGAACAGGATCCGGTACTCAAAGCCTGGATGCAGGTTTTCCCGGGGACGGTCAAACCCAAGAGCGACATGACGCCCGAGCTCGCCGAACATCTGCGTTATCCCGAAGACCTGTTCAAGGTGCAGCGGATGCTGCTGGCCAAATATCACGTCAACGATCCCGTGACGTTCTTTTCCACATCGGATTTCTGGGACGTGCCGCTGGACCCGAATCCAACCGCCAGCAGCTATCAGCCGCCGTATTACATCGTCGCGAAAAATATTGCCAAGCAAGATAACTCGTCCTCGTACCAGTTGATCAGCGCGATGAACAGGTTCAAGCGCGATTATCTGGCCGCTTACATCAGCGCCAGCTCTGATCCCGCCACGTACGGCAAGATCACCGTGCTGACCATCCCGGGCCAAGTCAACGGTCCGAAGCTGGCCAACAACGCGATCACCACCGACCCCGCGGTATCCCAGGACCTTGGCGTGATCGGACGCGACAACCAGAACCGGATCCGTTGGGGCAACTTGCTCACGCTGCCGGTGGGCCAGGGCGGGCTGCTCTACGTCGAACCGGTCTATGCCTCACCGGGAGCCAGCGACGCCGCCTCGTCCTACCCGCGCCTGATCCGGGTGGCGATGATGTACAACGACAAGATCGGTTACGGCCCCACTGTGGGTGACGCGCTCACCGGGCTGTTCGGGCCCGGCGCTGCTGCAGCCGCGACCGGGATAGAACCCACCGACGCCGGTGTACCACCGAACCCGCCCGCGAGCCCGCCCGCGCCGGCCGGGACTCCGGCATCGCCGGCGCCGGCGGCCGCGGTGCCGCCGGCTCCCGACGCCTCGGTCGCGTTGTCCCCCGCCAAGGCCGCAGCGCTGCAGGACATCCAAGCGGCGATCGGCGCGGCGCGCGACGCCCAGAAGAAGGGTGATTTCGCCGCATACGGGTCAGCGCTGCAGCGGCTCGATGACGCCATCACCAAGTACAACAACACCAAGTAGTCCGCGGCCTTTCCCCGCTTCACCGCGAGCGCGCGTGTTTGTACGGCGACACGCCGCCGACGTTGGCAATCTGCGCGCGCTCGAGGACGATTCGACAGAGGACCCCAACCGAGGAGCAGTCATCGCTACGCAGTCGGTCGAAAACATCGCTGGCATCGTCATACCCGACACGGCACTTGTCCGTGAGGTCACCGAGTTCATTCGCGATGCCGAAAACGACTTGCTCTTCCATCATTCCCGCCGGGTGTTCCTCTTCGGCGCGCTGCAGGGCCGCCGCCGCGGACTGGAGCCCGATCTTGAGCTGCTCTACGTCGGGGCGATGTTTCACGACCTGGGCCTCACCGAGCGCTACCGGACGTCCGACGTCCGCTTCGAGGTCGACAGCGCAAACGCGGCGCGAGAATTCCTCGTGGAGCATGGCGTCGACAAGGCCGACGCCGACAAGGTGTGGCTGGGCATCGCGTTACACACCACTCCCGGTGTACCGGAATTCCTGGAACCCGAAATTGCCTTGGTCACTGCCGGTGTCGAAACAGACGTGCTGGGCATCGGCCGCGACGACCTTGCTCCCGAGGCACTTGCCGCAGTCACCGCTGCCCACCCGCGTCCCGATTTCAAGCAGCGCATTCTCGGCGCGTTCAATGACGGTATGAAGCACCGCCCGCAGACCACGTTCGGCACGTGCAACGCCGACGTGCTCGAGCGCTTCGACCCGGAATTCGTCCGCGACAACTTCGTCGACACCATCCTCACCAACACCTGGCCCGAATAGGGTTTCGCTGGGCGAGGTCCTGCCCGAGCGACCCGAGCGCGGCGGATTGGCCCGTCACTGATGTCCCAAGCGGAGGGACGGCTGGGAATCATGAGCTGACACGCGTGAGCGAACCGACCGCCCGCACCCCTCCTGAGCCTGCGATTTGGCGAGCCTGGGAGGGTTCGGTAACCTGGTATTTACCAACGCGGGGTGGAGCAGCTCGGTAGCTCGCTGGGCTCATAACCCAGAGGTCGCAGGTTCGAATCCTGTCCCCGCTACCAGCGGAAACGGCCCTCGGAAGAGATTCCGGGGGCCGTTTTCATGCCGCTTGTGAACACTTTTGGGAACATTAGCGGCGGTAACGAGTACGTCGTTGGCTGGATTGTGCGTGCCTGTCCGGCGGTAGCATGGCGTTTAGGATCGCCGGTAGGGAGGTGTTGGTTGTGCCGCGTCATGCTGTGACAAAGGCCGTTGTGAAGCAGATCGCCGTGCGATCTACCAAGGCCTCGGCGAAGCTCGAAGACCGCACGGTTCCAGCTGGCTATGTCCGGTCAGTCGCCGTAAAGCGATTTCTGGCTGAGCGACGGCCACCGACCTGATGTCCCTTACGCCGGGATACGGGGAAACCCCGCTTCCCGACGACGAGCTTGAGGCATTGCTGCCGCGCATTGCGGAACTGCTCGGGAAACCCATCACCAAGACTGCGGTGTATGACCTTGAGCAGGGCGTGCAGGAACAGGTCGCTGAGGAACTCCTGATCGCTGCGCTCGATGGCACCCTAGGGTTGGACGAGCTACTCAACGATTTCTTTCTCCGGGACCTGCATGCTCGGCTATACAGCGACATTTGGACCTGGGGCGGGGCATGGCGACGTCGCGAACTCAACATTGGGGTTGCACCTGAGCAGATTGCTGTCGAATTGCGTAACTCGTTCGACACGATCCGCTATCGGTGGCAGCACACAACGGACTGGACTTCACGTGCACTCGGTATCGCCGTGCACGCCGAAGCGGTGCGGATTCACCCGTTCACTGACGGGAATGGCCGCGCCACCCGTCTGCTTGCTGACCTTGTCTTTACCGCAGCTCAGGAGTCAGACCAAGTCCTGCAGTACGACTGGAGCGTCGACAAGAAGCGATACATCGCGCTGCTACGGGAGTATGACGGCCATCGCGACGTTCGTGAGCTTGCGGATTTCATCACTGTGCGGGCAATCGGGCCCTGAACACGCACGACCGGCCGACGTCCGGGTGCGCTACTTACGGAGCTCCGTGAATCGGTAGGCGCGAACGGCGGTTTGCATAATCTGGCGCGCGGCGTCTGCACGCAGCGAATCGAGGCGACCGTGCGCAACGGCATCCGCCCGAACTTCACGCCAACTCCGAGCCACCGCCACTCACCTCCCTCGCCAGTCGCAGTCGTTTGTCAGCTTGTAGGGACCGAAATACTTTGTGGTAGAGGTCTTCCAGCCCGCGGAACCTCTAAATTGTAGTCAATGTATTGCTCGCGGGCAGCGCTTCATCCCGAATTGTTCTCGTCGTCCGACCCCCACGCATCGCCGAGCAGGAATGTGGCAGTAACCGAACTGCGGGCACTCTGGCTCGGCGTGATGGACCGATTCGCCGCCGCATTCTCCCAGCAAATCGACCTCGAACGTGCGGAAGGCTACGCCCCACCCGGGGTGCCCAGTCGCGAGCTCGCAACTGCTCTGATCTGGGCCTCCGAGCGCTGCCTCTACATCGCCGGCCTCGGTGTCACCGACGACCTACCAGACGAAGAGCGCACCGTCCGCGCGCTACAAGCCCTCTGGCGCGGCGGCGTCTACCAATGCGCGCCGCCTAATCCGGAGACTGTCCGTCTGCCGCCAGATGCTCGATGAGTTGGCGACGCCCCTAGCTGATCTCTGCGCGCAGGTCCACGACATCAGGCATAAGTGCCCACCGGTAGGTGAGGCTTCGAAATTGAGCACAAACATCGCGCGCATGAAACTGGGGTCCGTGGCTACCAAGTGGCCGTGAGGTGGCCCAGCTGGCGCACGCCCGGCGCCGACGAGTAGGGGGTATGCCGTGAGCTGGCGCTCGATGCGGTCATCGCCGCGTACGACTGACGCAGCGCGGGGTAGGGGCATGTAGGCACACGGCCAACTCCGGAAGATCAGAACTTGGCTGCCGAGCGGCCTTCGAGCCGGCTCATTTGGGAACAAATTTGGGAACCAAACGCTGCGAAACCGCCCAAAATCAGTGCAACCAGACGCAACCAGTCGAACACCCGCCACCAGTTGACCTCCGCAAATGAGACCACACGATCACCCCAAAACCCCTGGTGCGTAGCTCATAACCCAGAGGTCGCAGGTTCGAATCCTGTCCCCGCTACCAGCGGAAACGGCCCTCGGAAGAGATTCCGGGGGCCGTTTTCATGCCGCTTGTGAACACTTTTGGGAACATTCGCAAAGCTGATGATGCGTTGGGAACGGTTTTGAGAACTTCCCCGTGCGTATCGGGTCGGCATGCGGATCGCCGCCACCTCTCCGATGGTGGCGCAGGTTGCGAGGGCGTTGGCGTGATCTGCGAGCGTTACGACGGAGCGGTTGTCGTAGGTTTGCCTGAAGGCATCCGCAACCACGCGGTCGACTAACTGAGGACACCCATGAGCTGGTCAACGAAGAACATCCCCGACCTGCACGGCAAGGTCGCCGTGGTCACCGGAGCCAACGGCGGGCTCGGACTCGCCTCCGCCAAGGCCCTCGCCGGTAGCGGCGCGCATGTGGTGATGGCGGCCCGCAACCAGGCCAAGGCCGCCGACGCGCACGCCGAGATCCTTGCCGCCCAACCGGACGCATCCCTGGAGATCGTCGAACTCGATCTCGGCTCGCTTGCCTCGGTCGACGCCGCCGCCAAGAAGATCGCCGCCAAGCACGACCACATCGACATCCTGATGTGCAATGCCGGAGTGATGGCCTTGCCGTCGGGGACCACCGAGGACGGCTTCGACACCCAGATGGGCACCAACGTGCTCGGCCACTGGGCGCTGATCTCCCACCTGCTGCCCATCGTCGTCGCGACACCCGGTGCACGGGTGGTGACCCTGTCGAGCACGGCTCAACACTCCGGCCGCGCCATCGACCCCGCCGACCCGCACATGCGCAACAACTTCAACGCCTGGCGCATGTACGGCCAGACCAAGCTGGCCATGCGCCACCTCGCCGTCGGTCTCCAGGCGCAGTTCGACCAGGCCGGCCTGGACGCCAAGGCGCTGTCCGCGCAACCGGGACTGACGAACTCCGATCTGCAGACCACGAGCCAGTCGCACGGTGCGGCGGGCCCCGTCGGCGCCATCTTCGAGAAGTTGGTCAAAGCGACGGGGATGTCGACCGATCGTGGTGCGCTGAGCCAGCTTCGGGCGGCTGTCGACCCGAAGGCTCCCGGCGGCGGGTTCTACGGACCGCTGTTCGTGACCAACGGTCCGCCGGTGCGCAAGCCGCTGATCCGGCCGGGCAGCAAGGGCGCCATCGCGGCCCTGTGGCAGGTCGCCGAAAAGGAGACGGGCCTGCCGGTCGACGTCAGCGCCGCCGTCAGACCATGAGCAGTCCGGTTGCGCCGTTTCGGGTTTCACTGCCGTTCGTGCGGGTATTGCTCGCCGACCTCGGTGTGCGGCCGGCCGACCTCCTGCATGCGGCAGGTCTGCCGGGGGATCTGCTCAACCG
>Ga0182012_10005424_pt1 | contig 13197 bp, 18 predicted proteins | sample 612S2SmetaG_FD_120486 | JGI IMG/M metagenome (GOLD analysis project Ga0182012, IMG submission 120486) | Permafrost microbial communities from Stordalen Mire, Sweden - 612S2S metaG | ecosystem: Environmental > Terrestrial > Soil > Wetlands > Permafrost | place: Sweden: Stordalen | collected...
CTGGGCGCTCTTCATGCTGTCGGATGCTGCGGACTTCCTCTGCGGGAGCGTCGTATTCGTCGATGGCGGATCGGACGCGTACTTCCGGGCCAACGACTGGCCGACGCCTGTGCCGGCGTATCGCCTGTTGTCGTACTTCAAGCGGTTCAGAGCCGGGGGTCACCGGACATAAGGGTCAATTGCGAGCGGCGTGCCGCTTTGGGCCGGCATCGTATGTGGACACCTCAACGGTCGATGCGAACGGTCCCTGGGTCCCTCCGCTTCGTACCGGGCTAACCAAGCGTGCAGCGGTTTGCCGCGATACCCCCACCTTCTCGACGACCCGCGAAAACCCGTCTCTAACCCCATCAAGCAAAACCCTTCGAACAAACCAGGTGTCGCAGCGATCACTTGAGCCCAAGCTGTCAAGCATCAGCCGAAACACTGTCAGGCATCACCCGAAGACGAAATGTCACGCATCGGCCGAAGTAATACAGCTGTTCAGTGGGGCGGGCGGGGCTCGAACCCGCGACCAACGGATTATGAAATGGTGGATCCCAAGGATTCGCAGTAATTCGCAATTCGCTTGGGAGGCAGGTATTTAAGCCGTTCGACGTTCGGGTCAGAACCGGACGTTTCCGGCTGATTCTCAGTCATTATCGATGAATAAACGATGACTCGCGAGGAGACTCTATCGCCAGGTAATTGACCTTGAAGATAACGCGAGGATCGATGCCTATTCGGGCGCACAGTGGGTTCGCAACTACACAAGGGAAACCCGCGTGGCCACGCTCACCTAGTCAAATTGGGAAGCCTCCGGAATGAGGATTGTCACACGAGCCCGGATGATCCCGTCGTCGCTCTTTGCCCAAATCCTCGCCTCACCTGTTGCCAGACAGCCGAGCCGCGCGATGCGCTGGAGGCCATCGGTGTACGACACAGCGAGATCAGCGGCGAGGTAACCGACCTGGTGTTGCCCGACCGTCACAGCGACCGCGTTCGGGTCGTGCTCGTTCCATGGCTCCGGGACGAGGATGCAGCGGACCGAATTGAGGGTTGCGCCACGTTCGGTGATTGGCATACCGGCGTCCGCGAAAACCCGGCGAATGCCTTTAATGTGGTATGTCTCCCCGACAACCTCGATCTGCTCTTCGAGAGGATAGCGGGGCTCCTCAAGGGTCGCCGCAGCGACAATATCGGCAAGTGGAGACGAGTTTCGGCCGTTGGCCCTCGCACGGGGCACTGCCGACTTTGCCGTCGACTGAATCGGGTAGTCACCGATCAGCGATGGATTGTGCGTGACGGATAGGGCGGGCACGGTCGAGACCGGGGGCTCTGGCAAAGGAATTTGCTCGTAATGATCGGTCCACTTGGAGCCGTCCCACCAGCGGAGCCGATTGGTGCCTGCCGGATCCGGAGACCACATAGGGGGAGGCAACGAATGCGGTTGTTGGTTGGACACCACACACCTCCTAAGCGTATGGATCGAAGCGAATTATCCGCCACGTTGGCATAGCGGATGGCAGGGGGATCAACCGCCCGACTAGCGATGCTTCCCCGTCCCGCCGTGCCACGATCCCGAGCCTTGGTCGTGTTGCGAGTGGCTGTACGTGCCATCCCCGTCGGACAAGTTACTTCGGGTGTGATCCGGCGATGGGATGCAGTTGCCGTCGACGTTGATGTAGCCGCAGGCCACTGCCACCGGCGCTGGCACGAACATCAGAAATACGGTCACCAACAAAGCAGCGATTACTGCGATTTTCTTCAACTTTTCTCCTGTCTAAATACCGACAATCTTTATACGCGAGTCCCCTCGCCATTCGCTAGACACATAGCCATCCGAGTTTTCAGGTGACGAGCGTGTCGACGAGTTGACTAACGCGTCAATTACGCTGTAATTGACTGATACGTTAATAAGTCGCGGCGAAGTACAAGATTGCGGTATGTGCGTATGCACCTCGCCTGTAGTTGAATTACCCCGCCGGTTATGTCGCCATCAAAGACGAAGGTGAAACGATGACCTCTGCAGTGTCGCGAGGCGAGGGACACCACCCCCACGCAACCATGCTTCGTGCGGAACCCAGGACGACTAGAAGGCAGAGCTGATGACGTCCCATCGCGGCAACGTGCGCAACGAGATGAACGGCAACGTCAATCGTGCGCTTATGGGCGCATACCGACGGGCTGAGGACGCCGACGATGGCACACTCGCCAAGACCTTCGTGAGCATTCCACCACTCGAGTCGATGCTCCGTTCACCTCAGCACCAGGTCGTCTATGGGAGGAGAGGGACGGGCAAGACGCACATCCTGAGATATTTGACGAACTCCGAGCGTGCGAGAAACCGCGCGGCGATCTACATCGATGTGCGCACGATTGGTTCGTCGATGGGGGTATACGGCGACACTCAGCTACCGCTTGCGGCTCGAGCGACGGCGTTGCTTGTCGATGTGGTCCAGGCGGTCCACGCGCACATTTTCGAGCTAACTCTGACCGAAGCTAATTTCGTCGATCGACTGCACGAGATCGGTCCCAAACTTGACGCGCTTGGCGAAGCGGCGACGCAGATCGAGGTGTCCGGCGAGATTGAGAACGAGTCGACACGCTCAAGTTCGACAGCAGCCGAGAGTGGTCGCAGCGCAAGCGTCGAGATAAGCGCAGCACCCAAAGTAACGGCGGGTCTGAACGCTAAGCGATCAGACAGCCAGTCATCCCAGACCCGTCGGACGCAACGCGGGCTCGAACGGCTGCATGTGTCTTTCGGGCAGCTATCCCAATCTCTGCGCGGTCTCGTGGGTGCACTGCCGCACCGCACGCTGTGGATTCTGATCGACGAATGGTCGTCGTTGCCCCTCGACCTGCAGCCGTTTTTAGCTGATCTGCTCCGCCGCAGTGCGTTCACGGTCTCTGGGATTGTCGTCAAGATCGGCGCAATCGAGCGTAGGTCTAACTTCATAGAACGTGGGAAGCAAGGTGATTACATCGGGATCGAGCTAGGCGCTGACACCTCGGCATCAATCGACATCGACGACTACCTGACTTTCGAGGACGATCGGAAAGAGGTCCAGGATTTTTTCTCGACCTTGCTCTTTAATCACGCGAAGCAACTGATGTCCGAGGAAGGAAAGGATCCTGGATTCCCTTCAGCCCAGGAGTTCATCCGCATAGCCTTCTCCGACGGTCCGGCCTTCCCCACACTGTGCTACTTCACTGAAGGAGTGCCTCGCGACGCACTTCAAATTGCGTCGATCGCTGCGAGTCTCGCTCAAGATAGGCCAATCTCGGCTGCTGATGTGGACGGTTCAAACCGCCAGTACTTTAGGCGGGATAAGGAGGGCAGGCTATCCCACGCGGCGGTCGAAGCGCTCAACCAGGTCATAGAGCGTTGCGTTGAGAGTGATCGTCGGGTAATCGCCTTGAGACGGCCTCGTCAGAGTACTAGCGAAGTCGTCCAAGAACTGTTTGACTTCCGCCTCCTACACCGGCGCGCCCAGCGGACATCGATACCCGAGCGGGCGGCCTCGGAGAAATACGACCTGTTCATGGTCGATCTCGGCTGTTTCGAGGATCTCTTCCGTACCGGACGGCTGCGCCTTGTCAACGATGGTGGTCGTGCACCCGGCATCGTTCGAACGGTTGGAAGAGACGCGCCCTCAAAGCAACCGTCCCGCCCCTCCGCCGTTCTCATCCCTGAAGCCGAACGCTGGCCCTGAAGGCGAAACACAGTCGCATGTCTCAAATCTTTGTCGCCTTGCTGACCCCGCTGCGTGCGGAGATCCGGTCGACCGACGCCCTGCGCGGGTCGTCTTCCCGCATTAATTCGATTGCGGCGGTCAGGACGGCGTGGCGGTGTTCCTCGCTGCGCGGTCGACCACGCGCTCGACTTCGGCTCATTCCGCCAGTTTCCCGCCCGTCATTAGTACAAAGGTAATTACTAAACGTCTTGCTGTGAGTTCGCCCTGATGCGTTGCCACAGGCCAAACGGGACGTGCAACATCTGACCTGCCCTTGAGTGTCGTGCAACGTCATCCAACACGGAGGTTGGGTATCAGTGCTTCTCCGCGCAATTTTGATCGCAGCAGCCGTCGCCGCCGCCGCAACTGGTTTGGCGTCACCCCTGGCCCACTCGGAGCCGCCGTGCTACATATCAAAAACATCGGGTGACTGTGTGCCAGACCCCGAACCCGCATCGGCACCACCGCCAGGCTGGCACGCCCAATGCCGAGATGGCACGTATTCATTCAGCGAGCACCGCTCGGGTAGCTGCTCCGGTCATGGCGGCGTTCAACAGTGGAACTCACAATGGAACTCGTAACGACGTGGGGCATGACCTGACTTAGGTTGCAGGGGAGGGTAATTCGCGATAAGGGCCATATCGGCACTTCCGCGCTATCCTCAATCGGCGTCGCTCTCGACGTGCCGATTTCGCACTTGGGCCAAACTTTTGCGACAGAGAGGTGTTCGATGAAGACCATTGCTGTCGCTCTGACCATGATCACAGTCGCGCTGACTCTGGCGGCTCCTGCCACCGCCGATGACGACACCGATTTTCTACAGGTTCTGAACGATGAGGGCATCCGCTACGGCAGTTCAGGCGATGCCATCCGTCAAGCGCATGTGGTCTGCCAACTCTTTGACGAAAGAGACAGCTTCGCAACCGTCCAGGAAGCGTTGCAACAAGCGAATCGCAAGTTCAGTCGAGACGACGCCTCGTACTTCATTGGTGCCAGTGTTGGTGTCTACTGCCCCTATGACAAAGCATGGGTCCACTCCAGCCTTGGGTAGCTGGGAAACCTTAGACCTCCGATAAGTTGAAGGCTGAACTAGGCGGCCGGGTGCGCGCGAGCGAGAATCGGCGAGCACCATCGCGGCGACGCTGCGCAGCGCCGCACGCTTAGTCGTCGACTTCAACCGGCTCAGATGGCATAACGTACCGCCCATCAAACTCGGTCAGGCCCATGCGGCCGTACCAGTCTCTTGCGAACGCGATCGCCGAGTCACATGCCCAATCAGCGCAGCCAGCGCCAAGCACTTTGTTGGGATACCAGGGATTACCTATCGGCTGCCGGTTCTCACGTCCCTTCAGCTTGTCTCGCAGCGCTGCAATGTAGTTCGCTGTGCCTGTGCCGTCATCGTGCCACCATTGAGGCTTGAAGTGTCCCAACGCATTTCGCAGATCAATCAGTACATCGACGCTTTGATACGGCTCCGTTCCTCTGTCCATCCGATCATGGCCAGCGCAAACCAGCGCAATCTGGAATTTGCTCAAAGTAGACATCGCGCGCTCGGCATTTTCCTTGCCATTCCAGAGCTCGCGCATGGTCGCGAGCGCATTTTCAGGGATGCGGTCTCCGTGGAACCGGTGCTGCCCAGGCCCACTGTCAGCGGCGTCCTGCCAGACTTCGTTGACAATCGCTTCTAGAAACGCCACGGCCGACAAGACGGCGGCCATCGCGTGCGAGCGATGGGGCCGGTCGACGCCGTTCTTCGTTAGAATTTTGTCTTCCCGCTTTCGGCATAGCCACGCTTCACGGCGAGCGTTCCACAGATGTTGGTTGGCCAGGTAGTCGCGCACAGAAATCCGAGGCGTTCCCATTTCAAAGCCTGCAGTGAACGCGAATGGTCTAACTACTTGCGGCTCAGGTGGGGTCGGGTCAGTCACACCTGAACGATAACGGCGCGTGCCGCTTAATCTTGGCACCATGCGGGGCGTCGGCGAATTGGTGACATCCGCGACCGGCGTAGGGGACACCACAAATCACGCGGAGAGCGGCACACCATCGGAGATGTAGCGATACGCGGTAGCGCGGGAGACTCCCAACATTTTCGCGATGTCCCTGGCCGCGATGCCCTTATCCCTGAGCTGACGGGCTTTGGCGGCATCGGCATCGTCGACCTTGCGTGGGCGTCCACCCTTGCGCCCATTCGCTGCGGCAGCGATGAGACCGGCGCGGGTCCGCTCGATCATGGTGTCGCGTTCGAGTTGGGCGAATGCGGCCATGATGGTGAGCATGGCTTTGCCCATCGGCCCGTCGGTGTGCAGACCTTCCGTGAGGCTGCGGAATCCGATCCCTCGGGAAGTCAACTGGTCCACGACGGCCAGAACGTGTTGTGTGTTGCGTCCGAGGCGGTCGAGCTTCCAGACGGTGAGCACATCGCCTTCGCGAAGATGGTCGAGGCAGGCGTCAAGCTCAGGTCGGCAAGCCGTAGCGCCGCTAACACCATGGTCGGTGAAGATGCGCGTTGCCCCAGCCTCGTGAAGCGCATCTAGCTGAAGCTGGGGATCCTGGTCCGTTTTGCTGACTCTGGAATAACCGATAACAGCCACTACCACTCCCCTGTCTCATAATCCCGTAAAACCCGCAGGTTTTGATACTAAAGGTTATGAGACTGGTTTTCAAGACAAGCCAATCGAGTCGTTGCGGCTGGAAGCCCCGCGTGCTGACGGCGAGATGTCTCAGTCGCATCAACCCATCGTTTTCGAGACGGGTCGATGGAGGGATCTCTAACCGCGAATGTGTCAGGCGGTGTGGCAATACATGGGCAATCAACCCCTGCGGCAAGATGGACCACGTGGAACGCACCGGGGTCGTTAAGACCTACATGCTTCCCGCTGGCTTCGGGGCGCTGGTAGGAGCCAGCCTCCTCTTTGGCCTGCAACAGCTAGGAGTAAAGACCGTGGCGGGTAGTGCAGGCGCTGCCGAGGTAACTGCGGATGATCTCGACAAGGAGCAGCTCTCCCAGCTCCATAACGCCACGCTAAAAGCATCGGACTCCTGTTTTGAACTTAAGAAGCTATGCGCGACGGTACTGGTGCCGACGGCGACATTAGTGGCGGTCTTCGCCAGCCAGAAACTCAATGCCGCCGTGTTCTGGGCGGGCCTGCTAGTAATCGGCGCATTCTGGCTGGCCGATTCCGTTGGCTATTACTACCAACGCAGGCTGCGAATGGCGATGACGCCAATCTGGCAACGCCGTGCTGCACGATGCGCGGGCGGTTACAGCTACGCGCCCAACCCTCTACCCGTCGGTCCCCTTAAAGCCGCTTTCAACTCATCGATGTTGTTCTACCTGATCCTTGCAGTTGTCGTGGTGATTGGGTACGCGCTCTTCGAGCTAGGCGTAATAGCTTGATTCCGAAGGGTGGTCCTGAATGATTGTGTTCGTAAGCTACGCCCGCCGGGATAACAGCCCAGCGGCGCTGCGAGCGATTGAGACCGTGGTCGCAGATTTGGGAACCCCCTACATCGACGACATGCACGGTTGTGAGTCAGCAGATCGACACGTAGCTGTGACCGAGGCGCTGCAGGCCGCGAGCATCTTTGTGGGAGTGGTCACACCGAGCTACCTCCACACGCACTGGACGCGTGAGGAGTTCGCCCTTGCTGTTCGGCGAAAACTCCCCATCATCGCCCTCTTATCCGACCGTAGGCTGGTTGACAGCACGTCGCCGGCGTGGCCATGGCGGGAAGCAACGGCGTCATCCGAGCGCGTCGTGATCGGTTCGCATTGATTACCCGTATGCACGGCAACGCCCTATCTGACTCCACTGCGCAGCATCAATTGCGACCGAGTCCTAACTCGGCAAGAAGGGCGTACTCGGCTGCGAAGGGCTTCTTCGGTTTGCGCCCAACCTTCTTCGTAGTCACCGGCTCGCGCTTACCGTTCGCACCCTCCTGCAGTCGCACGTAGCGTCTGATCGGTGCGTCCATGGGCTGACCTGACCTCCGACGCCGGTAATGCGTCGAGCACCACCCCGATGTGTATGCCCGCCGTGAGCAGTCGTCATGCCTGCAGCGCACAGTGCCTCCTATCACCTTGTGATACTGGAACATACGTTCGCCTGGGGGGTATCCCGGCCTGAAGTGTTGACCGGACACACAAGCAGTATTTCGGCTTCTCCCCACGAGGAAAATTAGTGCGGCCAATGCAAAATGCAAACTGCACAGGGCCTTCTCGAAGTACCCCTGTGCGGCCTTCGGGGAATGCGGTCACCGCGTCTCATCCGTCGCATCGCCGACCTCGCGGTCCTCGCGGCAATTGGAGGGGGGCACGTACCTCTCCCATGCATCCCAGAGATCATCGGCGATATAGCCCTTCGCTGACGCGCCGTCGATCCATACATCCCTCGGACGGATGTCGTATTCCTTCAGCAGACCCGCCAAGTCGCGGAAGTCAAACGAGCTGCCGTCAGCATGAAACCGCCTCCACGGCGAGTCCGACAGTTCCGTCAGCGCACCGATGATGTCCTCACTGCGCATTTTGTCCTTGACGCCGAAAACCATTCGGAGATCACTTAAGAGTTGGATCCCCCGACTTGCTTGCGGCTTCTCAGAGCTGAGGACGACTGCCGCACCTCGTGCAGCGGCGGGCCAATGCCCTCCGGCGGCATCGGCGACCATGATGAGCGCCTCCCACACATCGGCGGCGCGATCCTCCACCGGCATGTTATGTGGCCACGATAGAGAAGCGCCCCCCATCCATGAGCCAAGTGCGCCGCCGACCGCCTTGGCCTCCTCGGCGTTCACACGCGGACGAAACGGCTCCACGCGTTCGCTTTGCTTGCGCTTCTTCATACGGATGACCACAGCTCGGTCCGCGATCGTTTCCGGCAGCTTCCCGAGACCAGCGAGTGCGACAGCGCAGTAGGCGGAGTAGTCCTGACCTGCCAGGCCGTCGTTCCCCCAGATCCCTCGACCGGCTGTCGCGCCGCGACGATGACCGGCGTTCAGTACTGCCCTCAGATCCTCATTTCCCTTGGCCCGCTGGCCATACACCGTGTCGATCTCGTCGTAAAACAACGTCGGCGGAGGGTATTCGGAGATCTTCGCCAACACGTAACCCGTCGTTGCCTGGGAGACACGAACGCCACGCGGGACTAAATGCTCACTTACTTCGAGTGCCCGGGTCTTACCGCTGCCCTTCTCCGGTGACATGAATGCGAGCCGTGGGGTGGAATCCCATTCGTCCATACGCCAGGTGTGGGCCAGCCACAGTGTGTGTGCGTGTCGGGCGGCCTCGTTGGGGTAGGCAATGAAGCGAGCTAGGAAGTCATCGACCGCATCGAGGACGGCACATCCCCCCAAATGCGCGAGATCCGCGAGATCCGCGAGATCACAGTTCAGCGCGGTCACAGACCGCCGCCTTGAACACGTTCCAGTTCGCCTGCTGCCCGAGACAGTGTTGCTGCCAACATCAGCGCCTCATCCGCGTTCAGGTCGAGGGCACCTTCGAGGCAGACCCACATCACAACGGATTCGTCCGAGAACTGAGAACCGGCGAGCTCGACTCCTACCGGATTGAGACTGCTTGTTTCTACCGTCCAACTGCGACTTCCGAAAGGCCTCAACCAGTGCTGATGGCCGCAGCTTCCTTCGACGAAGTACCATTCACCAGCCCACGTCGCCTCGGATGGTGGCGGGATGTGCGAGAAATCGCACGCCGCACGCAAACCTTCGCCGTCTTCGCCTTGCATATTTTGAACTAGGTGGACCATCGTTGCGCTCCAATCTTGTCGTCGCGATCAGCCCGAATAACCTTCGATGTGTGAGAACCGTTCTCGCAGAGCGATTGACGGGATTTCACGCTTCGATTGAGTCCGTCGTGACTGTCCTTGTTTTTCCAACGTCGCCAGCTTAAGGCGACCTGTTTGACGTGAAACTGGTGAATCTTCTCCTGTTTGACGTGAAACTGGTTGGTATTCAATAGGGCACATGACGAACACATCAGAGGTTGTATGGCTCAGCCGGAAAGATCTTGCTGAGCGTCTCGGCGTGCCGCCCAAGACGCCCGCCGAGTGGGCTACGAAGGGCACCGGGCCAAATTATGCGCGGTTCGGCCGTCATGTCCGCTATAGGCTCAGTGATGTCATCTCATGGGAGAACGAGCGGATAGCCGAGGCGGTGACCTAAAGGCCATGGCAGGTAGGCCTCCGCTGCGAATCGGGGAGCGCGGCACGATCAACCGAACAAAGCTCAGCAATGGCGCGTGGTTGGCGCGATGTCGCTACCGCGACATCGACGGCGTCACTCGGATCGTTGAGAGGCGCGGCCGCGTTGACGAGTTCGACCAGCACGGCAAGTTGGCCGAGGACGCACTCATAGAGGCGCTGACGGACCGACGACCGCCTGCCATGGCCGAAGAGGTCACACTCGATACCCGAGTGAGCGGGCTGATCGAGCGACACCTGGAGCGGTTGGCTGAAGATGGCCGCTCCCCCGCAACGATCTCGACTTACAAGTTCGCCGCGCAGAAGCTCAACAAGTTTTTCGGTGCCGTCAGGTTACGCGAGGCGACACCGGCCCGGATTGACGCCGCCATCCGATCGATGCGGGCCGCACACGGCGCGACGATGGCACGCCAGTCCAAGACGATACTTCGAGGTGCACTACAGCTCGCCGTCATGGCTAGCGTCCTGAGTGCAAACCCAGCGCGCGATGTGCAGCCAATTAGGTCGAACGCGCAGCCAAAGGGAGCGACCGCCCTGACGCGCGAGCAGTTGCGAGAGCTGCTGACGAAGTTGCGCGCCTCGGCGTACTGCCAGGCTCACGACCTGGCCGATCCGCTCACATTGTTCATCGCAACCGGGCTACGCCGATCCGAGCTGTTGGCGCTTCGATGGGTTGACTTGAATGCCGAGACTGGCACGCTGGCGGTCACTGGCCGGCTCGTCCGCGCAACAGGCCAGGGATTGAACCGCATGGACACCACGAAGAGTGCAGCGGGCAAGCGGACACTTCCGCTACCGCAGTTCGCGGTGGACGCCCTCAAGCAGCGCCATGGGCGGCCGTTTATTGGGGAGCTTGCGATGATATTCCCGTCAACTGCGGGAACCTGGCGTGACCCGAACAACTTCGGGAAGCAGTGGCGCACAGTACGCGAGGATTTAGGCGTACCGGACGTAACCAGCCACAGCTTCCGAAAGACCATTGCAACGCTCATAGATGACGCTGGTCTTTCTCCGCGTGTAGGAGCGGACCAGCTAGGTCATAGCAAGGTGTCGATGACGCAGGACACGTATATGGCGAGGGGCCGCGTCCACGCCGAGATTGCTGACCTGCTGGATCGGACCATAAGCGATGAATAAACGATGGGTCACATCGCGTGCGCCGAAAAAATAACCTCTGAAGTGGGGCGGGCGGGGCTCGAACCCGCGACCAACGGATTATGAGTCCGCGGCTCTAACCAACTGAGCTACCGCCCCCGGCGCTAACTAACAGAGGATATAGGCCCGAAGTCACTGGACCTCGCTCGGCAGGTTCGATGCGGCGTTGCAGTCGAACACGATCACAGACAAGCGCTTGGCCACCCAAATCGCCACCGAGCCCGAGAGCTGCCCCCCACGCTCCGCCACTCGATTGACAAGCGCTGCAGCCGGTTACCCGTCGGCGCCGGCGGTGCCGTCGATCCCCGCCTGACCTTCGGCGCCGGAGCTTCCGGGGCCTATTGCCGTACAGCGCAGGCCGCCGGGGCCGCCCCCGACTCCCTGGATCCTCTGGGCGCCACCGTCGCCACCGTCGCCACCGTCGCCTCCGTCGCCTCCGTCGCCACCGTCGCCTCCGTGGCCGCCCGGCCTCGCCGACGGCGTTGGTGGACGGGGTTCGTTAGCCGACCCGACAGTGAAACGCGTCACGATCACGCCGTATCGGGCAGCCTTCCCGTCGCTCAGGCGTTCCTGGGGTTGGTCAACGAATCAGACGGTGACTTCCGAAACACGGAGCGAGGTAACATGCCGTACAACACCATCAGCGGGCACAGTCCAATGGGCGAGGCGGTCTGGATCGTCGCCGGGATCATCATCATGTTCGCCTTCGGGGACGCTTTCGTGCTGTCGGCTCTCGCGTTCGGAATCGTCGCCATAACCGGAGCTTGGTGGACTAATCGCAGAGCTGAGCGGCGCGCGGAGAGAAACGACGCGGAACTGGCTCCGGTGACCCATCTGCGCCCAGCAGTGACCGCTCAACACCATCTGCAAAAGACTTCAGCGCACGCGTCCCGGCATGGCCCTAGCGCCGCCGCCTGATTCCGGAGCCACTCAGCGACCCCCGGTAGACCACCGTGCGCGGCATCGCTAGCGTGACAAAGGAGCTTGACCGTGCGAGTTCGAAGGACTGAGTCTGTATGTCGATGATGATGATCCGCGTGCCGGTCGCTCTCGTGGCGTCGATTTTCCTCACGTTGGCCGGTGCGCTGGCGGGCGGCACCTCGGCGGCGGCTGTGGTCAACGCGCCCGCAGGGCGTTGGTCTGCACCCCTCGACGTCGCGCCCCCAAAGATCGACAACAACGTCTCGCACGTGACCTATGACTGCGGAAATCAATCGCCGATCAAGATCGTCGGCGAGGACTCAACCGTCACCCTGACTGGGTCGTGCGGCGAGGTCGATATCAGCGGCGTCGCGAACACCGTGAACCTGCAAACCGTGGCCATTATCAAGGTCACTGGGTCGGGCAACCACGTCACGTGGGAAAACGGGCCAGGGGGCGCCCTACCTCAAGTCAGCAATGCCGGCGGCAACAACGATATCCGGGGACCCGGCGGCTTCCAGATCCAGTCGGGAACGTCCTGATTTATGCGGGCGAGATCGGCCGCTTGAAGCTACAGACGATGCTCCACTCGAAAAATAAATCGCCATATTTGTCGTAGCCCTTGAAGTGGTGGGACACCTGGACGCGCTGCACCGAGGAGCCGACGAGTTCCCATCCGCGCTCCCCGTAGCTCTTCGTGAGTTCGCTTACCTCGGCTATCAGGGCTTCGAGCGATTCGTTGGTGTTGTAGATGAAGCGGTTCTCCCACCGCGGCGGATACCACTGATCGTCTGATGCCAGCCACCAACCGGGACCGGGCGAAAGGGTGCTCACATCCGGGCATTTTACGGGTGCCGGGCGCAACCGGAGAGATAACTATTCATGACACAAAGACGAAGAATGGCCGACCCAACCGGCGTCAGCTGAACACCGTCTGGCCGTCGATATCGAGCAGATACCGCTCGGTGCCGTGCTCCACCCTCGGCGCGTCCCCGCCCAGAGCCACCGCAATCTTGTTGCTGGCATTACGCATGATGTCGAAGGTCAGCTCGACGGCCTCGGCCTCCGAGAACCAAGAGCGCACCTCGGCGACATCATCGGCGACGAGGTGCGCAGGCGTCCAAATTAACCCATCGGCATAGCGAAGCGCTGCTTTAGCGCGCGGCGTCAACTGCGCGGATTCTTCAAAACGC
>Ga0182012_10005425_pt1 | contig 13192 bp, 9 predicted proteins | sample 612S2SmetaG_FD_120486 | JGI IMG/M metagenome (GOLD analysis project Ga0182012, IMG submission 120486) | Permafrost microbial communities from Stordalen Mire, Sweden - 612S2S metaG | ecosystem: Environmental > Terrestrial > Soil > Wetlands > Permafrost | place: Sweden: Stordalen | collected...
TGGCGCAACGCTTCTTCGACGCCAGTCTCGGGCGGCTGGCCGATCAGATGAGGGCCTGTATCGCCGAGGCTCTGAGCGCCCACCAGGAACGGGCCGACGAGCTGATCGGCCTGGTGAGGCGGACGGCAGCGGAGCTTCTGGACATTCCCTATCGTGCGCCGGCAGCCGGCGAGGCGTTCGAGGAGCGCCACCAGCCCGGTTGGATCGCGAGCGGCCGGACGGAGACGGTTGTCCCATTCAAATCCGGATCGTTGGATAGGTTGTTGCCCGACGCGGTTCGCCGCGCGCGCCTCGCTGGCCGGCTGATGGCCGAAGCCGAGGTGCTGGTGACGCGGAACGTGGAGAAACTGCGTTGGGCGATGCTCCGCAATGTTGACGATGCCTTCAGACGGTTTGCCGCGGACCTGGACGATCGCATGGCGATGGCGTTGGCCGCCACGAAAGGTGCGATGCAGGCCGCGCTCGACCGGCGCCGGGAGGTCGCCGATCGGCTGGGGCCGGAGATCGAGGGCAGGCTCGGCGCGCTGAGACGGCTGGATGAGATCCAAACCGCGCTGAAGGCCATCATGGCGCCGGACGACAAGGTTCCCCATGCACCGGATCGGTGATCGGAAGTTTCTGCACGCCTGGCAACGAATCCGGACGGCAAGCCAGCCCGGATCCCGACGCCATGATCTGGAAAATCGGCGATGTTGTCTGCCGCCGGCACCGGCACAGCCTGATGTGCCCGGATCACCGGATCATTGTCGACGTCTGCCATCTGGAGCATGGCGGCGGGGGCGCCTATTGGCACGTCATCGTCACGGCGGAGCATTGGTGGGACAATCGCCGGGCGCCGATCCGGGACCAGCTCTGGGCATCGCATCTGGCGGGTTCCCGGGAGCATGCCCTGTCCTGGTTCCTCGAGAAGGCGGCGGCGTTCGAAACGCGGGACGGCTTGAGCGGCGACGATCAATCCGGGCCATGAGCAGCAACCGTGCCATCAGCCGGCGGAGCGTGCACGGAGCGAAAAATGCTGTCGTAAAGATCCTCTCCGAAACTTGTTCGCAAAGGTTCGCCCTCAAGCAGCCTGAAGGTACGGGCGCCGCCTTCCTGCCTTTCGGCGCGTAGAAACAGGGCGTTGTCGATGTTTCTCTCATGCAAGCCGCGCGCGAGCTCGTACAGATGGGTCACGCAAATGATCCTGGCCCGCGCGTCCAGCAATGCGGACAGAATCTGCCGCGCGATCTCCGAACCCTCGCGCTCGTTTGTCGCCGAGAATGACTCATTGAACAGTATCATTGGATGCGGCGTGATATGATCGATGATGTCGCTCATGCGGCTGAGTTCCTCGTCAAGCTTGCCGCTTTTCATGCCGGTATCCTCCTCACGCTTGTAGTGCGTGAAAATTCCGTCGCAGACACTGGAACAGAACGAATCGGCCGCCACGAACATGCCGCATTGCGTCATCAGTTGCGCCAGGCCGGCGCTGCGCAGGAAGGTCGATTTGCCGCCCTGGTTGGCGCCCGTGACGATCAGCAGTTCCTTCCCGTCGGCGTTCGCGTCATTGCCGACCACGGGGTGGCCGATGCTGAGCGCGAGGCAGATATCGTACAGACCTCGGAACGACAACCGGCGCTGATCCGCGGGCGCCGGTGACGGGAAACCGGCCGGGTATCCCTTCCGGGTAAGCTCGTCGTGCAGGTTCACGCAACCGACGTAGAAAGCCAGCTCCGTCCGTAGCATGATAAAGAAGCTCCGCATGTGCTCCGCCGATTGACCCACCGCGTCGGCCACGCGGCTGATCCCCTGGTCACGCAGTTCCGACAGCGCTCTGGCACCGGCGTCGTCGCGGGGATGCAGCGTATAGCCGAAGCTCGGCGGTTGCTGCGTGAGCAGCCGCGTCAGCCAGTTTTGCCGCCGCTCGGGCGGCTGGCGGATGATGTAACGGTCCCCCTTGGCGCCCTTGCCCAACGCGGCGCTGAACAGCACGCCGCGGCGGAATTTCAATTGCTTCAGGTGACGCTGGACGGAGGCGAGGTACTCGTCGCTCAATTCGCGTTTCAGCATGGCGAAGAATGTGGTCCAGCCATCCGAGCCGAACGCGCTGGCGAATGTATCGGTGATTTGCCTCAGCGCCCTCAGCATGCCGGAGAACGTCTCCATCAGCTCGACCGAGTAGCGCAGGACGGAATCCGGAGACCGCGCGAGGAACCCGAGATGGTGCTTCTTCTGCGCCTCCATCGCTCCGACGGCGACGGTATAGAGCCGGCGGACCACAGTTGGATGCGCCAGGCAATCTCGCAGCACATCCTGGCGGTAGAGAATTGCCTCGCGGCCGTGGCCAAAGCCTTGCAGGACGACCTTCCTGGAGACATCGAAGACGAACGGGTCGCCGCGGGCCATCGCGGTGAACAGGGTGTTCAGCGATAAATCCTGAACCAGCGCAGCCTCGTTCCACGGCAAGGGCCGTTCGATGTCGGCGTCCCGATCCCGGTAAAGCAGATGCGCTTTCACCGGCCCACGCGCTCCTTGATCATGCCGTAGGTCAGGCGATGCTTCTCCGCGATCGACATCGCGTAGGAAAGGCCGTCCGCGGGCCGCCTGACGACTTTGTAGGTTCGCTCCGCCGCGCGGCCGGGGTCGACGGCACTGACCATGCTGACGGTCTGCGCGCTTAAGGACGCCAGTTCGTCGAGGAATGTCACCCAGACGCACAACAGGTCCAGGTCCATGATCTGCGTTGCAATCTGCTTACTGAGCAGAATGGCGTCCTGCAGCGTGGTGGAGGTGAAAATCTCATTCATGATGACAATGCTGTCCGGCGTGGCACGCTCCAGGATACGGTGAACTCTGACCAGGTCGTCCTGCAGCTTACCGCGAAGCGTATCGATGCTTTCCTCTCTTTCGAAATGCGTGAACAGCGCGTCGAACAGGAACAGTTGCGCCTCCTTGCCCGGGACCGGGCAACCGAGGCTGGCCAAATAATGCAACTGCCCGAATGTACGGGCGAATGTCGTCTTGCCGCCCTGGTTCGGCCCGGAAACGACGATGATTCGTTCCCGATCCTTGATATGGAAATCATTGCAAACAGGGACGGCTCTTTCGCCGAGCAGCTTGCGCGCGAGCGCGAGATCGAAGCCCTGAAAGCTATAGATTTCCTTGCTGGTCCCGGTGACGCGCGGATAGCAAAACAGCAAGCCGGCGTGCTTGCAAGCGGCGATATGCTCCAGATAGGCAACATAGAACTGGATCTCGCGGTCGAACGCCATGATCCCGGGGTCGTGGTATTCTTTGTTCGCCGCGTAGAAATTTGTCAGTGCGATGAAAGTCCCGGGATAGAGCAAACCGACAAGCTCGAGGACCTTGGCTTCGATGTGGTTCATATCGGGCGATTCGCTGAATTTGAAGGTGTGGCCTTCGACCTCGCGCTGCTTGAACCTTTCGAATGTCGCTTCGACATCGGCGGTATAGTCCGGTTCGCCTGCGTATTTATGGACCCGGAGGTGAGGGCTGTCGACCAGCACGCAGTACTCGATCGACGCCACATCGGCCAGCAGATCCTTGGTTTGTCCGGTCAACGAGGTGAAGTGCTCGGACACCGCATAGCCGGCTGCATAATCCCGGAAGGCGGCCAGGCCGCGCGATGAGAAGATCTCCCCCGACAGATCCCGGGCCAGGCGATTTACGGCATCGCAGTAAATCTCGACCGCATCCAGGAACCATCGCTCCTTCTGTTCCCGGTATCGCAGTTTGTCGGATTGGACCAAATGCCGGCGCATCGTCTGCATGCTGTTGGCAAAGGTCTTGATAATCCCGAGCAGGCGGCTGTCTTCGAGCGCCTGCATGACTTCGTGCCGGTAGGCTATGGCGTCGATGTCGCGCAGCGGCGCATGGAAAAACGGCTTGAGGTCATAGCCCTCCCTGCCGGCCGTGATCGCGTCGACGATCTGATCGAGATTGAGGTCGGCAAAATAGTCCGGTGCCCCGGGCGACACGTCCGGCGCTCGATCCTCAGCGCTTCGAAACAGGATGCTGTGGAAGATCATCGGCCGACATTCACGCATCCGCCCCGGTGCTATCAAGCCGGCCGCCCGGCGGGATGAACGCCGCCGGCGCGCCAACCAGCGCTCGCGATCCGCGATGCGCCGCACCGAGTTCCTCCTTGTTGAAGGCCCAGCCCCTGGCGGCATCCTGCTTCAACGCGAACCGGCGCATGTCATCGGCGAACCGCTCGAGAATATCCGCCTGCCGCGACAAAAACGCATCCCGAGCCGGACCATCCTTCAGGGTGGCCAGCACTGCCGGGAGATGCGGCAGGCAAATTGCCGGAAACCGCGGCGGCGTCGCCGAACCCGCCGCGGCCAGGCTGGAGGCGACCAGCGCGGTGGCCTTTGCTCTCGCCGCTGCCGCAACCTCACAGACCGGACAATGCCGCGCATCCGGCAGCATTTGCTCGACTGCGTCGCGCAGAAGCGCGGCTTTGCCCGCTGCCGCGGAGCGCAGGCGCGCCGCCTGCGACTCCAGCACCCGGGCGAACGCGGCGCAGACCTCGCGCGGCGCCGCAACTTTCTCGAACTGCGAGGCATGCGTGCCGCAGAGGCCCCGGCGTTCGGCCAGTTCCGTCCGGGCAGCCGGATCGCGGCCAAGCCGCGCCTGGTAGCCCATCATGAAGTCGGCAATGGCGATTTCGATCCGCACGCAGACCTCGCAGGGCGGGATATCGGATGCTAGTTCTTGTTCAGTCTGCACCGCCGGGATGACGCGCGAACCCGGTGTCACGATCGAGGCGCGCAGTGCATCCAGGCGCGCAACAGCGCCAGCGTCCGGCGCCACCATCTCGCCGACGCGGGCGCACATCGCCAGCAGGAACTCCTGCCGCCTGCCGCTGACCAGAAAGCCGATCAGGGCCTGTTCCAGCCCCGGCACGCCGCTGGCCGCCAGCCCGACCCGGTTGGCCGCCAGCTTCGCCGTCAGGGCGTTGCGGGCGGAGAGCGGGAAAACCTCCTGCCGATCGGCGCCGAACACGCTGCGCACCTGCCCGGCGACGTGCGCCAGCACCTCCGCCTGTTCAGCCGCGGTCACCGCGTCCTGCTTGTTGACCGCGAGAAACACCCGCCGGCGCAGACGCCGGGCGGAGCGCAGCACTGCAATCTCCTCCTCCGACAGCGGGCTGTCGAAGCTGGTCACCAGGATCAGCGCATCCGCCTCCGGCATGAAGGCTTCGGTGGCACGGGAGTTCTCGGCGATCGAGGACCCCAGGCCCGGCGTATCGACGAAATGGAAGCCGTGCCGCAGGATCGGCGCCGGCAACTGCACCTCCGCCACCTCGATCCGGCGGGCGTTGCCGGGATTGCCGCGCTCGGTGACGTAATCGGCTAGCTGGTCGAGCTGGATATCCTCGATCAGGCCGCTGCCGCGAAAATGCAGCGTCACCCGTTCCTCGCTGCCATAGGTCACGGTGGTGATCACCGAGGTCAGCGGCACCACCCCCGTCGGCAGGCGGTCCATGCCGAGGATGGCGTTCATCAGCGAGCTCTTGCCGCGGCTGAAACGGCCGACAACGACGAGATTGGAGCGGTCTTCCGCGAGACGCGCGAACAGGTCCAGCCGGCGCTGGAACTGAGCGGCGTCCCGCGGAAGCGTGTTCAGGATCTCCGCCAGTTCGAACTTGACGCGTTCGTATGCGCGCAGATCCATGCCCGTTCCGATCTTCGAGGTCTATCCGCGCGCAGCCAGGGCGCTGACAAACTCCGCCGCCGACCCGAGTTCGGCTTCGATCTCGAGCAGCCGGTTGTACTTGGCGATGCGCTCACTGCGGGACGCCGAACCGGTCTTGATCTGGCCGCCACCCATCGCGACCGCGAAGTCCGCCATGAAGCTGTCCTCGGTTTCGCCCGAGCGGTGCGAAATGACATAACGCCAGCCGGCATCCCTGGTGACCGCGATGGCCTGGATCGTCTCCGTAACGGTGCCGATCTGATTGAGCTTGATCAGCACGGCGTTAGCAGCCTTCTCGGCGATGCCGCGGCGCACGAAAGCAGGGTTGGTGACGAAAATGTCGTCGCCGACGATCTGCACCCGGCCGCCCAGCTTCGCCGTCTGGCGCGTGAAACCAGCCCAGTCATTCTCGTCGAGGCCGTCTTCCAGCGAGACGATCGGGTAGGTGTCGAGCCAACGGGTGAACAGCTCGGTCATCTCGTCACTGGTCTTGCGGCCCTGGCCCGACTTGGCCAGGTCATAGCCACCATCCGTGAAGAAGGAGCTGGCGGCCGGGTCGAGCGCAATGGCGACGTCCTTGCCCGGCTTGTAGCCGGCGGCCTGGATCGCCTCGACGATCAGTTCGCAGGCTTCCTCGTTGCTGCGCAGGTTCGGCGCGAAACCGCCTTCGTCGCCGACGGACGTGGCGTAGCCCTTCTTGTGCAGGATCTTCGCGAGGGCATGGAACGTCTCGGACCCGTAGCGCAGCGCCTCGGCGAAGCTCGGCGCGCCGATGGGCATCAGCATGAATTCCTGGAAGTCCACGCTGTTGTCGGCATGCTTGCCGCCGTTCAGCACGTTCATCATCGGCACAGGCAGCCGGGTCGCGCCGGGTCCGCCGAGATAGGCATACAACGGCAACCCGGCCGCCTGCGCCGCGGCGCGCGCCACGGCCATGGACACGCCAAGGATCGCGTTGGCGCCGAGTTTCGCCTTGTTGGGTGTGCCGTCCAGCGCGATCAGCAGCGCGTCGATCTCGGCCTGCCGCGCCGGATCGGCGCCGATCAACTTCGGGGCGATCACATTGTTCACGTTTGCGACAGCATTCAGTACGCCCTTGCCGCCGTAGCGGGCTTTGTCGCCATCTCGTAGTTCGACCGCCTCATTGGCGCCGGTCGATGCGCCCGACGGGACCGAAGCGGACACCCGTGTGCCGTCCGCCAGCGAGACGAAGACCCGCACTGTCGGGTTGCCTCGCGAGTCCAGGATTTCGATGGCACTTACGCCGGAAATGCGTGCTGTCATGGTTACTCTCCCCGGGTAAAACTCTAATATTCATCGGCACCAATTATCAGTTGAGCCTGACGGTGCCGAATTGGCCGACTACGACATTACCACGGCTTTCCAACCAGGGCACGTCGTCAATTCGAGACCCGCCCCACGAAACCTGCGAGTTGGAGAAGCGGTGCCGGTGGAACATTGCAGCTATCGAAGGTATCGGTATCGCCACCTGTTGCTGGAACGATCAACGGCGCCTACAGTCGAGCCGCTACTGGGGATGGGGTTCCCCATAACCGCCCGCAAGGGCTGATGACTCCTACCGCGCGAGAGCATCCGCGGTTGGACTCTGTCCGAATTCCGACAGGACCCGCCGTAAGGCGATTTTTGCCCGCTCTCGTGCTCCGTAGGTGGTGAGCGACGGAGTTGGCATGTGGATCGCCAGAACAGACATCGCGCCGCGGGGATGTGGCGCGCCCGGGCGAAATCTCCAGCCATTTCTTGGCTTACTGCCCAGTTTCCTTCTGATGCGGTTATGACACTCGCTCATTGTCTCATAACGGCGCCGCTCCGGCGGGCCAAGGGTGGCACAGGAGCCGTAACTGAAGTCCGCATCCGCTTTTGGCTCAGGCAAAACGGATCCTCGGGCCAATGAACAGGGTTTCGCACGAGCGGGACTCACGCTGGCAGCGCCTCGCACTTGGAGGTGCCGGCAACTCCCAAATCCCTCAATGACAAAAGGATTGCAAAGATGGCGGCCGTAGAAAGCTCAAGCAGCGACGTGAGCAAAGTGCTGAAGCTGATCAGTGACAATTCCATTGAATATGTGGATCTGCGATTCACCGATCCTCGCGGCAAGTGGCAGCATCAGGCAATGCACGTCTCCACCATGGGAGAAGAGGCATTCCGTGACGGGATCATGTTCGACGGATCCTCCATCGCCGGCTGGAAGGCGATCAACGAGAGCGACATGATCCTGATGCCAGACGCGACCTCGGCGGTGATGGACCCGTTCGCCGCCAGGGCCAGCCTGATTCTGTTCTGCGACATCGTGGAACCTGAGACCGGACAGTTTTACGCGCGTGACCCGCGTGCAACCGCGAAGCTGGCCGAGGCCTATGTGAAGTCGAGCGGTGTCGGCGACACCGTGTTCATCGGCCCGGAGGCCGAGTTCTTCATCTTTGACAGTGTGAGGTACGGAACCGGCGGCAATTTTGCCACTTATCAGGTCGACAGCGTTGAAGGTCCCGGAGCCTCTCTGAAGGACTATCCCGAAGGCAATATGGGCCATCGCCCGGCCGTCAAGGGCGGCTACTTCCCGGTCCCGCCGGTTGATGGCGACAGCGACCTGCGCGCCGAAATGCTCTCGACGATGGGCAAAATGGGCCTGACAATTGAAAAGCACCACCACGAAGTGGCCCAGTCGCAGCACGAACTCGGCATCAAGTTCGGTTCGCTCACAGCAATGGCCGACCAGATGCAAATATTCAAGTACGTCGTGCACAACGTTGCGCAGGCCAACGGCAAGACGGCAACGTTCATGCCGAAGCCGATCTATGGCGATAACGGTTCGGGGATGCACACCCATTTCTCGATCTGGAAGGCGGGCAAGCCGGTGTTCGGCGGAACCGGATACGCGGATCTGTCGGAGACATGTCTGTATGCCATTGGCGGCATCATCAAGCACGCCAAGGCGATCAACGCATTCACCAATCCTTCGACGAACAGCTACAAGCGCCTGATCCCCGGGTTCGAGGCGCCCGTGCTGCTGGCCTATTCAGCCCGCAACCGCTCCGCTTCCTGTCGCATTCCGCACGCGACCAACCCGAAAGCGAAGCGTATCGAGGTACGCTTTCCAGACCCGACGGCCAACCCGTATCTGGCGTTTGCCGCTCTGACCATGGCTGCACTGGACGGGATCAAGAACAAGATCCATCCCGGCGACCCGATGGACAAGGATCTCTACGACCTGCCTCCCGAGGAACTGGCCGGCATTCCGACGGTGTGCGGCAGCCTGCGGGAGGCCCTGGGCGCGCTGGCCGGGGACCACGAGTTTCTGTTGGCAGGCGGCGTGTTCAGCACCGGTCAGATCGAAGGCTATATCGAACTGAAATGGGCCGAGGTCTATCGCTTCGAACACACCCCGCATCCGGTAGAGTTCGAGATGTACTATTCGGTCTGATCAGACCAGCCACTGAGAACGAAATCCCGCCGTGCGATGCGGCGGGGTTTCACTTCGGATTTGACAATTGAAGATAGCACGGCTCCAGGGCAGCCGTGTCCGTCGGACAGTCCAATTGCCGAGGTCGCCGAACAAATCGCTTCCTTGGATCTGCTCGCCCGGGCCAAGCCGCCGCCACCTCGCAGTGAAGGTGTTGGCATGATCGGCACGGTTTGGACCCGACCGAGGATTTTGGGCGCTGGCTGTAACGAGACACCTGTGCTATAGGTATAGTTTGAGGCTATCGCTTACCCGGCGGCCCTCAGGAGCGACCCAACAGCCTGATCTGCCGCCGATGTTGGAATTCATGTGTGCGTGCAGTGTCTCTGCCGATCCTGCATGCGAAACCAACGGCAGGAGGGCAATGGCTATGCCAGGCGTCATCCTTGCTATGCTCGACCATCCCGAGGCGGCCACCGGCTTGCTGACCGCCGCCCGGCGTCTCGCGGAACTTGCCGGGGGAGCCCGGATCAACGTCCTGGTGGCGCGGGTTCCGCCCGCCTCGACCATCCTTTCGACCGAGGAGGTCCTGACCCGCGACAAGGCGGCCCGCCTGCGGGCCGGAGAAACAGCCAGGAGCGCCGCCTTGAGGGCGATCTTCGACTCATGGATCGCGACGGACGGCCGCGCGGAATGGTTGGACATCGAGGCTGGTGCGCGAGACCTTGTGCTCGAATGGGGCAGACGAGCCGACCTGATTGTTCTGGAGCGACCGGGACAGCATCAATACGGCACCGCATGGCAGGCGCTTCCCGCCGCCCTGTTCGACACCGATCGACCCGTCGTCATCATCCCTCCCATCCCGGCGCCGCCATTCGGGCAGCGCGTCGCGATCGCATGGCGCGACGATCCGCACGCCACGCGAGCCGTTTTATCGGTCCTGCGTTACACGACACCCGGGATCGACATCCACCTGCTCGCCGGCGTGCGGCCCGACTCCCGAAAGCCGCACATCCCTGCCATCCTGCTGGAACACGGCGTGACGGCACACCTGGAGACCATTCCAATCGGCGATGGGCCGTTCGGACCGACCTTGCTGGCCAGGGCGCGTGCCATCGGCGCCGACATGCTGGTGATGGGCGCGTATGCGCACAGCCCGTGGCGTCAACTGATCCTGGGAGGGGTAACGCGCTGGATGCTCGCGCACGCCGATCTCCCGGTGCTTATGCGTCATTAGGAGATGGTCATGGCAGACGTCATTCTTGCCGTGCTTGGACGCCGCGAGACGGCACACTCGGTGCTGGACGCCGCACGGTGCCTGGCGGGTCTCGCTCGGGCCGGTGTCATTGTGCTTGCGGTCGACACGCCGCCGCCGGGCAACCCCCTCGCCGCTGAAGCCTTGATGGCGGAAGTCGGGGATGTCGAGGGAGTGCTGAAGCGCGACCGCCGGCGGATCGCCTCGCTCAAGTTCGCCTTCGATGCCTGGTCAAATGGTGCGCGTGAGGCCGGCATCACGGTGCAATGGGCCGAAGTCGAGGGTTCCGCGAGCGTCGTCGTCGAGGAGCGTGGGCGCCGGGCCGACTACATCGTCATCGCCCAGCCGGCTCCGGACGATGATGCCCCGACGCGGCATGAGTTCCAGGCGGCGTTGTTTCACACCGAACGGCCGGTGCTGGTCGTGCCCAAGGGCAAATCAACGCCGTTCGGACGCAACGTCGCCATTGCCTGGCGGGACGACAGCCGTACGGCAAAAGCGCTGATCCCGGCGCTGCGCGTATTGGGATCGGCCGAGCAGGTTCACCTGCTGGCGGGCGTTCGCAAAGGCGCGACAGCTCCCGGTATTCCGGTGGTGCTCCAGGATCACGGGATCGCCGCCAGGCTGCACATCTTGCCGATCGGGCAGGACCCGTTCGGCAAGTTGCTGCTGGGGACGCTGCACGAACTCGGCGCCGATATGCTGGTGATGGGCGCCTACGCCCACACACCGCTGCGCGAGATGATCTTCGGCGGCGTGACCCGCTATATGTTCGAGCATGCCGACGTGCCGGTGCTGATGCGGCATTGAAGAACCCCAGGGGACCCTGGCAAGACCCCCCGGCAAGATGTCTTGAACGGAATGGATGATCGCCTTAGTCTCTCGATGTACCAGGGGATGGGGTTCCCCAAAACTGCCCGTCCGGGCTGATGACCCCTACCGCTGAAACAATGCGGTGGGGATGGCTGTCTCCTTCGTATCCAAGTTGATCCCCGCCGCGGAACGGTAAGGAGAGCATCATGGCCTCGGTCTGGTTGGCATCATCCCTGTGGATCGGCCTTGCGCTGGTCGCCTCCGTCCTGTCGATCTGGGTCTCGGTCTCCGTGGCGCTGGTCGAGATCGTCGTCGGCGCCGTCGCCGGCAACCTGGTCGGCCTGCCGATAGCGCCTTGGGTGAATTTCCTGGCCGGGTTCGGCGCCATCCTGCTGACCTTCCTGGCCGGAGCCGAAATCGATCCGACGGTGATCCGCAAGCACTTCTGGTCCAGCATGAGCATTGGCGTGGTCAGCTTCTTCGCGCCGTTTCTGGGCGTTTTGTTCCTGGCCCGGTATGCCGCCGGCTGGCCGTGGCCGCAGGCGGAGATCGCCGGAATATCGCTGTCCACGACCTCGGTCGCGGTTGTCTACGCGGTGATGGTGGAGACCGGGTTCAACCGGACGGATTTGGGGAAAATCATCCTCGCGGCGTGCTTCGTGACGGATCTCGGCACGGTGCTGGCGCTCGGGCTGCTGTTCGCGAACTACAATGTGTGGCTGGCGACGTTCGTCGGCGTCACGGCGGTGGCGCTGTTCCTGATCCCCCGTTTTGCGCCGCAGATCTTCGCAGCACTTGGTGAGCGGGTGAGCGAGCCGCAGACCAAGTTCGTGGCGCTGGTGCTGCTGTTCCTCGGCGGCTTGGCCAGCGTCGCCGGCAGCGAGGCGGTGCTGCCAGCCTATCTGGTGGGCATCGCCCTGGCGCCGACATTCGCCAAGGACCGGGAGCTGCCGCACCGGCTGCGGATCGTCGCGTTTTCGATCCTGACGCCGTTTTATTTCCTCAAGGCGGGGTCGCTGGTGGATGCGAAATCGGTCGTCGCCGGAGGAGCGCTGATCCTGTTCTTTCTGGCGATCAAGATCGTGACCAAGTTCGCCGGCATCCTGCCGGTGACGCGGCTGTTCAAGTTCAAGCCGCGGGACGGGATGTATACGACGCTGCTGATGTCCACCGGGCTGACATTCGGCAGTATCTCGGCGCTGTACGGGCTGACCAACGGGATCATCGACCAGCAGCAGTATACGATCTTGGTGACGGCAGTGATCCTGAGCGCGGTGGTGCCGACGATGATCGCGCAGCGGTGGTTTTTGCCGACCGACAAGCCCGCCGAGGCGTCGAGTGGCCAACCCGCATTTGACGCTAATACCTCTGTTGGTTCGGCTACCGCCCCTGGTCGATAGGCGACTTGGTCGAACCGGCACCGACGCCATTTCTATTGGTAATCTACACCGTGTGTAATGTTTGTCACTTACAAATACCGCATGATTGCCTATTCTGTTAAGTCGCCTGACTGTCTGACCGCATAACGCCCGTTTGGACTAAGCCGCAAGGGCGGCAGTACTTAGCGCCATCTTGTCCGACCGGATTGTGTTCATTCGTTACTGAGTATACCACCAGCGTCGGTCGCAAGTCCCAAGAAAGCAAGGCCAGGGCTCCGCCCTGGACCCGCCAAAGGCCGAAGGCCTTTGGAAACCATTTATTCCATCTTCGATAGTCTAGGTCCCGCGCTTCGGCTTCAGGCGGAGCGGCGGAACCGGGAATTATCGTCATCAAGGCCACGGGCTCAGCATGGAGGGCTGCCTTCCATCTGACACGAGGAGCCTCCCAATGACGACAATCCTTCGCCAACGCATGACCGAGGACATGCAGATACGCAACCTCTCACCCCTGACGCAGAGTTGTTACGTTCAGCAAGTTTCCATGTTCGCCCGGCATTTCGGCAAATCCCCGGCGGTCTTGGGCCTCGAAGACATCCGCGACTACCAGCTTTATCTGACCAATCAGAA
>Ga0182012_10005426_pt1 | contig 13192 bp, 16 predicted proteins | sample 612S2SmetaG_FD_120486 | JGI IMG/M metagenome (GOLD analysis project Ga0182012, IMG submission 120486) | Permafrost microbial communities from Stordalen Mire, Sweden - 612S2S metaG | ecosystem: Environmental > Terrestrial > Soil > Wetlands > Permafrost | place: Sweden: Stordalen | collected...
TCTTTGTGAAGACACGGCCGGCAATCCTTACTCGACGGTCTGCAAGCCGAACCTGCTCGTAGTTCAGCCCTAAGCTTTCGCGGCTGCGGCTTCGAGTTCTTTGCCGACGCTATCCAGAACGCCGTTGATGAATTGGACAGATTCCGGAGCTGAGTACTTGTGCGCGATCTCCAGCGCTTCGTTGATGATGACGGCGAGGGGAGTCTTAGGATAGGCTAGCAGTTCAGCCACGGCTCCGCGGAGTACGTTGCGATCCACAGCGGCCATGCGTTCGAGGCGCCAGTGCTGAGCGTGGCGTTCGATGATGCCGTCGATCTCCGCGTTGCGATCGGTCGCTACGCGGAACAGGTCGTCGGCGAAGCCTTGCACGTCGGACTCGACCTCGCCGCGTCCGCGCCAGAATGTGGAGCGGACGGCGTCGGCGGTCTGCTTGCCCATGTCAGCCTGAAACAGCATCTGGAGGGCGAGTTCGCGGGATTTGCGGCGTGTGCCCATGGAGTGAGTGGTGAGTTCTTAGTTTACTGCAAGCGGCAGGCTACTTGCGCTTGGGTTTGGCTTTGGAAAGAATCTTAGTCCGCATGATTTTATTGTCATTCGGAGCGGAGCGAGAAATCGCCTTTACCTTGCTGGTCAAATTTGCCATTTCAATTGCGGCCAGCGCGGCCTCGAATCCCTTGTTGCCCATCTTTAATCCGGCGCGGTCTATGGCTTGTTCCAGGGTGTCGCAAGTCAGCACTCCAAACGCGTGAGGGACGCCTGTTTCTTGTGCGGACTGTCCAATGCCGCGCGTGACTTCGTTGACGATGATGTCGTAATGGGCTGTGTCTCCGCGAATCAGGCAGCCGAGGCAGATGATCGCGGCGTACTTCTTGGTCTCAGCGAGGGTGCGGGCTGCGGAGGGAACTTCGAATGCGCCGGGCACACGAACCAGAGTGATCTCTGTTTTCCTAGCTCCACAGCTCAGCAATCCGTCGATTGCGCTCAGTAGCAGGCGTTCAGTGATGAATGCATTAAATCGTGAGACGACAATAGCGAAACGCTTGCTGGAGGCATCCAGATTTCCTGGGATTGCTTCGAACGGCGAGTTCGGCAATGGGCTGGACTTCAGTTTTAGCTTTCGCGGATTCGCCATCGCGCTTCGCTACTTCCCCCTGAACTGTACCGGGCGCTTTTCCAGGAACGCCGTTGTGCCTTCCTGCTTATCTTCGGTGGCGCAGATCAATCCGAAGAGCGTGGCTTCGACATAGAGGCCTTCTGCAAGGGTCATGTCCATACCGTGGTTGACGGCTTCCATGGCGTACTGCACGGCCAGGGGCGCGTTGGCGATGATTTTTTGCGCGATCGCTTCGGCGCGAGGAATCAGTTCCGCAGCCGCAACCACTTCATTGACCAGGCCGATGCGAAGGGCTTCCTGTGCGCTGATAATTTCTCCCGAAAGCACCAACTGCATGGCGACGCCCTTTCCTACAAGACGAGGAAGCCGCTGTGTGCCGCCGTAACCTGGGATGATGCCTAGCTTCACTTCCGGTTGACCCAGCTTGGCGCTTTCGCTGGCCAGTCGCATGGTGCAGGCGAGAGCGATTTCGCAGCCGCCGCCCAGTGCGAAGCCGTTGATGCACGCGATCACAGGCTTACCAAGTTTCTCGATCAGATCGAGCACCGACTGGCCGCGATGCGTGTATTCCTTTGCCGTAACGGCGTCGTTTTTCGCCAATTCCCCGATGTCAGCGCCGGCGATGAAAGCCTTCTCGCCCGATCCGGTGAGGATGACGGCGCGAATGGCAGCATCATTCTTGATATCGGTGAACGCATGGCGCAAGTCCTCCATGGTGGCCATGTTGAGTGCGTTAAGCACTTTGGGCCGGTTCACGGTGACGTAGGCGATTGCGTTCTTTTTTTCGAGCCGCAGATTTTCGAAGGTCATTGTCGGTGTCTCAAGGGGCGTAAAACTCTTCGGAGGGGTATCAAAAATCCCGCGCGGAGTTGAGCCACGCGGGACTGAATTTTAACTACTTCGAGTTGGGATCCATGGTGATGCCCTGCGCTCCAGGTTGCTTCTCCGCTTTGATCTTCTTGGTCGCCATGGTCTTTTCGACCCAGTCGTCGGCAGTCTTCAGATCGGCGGTGCGGGCGTCGAGATCATCGCATTCCACGTCGGCCTTCTCGCGGTAGAGCAGGTTCATGTAGGCCATCGCATCGTCGTAATCGGGACGCAGCTGCAAAGCTTTGTTCAGATTGTCGATGCCATCCTGAATAATGGCCCAGCCTTTGAGTTTCAGATCCGCGCAGACCTTTTTATCTTTCAGCGCTTCTTCCGGCTTTAAGCCGATCTTGGCGCGCTCTTCCATGCGCGGCTGATAGCTCTGCGTCCAGTCGATCACGGCGACGGAGTAATACGGCTCGGGATCGTTGGGATCGGCCGCAATCGCTTTGCGATAGTAAGTCTTGGCGTCTTCAAACTTTTTCATCTGAAGATAGATGTAAGCGATGCCCTTGATGCTGTTGGGATTGCTGGGATCTTTCTCCAGCACGGCTTTGTATTGATCGACGGCCGATTGGCCCATGCGAGTGTTGTCAGGATCATCGACGCCGGGAATGTACTGCTGGGCGAACGCCGTCGCGAGATACAGGCGGGCGTTGGTCAGACTGGGATCCAGCGCGACGGCCTGCTGGAAGTGGTCAATGGCCTGCTCGTAGCGGGCATTCTTATAAGAGGCGACGCCCTTATTGAGCTGGTCGCGCGCCCGGAGCTTGTCGCAACCGGTGGCCGAGAGCAGAGCCAGGGTGAGGGCCGCGACGGCCCATACTTTTAAGCTGTTCTTCATGTGCTTTGTGATTCTCCCCTACCGAATCCCGGGATTTATTTCCTTAAACTTATGACAGCGGAATTTTTGCTATTACAACGACAAACCCGGAGCGATTCATTGTAACCGCTCCGGGCAGTCGAATGGCAAATTTCTTGAGGAAAAACTGCTGAGGACTAACCGCCCGCTTCGATTTTCGCGGTGATTAAACCGACCTTGTCCACACCTGAGGCATGCGCGATATCGATGACGCTGGCCACGTTGGCGAAGGGAATTCCATCGTCGCCTTTGATGAACATCACCTTTTCCGCGCGTGTCTTAAAGATGTCAGTGAGCCGGCCTTGCAGTCCATCCCATGTCGTGTCTTCGCCGTTGATCTTGAGTTGCGGCGGCTGCCCCGCGCCCGCGTCTACAAGTTGCACGACGATGGTACGATCCGGCGTGTCGTTCTTGGGCGCGTCCTTTGGCGGCGGCTGCGGCACCAGGGCGTCAAGACCCTTCGGCGTAAGCGGCGTGATGACCATGAAGATGATCAGCAAAACCAGAAGAACGTCGATCAGGGGCGTGACGTTGATGTCCGCGCTCTGACCGCCTCCGGTGCTAACTCCCATTCCCATAACTAGTCTCCTTAGAACGTCTTCGCTTCCGAGTCTAATGAACCTCGCGGCTATTGACCACCGGTTGGCGCTGCAGTCGGCGGCGGCGTATTCGGCGTCTTCCTCTGGTCGGTCAGCAGACCAAGATCGTCCACTCCAGCCGAACGAACGTCATCTACCACGGTAAGTACGTTGCCAAACTTCGTGCGGGCATCGGCGCGCAGATAAACGCGCTTATCGATGCGCCCTGTAAGCCGATCACGGATTTTTCCAGTCAGGTCGTCGGGATTGACCTTGTCATTGCCGAAAAACACACTGCCGTCCTTCATCACGGCGACGATGAGTGCATCTTCTTTGTCCGCGTCGGGCATTGACTGCGGATTGTCGACTTTTGCCAAATCGACGCTGACACCCTTCTGCAGCATGGGCGTGATCACCATGAAGATGATCAGCAGCACCAGCATGACGTCGACCATGGGCGTCACGTTGATGTTCGAGTTGACCTTTGCGCCTTCGTTTCTTAGTGCGAGTGCCATATTGTTTCCAATCTCCCTGCAAGTACCCAGTTACCAGTTCCGAGTTTACGAATAAAGAGCCGATGAGGATGGGCGCTGGACTCTCATCCAGCGCCGTCAGCAACTCTTTATCTAACCAATCACCGAACCTAGCGGCGAATGGCGCGGCGCTTCAGGAAGTAGTCGATCAGTTCGCTGGACGAATTGTCCATCTCAACATCAAAAGCCTCCACGCGGCCGGTCAGGTAGTTGAACATCATAACGGCGGGGATGGCCACTAGCAGGCCGATCGCCGTAGTCACCAACGCTTCTGCGATACCGCCGGCGACTGCGCCCAAACCGGTCGCCTTCTGCTCGGAGATGCCTTTGAATGCGTTCAGGATGCCCATTACGGTTCCGAACAAGCCGACGAACGGCGCCGTCGAACCGATGGTGGCTAATCCGCCCAAGCCGCGCTTGAGTTCAGCGTGAACGATGGCTTCAGTGCGCTCCAGAGCGCGCTTCGAGGCTTCGATAGTTTCGCCAGGGATGTCGTTGCTGTCCTGGTGAGCACGGAATTCCATGAGGCCGGCGGTTACAACCTTAGCCAGGTGGCTCTTCTTGTTACGTTCGGCGACCTTGATAGCTTCATCGATCTTGCCATCGCGGAGTGCGCCCGCCACCGCCGGAGCAAATGCCCGCGACTGTTTGCGTGCGGCGTTAAACGCCATATAGCGGTCGATCATCACGCCGATGGACCAGCCGGACATGACGAACAGGATCAGGACGACCGTACGCGCGATCCATCCCATTTGGTGCCACAGCGAAATGGGATCCCATCCCACAGGCTGGTCTTGAAAGATGAGGGTTGCGGTCGCGTGCAGATTGACCAGGGTGTGTGCTGCCATGTTGGCTACGATCATGAGTTGCTTCTCCTCGTTAGGGAACTCTAAAACTTATTCAAAATGTGTGCTGCAAAAATCTCAAAAAGCTCGGCTCAGATTTAGCCGCCCGACAAAGTAAAGTTCACTGTGATCTGGGTTTCCACTTCGACGGGTTCGCCATTGAGAACATAGGGCTTATACTTCCACTGCTTCACCGCTTCGATGGCGGCCGGGGCCAGCATCGGGTGTCCACTGATAAGATGCAGGTTTTCGATGTCGCCCGTCTTGCTGATTTCGGCTTGCAACAGCACCTGCCCTTGGATGCGAGCCTGACGAGCCAGCGGCGGATAAGTCGGATTGACTTTGCGCAGTACCAAGCCCTGGGTTACGCCCTGAGATACGCGTACCCGCTGCGGGGTCGCGACTTTCGGTACCGCCGTCGTGGTTGAGCCGATGATGCTGCCAATCACGCCACCGGGGGTGCCACCGGGCACTCCGCCGACCACGCCTCCCATCACGCCAGAAACCGACGGCGGCGCTTCGTCTTCCTTGATCATTTCGATTTTCTTTGGAATCTTCGTGGGGGTACGGAGTTGCCCGTTATCCAGATTGGTCTGGACCACATGCACCACTTTAACCGTAGCTGCCGGAGGCGGCGGGGGTGGCGGAGGCGGCGGAGGCGCCACAAGGAAGGTCATGAGCTGTGTCTTCGGCAAAGCTTCGGTGAACAGAAGCGGCAAAAGTACCAGGAACGCAATCAGGCAAAGCTGGAAGATGAAAGAGAGGGTTGTGGTGATGGCCCGCTTGTCTTTGAGCTTGTTGCCGGACTCGATGAGACTGTCTTCAAACATACGGTTTCTCCTACGTTCGCCCTACGCAGATAATAGACACCGTACTGCCTAGGTTTGCTCCCACAATCGGAACTAATTTTTCCGACGTTGAATCCATTCAACTTTCAGCACTTCCGCGCCGGTTCGCGCGCCGACTAGCGCCCGGCGCTGACCTTGGATGGCACTTGGGTCGTTCGGCCAGCTTTGATGCTCTTAGCCTCATTCGCGGCCAGTTTCGAGCCGCCCAGAGTGCCAGAACCCTTGCCCTTCTTGGAACGCCATTCCTGGTATGCCACCAGAATTGGAGCGGCAATTGCGATCGAAGAGTACGTCCCGATCAGAATGCCGATGACGAGCGCGAAGGAGAATCCGTGCAGGACTTCGCCGCCGAATAAATATAACGCAAGCACCGTCAAGAATGTCAACCCGGCGGTCAAAATTGTTCGGCTCAGGGTCTGATTGATGCTGCGATTGACCACGTCCGCCAGACTCTCACGCCGCATGAGCTTGAGGTTTTCCCGGATGCGATCAAAGACCACGATGGTGTCGTTATTTGAATACCCGACCAGCGTCAGGATAGCCGCGATGACCGTCAGCGAAATTGGCTTGTTGGTGAGCGAGAAGAATCCGACGGTGATCAGCGTGTCGTGGAATACCGTGATGACAGCGGCGATGCCATAAATTAGCTCAAAGCGGAAAGCCAGATAAACCAGCATCCCAAGCAAAGAATAAAGGACAGCAAGCTTAGCCTGCGTCTGCAATTGCTTTCCCACTTGCGGCCCGACTATTTCGACTTGATAGACGCCATAGTCGGAGAGATAGAATCCGTCATTCAACGAACTGACGACTGCGGGTTCGGCGACTGCCTTAAGCTCATCCAGCGAAGCGATGACGCCGCCCTTGGTCTTGTTACGATAATCGACCAGCGCTTTGGCGATGTCGGGATATTTCTGCGTCGAGTCGCTGCTGAGATGGAGCGGGTCTTTCTGGTTCAGATAATTGGTGATGGTCAGCAGGCTGGCATTATTGAAGTCTTCTTTGCCGGGGACGACGTTCGATTGCAGCGCATTGATGATCTGCAGCTTGCCTTGGTCCAGAGCCTGCTCGTTGGTTTCCTGTACTGGCAAATCGATCAAAACTTCATTGCGTCCGGGTTCGCCGTAATCCTGAATGCGCGGATTGTGCAGGCCGACTTTGTCCATGGCGGCGCGAATAGCATTGTCATTCGGAGTGTGCGAGAACTTCACGTAGACGAGGGTTCCTCCGCGGAAGTCCACGCCCAGCGGAATGCCATGCCAGAACAGCATAGAAATGATCCCAGCAATGCTGAAGACCAGGGAGAAGGCAAGGAAGTACCACTTCTTGCCTAAGAAGTCGATATTGGCGTCACGAAAAAATTCCACGCTATTACCCTTTTCCTTAACCCGCTTAGGCTAAATGCTCAGTGCTTCACCGCGTTGCTTGCGGCTTAGAATCCAATCGAAAATCACGCGTGAAACGAAGACCGCGGTAAACAAATTCGCGAACAAACCGAAACTGAGGGTGACGGCGAATCCGCGCACCGGGCCGGTTCCGAAGATAAAGAGAATGATCGCCGACACGATGGTGGTGACGTGCGTGTCAACGATGGTGATCCAGGCGTGGGCGAAGCCTTGTTGCACCGCGGACGGCGGCGTCTTGCCCGCGCGTAACTCTTCGCGGATACGCTCAAAGATCAGAACGTTCGAGTCCACGCCCATACCGACGGTTAGAATGACTCCCGCGATTCCAGGCAGAGTGAGGGTTGCGCCGCTGAATCCCAGGAAGCCGAGCAGAATGATGAGATTCAGGATCAGCGCGATGTCGGCATTGATGCCCGCAGCGCGATAGTAAACCAGCATGAAGATCAGTACCGCCATCATGCCAATCACTGCGGCCTGTACGCCCGCTTTGATCGAGTCGGCGCCCAGCGATGGACCGACGGTGCGTTCTTCTAAATACTTGATGCCTGCTGGCAAGGCACCCGAGCGCAGCACCATGGAAAGATCTTTCGTTTCCTGATCGGTGAAGCGACCATTGATGATGCCGGTGTCATGAATCTGATCTTTGATGACGGCAACTTCCTGCACTTTATTATCGAGGATCACGGCCAAGTTGTCGCCCACATGCGATCCGGTGAACGCGGCAAACTTACGTCCGCCTTCGCCGGTCAGATTGAACTGCACGGCCGGAGCGCCATTCTCGTCGCGGCTGGAATCAGCGCCTCGCAGGTCGCGGCCGGTGACCGCCGCCGCGCGCGAAATCAAATACCATTGCGGCCCATTTTCGCCGGAGCTCTTGGTCGGCATGAGCACGGCGTCAGGAGGCAACACGCCGCCATGATCCTGCAGCGCTGCGTCTTGGCTGGGATAAGGGCCGCCAAGCGATTGCTTGATTTCCAGCATCGCCGTGGACTGCATGATTTCTTTCACTCGCTCAGGATCGTCCACGCCCGGCAGTTGCACCAGAATCTGATAATCGCCGAGGCCGTGTTCCTGTATCGTCGGCTCGCTGACGCCCAGAGAGTCAATGCGATTGCGGATCGTTTCAATCGCCTGCTGCACCGCGCGGCCTTTCAAGTCGGCCAGTGCTTGAGGCTTCATGGTGATGACCCAGGAATTGTTGGGCGCAGAATTAACGTCGTATTCAGGCAGCCGATCGCCAATAAAAGACCGGAAGTCGGAGGCCGATTCGGTCGGGACGCCGGTGACGACGATCTTGTCCGGCGAGGCGACGGGATCGGGCTTAGTGATGCTGGCATAGTTGATCTTGCGAGTCTTGGCGTCCGCCTTGATGCGCTCGACGGCGTTGTCAGAATCGACATTCACCGCGTCGTTCACCTGCACTTGCAGGATCAGGTGAGTTCCGCCCTTAAGATCCAACCCCAAATGAATGCGATCGCCCAGGGATGCCATTAGCCCCTTGCCCGACCACTCTTTCGGAATGCCAAAGATGCCGATCACAAAGAACAGCAGCACGGCGATGATCGCGATTAACTTCCAGCCCAGATTCTTATTCATGATAAAAACTCAGATTTGTACATGTGGGGTGGACACTCTTGTCCGCCGCAGTTGGGGTTGCCTTTAGCTTGTCTTGAGCAATCACTTCGCCACTTCGTCCGGCGTGGTCATTGACGCAATCGCGCCGCGACTCACTTCAATCCGAAGATTGTCCGGCGGAACCCGCAAATGCAGCGAGTCTTCCTTTAGAGCCACAATCGTGCCCCGGATGCCGCCTGTCGTCGTCACTTTGTCGCCTGTTTTAAGCTCTTGCAGCATTTGCTGCCACTTCTTCTGGCGGCGCTGCTGCGGCATGATCAAAAGAAAATAAAAGATGGCAAAGATGAAAATCAGCGGCGCGAAGCCCAGCCAACTCGCACTGCCACCACCGAACTGCATGGCGAAAATTGCAAAAATGTTCATGACAAAGTGAAATTACTCGACCGGAATGTCCAGAACAACCGGTCTAATCAAGCGCTTTCTTGTGCTGAGTCCCGCAGGATTTCTGGCGATACGGCCGGAGATTCCTTACGTCTTTGGCACCAATACTCTACTGCGTGACGGGGAAGGCGTGCCTTCAATGCACACTGGTTCGAGGCAGAAGTGCGCCTGTGCCCCCAAGTAAAATAGCATGACGCACCCTTTGCATAGTGTCAAGGTAGAAACTCAGGTTGTGGATGGTATTCAAGACCTGAGCCAGCACTTCATTCGACGCATAAAGATGTCGCAAGTAGGCCCGCGAGTAGCGCTGGCATACTGGGCAAGAACAATTAGGATCGAGCGGTCCGCCATCGGACGCATAGCGCACTTGCTTGATCGAGATTCTTCCCTCGGAGGTAAACAGCAGCCCGTGACGCGCCGCCCGCGTGGGCAGAACGCAATCCATCATGTCGACGCCGAGGTTGGCGTAGTGCACAATTTCTTCCGGTGTGCCCACACCCATCAGGTAGCGCGGCTGATCTTTCGGAAGATATTCGAGCGTGGCTTCGACGACTTCCTGCGTGAGATGACGCGGCTCGCCGACGCTTAGTCCGCCGATAGCGTAACCGGGAAATCCCATCTCGATGGTTCGTTCGGCCGATTCTTTTCGCAGTGCGAGATCCATTCCGCCCTGCACGATTCCAAATAACGCTTGATGCTGTCCCGGCAGATTCCACGGGACTTCGTGCTTATGCAACTCGAAATGCTTTTTACTTCGCGCCGCCCAGCGCAGCGTGAGCTCCATCGAGTCGCGCATGCGCTTCGCGTCGGCGGGATACTCCGTACACTCATCGAACGCCATGATAATGTCCGCGCCCAGGCCAATCTGCGCGTCCATCGCGCTCTCTGGAGTGAAGAAGTGCGACGACCCGTCCAGATGCGAACGAAACGTCACGCCCTCTTCCGACACTTTGCGCAATTCATTCAGGCTGAAAACCTGAAATCCGCCCGAGTCGGTGAGGATGGCGCGCGGCCACGCCATGAAGCCATGCAGTCCGCCAAGCCTGCGCACCTGGTCCACACCAGGACGCAGATAAAGATGGTAGGTGTTGCTAAGCAGAATGTTGACGCCAAGTTCTTCCAGCACATCCTGCGGGACACCCTTCACGGTGGCAAGCGTTCCAACGGGCATAAACACCGGTGTTTGGACAACGCCGTGAGGCGTGATGAGCCGCCCCGCGCGGGCGCAGCCAGAAGAAGATTCAATTTGAAATTGGAGGGACACCGCTAGGGGATTGTAGCAATGTGCGTCCCTCAATATGGCTTTGACCTGTGTATATACAATTGTATATACTCCCATTTGAGGTTCCAGTCATGTCCACTGCACGAACTCAACTCGTCAAATGGGGAAACAGTCACGCGGTACGTATTCCGAAGAAGATTCTTTCTCAACTGGAAATGCGTGAGGGAGACGAGGTCGTGTTGCGGGTCGAAGATGGATGCCTTTCTATAGAACCGCCGAAACCCAAGCTAACCCTCAAGGCCCTTGTCGCGGGCATCACTCCTAAAAACCGCCATAAGGAGCAGGATTGGGGCAGGCCGGTCGGCAAGGAGGTCTGGTAATGCCAGCCTATGTGCCGGACGCTGGGCACATTATCAAGGTCGACTTGGGTTCGGGGATAGGGCATGAACAAGGCGGATGGCGTCCGGCCTTGGTACTGTCGCCGAAAAGCTACAACTCGAAGACCGGATTGATGGTCGTCGTTCCGATCACGAATCAAGCGAAGGGCTATACCTTTGAAGTTCCCCTTCCTGAAAGCATCGAGACCGGTGGCGTGGTGCTTTCAGACGCAATCAAAAACGTGGATTGGAGGGCTCGCAAAACGAGATTCGTCGAGCCAGCGCCCTCCTACACCGTGGATGCAGTTCTGGAGAGATTAGCCTTGCTGCTCGGCTTGCCAGCAGATTGATTCGTCCCACGAATTCGACGGCCTTTAAGGTTGCGTCATCTTTTCCGGCTTCATCAAAAGATGAAACTCTTCTTCCGTCATATAGCCCAGCTTGAGCGCGGCTTCCAGCAGGCTGGTCTTGTCCACGTGGGCGGTGTGGGCGATTTTGGCGGCTTTGTCGTATCCCACTTTCGGAGCGAGCGCCGTGACTAGCATCAGCGAGTTCTTCACGTACCAGTCAACCTTGGCGCGATCGACTTCGATGCCATCGATCATGAATTCAACGTAGCCGCGGCTGGCGTCGGCCAGCAGCGTGACCGAATGCAGAAAGTTGTAAATGATGACCGGCTTGAAAACGTTGAGCTCGAAGTTGCCCTGCGAGCCGGCAAATCCGACGGCGGCGGTCGCGCCGTGCACCTGGGCGCAGACCATGGTCATGGCCTCGCACTGCGTGGGATTGACCTTGCCCGGCATAATGGACGATCCCGGCTCGTTCTCCGGAATCGTCAGCTCACCTAAACCGCAGCGTGGTCCAGACGCAAGCCAGCGAATGTCGTTGGAGATTTTCATCAGCGAAGCGGCCAGCGTTTCGAGCGCGCCTTGTGCGAAGACAATTTCATCGTGCGCCGACAGTGCGGCGAATTTGTTGGGATGCGAACGGAAGGGAAGTCCAGTAAGCTCGGCGATCTTCTTCGCAGCGCGTTCGGCAAATTCTGGATGCGTATTGAGCCCAGTTCCGACCGCGGTTCCGCCGATGGCGAGGTCGTAGAGTCCGTCGAGCGTCTGTTCCAGGCGTTTGATGTCGCGTTCGAGCAAACTGGCCCAGCCGCCAAACTCCTGCCCAATGGTGAGCGGGACGGCATCCTGCAAATGCGTGCGGCCGATCTTGACCACATCGTGAAATTCTCTCGCTTTCGCGGCAATCGCGTCATGGACACGTTTGATCGCGGGAATCAGCGTGTTCTTCACGCGATCCGCAGCGGCGATGTGCATGGCCGTCGGAAACGTGTCATTCGACGACTGCGACATGTTGACGTCGTCATTGGGATGAATCGGCTTCTTCGACCCCATCACTCCGCCGGCAATCTCGATCGCCCGGTTGGAGATGACTTCGTTCACGTTCATATTAGTCTGCGTGCCGCTGCCGGTCTGCCAAATGCGCAGCGGAAACTGGTCGCCGAGTTTACCGGCGATGACTTCGTCCGCAGCCTGCGCGATGAGTTTCGATTTTTCAGCAGACAACTTACCGAGATCATGATTGACCAGCGCGCAAGCTTTCTTAAGGATGGCGAAGGCGCGAATCAGCTCGGGCGGCATGGTGTCGCGGCCAATGTCGAAGTGATGCAACGAGCGCTGCGTTTGCGCCCCCCAATAAACATTCGCCGGGACGGAGATCGACCCCATGCTGTCAGATTCGGTGCGGGTTTTTACCTGAGACTGTGTCGTAGGTTCAATGGACGCAGACATCACAAAGTCTCCTATCGGATTCAGGGCAAAGTATAGCGCGGATTCCGCTCTTGACAATGCTAGGGAGCGCTAAGGCCAGTCCTGCGCGCTGTGATCAATGCGAGATATTTCAATGACCTGCCCTTTTACCTGATAGACGGCTATGTACGGAGCGAAAACCAACGCGGCGCCCGTTCATGCGTCCCGGCCGGCCAAGTTGTGGAAAGCGGCTTAATCCTAGGCAGCCGTCATAGATGGCTTTCACGGTTTCGCGAGCGGCGGTGGGAATGTCCTTCTCGATGCGCCGAAATATCCGCTCCAAGTCTTCGGCGGCGAGCGTTGACCAACGGAGTTCCATCAGGGCTGGAATAATCGGTTCAGTCGCTCTCCCACCTGCGTGTGGGTAAGGTATTCACCGCGCTCTAAGGCCGCCTCGCCAAGACTTACGGCTTCAATAAAGCGAGCTTCTCCTCGGCGAGATACCGGCTAATGGCCTCCTGCGCGAGCGTGTCTGCGTCGCGCCCGCGCTGGGCAGCGAGTTCCACTAGTTGATGGTGCTGCTCGGGAGTCAGGTGAACTTCCATCATCGAAGTCTAGGGGCGCGCGGACAGCCTGTCAACAGGTCTAAGATCGTGTGTCAACCGACAATAGAAATGTCCCCCTTGTTACGACATTAGAAGTGTCCCCTTTTACGTAGGTGATGAAAGATTTGGATTTCAGTTCCTCTTCTGTAGTCGTCGGGGCTGTGGGAA
>Ga0182012_10005427_pt1 | contig 13192 bp, 8 predicted proteins | sample 612S2SmetaG_FD_120486 | JGI IMG/M metagenome (GOLD analysis project Ga0182012, IMG submission 120486) | Permafrost microbial communities from Stordalen Mire, Sweden - 612S2S metaG | ecosystem: Environmental > Terrestrial > Soil > Wetlands > Permafrost | place: Sweden: Stordalen | collected...
CTATCCATTAAGCGTGAGGCCGGAGTTGCTGGAGCGGGAGTCGGATGGAGCGCCTTATCCGATTTTGAAAGAGTCCACGCCGGTGCGAATGGATTTGACTCACAGCGGATGGAGCGACATCTTCTTTCTGGGGATGGACTATCCGGAAGGCGCAAAAGTGTTGAACATTTCGATCGATCTTGCGGTGCGCGGCGAGGGCTCGGGCCAAATTCGTCCGCCGGTAGAAGCCTTCTTCCGAGTGATCGATGAGCCGGTTTTGCGGTTGACCAGTGTAGACTTGGGCGCCACAGCGGATGTCGAAATGTTTTCCGAGTTATTTGATTTTGCTCGCGATTACCTGGGATTGTTGAAGGCTGCGGTTATCGCATCGGGCTTGGTGCCCCCGGCCATGGAGGGCGCGATTCAGCCAACGAGTGTTCTGTTGCGCAGCCTGGTAGGTGAGGGGCGCGGCGTGGAATTAGTAAGCCGCGTGCGCAACATCCCGAAGGGGTCGCGGCTCGCCGTTTCCACCAACTTACTGGCGGGATTGATTGCCGTATGCATGCGCGCGACCAATCAAATTCATTCGCTGACCGGTAAGTTAGAGGAACCAGATAGGCGCTTGGTGGCCGCGCGCGCGATTTTAGGTGAGTGGCTGGGAGGTTCGGGAGGTGGCTGGCAGGATTCGGGCGGAGTTTGGCCAGGAATCAAATTAATTGAGGGACAGGAGGCGTCCGAGGGCGATCCAGAGTATGGCGTGAGCCGCGGGCGGCTACTACCGAAGCACACAGTTCTTCCGACCACTGAAATTAGCCAGGAAGCGCGCCGGCGATTGCAGCAGAGCCTGGTGTTAGTGCACGGTGGAATGGCTCAGGACGTTGGACCCATTCTGGAAATGGCGACGGAAAAATACTTGCTGCGCTCGCCCCAGGAGTGGCAGGCGCGCCAGAAGGCCATAGGGATTTTAGAAGAAGTGCTGGGTTGTTTGCGCGCTGGCGACGTGAAAGGCTTAGGTCGCGCGACCGAGAAGAATTTCTTTGGCCCAATTCAAAGCATCATTCCATGGACTAGTAACGCTTATACTGAAAACCTGATTTCTCAAGCGCGCAACGAATTTCAGAATGATTTCTGGGGCTTCTGGATGTTGGGTGGAATGGCGGGTGGAGGCATGGGCTTCATCTTCAGTCCTGAAAGTAAGACGCGCGCGCAAGACCGCTTGCTGAGTGTCATGCGCGCGACTAAGCAGCAAATGGAAGAAGCCTCACCCTTTGCTATGAATCCGGTTGTTTATGATTTTGCAATCAATGAGCAGGGAACAGTGGCCCGCTTGTTAAGTGGTAGCGCCAGCTTGATGCCGGCGGGCTACTACGCACTAGTAGTGCCTTCCTTGCTCCGCATGGATCAGCGCTTGATGCCCGTATCCAGACGCAAAGAACTCGACAGGTTGGGAACGGCTTCGCGCACAATGCCCGGCTACGCAAACATTGTGCAGGATCTCTTCGACAGGCTCTTACCCTCGACGGAAGGAAGTTCAAATGGGCCGACAAAAAGTTTGGGCGACTTGCTAAAAGAGTATGGCTTCGACCCGCTAGAGCACGAGCGCATTAAGACCGGCCTGCTGAACGGAAATTTGGGGCTCGCCCAGAACCGGCTCCCGATCGCAGCCAAAATTGAAGACGCTGAGCTCGGCGATGTTTACGATGCGCGCGGGGAAGTAGATGGCAAATTTCGCAAATTAGGTCTGGCTGCTTTGCAAGAAGGCAAAGTGGCAGTGGTTTCCCTGGCCGGCGGAGCAGGTTCGCGTTGGACGCGCGGGGCCGGCGCGGTGAAAGCGTTAAATCCGTTCTGTAAATTCGCCGGGAAATATCGCACATTTGTAGAAGTGCACTTAGCAAAGAGTCGCAAAACAAGCCGCGAGGCTGGTGCTTTAGTGCCCCATGTGATCACGACGAGCTACCTAACGCATGGGCCGACAGAGAATCACATGGCCCGCACAAAAAACTATGGCTACGAAGGCAGTGTAATGCTCTCGCCCGGGCGCAGCATTGGTTTGCGCATGATTCCGATGGCGCGGGATTTGCGCTTCGCCTGGGAGGAAATGCCGCAGCAGGAACTGGATGAGCAGAAAGGTAAAGTTCGCGAAAGTTTGCGCGCAGCCTTGATTCATTGGGCACAGCGGGGCCCTGAGGGCGCCGACTATGTCGACAATTTGCCTTTGCAATGCTTGCACCCCACCGGACATTGGTATGAAGTCCCGAATATGCTGCGTAACGGTGTTCTGCTGGCAATGCTAAGAGAGCGTCCACAACTGCAATATTTGATGATGCATAACATTGATACCGTGGGTGCGAACCTCGATGCCGGAATGTTGGGTTTGCATATCCACAATGGCAGCGCTATGACGGTCGAGGTGATTGGCCGGCAAGTGGAAGACCACGGCGGTGGGTTAGCGCGCGTAAATGGCAGGCTTCGGTTAGTGGAAGGTTTAGCGCTGCCGTCTGAGAAAGTGGAAGCGCGACTCTCGTACTACAACACGAATACGTTTTGGATCGATATCGACAAGCTTCTGCAGGTCTTTGGACTCTCCCAAGCAGATTTGCAGGACCACGAAAAAACTTCCGAAGCCGTGCGCAGGCTAGCGGGTCGTATGCCCAGTTACATCACACTGAAAGACGTCAAAAAGCGCTGGGGCAAAGGGCAGGAGGATGTTTTCCCGGTGGCGCAATTCGAAAAATTATTCGTGGATATGACGGCGCTGGATGAAATTGAGTGCGCTTATGCAGCGGTGTCTCGTAAGCGTGGACAACAATTAAAGGAGCCAGCCCAGCTAGACGGTTGGCTGCGCGACGGTTCGGCAGCCTATGTTGAAAGCCTGGGAGATTGGACCTAAAACGCAATAGTGGTTAGCGGGTAAGCCGGCGCCAAATCCGTTGGAGCGTGTTGGTGGCAGTCGACGTCTTTTGCGACCGCAAGAGGCAAGTTCCAGCGAATGGCTTGGTGGGCGAGGCGGAAAGATCGTGATATGCAAAAGAGCCTTTCACAAAAAAGTGGCATACCAATGCTTTTCGTGAGACGCCTAAGTTCCGCCGCATAGGACCGCCGTGAATTAAGTTAAGTTGGCATGCCAGATAAGCACGTTGCCCTTCTTAGCGTGGAAATAACGTGGCTCAAGATTATTCTTTGCGATTTTCCTGCTGTGTGAGCGCCCTGCTGGGAGCCTTTGTGAGAGGTGATGGTTTGAAATGGTTCGGGCTCCCGTTCCATCAATAGTTCTATCCAACGCAGCAATCCGGCATGACGGAGAATGTGGCAAAAACTCGGCAACTTTTTGATGCGGATCGAGAAAGCGGCCTGGATACGCATCGCCATCACCAGCAGGCTCTGGCAAAAAAGTAATCACGCCATCGCGAACTGCCTTCTCATAGGCCTTCCAGACGAAATCGAGGGTGGAGTCTTCGATCAGCTTGGGAAGTATGATGTAGCCGTTTTCGCACCAATAGCGGCATTGCTCTGCTTCTCCCGGCGTTAGCCTGCCATCTCTTACGCGAAAGTCGATTTGCTCAAACGCGTCGGGTTGATTGAGCCACGGATAAGGGCCAGCGTACGGGAAATGCTCCGCGATGAGAAGGTAACTTAGATACATCTACGGGTTGTTCGGCAAATCAACTAGTACCCATGCCATAACATTAGCGCATAATCATGGCCATCGGTGAATAATCAATTCGCGCGGGTGCTCTTGATAGTCGCACTGCGAAGAAGCATTTCCATTGTCACCGTTTCCAAGACTTTTTCGTGGGTTGCTTCGAGGCGAGCCGCCCCAATAATGCCGACGTCGTAAGAGGCCTTCCACCGATCGATACAAACACACCAGTGATCGCCGGCTTTTAGACCAGGAAAACCATACTCGTGACGCGGAGTGATGAGGTCGTTACCGATGGAGGCTTGGTGCTGCAGAAATTCGTCGGTGAGATGAACACAAATTGTATGCTTTCCGACGTCTTCGGGCCCCGTATTGCATTTGCCATCGCGATAGAAGCCAGTAAGCGGATTTGTGCAGCAAGTCTGCAAGGCCGTGCCAAGTACGTTCTTAACCATAACTATCTAGGTTATCTCAAACATCCGTTGTGACAAGATGATTCTGCGGAGGGCGTGGAATTTGTGCGGCAAGCGTTCCACATTCTAAAGAAGGATGTCCGTTACCTGTGGTTAGAAGTTGCTGGGGCCCTCGCGGTCCTGTTCACAGTTTTCGCCGTCGGGGAAATGAGGTTGGACGGGAACGGCAAGACGGCTCAAAATTTTGGCCTGGCTAGATCGGTGTTGGAGTTCCTATTACCGGTGGCTTGGGCTTTCCTGATTGCGAGAGCAATCCAGGCTGAAGCACTGGCGGGTGCCACGCAGTACTGGCTCACGAGACCTTACCAGTGGCCAAGCATTTTAACGGCAAAAACAATTCTTGTTTTCCTCTTTCTAAACTTGCCACTGTTGATTGGACAGATGCTGGTTTTGAGCCACCACGGATTTACAATCAATCAGGAACTGCCAGGGATTCTGTGGACCCAAGTCATTCTGACAATTGGAGTAGTCTTGCCTGTAGCGGCGTTGGCAACTCTGACCCACCATCTAGTGCGGTTACTAATGGTGATGGTTGGAATAGTGCTTGCAGTGTCAACCGTGGACTATTTTGTTTCACAATTCCAGCCACAGACTAGCGACTGGCTGCGGATTGAGTGGGTTCGGGAGGCATGCCTATTAACGAGCTTGGCTCTGGGCGCCTCGATAACAATCTTCGTTCAATACTCTAGACGCAATACCAAAGCGGCATGGCTGGTGATCGGTTTAACATTCCTTCTCTGCTGGGTCGGTCTACATTTTCTTACTTGGGACAGCGCCTACTGGTTACAGAGCAAAATCTCATCGCAAGATTCCGCAGCGAAAAACATCCAAGTGCGATTGGAAGATGATGTACGCCGACTTGCTGTGTTGGGCACCGAGCACGGGGTGAGCATTAAACTGGCAGTCGAACTCTGCGACTTGCCCGCCGGAATCGAGGCACGGGTTGATGGACTGCAATTTCACTTAGCGGGGCCACATGATCCGGCTTGCGCATCGGCAGGACCTGCCCGTGAATTGACTCGTGACGGCGAACGCGGCTACGCGAACTGGTGTGCAATAGAGTACCCCGCTTGGAAGAAATTAAGAGGCAAACCAGTGAAAATTCGCGGAAGCGTCTTCGTTACGCTCCTCGGCGATCAACATACGACTACATTCACAGCCGACACACTTCCAGTTCGGATCCCCGGCGTCGGCATATGTTCCTCTTTTCAAAATACCGTTAATGCCTTGCCGCCATATGTAAGGTGCTTGAATGCGTTTGAACCAAAACGGTATTCGCAAATGATTCGATTTAAGTTTCCCGCCGGCCAACCGCCCACCGAAATGGACTCCCGCTCGGGAGTTTTGGGCGGTGGACCGGGCGGAATTTCACCGCCACACAACACATGGCGTTCATACAGAATTGGCCGCCAAAGAAACTCTTATTCGCCCTTTCCCGTCGACTGGAACAAAGCCATAGCAGAGCTTATCTTTCCAGTTCGTGAAGAGGATTACTTCGAAGTCGAGCTGGGCCCCAAGTCTTTCATCGCTGTTGAGATCGAAACTGCGGCGGCGATCGCTCATCTTCGAAAGGATTTTGGATTCCGAGACGTCGTGTTAAACGACGATACAAGCGTGGGTCCACGTGGCATCTTAAAGATGTGAAGACGATTCAAGAAGAGAGCGCGCATTTACTTGCCGAGTTGGGAGTAGATCGCGCCGCGTACGAAGGCGGAACTCTGGAAGTGCGCACGCCGATTACAGGTGAATTGATCGGAAAAGTTGTGAAAAGCACGCCTGCAATCGCCGCGGCGGCGATTGCAGGGGCGGATACGGCATTTCGGCACTGGCGCACAGTACCGGCCCCGAAACGTGGCGAACTGGTTCGCCTCCTGGGCGAAGAATTGCGATCGGCGAAAGCGGCGCTCGGTCGATTAGTAACTATTGAAGCAGGTAAGATCATTTCCGAAGGACTCGGCGAAGTTCAGGAGATGATTGATATCTGCACATTCGCCGCTGGATTATCGCGGCAGCTGTGCGGCCTCACTATTGCTACTGAACGGCCATTGCATCGCATGATGGAGACGTGGCACCCGCTTGGTGTTACCGGCATAATCTCAGCATTTAACTTTCCTGTTGCTGTCTGGGCTTGGAACGCTGCGCTCGCGTTGGTCTGCGGAAACCCAGTGGTTTGGAAGCCTTCAGAGAAAACACCGTTGACCGCACTCGCAACCCAAGCCTTGTTTGAGCGGGCGGTTGCGAAATTCGGCGGAGCACCAGCAGGATTATCAACGGTATTGAACGGCGGCAGAGAGGTTGGGGAAGCGATAGTTACAAACCCTCTGGTACCGCTCGTTTCCGCAACCGGCTCAACTGCCATGGGCAAACAAGTGGGACCGAAACTGGCGGAGCGCTTTGCACGATCGATCTTAGAGCTAGGTGGGAACAATGCGGCGATAGTGGGTGAATCGGCAGACTTAGATTTAACCTTGCGCGGAGCAGCGTTTGCCGCCATGGGAACTGCTGGCCAGCGTTGCACCACACTGCGTCGGCTAATTGTGAACAACACGGTTTATGACAAGTTGCTGCCTAGGTTAAAGCAAGTTTACGAATCTGTCACGGTGGGAGATCCGCGTGAGGCTGGAACTCTGGTCGGTCCACTCATTGACGGCCGGGCGTTTGATGCGATGCAACACAGTCTGGCGGAAGCGCAGGCAGCGGGCGGCTTAGTTACGGGAGGCGAGCGTGCCATTGTGGCGGGCGGCGAGAAAGGTTTCTACGTCCGTCCCGCGTTAATTGAAATGAAGGAACAAACACCCGCGATGAAGCACGAAACATTTGCTCCGCTGCTCTACGTGCTGCGCTATAACACTTTGGAAGAAGCAATTGCAATACATAACGATGTTCCACAAGGTTTAGCGTCTTCCATTTTCACCAACGACTTGCGGGAGGCGGAAAAGTTTTTGTCCGCGGAAGGATCAGACTGCGGAATCGCCAACGTGAATATTGGACCTTCAGGTGCCGAGATAGGCGGCGCGTTTGGTGGCGAGAAGGAGACAGGCGGCGGGCGCGAGAGCGGGTCCGACGTCTGGAAGCTTTACATGCGCCGCGCCACAAACACCATTAACTATGGACGAGAGTTGCCGTTGGCTCAAGGGGTTACATTCGATATAACCTGAGCAAACAACCGACGATCCCCCCGCCCACGATTAGCCAAGCGGCGTTTACTCTACATCGAAATAACAGTGCGCCGCTAACTGCAGCGATCGCAATCGTCAGGGGATCGATTACTGCGGCCTTCACCAGAACAAGGAGAGCCCAAGCGATCAGCCCAATAGACGCCGCGGTTACTCCATCCAAAAATGCGCTGGCAAATCTTGAACGGCGCAGGCGAGGGATCAAGGGACCGCTCAGTGCCACAAGAATCCAGCCCGGTAGAAAAATCGCTACGGTAGCCACAGCGGCGCCGGGCAAGCCCGCGACCAGATAGCCAATAAAGGTGGCGGTGGTAAACACTGGCCCGGGAGTGACTTGGCCAACGGCGACAGCATCCAATAACTGCGTAGCGGTCAACCAATGCAGGTTGTTCACTAGCTCTGTTTGCAGAAAGGCAAGCAGCACATAGCCGCTGCCAAAGACCAACGCCCCAATTTTGGCGAACACCCAGAATAGGCGCGATAGTGTAACTGGCTGCACTACGGAAAGAGCACTTCCAGCAACGAATCCAGTTACCCATAGAGACGGCGACCTTGGCACTCGGACGGCGGTTACTGCCGCTCCGCAAAGGAGCAAAGTTATCAGCTCATGTATTCCCACAGCAGTCAGCGTCATTGCCCCAATAGCAACTAGGCGCACAAGCCACGTCTTTAGCGAGGTCCGGCAAAGGTTCCATAAAGCTTGTAGAACGATGGCGACCACAACCGGCTTTATTCCGTACATCAAACCGGCCACCTCTGGGAGCGAGTGATAGCGCAGGTAAGCCCACGCAATAGCAGTAACCATGCATGCCGCTGGAAGAATAAAGCACGCTCCCGCCACCAACAAACCAGTCCAGCCACACTGCCGTAACCCGATGTGAATTGCTAACTCGGTGGAACTCGGTCCTGGTATGAGATTTGCCGCGCCCAGCAGATCCAGAAATTCTACTTCAGTTAACCAGCGGCGGCGTTCCACTACCTCTTGCCGCATCATGGCGATGTGTGCGGCGGGACCTCCGAAGCCGAGTATCCCCAGCTTCAGAAATAGCAGGGCGACTTCGCGAAGCATTCCTATTACTTAGCTTCTTGCAAAGAACGAGCCATGTTCGCAGCAAGTTGGCGGGGAGCGAAGCGCGTTAAAAAGGCCATCGCTGCATTCATGCCGCCTGCAACCACTAGTGGCTTCCCTTCCCTCAGTGCATTCCAGCCAATCTGGGCCACTTCTGCGGCGTTCATTACGTTAGGCCCTTCGAAAAGCTTGGAGTTTGTCATACCAGCGCGTTTGTCGAATTCAGTGCGCGTAGCGCCCGGACAAAGGCAGCAAACCTTCACTCCCGAGCCCTTGGCTTCGTTGTGCAGGGCCTCGGAAAATGACACCACATATGCCTTCGTTGCAAAGTAAACGGACATGAGCGGGCCAGGCACGAAAGCGGCGGTAGAAGCGATGTTCAGTATCCAACCAGTACGGCGCTCCATCATGTCAGGCAGATAGAGGCGGCTCAGTTGAGTCAACGCGCCGATATTGAGTTGGATCATCTGCATTTGCTGATCCTCCGGAAGTTCCCAAAACTTGCCAACCAAGCCGAAACCGGCGTTGTTTATAAGAACATCAATCGTGAGGCCCGCTTGGGCAATCTCGGCAATCAGACTTCTAGCCGCATTCGGCTCCGAGAGGTCGGCCGGAAAAATGTACGCTTTGCGCGAAGTCTTGCGTTCAACATCTAGCCCGACCGCCTCCAACGGTCCGGCTGAACGTGCGACTAAAGCAACGTCGTAACCATTTTCAGCGGCGATGTAAGTTAGTTCACGGCCGATTCCAGTAGAGGCTCCAGTAATGAGGGCGGCAGGCATAGCCCTTTGATTTTGTCACGCCCGAAGGTGAGACACTAAAGCCTTTGGAGGATTCTTGACTTTCGTTGACTTCTTAATCGGCAAGCCGCTGGCGACATCAGAAGAGCGCGCGGAACAGGTCGGCATTTCAGCCGGTATACCGATCTTTGGTCTCGACGCACTTAGCTCCGCAGCGTACGGTCCTGAAGCTGCACTCACTCTGCTGATCCCGCTTGGCCTCGTGGGTTCCACCTACATTCTGCCGCTCAGCATCAGCATCATTATTCTGCTCATCATCGTTTTCTTCTCCTACCGGCAAACCATAACCGCATATCCCGGCGGTGGCGGTTCCTATACCGTAGCGCATTCGAATCTAGGCACGTTCCCAGGTTTATTAGCGGCCTCCGCACTCATGATTGATTACGTACTTACGGCAGCGGTCGGTATTTCAGCGGGTATTGGCGCGTTGGTATCCGCAGTGCCCTCTCTTCAGTCGAAGACTCTTCCGCTCTGTCTCGCGGCCCTCTTGGTTATTACCATCGCCAACCTTCGCGGCCAGCGTGAAGCAGGTGGTATCTTCATGTTCCCGACCTATCTATTCCTGTTTTGCATGTTTGCCATGATCGGCATTGGAGTGGTGAAAGTTCTCCTGTCGGGCGGCCATCCGGTGCCTATAATTGCCCCGCCCGCCGCACCAAAGGCCATCGAAATGGTCGGCTGGTGGTTACTGCTCAAAGCTTTTGCAAGTGGCTGTACAGCGTTAACCGGGGTTGAAGCTGTAAGCAATGGCGTGAAAGCCTTCCGCGAACCAACTGCCAAGACGGCGCAACATACCCTTGGTGTTATCATCGCTGCCTTGGTGGTAATGCTCGGCGGCATCGCGTATCTTACGCAGGAATACGGCATCGTCGCTACAGATCCTGGGGCGGCAGGCTACCAAAGTATTTTGTCGATGATTTTGCTTGCCGTGTCTGGTCGGGGAATCTTCTATTACGTTTCCATTGCCTCAATTCTCTTGGTTTTGGTGTTCTCAGCTAACACGGCGTTCGCCGATTTTCCGCGCGTTTGCCGCGTGATTGCCGACGATGGTTATCTTCCACTCTCTTTTGCGAATCGTGGCAGACGCCTCGTTTATTCAGAGGGCATCCTTGTGCTGGCCGTGATCACCGGAATTCTGTTGACCGTTTTCGGTGGCGTGACCGACCGGCTAATTCCCCTTTATGCGGTCGGCGCGTTCTTGGCTTTCACACTTTCCCAGGCGGGCATGGTGGCCCATTGGAAGAAGGAAGGCGGAAACGGTGCATTAGGAAACATTTTCGTCAATGGACTGGGCGCCTTTGTGACCGGTTTAACCGTGATCATAGTGCTAGTCGCCAAATTCCTGGATGGCGCGTGGATCACCGCTGTCATGATTCCGAGTTTGCTTTCTGTAATGTATTTTGTGCGGCGTCATTACGACTACGTTCGCGAGCAAGTGAAAACATCCACGCCGCTCGATGTTTCGAATTTGAAGTCTCCGCTGGTTCTAATTCCCATGCCCCACTGGAGCCGCATGGCTAAATATTCCCTCCGCATGGCGTTCGAAATCACTCGTGATATTCGCGTCTTACATGTGGCTGAAGAGGATAAGGCTGACGAATTCTGCGGCCAGTGGACTCATCTTGTTGCAGAACCCGCTGCGCAAGCTGGACTTCCGACGCCTGAACTGATTCAGTTGCACTCGCCTTACCGATTCGTGATAGCACCCATCGTGGATTATGTAATCAAGACGGCCGAAGAGAACCCCGGGCGCAGAATCGTGGCGATTATCCCCGAGTTGGTGGAACGGCGTTGGTATGCCTATTTCTTGCACACCCAACGCGCCGCGCTCCTGAAGACAATGCTGCTAATGAAAGGTAACCACCGTATTTCAGTTTTGAACATGCCGTGGTATCTGAAATAGCAAACGTGCCGCCAGGTGCACCCTGGCGACACGTTCAAATAAACAACTTCGAAAACTCGCAAAGATTATGGCTCGCCTGTCACCGTAACCGCCATTTCGGCCGGAGACGTAGACGTCGTACCCCATACCGCCTTTGTGCCCCAAACTGCCTTTGTGCCGTTTATTGTGTCGCTTGAATTCGTGCTAGCAGCGCCCCACACTGCTTGCGAGCTCCACACAACTTGGTCCGCGCTGGTCAGTACGGAAGTTCCCCAAACTGCCTTCTCGCCCCAAACTGTCTGTGTGCCCCATACCGCTTTGTTCGCGAACACCGAACTCGAATCAAAGCTTACTGTAACCAAACCTGTCGTGGGATCATGATGGGCAACCGGAGACATCGCTGGAGCGGTACTGGGCACGTTGCCAATCGCAGCCATGGCAGCCCCCAGATCTAAATAGCCAGCCCCCACGGTAAAGATGTCGTAGTAGTCCGTGTAACTGATCCCCGATGTGGGATCGACAACCGTGCTCGATGCGGGAAACGTCTTCGAAGCGGTTTCCATCAACAGAACCTTTACTTGGTCGGGAGTCAGGTTCGGTTGTGCCTGCAGGATATCCGCAACTGCGCCGGTGACAACTGGTGTCGCCATACTGGTTCCACTCAACGTAAAGAACGTCTTCGAGTATTGCGCACCGATCGCGGCGGTCGTGTTCTCATAATAGGAATTCAAAACTTCATTCCCCGGATAGGTCATCCAAAGCGTCGACCCATATGCCGCCAATGAAACCACCTGATTACCTGGCGCCACAATATCGGGCTTGACGATGTGATCGACTTGCGTTGGGCCCTTGGCACTGTAACTCGCAATCAAATCGTCCGCTCGAGTGTAAGTCGCTTCCGTCTTCATGGCGCCAACGGTGATCACGTACGGATCGTTGCCCGGTGCATCAATTGTGCCGTAACCATTTGTGCCAAATGTGTTGTCGCGCCCATCGTTGCCAGCTGCCACCACCACTACGATTCCCGCCTTCCACGCCGCCTCAACCGCTTGACACAGCGGATCCAGACTGTAGCTCTCATATACGGGCCGCCCGAGCGAAAGATTCATCACCCGAATGTTGTATTTCTGCTGGAGCGAAATGGCTTCATCGATAGCCGCAATAATATTGCTGTCGGAACCTTCGCCATTCTGATCGAGCACGCGAAGATTAATCAACGATGCTCCGGGCGCTATCCCAACAAAATTCCGCGTGAAGCTATAAACCGAACCGCTCGCATAGCTTGTGGTTGCGCTCGTCGACGCGATGATACCTGCCACATGTTCACCATGTCCGAACAGATCGTCTACCGTGCTCATTGTGTTGCCGGATCTGGCAATCACCGTCGAGCTACCGGTACTCGAACTTGATGACGACGAACTAACGCTAACGCTCGAAGACGAGGAATAGGAAGACGTAGAAGAGCTAGCGGTCGATATGCTCGTCGTTGACCCATTAGCGGAAACCACAACGCTACTAGCGGTCGACCCGCCGGTGAAATCTTCGTTATAGACTACGTTTGGTAAATTGATGTTGCGATTAATGCCGCTGTCTAATACTGCTACACCGATACCGCTACCTGTGTAGCCCGCGCCCCACGCTGCCGCGGCGTTCACAGCAGCAGCGGAATAGTCTAATTTATGCTTCACTTTCCGGTCGAGGGATACGTATTTGACATCGGCATCCCTACTTAACATGTCTAGGGCGATGGCCGGTAAACGGTACACGCCCGAATTTGTACTCGAAAACTCGCCGATGACTGCTCCGTTTAAGTCTATGATCTTCTTTTGTCGTGCTTCACTGGCTGGAACTTTCCACTGAACTATCACTTGAACGGTCGAATTCAGATCAACGGCTTTAGCATCTTGTGAGATCCGCGAATGTGGTTGCTGCGCCAGAGCATAACTCAGCGCACCTAACAAGAAAACGCAAAATATCTTTTTCAATCTGGGCTTGCCCCTTTCCTAACGCGGCACAACGATGTGTTGCCGCCTCAAGTGTCATATCGGGGCCAAGAGTTGGTACTTGAAACTATTCTGAGGCTTACAACGTTTGGGAGTATGCTAAAACCGCCTAGCTAGCCACAAAAACAAAAAGGTCAGGTCTCCTAAGACCAGCAAAGCTGCATCCTAAA
>Ga0182012_10005429_pt1 | contig 13190 bp, 13 predicted proteins | sample 612S2SmetaG_FD_120486 | JGI IMG/M metagenome (GOLD analysis project Ga0182012, IMG submission 120486) | Permafrost microbial communities from Stordalen Mire, Sweden - 612S2S metaG | ecosystem: Environmental > Terrestrial > Soil > Wetlands > Permafrost | place: Sweden: Stordalen | collected...
GGATTCGTGCCCGGATGTTTCGTCGAGACGAGGCGCCCAAAGCGAAGGAATGACAGCGTCATTTCGAGTTTTGGGCAACGAAGTATCGACGGAACAGGCGGGTCGAAGACGTGAGCCATCCTTCTTCAGAGCTTCCCTAGTCGGGGTCGAACGAAAGCCCGACGACCGTGTCGACCTTCTCGAGGCCGCCCGTCACGCTGTACAGATACGTGACGGAGGGATACGCGTACACGTCGATGCCGCCCGCCGCATAATCCGCACAGGCGATGCGCGTTTGGCGGTGGTTGAAGCCGCACTGCCACGAGAGGCCCTGGGTGGCGAAGCGCTGCGGCGGACCATCGAACGGCGGCGCGAAGACGTCGATGTAGCCGGTGAGGTCGTTCATGACGAGGTTGCCCGCGCGGTCGAACAGCAGCGTCCCACCCGGGTAGCCGGGCAACTGCAACGCGGACAACGGAACGCCCGGCATCCGTCCGAGCGGAAACTCCACGACGACGCCCGGCCCCGACGCGGCCGTCGACGACGCGTACACGTTGCCCGTCGCGTCGACGCCGACGGCCGCAAGCATGCGCAGCGACGGATCCGTGAGGTGTCGCGCCGGACGAACGCTGCCCTTGCGATAGACGAACACGCTCCCGGCAGACGACGGCGTATCCTCGGAGTTCAGCACGTAGTTCGTTCCGTCCGGACCGAACGCGACGGCCCACGGGTAGCCGCCTTCGTCGAGCAGCACGATCCCCGGCGCGCCGCAGTGCGGCGCGTACGAAGCGACGACGCCGCCGTCGCCGTTCTGCTCCGGCACCCACAGCGTCCCGCTGGGATCCACGCCGATGTCGTTGACCGCTTTGACGCCGCTAACGGTGCAGGCCGGCTTGCGGCGGCCACGGGCGCGTTCGTCGAAGCCGACGACCTCCGTTGCCTTGAACGCGGCGACGTAGATCGTCCCCGCCACCGAGCCGCCGTCGCGCACGACCGGCGGAGCGGCCGTGAGGCCGCCGAGCGCGAGCGCACCGATCGCGGCCTGGAGCGGCCCGATCACGGCGCCACCCGCGTCTCGAGCCACGTCAGCCGGTCGGACGTGGCTGCCGGCAACCGCATCGAGTGATCGACGTCGTAATACGTTACCGTCTTCGGCTCGGGGACGGCTCCGGCGAACGCGCGCGCCTTCGCGGACGGTATGTAGGCGTCGTGGCTAGCGAACTGCACCAGATAGCCGCGCGCCTTTCCCAGCGGGAGATACAGAACGGGGTCGAGCGGAGCCATCTGCGCGACGTACGCGGCCTGATCGGCGGGCTTGGCGCCGAGCAGGAACCACTCGCTCAGCGTGGTCGTCCCCGCCATGAACGCGTAGTATTGGGGCCGAGGGTCGACGCCGCTCAGGATCGCACCGTACATGGCGCCGAAGTCGTGCCCCACGAAGGCGACCTTGGCGGGATCGGCTCCGCCGCGCGCGATGAGCACGTCGAGCGCGCGGCGCAGGTTCTTGACGACGTCGATCGAGTCGGCATAGTCCGTCTGCGGGGAACGGATCTTGTCGAACCAGTCTTTCTGCTGCCATGGCGCATCGATCAGCAGCGACGCCGTTCCCTTCGTGGCCAGGACAAGCGCATCGCCTTTGAACTCGTTGAGATTGGTGGTGACGTCATCGTCGCCGAGCCAGTGCACGAAGAGCACGGCGCCTCCCGTCCGCGCGGCCGGCAGCACGAGGTTCGCATGAACCCGCGCGCCCGCGCCCCGGACGGAGGCGAACGTCAGATCCTCGACCCGCGCCTCGCCGGCGACCGTCGTCGCGGCGACGCGGACGTCGGGCTGAGACGCGTCGTACGCGAACGCCGGCGGCGCAAGCGCGGTAACGGCGGCTAGGATCAGCGATAGCATGCGCGCGCGGTGCCCGTCATCGCCCGCCCTTGCACGGCCTCGGCGAGATACCCTCCACCGCTCTGGGGCGCTACGCCGGCGGCGGCGCGTAACGGCGCAGGTGCGCGAGCAGCAGATCCCTGTAGCGATGCGACGGGTCCGAGGGGTCGGCCGACTCGAAGCGCGCTTTCGACGGATCGCGAGCGTCGATGTCGAGCAGCGTCTCCTCGACGTGCTCCTCGTTCGGACTCGTGAAGTAGCGGACGAGAAAATACGCGGACGCCGGGTAGGTCGCAATGTTGCGCGCGTTGATGCACGCCTCGAGCGCGATGCGCAGGGAACCGCCCGCCGGCAAGTCTTCGCCGCGCAGCGGCTGGTCCGACGCCGGCGGGTGCAACGTGAGAACGGGCCACGCGTCGGCGTCGGTATTGCGCACGATGCACGCGGTGTGCATCGCGACGGCGGCATCCTTGCCGACGTTGCGCTCCTGGAAGACGAGTTGCGTGCCGACGAACGTGGGCTCGATGCGGACGAGCGGAATCGCGCGCTCGACCGGCCTCCGATAGCCGCGCGCCCCGAAAATCAGCGCCAGAAGCGCAAGCGCCGCGACGACGCCGCCCAGCACGAGCAGCGTATTCTCGGGGCGCCGCTGAGCACGCTTGCCCGCTTTCACGCGGCCTCGCTCCGACGGCCACGCCCGGCGAACCTGCCCTGGGAAGAGGTGAACCCGGGCCGAGAAGGTACCACCGCTGGCATGAGCCGACGCCTTTTATCAGCCGCCGCCGCGCTACTGCTGTTGTCCGCCGTCCCGACGCATGCGAGCGCCGGGGTTCGGCTGGTGAAGCTCAGCGTGGACCCGTACACCAACTCGACCAGCCAGCACAAGACCGAACTCGAGCCGGACATCTTCTCCTACGGTTCGACCGAGGTCGCCGTCTTCCAGACGGGCCGCTTCTACGACGGAGGCAGCTCCGACACGGGCTGGGCGACGTCGACCAACAGCGGCAAGACCTGGTCGCATGGCTTCCTCCCGGGGATCACCACTATCGACGGCCCGAGCGGGCAGTACGCCCGCGTCAGCGACCCCGCGGTCGCCTACGATGCGTTCCACGCCTCTTGGCTCGTCGCGGGCCTTCCGCTCATCGACCAGTCGTCGGGTGCGATCGGCCAGATGCCGACGATCAGTTCGTCGTCGGACGGCCTGCACTGGAACGATCCGGTGGTCGTGGCTGCGAACAACGGCGACTTTATCGACAAAGAATGGATCGCGTGCGACAACTGGTCGAAGAGCAAGTACCTCGGCCACTGCTACGTCGAGTTCGATGACGCGTACCAAGGCGACGCCGAAGAGATGACGACCAGCAGCGACGGCGGCAAGACCTGGTCCGCGCCGCAGACGATCGGCGTGTACGGCCTGGGCGGCCAGCCGCTCGTGCTGCCGAACGGCACCGTCGTGGTGCCCTACGAGGACGCGTACGGCAACATCTCCTCGTTCACGTCGACGAACGGCGGCAGTTCGTGGGGCGGCGCGACGACGATCGCGGCGATCAACTATCATTCGGTCGCCGGCAACCTCCGCACGTCGCCGCTCCCATCGGCGCAGATCGACGGCGGCGGCACGGTCTACGTCGTCTGGGAGGACTGCTCGTTCCGCAAGAGCTGCTCGTCGAACGACATCGTCATGAGCACGACGACGGACGGCGCGCACTGGTCGACGGAGACGCGCGTGCCGATCGATGCCACGACCAGCACGGTCGACCACTTCATTCCGGGCATCGCGGCCGACATCAACACGTCCGGTTCCGGCGCGCACCTCGGGCTCACGTACTACTACTATCCGAAGGCGAACTGCTCGCCCTCGACCTGTCAGCTGACCGTGGGCTTCATCGGATCGCAGGACGGCGGCAGCACGTGGGGCACGCCGGTGACGCTCACCAAGCCGATGAGCGTGCAGTGGCTCGCGCAGACCGACCAAGGCTACATGGTCGGCGACTACATCGCGACCGCGTTCTCGGGCGGCGTCGCGCACGCCGCCTTCTCGGTCGCCGTCGCGCCGAAGTCCAGCACGTCGTTCGTGCAGCACATGGCGACGACCAAGGACGGCCTCTCGCCGCTCGAGGGCTTCATGCGCCACTCGTCGCGGGGCGACCGGCGCGTGCTCGGCGCACACTCCGACCGCCCCCGCTTCTGGCTACCTCCGCTGAACGACCCCGAAGGGCTTACGACGACGAGTTCGACTGAATGATCTTGCGCGGGTTCGACCCGCCGTCGCGTACGTTCGCTCCCGAGTTCTCCGTAAAGCTGTTCCCCGTAATCGTGTAGCCGCCCGACGTTCCGGGGTCGACCACGACGCCGTAGGCGGACTTGTTCACCGAGATGCCCGAGACGGTGAGCCAGCCGCCGGCGTGCTGGGGCAGCACGTGCAGGCCGGCGCCTTGGCGAACGGCCGAGATCCCGACGCCGCTGATCGTCACCTGCCCGTTCGAGCCGACGCGGATGCCGTCGCCGCGGCCGACCGTCGCGATCTCGCCGCCGCTGATGGTGACCGTGCGGCCGCCCTCGATGTCGATGCCTTGCGCCGTTGCGATGATGTGGCTGTTCGCGATCGTCACCGGGCCGCCGGCGTAGGTCCGCGCGATGTGGATCGCGGGGCCCGGCGCGGACGTCACGAGCGTCGAGAAGATGTTCGCCGCCGAACCCTCGTCGAGTTCGATGCCGACGTTGCTGTGGTCCGACGTCACGTCGTTGAGCACAAGGAAGTTCGGCGGGCGGCCGCCGTCGGCCGTCACCCACACGGTGCGGTTCGCCTGGAGGGCGCCGCTGCTCGTAAGCGTGAGCGAGTTGTAGCCGTTGGCGAGCACGAAGCCGTCGACGGTTCGCGGATAGGCGGGCCCGAAATCCGTCACGCCGCACTGCGTGCACGACGTGAGGTTCGAGTTGCCGCGCTCGAGCGACGCGGTCGCTTTAAGACCGAACCGCGGGTGGCTCGGGTCGGGCGCGCGGTCGGCGGCGGCGAACGCCACCTGGAAGAGGCGGACGTTGCCGCTCGACTCGTTGAGCGTGCCCGACCAGAGGCCGTTCATGGTGACGTTGCTGATGAAGACGGCCTGCGAGTGCTGGATGTGGAAGCCGTTGCCGCCGACGCCGGGCGCGTCTTTGTCGCCGACGATCCGGAAGTGGCTGATCTCGACGTTCGGGCCGCCAACGATCGAGAAGACGTCGAAGTCCAGCCGGCGCACCAGGATCGTCGTGTTGCGGCTCAGTCCCTCGACGGCGACGCCCGTGTTGATGACGAGCGGGTGCGTCACGAGGTAGCGGCCGTCGCCGCCGCCTGACGGCGGATTGAGACCGACGACGCCGTGGACTCGCTCGGCGGCATCGATGGCACGCTGGATGGCTTCCGTGTCGTCGCTTTGGCCGTTCCCCGTCGCTCCGTAATCGCGCACTTGGAAGATGCCCTTCATGGCGAACGGATCGGGCATCGGCGGTACCGTAGCGACGCTCGGCGGCGTCATCGCGGCATCGGGAGCGGGCGCTTGGCTGCGCGCGGGAAGCGCGACGAGCGCGAACGCGGCAACGACGACGGCCGCGCCGCCCGTTGCGAGTGTGACGATCGACGACCTTTTCATACTCGGCGCTTTGGCCGGTGCCGCAGGATTCCTCCCTCATACGGCCGCAACTCGCGCGTTATGCCGGTTTCTTATGACGCTATAATCATCGGCGGCGGTCACAACGGGCTCGTCACGGCGTGCTATCTCGCCAAAGCAAAGTGGAAGGTGCTCGTGCTCGAGCGCCGCTACATCGTCGGCGGCGCGTGCGTGACCGAGGAAATGTTCGGCGGCTTCAAAGTCTCGACGGCGGCCTACGTGAACAGCCTCTTCCGTCCCGAGATCATCAACGATCTACACCTGAAAGACTACGGTTTCGAAGTCGTCGAGCGCGACCCGTCGTCGTTCTCGCCGTTCTCGGACGGGCGCTATCTGCTGCTCGGGCCGGACCGCGCGATGAACCAGCGCGAGATCTCCAAGTTCAGCACGCGCGACGCGGAGAACTATCCCGGCTACGAGGCCATGCTCGAACGCGTCGCCTCGGTGGTCGAGCCCACGCTCGTCGAGACGCCCCCGAACGTCGGCAAGCCGGGCCCGTCGGATCTGCTCAAGATGGCCAAACTCGGGCGGGCGATGCAGAAACTCGGCCCCGGCATGGGCGAGGCGGTCGAGGTGCTCACCGGCGCGGCGCGGCCGATCCTCGATCGCTGGTTCGAATCGGAGCAACTCAAGGCGACGCTGGCGACCGACGCGATCATCGGTGCGTTCGCCGCGCCGTCGATGCCCGGCACGGCCTACGTGCTGTTCCACCACGTCATGGGCGAGACCAACGGCAAGCGCGGCGTGTGGAGTTACGTGCGCGGCGGCATGGGCGGCCTGACGCAGGCGCTGGCCAAGGCGGCGAAAGACCTCGGCGTCGAGATCCGCACCGAGGCCGAAGTCGCGCGCATCGCGACGAAGAACGGCGCGGCCGTCGGCGTCGTGCTCGCAAACGGCGACGAGATCGCAGCCAAGACGGTCGCGAGCAACGTCGACTGCCGGCTCACGTTTACCAAGCTGATGGACCCGGCCACCTTGCCGGCCGACTTCCGCGCGGCGATCGACCGCATCGATTACTCGAGCGCGTCGATGAAGATCAACGTCGCGCTCGAGCGCCTGCCCGATTTCACCGCGTGCCCGGGCAGCGAGCCGGGCCCGCAGCATCGCGGCACCGTCCATCTTTGCCCCGACCAGGACTACATCGAGCGCGGCTACGACGACGCGAAGTACGGCCGCCCTTCGGCCGATCCGATCGTCGAGTGCACGATGCCGACGTCGGTCGACCCGACGGTCGCGCCGCCCGGCAAGCACCTGATGTCGATGTTCGTCCAGTACGCGCCGTACGCGCTGGCCGAGGGCACGTGGGACGAGCGCAAGGACGCATTCGCCGATCGCTGCTTCGACGTCGTCGAGCAGTACGCGCCGGGCTTCAAGAGTTCGGTCATCGACCGCCAGGTGCTGAGCCCGGTCGATCTCGAGCGCACGTTCAGTCTCACCGGCGGAAATATTTTCCAAGGCGCGATGCCGCTGCACCAGTTATTTATGTTCAGGCCCGTCGCCGGCTACGCGAACTATCGCACGCCGGTGAAAGGGCTGTTCATCTGCGGCGCGGCGGCGCACCCCGGCGGCGGCGTGATGGGCGCGGCGGGCTGGAACGCCGCGCGCGAGATGCTCAAGCGGCGCTAGCGCGCACGCCTCACGAGAGGTGAAAGAGGTTGGTGACGGCCGACGCGATCGTCGACAGGAGCGCGAGCACGACGCCGCCCACGAGGGCTAAAGCCATCACGAGATAGAGGCCGACCCGCACGATGACGATGACCCGTTCCTTCGGCTCTAAGTCCAGCATGCTCGGAACGTTCGACGCCGGCCGCCGTCCCCCGTGGCAGGAACGCCCGGCCGCCGCGCGGCGATAGGGCCAGGTGCGGGCCGTGCTGACGCGCGTCTCCAGCGCGCGGGTCGACGTTAACGGCGAGCCGGTCGGCGAGATTGGCGTTGGCCTGCTCGTCTTGCTCGGGGTCGCCGTCGGCGACGGCGCGGCCGACGCCGAGTACCTGGCAGGCAAGATCGTGGGCCTGCGGATTTTCCGCGACGAGGCGGGCGCTATGAACCGCTCGCTCGCCGAGGTGGGCGGGGCGCTCCTGGCCGTCTCGCAGTTCACCCTGCTGGGCGATGCCCGCAAGGGCCGGCGGCCGTCCTTCATCGGCGCTGCCCGGCCGGAGGTGGGCCGGACGCTCTACGAGCGCTTCGCGGCCGAGGTTCGCGCCCTCGGGATCGGCGTGGAGACCGGCGTCTTCGGGGCCGACATGGAGGTGATCTCGACCAACGACGGGCCCGTAACGATTTTGCTGGATAGCAGGTCCGCTTAACTCTGTCATGCAAAGTAAAACGTCCATGGAGGTCAGGCAAGCCATCGCCGACATCGCGGAAGTCCGCGACCGGTTGGCGACGGTGCAGCGCTTCGGAGGCTACTCGGGCTGGGCGGCAATCGCCAGCGGCGTCGTCGCCATGGCTGCCGGGGCCGTTCAGGCCGTCTTGGCGCCGCATCCCACTGCGGAGACCGCCCGCACCTACCTCTGGATCTGGCTGTGGTGCCTGATCGCCGCCCTAGCCATCAACTACGGCGCGATCCTCATCTGGCGAGCGCGCAACCGCGACTCGCACTCGCGCCACCAGATCCGCACGGTCGGCATGAGCATCATGCCGGCGATCGCGGCGGGTGGCGTCATCACCGCCGCCCTCGTCCGCCACGGCGCGTTCACGTTGCTGCCGGGCATGTGGTGCGCGACGTACGCCCTCGGGCTGTTCGCGTCGCGCGCACTCGTGCCGCAAGCCGTCGTCTTCGTCGCGGTCGCCTTCGGGGCGGTCGCTTCCATGTTGCTCCTCGCACCCGGTACCGCCGCTCTGGGGTGGTGGGTGATGCCGGCCGCGTTCGGCATCGGCCAGATCGCCATCGGCGCGATCGTGCTCGCCGACCGCAAACCAATCCGGAGGATCGTCCGCTGAAATCGTCACCGCCACCGTTCGCCTACGAGTCCCTCGATCGCATCTTCCACGAACGCGGCCGCCTCGCGGTGTGCACGTGCCTCGTCGCCAACGCCGAGGGCTTGTCGTTCACGTCGCTGGCCGAGGCGTGCGGCCTCACCGACGGCAACTTGAACCGGCACCTGCACGCGCTCGCGGAGATGGAGATCGTCACCACCGCGCGCGTCCGCGGGAACGGCAGGCCGACGACGTTCGTGTGCATCACGCCCTCGGGCCGCGCGCGTTTCCTCGCCTATATCGACGCGCTCGAGTCGGTCATCCGCACGGTGCACGCAGGCGAACGGGCCGCCGCTCCGGCCTTCGGCAGACTGGCGACCTCGCAATGATTCAGACCCTCGATCGCTCCGCCCGAGAATCGGCGACCACGCCGCAGCACGTCGCCATCATCATGGACGGCAACCGCCGGTGGGCGACGCAGCACGCGCTGCCCGCCATCGAAGGGCACCGCCGCGGCGCGGAGGTGTTGCGCGAGATCGCAGCCGCTGCGGCGGACGCGGGCGTCGGCTACCTTACCGTCTTCGCGTTCAGCGAAGAGAACTGGCAGCGGGAGTCGTCGGAAGTCGGCGCGCTGATGGAACTCGTTCGATCGTTCGCCCGCGCGCAGGCACGCGATCTCTGCGCCCAGGACGTGCGGGTGCGACTGCTCGGCCGGCGCGGGCGCCTTCCGGCCGTCACCGCCGCAGCGCTGGACGAACTAGAGCGCGGCACGGCGCGCTGCCGCGGCCTGCAGTTGAACCTGGCGATCGACTACGGCGCGCGGACCGAACTCTGCGACGCGGTCAAGGCGCTGGCCGCCGACGTCGCGAGCGGGGCGCTATCGGCGGCGGCCGTCGACGAGCGCGTGCTCTCGCGGTACCTCTACACGGCGGGGATGCCCGATCCGGACCTCGTGATCCGCACCGGTGGCGAACTCCGGGTCTCGAACTTCCTGCTCTACCAGATCGCCTACGCCGAACTGTGGTCCACCAAAACGTGCTGGCCAGACTTCGACCGGGCCGCCTTCTATGCGGCGCTCCAGGCGTTTTCGAGCCGCCAGCGGCGGTTCGGCCGGTAGTTTTACGCCGCCCGGCGGCGGCGGACGGGTCTTCCCGGCAACTGTAGGAGGCCAAATAGCGTTGCTACGGGGGGCACCACCCCGCTCGAATGCGGAGGGGGGACCCGCCGCGCCCAGGCCACCAGGACGATGAACGAGCGCAGCACCATCACCAGAGGAGATATCACGCGATGACCCGCCCCGACCTGCGGAACGTGGCGATCGTCGCTCACGTCGACCACGGCAAGACCACCCTCGTCGACGCCATGTTGCGGCAGAGCGGCGTCTTCCGCGAAGGCCAGGCCGTCACGACGCGCGTGATGGACTCCAACCCGCTCGAGCGGGAACGCGGCATCACCATCCTCGCGAAGAACACGGCGATCCGCCACGGCGACGTCAAGTTCAACATCGTCGACACGCCGGGCCACTCCGACTTCGGGGGCGAGGTGGAACGCGTGCTGCAGATGGTGCAGGGCGTGCTGCTGCTCGTGGACGCCGCCGAGGGCGTGATGCCCCAGACGCGTTTCGTGCTCCGTAAGGCGCTCGAACTCGACCTGCACGCGATCGTCGTCGTCAACAAGATCGACCGCAAGGATGCGCGCCCGTCGGAAGTCGTCAACGAAGTGTTCGACCTCTTCATCGAGCTAGGCGCGACCGACCAGCAGGCCGACTTCAAGGTCGTCTACACGAATGCGAAGGCCGGCACCGCGACGCTCGATCCGGCGATCCCCGGCACCGACCTCGAGCCGCTCTTCGACACGATCCTGCGCGCGACGCCGGAGCCGCCGGGCGAAGAAGGCCCGTTCCAGATGCTGATCAGCGCGATCGACCACAACCAGTACGTCGGCCGCATCGGCATCGGCCGCGTTTTCCGCGGCAGCGCGAAGGTCAACGCGCCGATCGCGAAGGTCGAGCACAACGGCGGCACGCCCGAACTCGGGCACCGGCTGACGAAGCTGCTCGCGTTCGCCGGCCTCGAGCGGATCGAGATCGACGAGGCATCGGCGGGCGACATCGTCTGCGTCTCCGGCATCGAGGGTCTCAACATCGGCGACACGCTCGCCGACGCGAACGCGCCGGAGCCCATCCGCGCCGTCGCCGTCGACGAACCGACGGTCGCGATGTTCTTCAGCGTCAACACGTCGCCGTTCGCGGGGCGCGACGGCAAGTACCTCACGTCGCGGCAGATCCGCGAGCGCCTGATGCGGGAACTCGAATCGAACGTCGCGCTGCGCATCAGCGAGACCGATAGCCCCGATACGTTCGAGGTCCGCGGCCGCGGCGAACTGCATCTGTCGATCCTGATCGAGACGATGCGGCGCGAAGGCTACGAGATCGCGGTCTCCAAGCCGCGCGTCATCGAGACCGTCCGCGACGGCGTTCGCTACGAGCCGGTCGAGTACGTCGTCATCGACGTCGCCGAGGAATACGCCGGCGCGGTCATCGAGTCGCTCGGCCGCCGCCGCGCGTCGATGTCGAACATGTTCGCGATGGGCGCGACGCAACGGCTCGAGTACACGATGCCGACGCGAGCCATCTTCGGGCTGCGCGGCGAACTGCTGACGCTCACGCGCGGCACGGCGATCATGTCGCACACCTACTACGACCACCAGGCGTTCGCGGGCGAACTCCCGGGCCGCCACGTCGGCGCCCTCATCGTGCACGAAACCGGCACGACGACCGCCTACGCGCTGGTCGGGCTCGAATCGCGCGGCCGGTTCTTCGTGGGACCGGGCATCGACGTTTACGAAGGCATGGTCGTCGGCCGCTCCAACAGCGAGCACGACGTGACGATCAACGTCGTCAAGGCCAAGAAGATGACGAACATGCGCGCCGCGGGCTCCGACGAGAACGTCCGGCTCGCGCCGCCCGAGGAACTGTCGCTCGAGCGCGCGATCGAGTTCATCGAAGACGACGAGCTGGTCGAGGCCACGCCCAAGGCGATCCGCCTGCGCAAGCGCATCCTCGACGAGACCGAGCGCCTACGCCTGCGCAAACGCGAGGTCGCCGCGCAGGTCTAAGGGGAGGCGTCGCCAGCCGCCGACTACGCGGGGCAACTCCCAACGATTCTCCGAATGCCCGCCCCGCAGTTTTCGCAAGTCGGTAGGATGCTTTGATTAGCGCGCGAGATTTTCGTAGGCGGCTATTAGTTTTTCTGCCATCTGCTTTGTGGTGTTTGAGCGCCAATGGAAGGTCACTCTCACCTGAGGGTGCGTCGGGAGGTCGAGCCGCAGAATCTGCCAGGACATTACGCCGCGCTCGCCCTCTTCGCCATAGAGCATCGCGTGCGCAAACTGCGCGTTTCCGAATCGGTCGCTATTTTGCGGGTCGGCGCCTAGCCGGTCTGCCAAGATCGCACGGACCTTGCTGATGCGCCCCTCGTAGTCCACCGCAATTCCTAGTGATTTGAGGTAGCGTGCGACCTCTTCCGCCGCCTGTACCGGTGAGCTTGAGCGTGGGAACTGCCAACCACGGGTGTCGCCCTCGTTACCAGCACGCGGACCCATGTGAATGTAGAACGGGTCTTCCTCGTCGTCGTCCCGTGCCGCGCTACTTCGTAAGAGTACGAGGTAGTAGTCTTCATAATCGCGGGCCACATATGGGTTGCCGATCGGGTCGAAAGTTCCCATGCCCTCTGCAAGGAGAAGCCAGAACGACTTGCGCCACCACTCGCGAGTGGCGGCCCTTCTGTCGAGCTTATATCGGCCAAGGAGCCCAGATATTTCCTTTGTTGGGCGGTCAAGCAGTAGCTTAATGGCAAAGTCCGCTAGGAGCGAGGGGGTAGCGTCTGGGATGTCGCGCGCGGCGCCCTTGAGCCGCTCACCCACGTCATCCGATAGACTGAGGCTGTATTTCACCGCTCGATAATAGCCGAAAAATGAGTATAGTGTCAACTTCCTACTATGACTTTACTACCTTAAGAAAGTCTGTACCGTGGGCTATCAAATTTCGGGGCGTCGCCTAGATTCTTCACCAAATATTTCTAATCGGCGATAGTTGACGTTTTCGTCAACTTTTGATATTTTTCAACCCGTGAAGCCGGTTTCCGTCGCCCTGTCCGCAGCGAGGCAGGTCCTCGAGCAATACGCTAAGCGGCCGGTAAGCCAGCAGGATACGCGATTCCAGAACGACTCCGCGGCCTCCATTTTCCGTCTTGGCGGCGAGCAGTTTGTCGTGGAGGTCAAGTCAAACGCGCGCAGTGACAGCGTTGCTCGCGCGATTGTCCAGTTACGCGCTGCCGCAGCCCACTACCCTGACGGTCAGCTGCTGCTCGTCGTGCCATCGATGGGCGAGGCAGGGGCCGCGATCTGCGAACAAGAGGGCGTCAACTGGATCGATCTCAATGGAAATGCCTCGGTTGATGCTGCGCACCTGCGCATCCACGTTCGCGGTAAGCGCGGCGAATCGGTCGACTTTGCCTTTGGCGAGACTGGCCCAAACCCGTTTAGTAAAACTGCATCGCGCGTCGCGCATGCGCTGCTTACTGATCCCGGCAAAGAGTGGAAACGCTCTGAACTTCAGTCTGTAACCGGCTTGGACAAAGGGTATCTAAGCAAAATCGTCACGGCTCTCTCCGATATGGGTTATATCGACCAAGTCTCGCGGCAGCGATCGCGCGTGCTTCATGTCGTTGACCCGCTCGTGCTGCTGGATGCATGGAGAGAGGGATA
>Ga0182012_10005432_pt1 | contig 13187 bp, 7 predicted proteins | sample 612S2SmetaG_FD_120486 | JGI IMG/M metagenome (GOLD analysis project Ga0182012, IMG submission 120486) | Permafrost microbial communities from Stordalen Mire, Sweden - 612S2S metaG | ecosystem: Environmental > Terrestrial > Soil > Wetlands > Permafrost | place: Sweden: Stordalen | collected...
GCCGGCACGCTCTCCGGCAACCCGCTCGCTGTTTCCGCCGGCATTGCCATGTTGCGCTACGTTGAAGAGCATCCCGAAACCTACGACATCCTCGAACAGCGCACCGCCGCCCTCACCGCGAATCCACCTGCGGGTCTCACCGTCAATCGCGTCGGCTCGATGGCCACTTTCTTCTTTAACCCGGGCCCCGTCCGCAATGCCGACGACGCGCGCCGTTCGGACACTGCCCAATTCGGCAAATTTTTTCATCACCTCCTCGAGCGCGGCGTCTACTTCCCGCCCTCGCAATACGAAGCCCTCTTCGTTTCCGCAGTCCACTCTTCTACCGACATAGATCACACCGTTCGAGCCATCCGTGAGTTCTTCGTCCCATAGCCCGCGCGTCCTCATTACCGGCGCAGCCAAGCGTATCGGCCGCACCATAGCTATCGAACTTTCGCGCCGCGGCTTCCAAGTTGCCATTCACTACAATCACTCGCGCGCCGAAGCCGAAGAAGTCTCCCAAGCTTGCAACGGCGCTCCCATCTTCGAAGCCGATCTCTCTCGCGTCTCCCAAATCCGCCAGTTGTTCCTCAACGTGCGCGAATCCTTCGGCCCGCTCGACTGCCTCGTCAACAACGCCGCCCGCTTCACCCGCTTCGACCCGCTCGATATCACCGAAGCCGATTGGGATTTCATCCACGACGTCAACCTCAAAGCAACGTTCTTCTGTTGCCAGGAAGCCGCGCGTGAAATGCTCCCGCGTGGCGCTGGCCGCATCGTCAACATCAGTTCCCTCGGCGGCATCCGACCCTGGGCCGACCACGCTCACTATTGCGCCTCCAAAGCCGGCGTCATCATGCTCACCAAAGCTCTCTCCAAAGCTTTCGCCCCGCAAATCACCGTCAACTCCGTCGCCCCCGGGGTCATCTCCTTCAACGACGTCGACGCCCGCACGCAAGCCATGATCGATGCCACCCCCATGCGCCGCGCTGGCAAACCCGAAGAAATCGCCGACGCCGTGCACTTCTTCCTCACTGCTCCTACCTTCATCACCGGCCAAATCCTCGCGGTGGACGGCGCCCTCAACCACCGATAAACCTCTCACACAATAGCCGCCGATTTCACCTTGTTATATACTGAGGCTTCATGGCTTTTCTCCTTCCAGGCGAAACCCTCATTAGCGTGGCCATTACCGGCCCTGCCTGAGTCCTCGTCTAGTTGTTTCTCAAAGAGGCCACCGGCAGGGACGATCCAGCCGGTGGCCTTTTGGCTTTCTATTAATGAATTTTGGCTTAAGAATTGGTTCAAAAATGAAGATCGCTACATTCGATACCACCCTGCGCGACGGCACCCAAGGCGAGGCCGTGTCCTTCTCGGCTGAAGACAAGCTGATCATTGCCCAAAAGCTTGACGACCTCGGCATCGACTACATTGAAGGCGGCTGGCCCGGCTCCAATCCAAAAGACAAAGAGTTTTTCGAACGCGCCCGCGGTCTCAAACTCACCCACGCCAAGCTCACCGCGTTCGGCTCCACGCGCCTTGCCAAATACCGCGTTGACGAAGACGAAAGCGTCCGGGAACTTGTCGCCGCGCAAACGCCCGTAGTTTCCATCTTCGGCAAAACCTGGGATTTTCACGTCCGCCGCGCCCTTGGCATCAGCGAAGAAGAAAATCTCGCACTGATCGCCGATACCGTGCGCTTCCTCAAGTCCCAAGGCCGGGAAGTCGTCTACGACGCCGAACATTTCTTCGATGGCTATCACTCGAATCCAACCTACGCGCTCAAAACCCTCGAAGCCGCCAAGAACGCCGGCGCCGACGTGCTCTGCATGTGCGATACCAACGGCGGCACCATGCCCATGCGCCTCGCCGAAATCGTCGCCGAAGTGCGCGCCCGCTTCGACGGCGTCCTCGGCATCCACACTCATAACGATGCGGAACTCGCCGTCGCCAACACACTCGTCGCCGTCGAAGCCGGCGTCACTCACGTGCAAGGCTGCATCAATGGCTATGGCGAGCGCTGCGGCAACGCCAATCTCTGCTCCATTTTGGCGAACCTCGAGTTGAAGCTCGGCCACACCACCATCGGCGCCGAGAATCTCACTAAGTTAACCAACGTGGCGCGCTTCGTCGCCGAACTCGCCAACCTCCCGTTGCGGCGCGATCAAGCCTACGTCGGCCCCAGCGCTTTCGCTCACAAAGGCGGGGTACACGTCAGTGCCGTCATGAAAGATTCCGCCACCTATGAACACGTCCAACCCGAGATGGTCGGCAACCGCCAGCGCGTGCTACTCAGTGATCTCTCCGGGCGCGGCAACGTCGCCTATAAGTTGAAGCAACTCGGCTTGAAAGACGAAAATTTGGCCGAGACCGCGCGCCGCGAAATCCTCCAACGCATCAAGCAAATGGAGCATCAAGGCTACGATTTCGAAGCTTCCGAGGGCACCTTTGAACTACTCGTGCGTGAGGCCGCCAATCCTGGCTTTCACCCCTTCGACGTCGTCAATTACGAGGTCGGCACGAAACTGCAAAACACCGGCGATACCCTAACCACGGCCAGCGTCACCTTAAAAGTGGGTGAAGCCGTTCACTCTTCCACAGCTACCGGGAGCGGTCCCGTGCACGCCCTCGACATCTGTCTGCGCCAGTGTCTCGCTGCCATCTACCCCGCCATCACCCAGGTCCGTCTAACCGACTACAAAGTCCGAGTCCTCGGCGCGAAGGGCGGCACGGCCTCCAAAGTCCGAGTCCTGGTCGAATGGACTGATCATCGCCAAAGTTGGTCCACCGTCGGCATCTCCGACAACGTCATTGATGCCAGTTGGCGAGCTCTCGTCGATGCCCTGCGTCTCGAACTAATGCGCCTGGTCGAAAAGGATAAAGCCGCCAACCCCGCCGTCCGCGACTTCAGCTGGGCCGTCTAGCAGCGATCCACCACAGCCTCGATCAAAAATTTCCGCTCACTCGCCGCGTTCTCGTGCTTAAGGCGGATGCCGGGAGTTTGCTTCACATCCTTTACCGCAAGCCGCTAACCTCCCCGCGCCGAACGCCGGCAGCCATCCCCTCGACGAATCATCCACCCGTCGTTTCCATTCAACTCATTCTTCCAGTACTAGAATCCGCCGAATCGGAGAGGAAAGCGTACGCGACCTATTTGGGCGGTCTCGTCTGACTGACGAACATTCTCAAGACTCGTACCGGTCGGAGCCCTAATGACGGTGAAAAATTAAGAAAATTCGATCGACCGCGTCCCTTTCTTCACCCGAATGTCGCTTTATCAGATAGCGGAGGGAAATGCACTCGCTCCCTGCCGAGAATTTAAATAATTGATCAGAACGGAGGAACTCAAAATCATGTTCGCAAAATTAGTCAAGCTCGCGCTTCCCGGCGCTCTTTTTCTTATCGGAATGGGGGTCGCTGAAGCGCAGAACTCCAAGCCGACTGTCGAAGGAGTGAACAACTGCGTCAACCAGTTTTATGATCAGAAGTCTTATAACTGGTTGGCGTTCCAAAACACCTGCAACCAGACAATCAACATTCGGTTCGTTTTTAATGACGCCAGCGCAGCGACTGGATCTATGGACCTTAGTGCTGGCCGGCATTCCAGTACCGGACGCTCTGCGAAGGAGATCAACGATCACGGCGGCTTATCTTTTTACGCCTGTCCGGAGGGCTACCTAGCGGCAGACGTAAATGGCAATCTCATCCAATCTCATGTGGACGAATACGTCTGTCGGCAACAATGAAGGTTATTTTGTAGCGTAATCGATGGGCGCGGGGCGTTTTGGGCATCTGACTATCAAAAAAAGCGTGTTCGAGGTCCAACGCGCGGGACGCGACATCTCAGCTTCCAGTCAGCATCGAGCGCGTGGCGTGCGCCACTGGGAAGCACAAATCCGCCAGCCGAGCCGGTGACTGTGCCTTGTTAGCTAATTGCGCCACCGGTCCAATTGCGCGAAAATCGCCCGATGACCGCTGGGTTGCCCAGCATAATGGATCAACTTCAAATACAACCAACCGCCGAAGGGATCTCGCCGCCTGAGCATCGCTAGCGGCTTCCGACTTACCCGCCCCTTCCCGGAGTAGACTGTTTTTATGTATTGTCCAAACTGCGGCGCCGCCAACGAAGCGGGCGTCCGTTTTTGCGCGAATTGCGGCACGCCTCTCGCTGCCAGTGCTGCGGGCGTCAATGCTCCGCCGGTTCCGCCTCCGATGCCGCAGCCACCGCCGGTTCCTACCTACGCGCCCGCCTCCCCGCCGCAAACGCGCGATGGATTTTTGAAATTCTTGGGCATGGGATGCTTATTTATATTGGCAATTTTTGTTTTGTTTGGCCTGGGGTGTACCCGTGCGTGCTTTCGCCGCCGCCTATTCCGTTATCGCTGATAGTGTCTGATCGCCCCGCGCAAGAACGAAAGGAACGTTCAGTGACTATGCCTTTGACTGACGTGCCGGAAACTGCCGGCAACGATGTTTCTTTGGCTTCGATTTTAGCTTCGAAGCAGCTTGCCCCCCTCAAGCCGGCGTCACCGGATGGAGCGAAAAAATTGCGCATCCTGGTGGTGGAGGACGAGCGGATCGTCGCACGCGATTTACAAATCCGCTTAATCAATCTCGGTTATGAGGTGAGTGAGATTACTTCGTCGCGCGTGGATGCCCTAAAGTCGGCTGGGCGCAACCGCCCAGACCTCGTGCTGATGGACATCCGTCTCAATGGCCATGCCGAAGGCATTGAGGCGGCGCGGGAGTTAAAAGACGATTTCAATTTGCCGGTAATCTACCTGACCGGTCACTCTGATTCGGCCACGCTTAATCAAGCGCGCCTTACGGAACCCTTCGGCTATATCCTGAAGCCGTTCGAAAACCGCGAATTGGTAGCGGCCATTGAGACGGCGGTCTATAAACACCGCGCGGAAACGCGCTTGCGCGAGACCAACAACCGCCTGCAGTTGGCCCAGCGCGCCGGCCGCGTTGGCGTTTTCGATTGGAATGGCGATACCGGCGAATTTTATGTCACGCCGGAATTGGAAGAGATGCACCATGCCGCGCCGGGCACGCTACGCGGCCTCGACGATTTATGGCAGCGCGGCGCGGACGAGTCGGAGCAGCTTGAAATCCGCCGCCGCTTTGCCGATTGGGCAAACTGCGACCGCGCGGAAGAAAGTTGGGAATATCGCATCCCTTTTGAGGCGGGCTCGGCCACCTGGGTCCAAGTCCGCGCCAAAGTGTACCGCGATGCCCAAGGCTGGCCCAAGCGCATCATCGGAACGGAAGTGGATATCACCGCTCGCAAGGAGATGGAAGAGGCGCTGCTTGCCAAGGAGAGGGAGTTGGAGCGTTCCAATGCCGATCTCCAGGCGTACGCCTACACCATCGCCCACGACCTGCAGGAGCCCGTGCGCACCTTGGTTTGCGGCGTCGAACTGATGGAGCGGGGTTTGAACAGCACGGCCGAAAATGCCAATCGGCGGCTCTTGTTTTATGTCAAGAACAGCGCGGAACGGCTACGCACCATGATTGCCGGCCTGTTGGAATATAGCCGCTTAGGCCAGGACGACGATACAGTTGCCGAAGCTGATTGCAACCAGATTGTAGTGGCGGTAAGCGAGTTGCTCAAAGCTTTGATTGATGAGACCGGGGCGCGCATTGAAGCGTCCGCGCTGCCCGTGGTGGCAGTTTCCGAACAGCGCGTCACGCAGCTATTTCAAAATTTGATCGGCAACGCTTTGAAGTTCCGGCGACCGGGCGTCGCGCCGTCAGTTGCCATTACCGCCGAACGCGCCGGGTCGTTTTGGCGATTCGTGGTTGCCGACAATGGCGTTGGTTTCGATATGATTTATCGCGATCGCATTTTCGGCGTATTCAAACGCCTGCACTCCCGCGAAGTGGACGGTACCGGTATCGGGCTCTCCGTCTGCAAGCGCATTGTGGAGCGAGCCGGCGGCTCCATCTGTGCCGAGTCCGTGCTCGGTGAAGGATCGAAGTTTATATTCACGCTGCCGGTTCGGGCCAGGAGTGGGTTGTGAGAGGCAAACCGGCATTACGGCGGATCATAGCGCCTCTCGCAACCTGCGTTTTGATAATCGCGTCGGCGCAGGTTTTATGGAATAGCTTTGAGCGCTCTAAGGACGCCGGTCGATCGGTTGAGCATACCTATCGCGTGCTCATTTCGTCGGAGCGTTTTCTTTCCACCATCCGCGATATCGAAAGTGCGGCGCGTGGGTACGTGATTACGCACAATGCGAATATGCTGGCTTCCTACGAAACGGATCTTGCCGCGCAGACGCGCATTTTGGCGGATTTGCAGGCCTTGACCAAGGACAACCCGCGGCAGCAAAGCAGGCTTGCCGAGATCGCATCGCTCACGAAAGAGCGTTTGGCTCTAGTGGCCGCCGGTTTGCACGTGGTCCAGGCCGGCCGCATGGATGTTCTTTCCGGCATGATTCAGCGCGCCAAGGGCGGACAGATCATGTCCCAACTGACTGCAAAGCTCGGTGAATTTGAAGAAGAGGAACACCGCTTGCTGGCTGAGCGGACGAATGCGGCCGACCAGGCGATCAGCCACGCGCGCATTATGTTACTGGTTACCTCGGGTCTGCTCGCGCTGGCCTTGTTGTTCGGTGGCGCGCTAATCGAACGCGATGTCCGTAATCGTGAGGTGGCCTATCAGGCTTTGCGCCGCCAGGCGGATTTGATCGATTTTTCGCACGATGCCATCATCACGCTAGATCCTGCCGGCGTAATCACCGGCTGGAATGCCGGCGCCAACGAAATTTATGGCTGGAGCAGCGCCGAGGCCGTCGGCCGTGCCTCCGCAGAGGTATTGAAAACTGATAGTTTGCCGGCCAACATTCAAGACGTCCTGGCAGCCACCGGGCGCTGGGATGGCGAGTTAACGCAAACCGCGAAGGACGGAACGGCGCGCATTGTAGATAGCCGTTATGTGCAGGTGCGCAACCGCGCGGGCGAACCCATTGGAGTGCTAAATATCGGCCGCGATGCCACCCAGCGCAAGCACGCCGAGGCGATGTTAACGCAGGTGGCCGAACAGCGCCGTCTAGCCCTTGACGCGGCGCATTTGGGCTCGTGGGATTACAACGTGCTCAAAGACCAAGTCGTTTGGGACGAGCGCTGCCGCGAGATCATGGGCGTTCCCGGTCTCGGACCGGCGTCGTTCGAGCAAGGGCTGAAGATGCTTCATCCCGCCGAGCGAGCTGCTGCCAGGGATCATGCCCTGTCGGCGATGGCGCAGCCAGGCGATGGCCGCTTTACTCGCGAGTTTCGCATTGTCTTGCGCGACGGCTCGCCGCGTTGGGTGGCAACCTACGGGCGCATTTACTGGGAGCAAGTGAACGGCGCGCGGCGTCCCTTGCGCGTCATCGGAGTTAATAGCGATATCACGCAACGCAAGCAGGTAGAAGAGGCATTGCGCGAGAGTGAAGACCGCCTGCGCGTGGCGCTCGATACCGGCCGCATCGGCATCTTTAACGACCTGCCGCTCGAAAACAAAATTATCTTCGACAACCGCGCCAAAGAACTCTTGGGAGCGCCCGCCGAGGTTGATATGCCGGCGGAGGCATTCCTCGAAAACATTCATCCTGACGATAGAACGCGCCTCACGGAAACCCGCAATGCCGATTTAGCGGGTTCCGTCACCGATCCGGGCGAAGTGCACTACCGCATCATTCGGCCCGACGGCGCGGTTCGCTGGATGATAGCGCGCCGCCGCATCTATTTCGAGGGTGAGGGCGACCAGCGGCGGGCGGTGCGTGTGCTCGGCGTTTTGCTCGATATCAGCGCGCAGAAGCAAGCCGAAGAGGAACTCGCCGTGGCGCTTATGGTATCTGACCGCGAACGCCGGCGGCTGGCGGCGCTGCTCGAAACCATGCCTGCCGGCATTCTCTTGCTGGACCGCCACAATCGCGTTCTCGAAGTAAATGCCGAAGCCATTCAGATTTGGCGAGCCGCCAACTTTCAGGAATTGGCCGCCCGTTGGCGCTCATTCAAAGGTTGGCGAGCCGATACGGGCCAGTTTCTACAAACTGAAGATTGGCCGGCCGTGCGCGCGTTGCGCGGAGAAAAGATCTTGGGTGAGACCATCGACATAGAACGCTTCGACGGCGGACGCGCCACTATCTTCAAAGCGGCCTCGCCGGTGCGTGGTGCTGACGGCACCATAGAAGGGGCTGTTTCGGTACTGGTGGATATAACCAAGCAGCGCGAAATTGAGCTGGCCCTGCGTCGCAGTGAAGACAGCCTGCGCTCGGCGCATGCCGACCTGGAGAGACTTCTTGAACAAAAGAATATTCTCTTCCAGGAAGTACAGCATCGCGTTAAGAATAATCTCCAGGTAATTTCCAGTCTGCTTTCGCTCGAAGCGCAACGCTTTTACGACCGCGACTTCCACAAAGCGCTGAACGAGAGCCGCGACCGCGTTCGTTCCATGGCCATGATGCATGAAAAGTTTTATCACCTGGACGATTTGGCGCGCATCGATTTTGCCGATTACGTCGACGAATTAGCGCGCTATTTCTTCAGCTCTTATATAAAGGAGCCGTCTACCATCGGCTTCTCTTCACACGTCGATGTGCGTCTCAATATGGACGATGCTATTCCGTGCGGTTTGATACTGCAGGAACTGCTCTCCAATTCAGTGAAGCACGCTTTCCCGGCAGGCTGCGGCGAGATTCGTATAGACTTCCACTTGGTCAACGGTAAGTTCAAAATGTGTTACCGCGATAGCGGCGTGGGTTTGCCTGCACGCGTCAATTTGGCCAGCCCCGAAACGCTGGGGTTGCAGCTTGTAACAGATTTAGCCACTCAGCTTGGCGGTAGCCTGCAATATGAGTATCAACACGGCGCCCAATTCACGCTTGTTTTTGGCGGCTAAGCGGCGGCATTTTCCCAATCGATCGCGAAGGGCCTCTGCTCCCTGGCCGATTGCAGCATGCGCAAGCAGCCAATGGTGGCCCGCGCCCCATCACGCACTGTGACGCTCGGTGTCTTGCCATTGCGCAAATCGCTCACAAACTCATCAATCTGCGGGCCATATCCTTTTTCGGCGAACATCTTCTTCTGCGTGCGCCGCAAAGAGCCAGCCGTGGTCAGCCGTTTGAAATCCTCACTCTGCATTCCCATGCCTTGCATGAAAATCTCCACCCGCTCACCGCCCGACGTGCGGCTACCCACCGTACAATAAGTCAAATTGCCGATCGACCCATCCGCGAATAGGAACGACGCCACCATGTTGTTCTCGCCCACCGGATCTTGCTTCCCCGTCGGCAGGGAATAAGCCGAAACACTCACCGGCTCGGAATCCAGCAGCCAATACATCAGATCCACGAAGTGACAGGCCTCGCCCAAAATCGCCCCGCCAATCGACGGATCAGCCATCCAATAATCGCCTGAGATACTGGGCGAATTCACTCGGCAGCTGACTACGGCCGGGCCATTGCGTTTGGCAAGCTGTGCCTTCAACGGTTTATAGAATGGCGCAAAGCGCCGATTAAACCCCACTGTGAGTTGACATCCAGTCTCGCGCGAGGCGTCCAACAAATCACGGCATTCCTGTTCGGTGATCGCCATCGGCTTTTCCACAAACACATGCTTACCTGCGCGCAACGCTTCTAGCGCCTGCGGCCCGTGATGCTGGTTGCGGCTCGTTATGAAAACCAGATTCACGTCCGGATCGTTCAGAATCTGCTTGTAATCGGTCGTGCAATACGCCGCGCCGAAACGTGCGCCGAAGCTCTTGCCGCGCACGCCGCTGTTGGAATGAATGGCGCGCAAACTAGAATTTGGAATTTTTTTGATGTTCGGCAAATGCGCCCAGCGCGCCAAATTGCCCGCACCAATCAGCGCCACGCCCAACGTGCCTTCCTTCTTTTTAGCCGCATGACCCAGCGGTACCGACCGCTGGGCTCGGAATTGTTCCGCCGCCGCGGCTGAATCCGCCGTCTTGTATTCGAGCACCACCGCCAGGCTGTTCGAAGCCGGGTCCATGATCGTCGCGTATGCTTGCGGCCCACCGGTTAATGGAAAGCGATGCGTAATGAGCGGCTCAATCTTTACATCGCCGCGCCCAACCAACCGCAAAAACTCTTCCATATTGCGATTTTCCGTCCAGCGAATGTAGGCATACGGATAGTCTTGACCCCGCCGCTCGTACGCCGGATCATAACTGCCCGGCCCATAAGCGCGCGACATGAAAAGTTGGATCTCTTTCAGATACATGTCGTTCCAGGGAAAACTCATTTCCACCGCGCCTAAAACCACCATGCGCCCGCGGTCGCGGCAAACCTCCAGCGCCAATTTGCAGGGAACAGCCGATTTCGCCGCCGCCGCAATAATCACACAATCGGCGCCTTTGCCATCGGTGATGCCCGCCACTTGCTCCTTCAAGGAGCCACCGAAAATAGGCTCATGCGCTCCCATATCGCGCGCCAGTTGCACACGGTCCGTCCGTAAATCGGTCGCGATCACCAGCGCGCCCTGCAAGCGCGCCAGTTGCGACACAAGTTGCCCCACCAAACCCAGCCCGATCACCACCACGCGATCACCCAAGCTGATGTTGGCAATCCGCACCGCGTTCAACGCAATGCTGCCCAGCGTGGCGAAACAGGCATGATCCAGTTGCACTTCACGCGGCACGCGCGCCACTAGGTTGCGGCCCGTGATGATCGTTTCCGCGTGGCCCGTCCCTTCGCCGCCGTAAGCCACTCGATCGCCTAATTCAAGATCCGTGACTGTCCGATGCTTTTCTACCACTATCCCCGCGCCGGAATAACCCAGTGCGGCATATTCACTAAATTTCGCGTTCACCTCGCGAATGGTAGGCAGCGGACCATTTGTCTTCATCACCTCCAGCACTTTGCGAATGTGCCCGGGGTTATCGGCAACTTCTTTCAAGACGCCTTCCTGGTGAATGCTGGCCGTCTCCGTGCCGCTGCTGATCAGCGAAAAAACCGGCCGAATCAGCACGTGATGAGGGCCGGCCGTCGGGTCGGGCACCTCTTCCACCAATATGTCCTTAATACCTTTTCGAATGATTTGTTGCATGAGGCGTGAGGCAGGATATCCTTAAGTATAACGACTGGGCCATTCTTTGCCACGCCATAATGAAAACAGTGTTGCGCCTAGCGAAACGACTCTCAATTTTCCTGTTAGCCCTGTTTTCGGCTTTCCCCTCCGCGGCAGAAGACGCCCTCTCGCAACTCGCCGAGGATGCGTTGAAGATTCATCCAACAATTAGCCTCAGCCCCTCAGGCAAGTATGTTGCCGTCAAAAGTCGCGACGGTGAAGTCACCGTCTTCGACACCGCCACTGGCGGCAAAAAACTTCTTCCTCGTCAAACCGACCCGCCAGGCGATCTAGCCTGGTCACCGGACGACCGCTTCCTCTTCGTCTCGCAGGGCGCCACGCTTGCCACGTACGACGCCGCCCGCGCCAAGTGGCACTCCACACTCAAAGGAGACATGCCTCTCGCGTTCGTGGCCGTATCTCCGAATGGTCGCTATCTCTCGGCTATTCGCGGCCACAATTTATGGGTAGCGAGGATCGATATCAGGACATGGAAACCGCTAACAACTTCCGGAAATGCCGAGTTGCTAGCCGCCGAACCCGACCCCTTATTCGCCTCCGAGTTCGATGTCGACCGCCACTACTGGTGGTCGCCCGACTCATCCTCCATCGCTTTCGTCGAGACTGAGTTTCCCGCGACTGATCACTACATCCTCCCCGGTGGAAAGCTCCCCGTCTTCCGCTTAAGAGTCGTCGATGTCAACTCACGCCAGGTGCGCACGATCACAGAGTCGGACGATCAGTGGCCTTATCTCTTGCGCGCCGTGTGGCATCCGGATAGTCGCCGGGTTGCATTTTACCGTCTCAACCGCTTGCAGAACAGCGCGGAGTTGTGCCTCTCGAATGACTCTGGTCTGCAAACAGTTCTTACCGAGAAAGACGCCTACTGGATTAACGCGCCCGTCACGCCATTATTTGTAGACAGCGGCAAGAGCGTCGTGGTGTCAAGTGAGCGCACTGGTCAACGGCATCTTTATCTATACGGCGTCGATGGCACTCTCGTTCGCGATCTAACTCCGAGTGACTTGGAAGTGTATCATCTCTCTCCCACTGTCGATGCACGGCACAGCATCTATGTGAGTGGAGTCAGTGGCGATAAGCAGGAGCTGCATTTGTTCCGTATCCCGCTAAAGGGCGGGGAAGCGATCAAACTCACTGCTGAACCGGGCTGGCATGAAGTGAGCCTCAATGCCGCCGGCACGGCTTATCTAGATCGCTACTCGTCCGCCGTGAAACCACCCTCCATTTGGTTCCTTGCCGGCGATACTCAGCCACGCGAGTTAGTGGGGCCTTCCGCCGCTCAACAGCCCTGTGCCACCGAGTTACTCACCATTAAAACGCACGACAACATCATTCTTCCCGCCCGCCTCTTCAAGCCAGACAATTTCGAGACACACAAAAGATACCCGGTGATTCTTTACACCTTCTCCGGCCCGCGCGGCCGAGTCGTGACTGACTCCTGGGATGGTTGGCAAATGGCCTGGAACCGCTTCATGGTGAGTAAAGGATATCTGGTGGTGGCCGTTGACGTGCGCGGCTCCGGCGGCTACGGGCACTTGTTTGAAGAGTACATCCACTATCGCTTCGGCGCGCAGGAAACGGTCGATTTGCGCGAAGTTCTCAGCTTCCTTAAGCTGCAGCCGTACGTCGACCCCCTGCGTTTTGGCATCTGGGGGTGCGATTACGGTGCGCACACCGTGGTGCACGCCATGCTCGAATATCCGCATGGATTCAAGGCCGGCTTCGCCGATTCTCCCATTACCGACTGGAGCCAATACGACGCGTATTTCACCGAGCGTTACCTTGGACTGCCTGCCCGGCGCAAAACCGAATATGAGGATTCATCGGCGTTAGAACACGCCGCCCGTACCACCGGCGATTTGCTCGCCGCCTTCAGCCCCGATAACCCAATCATCCGCGCCGATCATATGGAAGCGTTGCAAAAAGCGATGAAAGAAGCCAAACACGGAGCGGTGGCAAATCGCTTGCATGTCGTAAACATACCTCATCCCGCCTACCGCGACAATCCCACTGCATTGGCGATGCTTCTTTCGGCTATGTCAGAATTTTTCGAGCACACGCTCTGAATTTGTCCGTCAGCAACGCGACGACTGTTCGCAAGTAGC
>Ga0182012_10005433_pt1 | contig 13187 bp, 14 predicted proteins | sample 612S2SmetaG_FD_120486 | JGI IMG/M metagenome (GOLD analysis project Ga0182012, IMG submission 120486) | Permafrost microbial communities from Stordalen Mire, Sweden - 612S2S metaG | ecosystem: Environmental > Terrestrial > Soil > Wetlands > Permafrost | place: Sweden: Stordalen | collected...
ACGATCGTCGAGGTCACGAAGGCGACGCCGGGGGCGTCTTTGACGTAGACCTGGTGGGGGGTGAGGCCCGTGCTGACCTGGGAGGCGTTGGACGGCGCGATCGGGGCCGACTGGACCGTCGTGACGGTGGTCTGGTTTTCGCCGAGCCCGCCGGCGGCGGCGATCACGGCAACGACGACGCCCCCGCCGAGCAGAGCGGAGACGAACGGGATCGCGAACATTCGTTTCATGGGAGAGCAGGATGGGGTGTCGTCTTGAAGCGAATCTAAAGGCCCGGCACGGACTTGCTAAAGAGCCTCACAGGCCCCGCAGCGCCTCGAGCGCGGCGGCCGGATCAGCGGCGCGCATCAGCGCCTCGCCGACCAGCACGGCCTGAACTCCCTGGGCGGCGAGCGCGCGCAGTTGCGCCGGCGATGAGATGCCTGACTCCGACACGATGATCACCTCGGCGGGCACGTCGGCCATCAGCCGGCCGGTCCGCTCGATATCGACGGTGAAGTCGCGCAGGTCGCGGTTGTTGACGCCGATGATCTCGGCGCCCAGGCCAAGCGCCCGCTCGAGCTCGGCGCGGTCGTGGACCTCGACGAGCACGTCGAGGCCGGCCTGCGCCGCGGCCCCGTGAAGCGAGGCGAGCTCTGAGTCGCCGAGGGCGGCAACGATCAGCAGGACCGCGTCGGCGCCGGCCCGGACCGCCTCGCCGATCTGGAAGGGATCGACGATGAAGTCCTTGCGCAGCAGCGGCAGGCCGCAGGCGGCGCGCGCCGCGCCGAGGTCGGCCAGCGAGCCGCCGAAGTTCGGCTCCTCGGTGAGGATCGAGGCCGCCACCGCCCCGCCTCGCTCGTAGGCGGCGAGGATCCGCTCCAGCGCGGGGGCCTCGTTCAGGACGCCGGCCGAGGGGGAGCGGCGCTTGAACTCGGCGATCACGCCGATGCCGGGGGCGGCGAGCGCGTCGCGGAAGGGCCGCCCGGCCCCTCGGGGGCGCGCCGGCGCCCCCCCGTCGCCGCGCTCGCGCTTGCGGCGCTCGACGGCGAGCCGCGTTTCGGCGAGGATCCGCTCGAGGACGGTCCCGGTCGGGGCGCTCACCGGGCCGCGGCCTCCGGCGCGTTGGCGAGGCTGGCGGCGAGGTAGCCCTCGAGGGCGGCGGCTGCGCGGCCGTCGGCGATCGCCTCGCGGGCCGCCTCGACGCCCTCGGCGATGCTCGCCACGGCGCCGGCGGCATAGATCGCGCCACCGGCGTTGATCACCGCGAGCGCCTCGCCGGCCGGCGGGCGTCCGTTCGTCCGCTCGCCGCCGATGATCGCCCGCGCGAGCCTGGCGTTCTCGGCCGGGGTCCCGCCCGCTTGCAGCTCGCCCCCGTCCGGCTCGACCCCGGCCCGCTGGGGCTCGAGCACATAGCTGCGCAGCTCCTTGCCGTTGACCTCGACAACCGCGGTCGGAGCAGCGCTCGAGATCTCGTCGAGCCCGTCCTCGCTGGACACCAGCAGCGCCCGGTCGACGCCCAGCTGAGCCAGCGCCCCGGCCATCGTCTCGAGGAAGGTTGCGTCGGCGACCCCGATCAGCTGGCGCCGCGCGCCGGCGGGGTTGGTCAGGGGGCCGAGCAGGTTGAAGATCGTGCGCACCGCGAGCTCGTGGCGGACCGGCACGACAAACCTCGTCGCCTGGTGGTGCGCGGGGGCGAACATGAATCCGAAACCGGACTCGTCGATGCAGCGGGCGACGGCCTCCGGCCCGAGGTCGATTCGCGCGCCCAGGGCCTCGAGCAGATCGGCCGAGCCGGAGCGGCTGGTGGCGGAGCGGTTGCCGTGCTTGGCCACCGCGCAGCCCGCGCCCGCGGCGATCAGCGCGGCCGTCGTCGAGACGTTGAAGGTGCTGCGCCCGCCCCCGGTCCCCGCCGTGTCGAGCAGGTCGGCCCGGTCGCTGAGCACGTGGGCTGCGAGCTGGCGCATCGTCCGGGCGAGACCGGCGAGCTCGGCGACCGTCTCGCCCTTCGTGCGCAGCGCGATCAGAAAGCCGGCGATCTGGATCTCGGAGGCATCGCCCTGCATGATCTCGGCGAGCACGGCCGCCGTCTCCTCGGTGTCGAGGTCGCGCCCGGAGGCGAGGGCGTCGATCGCCGCTGTCAGCGTCGGGTTGGGCACCTAGTTTCGCTCCAGGAAGTTCGCGAGCAGCTCACGTCCCTGTTCGGTCAGGACCGACTCTGGGTGAAACTGGACGCCCTCCGCCGGCAGCTCGCGGTGGCGCAGGGCCATCAGGACGCCGCCCCCGCGGGCCGACTCCTCGAGGCAGTCGGGCAGGCGCTCGTCCACGATCAGCGAGTGGTAGCGCCCGACGGTCAGCCCGGGGCGCAGGCCGGCGAAGATCGTGCGGCCGTCGTGCTCGATCGTCGCGGCCTTGCCGTGGACGGGCTCGTGCAGCCTGACGACGCCGCCGAAGGCCTGCGCGAGCGCCTGGTGGCCGAGGCAGACGCCGAGCGTCGGGACCCCCGCTTCGGGCAGACGCCGGACGACCTCGAGCGAGATCCCGGCCGTGTCCGGGGTGCATGGACCGGGCGAGACGACGCAGCGCTCGTAGCGGCGCCCGAGCAGCTGCTCGACGGTCGCCTGGTCGTTGCGCACCGTCTCGACCTCCGCCCCCAGCTCGCCGAGATACTGGACGAGGTTGTAGGTGAACGAGTCGTAGTTGTCGAGGACCAGGACCCTCATGGCCATTCGGGCTGTTCGCAGGCCAGGGCGACCGCGCGCATCGCCGCGCTCATCTTGGCGACCGACTCCTCGTACTCGTAGGCCGGCTTGGCGTCGGCGACCGTGCCGCCGCCCGCCTGAACATGGGCCTGTCCATCCTTGACGACCACCGTCCGGATGTGAATCGCGGTGTCGAGGTCCCCGCCGTAGCTGAGATAGCCGATCGCGCCGCCGTAGCCGCCGCGCTTGATCGGCTCGAGCTCATCGATGATCTGCATCGCCCTGACCTTGGGCGCCCCGGAGAGAGTCCCCGCGGGGAGAACCGAGCGCAGCGCGTCGAGCGCGCCCACGTCGGCGCGCAGCGTCCCCGAGACCGACGAGACGATGTGCATGACGTGGCTGTAGGACTCGATCTCCATCAGTTCGTCGACCTCGACGGTCCCGTACTCGCAGACCCGGCCGAGGTCGTTGCGCCCGAGGTCGACGAGCATCACGTGCTCGGCGCGCTCCTTCTCGTCGGCCAGCAGCTCGGCGGCGATCCGCCGGTCCTCCTCGGGGTTCGCGCCCCGCGGACGGGTGCCGGCGATCGGCTTGGTGGCGACGTGGCGCCCCGCGACCGTCAGCAGCGGCTCGGGGCTCGCGCCGGCGATCTGGAAGTCGCCGAAATCGAGGTAGTACATGTAGGGGCTGGGGTTGACCGCCCGCAGGCCGCGGTAGATCGAGAACGCCTCGACGGGGACCGCCGCCGACCAGCGCTGCGAGGGGACCACCTGGAAGGCGTCGCCGGCATGGATGTAGCGGACGATCCGCTCGACCATCGCTTCGAAGCCCTCGCGGGTCATATTCGACTGGAACTCGGGCATCGCCCGCGAGCCGGCGCCGGCGCCACGGCGCCCCGGGACGGGCCCCGCGAGCGCGGCCCGCAGTTCGCCGATCGTGGCGACCGCCTTGGTGTAGGCGAGCTCGACGTCGGGGTCGGCGTCGAGGTCCGCGTTGACGAGGACGGTGACGGTGTGCTTGAGGTGATCGAAGATGACGAGCGCGTCGGAGAGCATCAAGGCGAGGTCGGGCAGGCCGAGCGGGTCGGGTCCGGGCTCGCCGAGTGGCTCCACCGAGCGCACGAGGTCATAGCCGAACAGCCCGACTGCGCCGCCGGCGAACGGCGGCGCTTCCAGCATCGGCGCCTGGCGGAAGCGCGCCATCTGCTCGGTCGCGAGCGCGTAGGGGTCGCCGCCGTCGGCGAGCGACCAGCGCAGGACGCTGCGCGGGCGAAAACCGATGAACGACCAGCGCCCCACGCGCTGACCCTGATCGGCCGACTCGAGCAGGAACGCCGGCTCGCTTGGCGCGAGCGCGCGCAGCTTCAGGAAGGCGGAGACCGGTGTCTCGCAGTCCTCGACGAACGTGAGGCTGAGCGGAACCAGGTTGTATTCGAGCGCGAGCTCACGGGCCTGCTCGAGCGTCGGTTCGATCCTCGCGCCGGCGCCGCGGCCAGGGGCGGGCGGGGGACCGGCGGCGGGGGAGCTAGGAGCGACGGCCATCGAGCACCCGCTCGGCATCGCTCAGCGAGCGGTCGCGGCTGCGCAGCAGTACGAGCAGGTGGTAGATCAGGTCGGCTGCCTCTTCATCGACGCGTTCGTCGCTCTCCTCGCGGGCGGCCCGCGTCACCTCCTCCGCCTCCTCCATGACCTTCGCGGCGATCAGCTGGGGATTGCCGAGCAGCTCGACCGTGTACGAGCCCTCCAGGCGCTCGGCGGCGCGCTGGGCGAGCGTGCGCTCGAGCGCCGGCAACGCCTCGTGGGGCGCCCCCGGCGTCAGCCGGCCGCGGTGAAAGCAGGTCCGCTCGCCCGTGTGACAGGCCGGCCCTGCGGGCTCGACGAGCGCCAGCAGCGTGTCGCCGTCGCAGTCCAGGCGCAGCGCCCGGACGACCTGGAAGTTGCCGCTCGTCTCCCCCTTGTGCCACTGCTCGCCGCGGGAGCGGCTCCAGAGGTGCAGCTGACCGCTCTCGCGGGTCCGGCGCAGTGCCTCGGCGTTCATGTAGGCGAGCGTCAGCACCTCGCCCGTCGACCAGTCCTGCACGACGCAGGGAACGAGTCCCTGACCGTCGTAGGAGACCCGCTCCTCGATCGCTTGATCACCGCTTTCCATGTGCCGACGATTGTAGGTCCAGCCGGTGGCGGGCGGTTTGAGACAGACTGAGCCGCCATGGACACGCTTCTGGACCGCCGCCTGCTCGTCATCTCCGGCAAGGGCGGGGTGGGCAAGACGACGATGTCGGCCGCCCTCGGGCTGCTGGCCGCCGAGCGCGGCCGCAAGACGATCGTCGTCGAGTTCGGGGAGCAGTCCCGCCTGGCGGGGCTGTTCGGCAAACAGCCGGCCGACCCGGGACTCGAGACGCGACTGGCGCCGCGACTGTCGAGCATCTCGATCGATCCCGACCGCGCCCTGCTGGAGTGGCTCCAGTCGCTGGGCGGGCGCGTCTCCGGCAGGATCCTGGCCTCCAGCGGAACCTTCCAGTACTTCGCCGCAGCGGCGCCGGGAGCGCGCGAGATCGTCAGCATGGTCAAGATCTACCAGCTGACGCGAGGCGCGGAGAAGGGGCGCTCCGGAGGTGCGGACCTGGTGATTCTCGACGCCCCGGCGACGGGCCATGCGCTGGGAATGCTGCGCTCGCCGAAGACCTTCGGCGCAATCGCCAGGGTCGGGCCGATCGTGCGCCAGACCAAACAGATCCAGGAGCTCCTGGGCGACCCCGAGCGGACGGACTACCTGGCGGTGGCGCTCGGCAGCGAGCTCGCGGTCACCGAGACGATCGAGTTCCAGGAGGGTCTGCACAGCGCGGTCGGCCGCGACCCGGCAGCCGTCCTCGTCAACGGCCTCGTACCGCGGCGTTTCAACGGCGCCGAGATGGAGCGGATCGAAGCGCTCCTCGCGGAGCGCCCGGGACGCGCGGGGAGCGCGGTAAACGGCTCGCCGCCGGCGGCTGTCCTCGAGGCGGCGGTCGCTTCGGCGCGCGAGGCACACGAGCAGGCTCGCGTCCAGCAGAGTCAGCTCGCCCGCCTGCGCCGCCGTGGCTTTCGCGTGATCGGCGTCCCGTTCGTGTGGACGCCGGAGCTCGAGCTGGACGGGATCCGGACGCTGGCCCAGCGTCTTGGGCGGACCGCCGACTGACAGCGGCGCGGGCGCGCGGCGGCGCCCGTCAGGTGATACCGAGACGGTCGAGCAGGCCCTCGTCGCCGCGCCAGTCGCGGCGGACGCGAACCGAGAGGTCGAGGTGTACCCGGCCGTCGAGTACCTTCTCGAGCTCCTTCCGCGCCGCGGTCCCGATCGCCTTGATCATCGACCCCTGCGAGCCGATCAGGATCCCCTTCTGGGAGCTGGTCTCGACCCAGATCAGCGCCCTGACGCGGATCAGGCCCTCGCGCAGCGGCTCGATCTCCTCGACGATCACCTCGACGGCATGAGGGACCTCCTGGAAGGTCCGCTTGATCGCCGCCTCCCGGATCAGCTCGGCGGCGATCAGCTCGAGCGACTGGTCCGAGGAGGTCTCGGGCGCGAACATGAAGGGGCCCTCGGGCATCAGCCCGCCGAGGTGCTCGATCAGCTCGGGCAGCCCCTCACCGCTGCGCGCGGAGATCGGGAAGACCTCGCCGTCGAGCTCCAGCGCGGCCGCCTGCTCGAGGACCTCGAGCAGCTCGGCACGCTGCATCCGGTCGACCTTGTTGACCGCGATCGTGACCGGAACCCCTGGGCCCGCGAGGCTCTGTGCGATGAAGCGGTCTCCCGGGCCGACACCCTGGCGGCCGTTGAGGATGAGGAGCACGGCATCGGCGCCGCCGAGCTCCTGCTGGACGCGTTTGGCCATCCGCGCGGTCAGCTCGTCGCGGGGACGCTGGACCCCCGGCAGGTCGACGAGGACGATCTGTGTCGTCGCGCTGTGGTGGACTCCGCGAATCGCGCGGCGGGTGGTCTGGGGACGGTCGGAGACGATCGCGACCTTCTCGCCGACGACGGCGTTGACGAACGTCGACTTGCCCACGTTGGGCCTGCCTGCCAGCGCGACAAATCCGCTGCGGGTCATCCGCCGGCCTCCTCCAGCAGTTCCTCCTGGAGGGCGAGCATCTCGCCGGTGTCGGTCTCGTGGTCCATTCCGAGCAGATGGAGCATGCCGTGGACGACGGCCTCGCGCAGGTCGGCGGTGTGGCGGGGGCAGATCACGATGTCGCCCAGCTCGCGGGGACCCGGACCGCCGTCGCCCTCGATCCCGTCGACGCCGTCGATCGGGAATGAGAGGACGTCCGTCGGCTCGGCTTTGCCGCGGTGCCGGGCGTTCAGCTCGGCGATCCGCCCGCTGGAGACGTACTCGACGGCAACGTGGCCGTGATCGACCCCGCGACGTGCGGCGGCGAGGTTGCAGAGCTCGCTCAGTTCGGCGAGCGCCGGCGAGTCCGGCGCGAGGCCCTCCCCGAAGAGCTCAACTTCGATCATCGCGCTCAGGCGCTGCGAATCGAGGCCCTGCCGCCGGCCTTCGCCGCTGCGGGGGTCTGCTGCGGGCCCGCCCGGTCAAGCTGAGAGTGGGTGTCGTAGGCCTCCACGATCCGCTGGACGAGCTTGTGACGAACGACGTCGTCGCCGCCGAAGCGGACGAAGTCGATGTCCTCGACGGCCTGCAGGACGTCGCCGACGACGATCAGGCCGGACTGCTGCTCGCGCGGCAGATCGACCTGCGTTATGTCCCCCGTCACGACCATCCGCGATCCGAACCCGAGCCGGGTCAGGAACATCTTCATCTGCTCGGGGGTCGTGTTCTGGGCCTCGTCGAGGATCACGAACGAATCGTTGAGGGTCCGTCCCCGCATGAAGGCCAGAGGAGCTATCTCGATGACGCCGCGGTCGATGTGCTGGGAGACCTTCTCGGGGTCCATCATGTCGTGGAGTGCGTCGAACAGTGGCCGCAGGTAGGGGTCGACCTTGGCCATCAGATCGCCAGGCAGGAAGCCGAGGCGCTCGCCGGCCTCGACCGCGGGACGGGTGAGGATGATGCGGTTGACCTCGTGGCGGGAGAGCGCGGCGGTCGCCATCGCGACGGCGAGGAACGTCTTGCCGGTACCGGCCGGGCCGACGCCGAAGGTGATCGTCGAGCCGCGGATCGAGTCGACGTAGCGCTTCTGGTTGACGGTCTTGGGAGCGACCCGAAGGCCACGGTGCGACCAGACGACGTCCTCGAGGACGCGGGCCGGCGACTCGTGCGCGTCGAGCGCTCCAGTCACGGCGGTGATCGTCCCTGGGCCGATCTGGTGTCCGCGAGCGATCAGGTCCGAGAGCTCGCGGACGACCCGCTCGCCGGCGATCGTCTCCGACTCCTCGCCGTCGAACGTCAGCAGGTTGCCGCGCAGGTAGACGCGGCAGTCGAGGTGGGCCTCGAGCGCCCGCAGGACCGCATCCTGGCTCCCCGCCAGCTCGGCGGCGACGACGTTTGAGAGCTCGATCTGGGTCCTCATCCCTGGAGGGCGGCCCGCACCAGGCCCGATACGCGCTTCCCGTCGGTACGACCGTCGACGGCCTCCATGGCGCTCTTCATCGCCGCGCCCATGTCCTTGGCGCTCTGTGCCCCGCTGTCGCGAACCGCCCGGCGGACGAGCTCCTCGAGGGCCTCGTCGGAGAGCTCCGCCGGCAGGTATGCACCGATCAGCTCGCCCTCGGTCTCCTCGCCCTCCGCCAGGTCCTCACGGCCGGCGTCGCGATAGGCCCTGGCCGCCTCGAGACGGCGCTTGCGCTCGCGGCGGAGCACGGCAAGCTCGTCCGCGGCGCCTTCCTTGGCGGCCTTCTGCAACTCGGAAAGCACGAGTCGGAGGGCCCCGACCTTCGCTTTTTCCCCGGCGCGCATCGCTCCCTGAAGGTCGGTCTTGATCTGCTCGGCTATGGCCATTCTCCACCCAGGATACGCGCCCGGGGCGTTTCACTCGTGAACTTCCTGCCCCTCCAGCGGCGTCGGGCTGCCGAGCTGTCCGGGCGAGGAGGCATCGCGACCGAAGACCAGCGCGACATTCCAGTCGGCCAGCAGACGCAGGCGCCGGCCGAGGCCGGGCATCAGCAGCAGGTGATATGTGCGGGCGATGAACCAGGCCGGCAGGCCCCGCCAGCGGACGCCCAGCGTGATCGCGACGGCCTGGCTGCGACCGAGCTCGGCAACGACGCCTTTCGTCCTGTAGCGGAACTCGCGTGGCGGGTCCCCGGCCAGCGCGGCGACGACGTTGCGGGCGACCAGGCGGCCTTGGCGGATGGCGTGCTGGGCGGTCGGGGGGCAGAGCTCGCCGCGGCGGGTCAGGTCGGGAATCGCCGCGCAGTCGCCGATCGCCCAGACGCGCGCGCCGCGCGCGCCGGCGCCCTCGGGCAGCGTCTGCGGGTCGACGCCCATGGTGGCGTCGACGAGGATCCGCCCGGAGCGCTCGAGCGGCAGTCCGAGGTGGGCGACGACCGGGCTCGGCTTGACGCCGGCGGTCCACACGACGGTTCTGGCGGGAATCGTGGCGCCGTCGGACAGCTTCGCGCCGTGGGGCCCGACTTCGGCGAGGGTCGTCGCGGTCATCACCTCGATGCCGCGACGGCGCAGCTCGCCTTCGGCGAAACGCGAGAGACTCGGAGGGACCTCCTGCATGATCCGCTCGCGGGCCTCTGCGAGGACCCAGCGCATCCCCTGTGTCCGGCAGCGGGGGTAGAGCTCGATCGTCTGGGCTGCGAAGTCCTGCAGCTCGGCGAGCCCCTCGACGCCGGCGTAGCCGGCGCCGACGAAGACGAAACCCAGGTACTCGCGCCGGCGCTCGGGGTCTTCGAGGGACTCGCCGATGTCCAGGCAGCGCAGGACCTGGTTGCGCAGTGAGGTCGCGTCGGTCAGGGACTTGAAGCCGATGCCGTGCTCGGCCAGGCCCGGAACCGGCAGGGTCCGCGAGACCGAGCCGAGGGCGACGACGAGCTGGTCATAGGGCAGCTCCAGATGCTCGCCGTCGATCCGCTGGACGGCGAGCCGCCGGGCGCCCGGGTCGGCGCCGGTGACTCGGCCGATCACGAGCTCGGTCCGGCGCAGCTCCGAGCGCAGCGGCACCGAGACGTGGCGCGGGTCGAGGGCCGCGCCGGCGGCGCCGGGGAGCAGCGGGGTGTAGAGCATGAAGTTGGCCTCGTTGACGAGCGTCACCCGCGTGCTCTGGGGGGCCAGCAGGCGTTCGAGGGCCCTGGCTGCGTAGAAGCCACCGAAGCCGCCGCCTGCGATCACGACCTGCCAGGCCACGTGGACAGAATAGGCTGCGGGCGATGAACGACTCCCTTTACACCACGGCGTTGCAGCCGTTCCTCGCCGAGACGGAGCGACTGCGCCCGGCCGAGTGCGAAGTGATCGACGCGCACACCCACCTCGGCCTCGACGAGGACGGCCGCTCGCTGACCCTCGAGGAGCTGCTCGAGCAGCTCGACCAGGCGCAGGCGCGGCGGGCGTGCGTCTTCCCTCTCCACGACCCCGAGCGCCGGCCCGCCTACCGGGTGCCGAACGACCGTGTGCTGGGCTGGGCCTCCGAAAGCGACGGCCGGCTGGTGCCGTTTGCCCGCCTTGACCCCTTCGAAGGCCCGCTGGCCGAGGCCGAGCGAATGCTGGCCGCCGGCGCGCGGGGCATCAAGCTCCACCCGCGGGCCCAGGACTTCACATTCGACGGCGGCGAGCTCGATGCCGTCTTCAAGCTCTGCGAAGAAGCCAGGCTCCCCGTGCTGATCCACGCCGGCCGCGGACTGCCGCCGCTGGCGGACGGTTTGGCCGACCTCGCCCTGCGCCATCCCGGGACCCCGCTGATCCTGGCCCATGGGGCGATCTGCGACCAGGGCATCCTCGCGACGAGACTGGCCGATCACCCGGCGATCCTCTACGACACGTCCTGTTTCTTCCCGCTGGACGTGATCGAGCTGTTCGCCCGGGTCCCGGCCGAGCGGATCGTGTTCGCAGCCGACCCTCCCTACGGGCGGACGAACACGTCGCTCTACATGGCCCTGCGTGTCGCGCGCCAGGCGCGGCTGGACGATGCCGCGACCCGCCTGATGGTGGGTGGGACGATGGCGGCGCTGATCGACGGCCTGCCCCTGCCGGCGGTGACGGCGCCCCGTCGCGGGGGGAGGATCACGCTCTCGGGCCGGCTGGTGCGCGTGTACGGCTACGCCAGCCTGGTTGGACCGGCCCTGTTCAGCGATGCCCCCGAGCCGGCGCTGGCGATGCTCGATATGGCGATCGCGGCCTGCCGCGACCCGGACCCGGGCGAGGTCGGGGAGGCGCTCGAGGTGATCGGCACTGCCCTGCGGGCGGCGCGGGAGCTGGTCCTCGAAGAGGACGGCGTGCGTCCCGCGATCGACCTGCTCTACAGGGCCAACGTGCTGGCGGCAACGGAGATCCTCGACGCGGACTGAGCGGCCCGGGCGCAGGCCCCCGCCGGGGTGCGGGGGGGCGTCAGTCGCCCGTCAGCCACAGGGCGGCCCACTCTCCCTCCTCGCGGCAACGGCGTTCGCGCAGCCGGCCGCCGGCGCAGAGCGCGGCGGCGACCTCCGGCGCCTCCTCGCGCAGCAGCCCTCCGGCGATCAGCGCGAAGGGCTCGGCGGGCAGCCCTCCGGCGAGTTCGAGCAGCAGCGGGCGCAGCAGGTTGGCCGTCACGAGCAACGGGCCCCGGGGACGCTCGTGCGGTTCCTGCCAGGGCACGGCTTCGTGGCGCAGGTCGAAGCGCCGTGTCTCCAGCTCGACGTGGTTGACGGTCGCGTTCTCGCTCGCTGCCACGACGCTCTCGAGCTCGTTGTCGAGGCCCAGCGAAGGCCCGTAGCCGAGCTTGGCGGCGGCGATCGCGAGCACGCCCGAGCCGGTCCCGATGTCGAGCACCGGCCCGCGCCGGGGATCGGACCGGGCGAGATCGAGCATCAGGGCGATGCACAGCCGGGTGCTGGCGTGCCCACCCGTGCCGAAGGCCTGGCCGGGGTCGATGACGATCTCCTCCAGGCGCGCTTCGGCGGGGCTCGCCGCCTCCCAAGGCGGGCGGATCCGCAGCGAGGGGATCTCCGGGGCGGTGGAGTCGATCACGACGGGCCGGTGGAATTCCCGCCAGCGCTCGGACCAGTCGTCGGCGATCTCGCTTGTCGTGATCTCGACCAGGCTCTCCCCCACGGCCGCCGTCAGGTCGGGGAGCGCCGGCAGCTCGCCGGGAGCGCCGTAGACCGCGTACTCGACCGTCTCGCCGCCGTCGAGCTGGGACTCTTCGACGCCCGCCGGGGCAAGCTCGAGCAGGGCGGCAAGGACGATCTCGGCCTCTGCGCGGGGGACGCGCAAGGCGAGCCGGATCACGCGGCCTGGCTGCCGAGGGCGCGCCGGAGCTTCGCGAACATCCCCTCCTGCGAGCGGAGGTTCTCCTCGGTCAGGCTCTCGTTGAGCTGCTCCAGCAGTTCGCGCTGCTCGGCGCTGAGCCGCCGTGGGATGACGACGTTGACGACCACCCGCAGGTTGCCCCGGCGCCCCTTGCGCAGCCCCGGCATGCCCTCGCCGCGGATCGTCAGGATCTCGCCCGGCTGGGTGCCCGGGGCGAGCTCCACCGTCGCGATCCCCTCGAGCGTGGGGATCTCGAGGCTCGCACCCAGCGCGGCCAGCGGAGCGGGGACGTCGTGGGCAGTGATCAGATCGTCGCCTTCGCGCACGAAGCGCTCGTCCTCGCGGACCCTGACGAGGACGTAGAGGTCTCCCGGCGGCGCGCCGGCGTCACCGGCGTGGCCCCGGCCGCTCACGCGGATCTGCTGGCCGTCGGCGATGCCCGCGGGAATCTCGACGTCGAGGCGGCGCTCGACCTGGATGCGACCGCGACCCCGGCACTCGTGGCAGGGCTCCTTCGGGACCCGCCCATCGCCGCCGCAGGTCTCGCAGAGGACAGTCCTGACCATCTGCCCGAACGGCGTCCGGGTCACCGCCTGAAGCTGTCCGCTGCCGCCGCAGCGCTCGCAGGTCTCGATCGGGGTGCCGGGCTCGGCGCCGTTGCCTTTGCAGTGCTCGCAGCGCTCGACCGCATCGAAGACGGCCTCGACCGTCTTGCCGTGGGCGGCGTCGAGCAGCTCGATCTCGACGGCCACCGCGACGTCGCCCCCGGCGGCGGCGCCGAAGCCCGAGCCACCGCCGAAGAACGCATTGAAGAGGTCTCCGATCGAGCCGAAGCCCTCGAAGTTGGGCGCATAGCCGCCCGAGCGCAGCCCGTCGTGCCCGTAGCGGTCGTAGGTCCGGCGGCGCTCCGGATCGGAGAGGATCTCGTAGGCCTCGGCGGCCTCCTTGAACTTCTCCTCCGCCTGGGGGTCATGTGCGTTGACGTCGGGATGCAACTCCCGAGCGAGACCGCGGAAGGCTTTCTTGATCTCCTGCTCGCCTGCGTCGCGGGCGACGCCGAGAATCTCGTAGGGATCTCTGGGCACGCTCGTCTAGTTCTCGGCGTAGGCGTCTTCGACGAACCG
>Ga0182012_10005434_pt1 | contig 13186 bp, 14 predicted proteins | sample 612S2SmetaG_FD_120486 | JGI IMG/M metagenome (GOLD analysis project Ga0182012, IMG submission 120486) | Permafrost microbial communities from Stordalen Mire, Sweden - 612S2S metaG | ecosystem: Environmental > Terrestrial > Soil > Wetlands > Permafrost | place: Sweden: Stordalen | collected...
AGGGGTGGGCAACGAACTGTCGCCCACCCCGAGGTTCTCGCGCCGAAGGCGCGTACGCCTGGACGGCTAGTCCTACTTTTTGTCTTCGACGTCTACGTACTCGGCGTCGATTACGCCTTCGTCCTTCTTTGCTTCTGCAGTTGGCTCTGGGCCTGCTGCGCCGGGACCTCCCGGGGTGGCTGCTTCGGCGTTGGCCTTGTAGAGCACCTCGGCCAGTTTGTGGCTGGCGTGGGTGAGCTTTTCGTGCGCTGACTTGAGGTCGCTTGAAGACGGCGTTCCTTCGAGCGTCTTCTTGGCATCGGCGAGTGCGGATTCGACCTCGGTCTTGTCCGCTGCCTGCACCTTTTCGCCGGAGTCTTTGAGCATCTTTTCGATGTTGTAGACCAGGCCGTCGAGCTGGTTGCGGGCGTCGATCTCTTCGCGCTTCTCTTTATCCTCTGACGCGTGAGCTTCGGCCTCCTTGGCCATCTTTTCGACCTCTTCCTTGCTCAGGCCGGAGCTCGACGTGATGGTGATGCGCGTGTCCTTGCCGGTGGCGTTGTCCTTTGCCGTTACGTTCAGAATGCCGTTGGCGTCGATATCGAAAGTCACTTCAATCTGCGGCACGCCGCGCGGCGCGGGCATGATGCCGCCCAGCTTGAACTTGCCCAGGGTGCGGTTTTGGCCGGCCATGGGGCGCTCACCCTGAAGGACGTGGACTTCGACTTCGGTCTGCGAATCGGCAGCCGTCGAGAAGGTCTCCGTCTTCTTGGTCGGGATGGTCGTGTTGCGCGGGATCATGGGCGTGGCTACTCCGCCCAGGGTCTCGATGGCAAGAGTCAGCGGCGTTACGTCGAGCAGGAGTAAATCTTTCACCTCGCCGGCCAGAACGCCTGCCTGCACGGCTGCGCCGATGGCGACGACTTCATCAGGGTTGACGCCGCGATGCGGCTCCTTGCCGAAGAGCTTCTTCACCATCTCCTGAATCTTGGGCATGCGCGTCTGACCGCCGACAAGAACCACCTCGTCAATGTTGGCAGCGGTGACGCCTGCGTCGGCCATGGCCTTCTTGCAGGGCTCAAGCGATCGGTCGAGCAGGTCTTCCACAAGCTGCTCAAGCTTGGCGCGCGTCAGCTTGCGGACCAAGTGCTTGGGGCCGGATGCGTCGGCGGTGACGAAGGGCAGGTTGATCTCGGTTTCGACAGTGGTCGAGAGCTCGATCTTGGCCTTTTCCGCCGCGTCCTTGAGGCGCTGCAGGGCCATCTCGTTGCCTTTGGAGCTGAGGTCAAGGCCTTGCTCGGTTTTGAACTCGGCGATGAGCCAATCGACGATGCGCTGGTCGAGGTTGTCGCCGCCCAGGTGCGTGTCGCCGTTGGTGGACTTGACTTCGATGACGCCTTCGCCGACTTCGAGAATCGAAATATCGAACGTACCGCCGCCGAAGTCATAGACGGCAATGGTCTCGTCCTTCTTTTTGTCGAGGCCGTAGGCGAGCGCGGCCGCCGTGGGCTCGTTGACGATGCGCTTCACGTCCAGGCCGGCAATCTTGCCCGCATCCTTTGTGGCCTGGCGCTGGGCGTCGTTAAAGTAGGCCGGCACGGTGATGACGGCCTCGGTGACCGTCTCGCCAAGATAGGCCTCCGCGGACTTCTTGAGCTTTTGCAGGATCATGGCCGAAATCTCGGGCGGGGTGTACTCCTTGCCCTGCGCGACGATGGCCAGGTGGTCGCCTTGCTGCGTGACCTTGTAGGGGACCATCTTCATCTCGTCGCTGACTTCGTTGTAGCGGCGGCCCATGAAGCGCTTGATGGAGAAGATGGTGTTCTCCGGGTTGGTGATGGCCTGACGCTTGGCCACCTGGCCAACGAGGCGCTCGCCGGACTTGGAAAAGCCGACGATCGAGGGCGTGGTGCGGCCACCCTCTTCGTTGGGGATCACTTTGGGTTCGCCGCCCTCAAGGACGGCTACGCATGAGTTGGTAGTGCCGAGGTCGATGCCGATAATCTTTGCCATGGTTGTTGCTCCTGCCTTTAGAAAGAGATCTGACTTTGCTAGGATGCCGCATTGAGTCAGTTGTTGTCAACTAAATTGATGCGGTAAACATAAGGTAGGATGCAGGAATAGTGCGGTGGCCTTGATTTGAATCTTGGTTTGAGTATGGAGTGTGGCTGGGATGCGTGGCGAGCTGGTTTAATTGTATTGATAATAAAGGATTTATATAGTTTTTACGCGTCGAGGGCTGTGGAAAGGGCCTCTTCCGGCTCGGGGCGGACGCGGAAGTCGGCGTGGGCTTCGGCGTAGAGGATTCTTCTGTCCCTGGCGAGGACGTACGTCGCGGGGATGGGCAGGCGCCAGCTTGGCTCACCGTTAATGAAAGGCAGGTTGACCAGGATGGACTTCAGGTAGTCGCGGTGGTAGGCGGGGACGGTGTAGATGAGGCCAAACTGTTCGGCCAGTTTGCACGCGGGGTCAGTGAGCACGGGGAACGGAAGGCCGTGCTGGCCGCACATGAAGTCGCTCTGGCGCTCGGTCTGGGGCCCAATGGCGACCAGGAATGAGCCGCCCTCGCGAAGCTGGCCGTAGAGTTCGCGCCAGGCTTCGAGCTCAGTAATGCAGTAAGAGCACCAGCGGCCGCGAAAGAACTTGATGACCAGGGGGCCGAGGGCGAGCAGGTCGGACGAGCGGATGAGTTTGCCGGTCGAGTCCTTGAGGGCGAACTCGGGGGCGGTTGCGCCGACGGGCAGGATTTTCTCTTCGATTCCGGACAAGAACAGCTCTTCGACAGCGCGCTCGCCCACGGCGAGGCGCTCGGCCTGAACGAGGGTGCGGGTGTTGGCGGTGATCTCGTCGAGCTGGTCCTGAAGCAGAGGCATTTATGCCATTCTCGCAGATCGATAGTGGATTAGAATGTGCGCATGGGCACCATGGAATACTCACCGCGCGGAAGGGCAGTGCAGCGGCCTATGCCTCAAATCGTGATTGAGGCGCACGAATGGGAAGAGCTGTCAGCCATTTTAGAAAGATATGTACCCGGTCGGCGTGTATGGGCCTTCGGCTCACGCGCAACGGGACGGCGCGTCAGGCGCTTTTCCGATCTGGATTTGCTGATCGATGTCGAAAGTCTCTTTCTGAGAGAGCTTGCCGATCTGGATGATGCTCTGGAAGAATCGCGACTGCCGTTCAAGGTGGATGTTGTGCCGATGGTGTCGCTCTCGCCGGAGTTTCGGGCACGGATTGAGCCGGAAATGGTGCAAGTGCAAGGGACGAACGGCGGAGTGTAGGGCCTAGATTTGCATGGACCTTCAATCCGGTCCAAAATTCGAAAACTCATATTCTTTCCTGCCATTTTCATCCACTTCCAACCAGAGACGGTGATGAAGCAGAACCTTTGCCTTCATTAATTGAAGTTCTGACGCCGACATTGGGCTCTTAGTACAGACGATCAGAGCAGCGACCTTGGCAGAGAATGGAGGGTGAACACGCCATACAGGCAGCGTGGCCAAAATCTGGTCTTTAGCGTGGTATATATCCTTGCCTTTTAACTCGACGATCACGTCAATAACGCCTGGCTTTGACACCATGTAATCGGCTTTTGGGGCAGTGCCAGTGATGAGGCAACCATCCACTTTCACTTTCTTTATCGGAATTCTCTCAGGATTGAGGAATACTGCCTTTCGTCCTTTCTCTTCGACCTTGGGTTTCGAATCGCTGACGGTCTCGACGCAATCCTCCGGCGTCGCGTTAGGATTTGGCATAGCCGATCCTTAGCAGAGCGTCAAAGTCCCCGCCAATTTTGTTCGAAATTGCGTCCAGGTATTGCCCATTGATCAAGCCGGTTTCCTCGTCCATGATGGATTCCAGCTTGCCGTCATGGATGCTGTAGGCCTTGAAGTCGCATGGCTTGACCCAGTATCGCTCGGGGATGATTTCGTTGACTTCACTCTTGAGGGCTCTATCCGTCCCAAGCCTTCCTGCTTCAATGAGATCGTTGAAGGCGGAGAGGATGTACGGGCTGTGGGTCGTGATGACCCAGGAAAAATCGAGGATCGGATCGGACGCGAACCACGCGAATAGTTGCACTAGCTCGTACTGCGTCGCAGGAAAAACATTCGCTTCCGGCTCCTCCAAGTAGAGAAACGGCCTGCTGCTCGCTGGTCTTTCAGGACGTGGTGGATCGTAAACGGCTCGCGCACCTTCTACGCCATGTTCACGGAAATACATCAACTGCTCCAGAACATTGAAAAGCGGGATCATCTCCTGGGTGCCCGTTGATAGAACTTCTAGTGGAAGCTTGCGCCCCCCGGTAAGCGTGAGGAAACGGGGAACGCCCGATTCCACCATGACAAAACCTTGTGCAATTTCATCCATAAATTTTTTGATCTCATCTGTGACGCCACTCCCAGATGTTGACAGGCCTCTTTTCCAACGGGTATCCCACTGAATCTGCCCTGCGAAACCGCGCGTAATTGAGTCGATTCCAACGTTCTGTAGTACCGCAATTGCCTTCGACGTGCTGGTGAAAAAAGCTCTGCCCGCAGGAATGTAGAGAACTCCATCGAGAACCGAATCGGTGAGGACTTGGTTCAGCGCTATCCAAATGTTTTCTTGGCGGACACTAGAATTGATGCCACCGGGGATGAAAGCTCCGGATGCTGAGGGGACAGTTTGACGAGTATCATTTAGTAGTAGCTCATATTGCCGTTTGAAGGGCGGCGCGAACTGGAATTCGGGAAAGATCGGGTCATCCCCAAAAACAAGTGAGACTTCATAGTTATGCGAGGAGAATGTAAACTTTGTGCCTTGTGAAACCAACCCATTTCCGGTGAAACGACCAATGAATTCTTTCGTTGCAGACAGCAAATACTCATCCCATGAGTTGCCGTTCAAAATAGAGCTGACTGCCAGTTCGACAAGTTCTTTCCCGAGGAAATACGCGAGTTTGCAGAGGAGGCTTTTGCCGCTGGATTGGGGGCCGATAAGGACGGTGATTTTGCCGAATTCTAGCTCGGCTTCTTTGATTACGGAGAAGTTCTTGACGGTGAGGGTGCGCACGGGGCGTGGCTTGTTCCCGTTGTCTGTCATCGCGGCCCTCCTTTCTTCAGCCAAATGCAACCGCAGATTCTTCGACTCGTCCGCCACGGCGGACTCGCTCAGAATGACAAACCATTCACGACGCTGAGGATGACAACCTGAGTTATGCAAAGATTCTAACGCCCGAAGCGTTGTTTTGCGCCCATCCCCATTGCGCCCATTCCGCCGCGCATCATTTTTGCGCCTAGGCCGCCTTTGCCCATCTGCTTGAACATTTTGGCCATCTGGGCGTACTGGCGGAGGAGGCTGTTAACGTCCTGGACCTCGGTGCCGCTGCCTTTGGCGATGCGCTTGCGGCGGGAGCCGGAGATGATCTCATGATTGCGGCGCTCGAAGGGGGTCATGGAGCTGATGATGGCCTCCAGGCGCGTGAACTGTTTTTCGTCGACGTTTTGCGCGGCTTGCTGCATGCCGGCGAAGGGGCCTATGGAGGGGAGCATCTTCAAAATACTCTCCATCGAGCCGAGTTTCTTGATCTGCTGCAACTGATCGCGGAAGTCTTCGAGCGTGAAGCCGTCGCCGAGCAGGGCTTTCTTGGCCAGGTCTTCGGATTTTTTGCGGTCGAGGGTGGACTCGGCCTTTTCGATGAGCGACATCATGTCGCCCATTCCCAAAATTCGCCCGACGATGCGGTCGGGATGGAAGGGCTCGAAGGCGTCGGGCTTTTCACCAACGCCGATGAACTTGATGGGCTGGCCGGTGACGTGGCGGATGGAGAGCGCAGCGCCGCCGCGGGCGTCGCCGTCCATTTTTGTGAGGATGACGCCGGTGAGGCCGAGGCGGGAGTGAAAGTCCTGCGCGGAGTTGACGGCGTCCTGACCGGTCATGGCGTCGGCGACGAAGAGAATCTCCTGCGGGCTGAGGAGCTTCTTGAGCCGGGCCATTTCATCCATCAGGCCTTCGTCGATGTGCAAACGGCCGGCGGTGTCGACAATGAGCGTGTCGCAGCCCATGATGACGGCCTCGCGGCGCGCCTCTTTGGCCAGGCGCTCGACAAGCGCGGAGCCGGCGGGCTCGCCCTTCTGGTCGCCCTCGTAGAGCTTGGCTTCAATGGACTTGGCAACGACCTTCAATTGCTCGCGGGCAGCCGGGCGGTAGACGTCGACCGAGACCAACATCGGCCGGCGACCGCCCTTCTTGAGCCATGCGGCCAGCTTGCCGCTCGTCGTCGTTTTGCCCGAGCCTTGCAGGCCGGCCATCAGAATCACGGTCGGCGGCTTGGAGGCAAAATTGAATCGCGCCGTGTCTTTGCCGAGCATGGTGATGAGCTCGTCGCGGACGATCTTGATGACCTGCTCGGAGGGTGAGAGCGCCGTCAAGACTTCGGTCCCGACGGCCTTGACGCGGATCTGCTCGATGAGGTCGGTGACGACCTTGAGGTTGACGTCGGCTTCAAGCAGCGCCACGCGGATAGCCGCAAGCGCCTCGGTAATGTTTTCTTCCGTAAGCGTGCCCTGGCCGCGGAGGGTCTTGAAGGCACGCTGGAGTTTGTCCGTTAGATTTTCAAACATGGTCAAAGTACAGTTTACAGTGGACAGTGAACAGTGAACAGTCGATAGTACTTCGAGCTCGACTTGAGGACCAGCAAGTCAGCGGGTTAGCGAGTCAGCAAGTCAGCGGGTAGTGGTGGGTTTGCGGCAGGCTTAATTAAAGTAGAAGCCAGGAGCTACTGATGGCGGATGGACGCGAAGAGCGCGAGGAAGAGAGACAACGCCGCGAGCGGGAAGAACGCGAAGAGCGCGCTAGAGTCGACGACCGGCTGGACGACCCGGTTGATCGGGACCGCCGCGATGAATGGGAACCGGAACGCGGCGGCTCCTGACCGCCTGCAGTGGGGCAGACGCGCTTCGTGCCACTGCCGCGCAATCACTGCATCGGTGCGATGAGATATTGCTCCAGCCTGCCGTCGGGGTAGGTGTAGGTAGTGAGTTCGAGGCGGCGGTCGGGATAGGTGATGGTGAAGCTGCGGAAGGTCATGCCGCCGCGGAGTTCGGTTTGGGTCTGACGCAGGCTGAGCGGCTCGCCCAAGGGCGCCAGGCTGGACTGGAAGTCGGCGAGGGCTTCGGCGGTGAAGTAGTCGTTTAGGTTTGGCGCGAGGAGGGAACGGTCGATCTTGCCCAGTTGCAGGCCGCGATAGATTTCAAGGGCCTGCTGTTCGGCGGCTGCTAGTGGGATGGAAGCTGCAGATTGGACAACGATGGGAGCAATAGCGACGGCTATGTTGCTGGCGGCATTTACTGCATCCTCGTTGGTGAGAACGGCTACTGCGACGCCGGCGTCGATGAGCACTTCGTTATCGGAGACGAAGCCCGAGACCTCGCCGCTGTGTTCGATGGAGCGGTGCCCGTTGCGGTCGCGGACCTCAACGCCGAGGCCGTAGCCGGAGCCCTTGCCGTCTTTCAACTTCACTTCGGTGAACATTTCTTTGTAACTTTCGGGTTTAAGCAGGGACTGCGCGATCAGGCTCCGATCCCAGAGGGCGAGGTCGTGGGCGGTCATGGCCAGTTCTCCCGCGGCAAACATCCAGCCTGCGCCTTCTTTCGGCGCGGGGCGCAGCGGGCCGAGCGCGTGGCGGTAGTATGCCGTGGCATCCGGCGGGGCGAGTTGCGTTTGGTCGGAGTTCCAGACGGAGGTCATGCCGAGTGGGCGGAAGATGCGCTGGGTGAGGAAATCGAAGAGAGGCTGACCGCTGACTTTCTCGACGATCAAACCGACGATGACGAAATTGGTATTGGAGTACTGCCACTCGGTTCCGGGCTCGAAGTCGAGGGGCTTTTTGGCCCAGTCGTCGAGTATCTTCTGGGCGTTGGTTGGCTTGATCATGGGCGTCATGACGTAGTCCTCGGGCCAGTAGTCCTGATAGCCGGTGGTGTGGGAGAGAATTTGGCGGATCGTGACCTCGTTGCCGCGGGTGAGGCCGGGGATGTACTTGCCGACCGGGTCGTCGAGGGAAAGTTTTTTCTCCTCCTGAAGCATGAGGATGGCGGCAGCTGTAAATTGCTTGGAGATGGAACCGATGGAGTAGCGCATGGACGGCGTGGCGGGAATGGCGGGGGTTTTATCCGTAGCGAGGCGCGCGCTGCCGTAGGCTTGGGTGTAAACCAGCTTGCCGTCTTGAACGACGGCCACGGATGCGGAAGGAACGCCTGACTGAGCGAGGGCCTGCGAGGCGATGCGGTCAATGCGAGTGCGAAGCGCGGGGTCGATGACGTCGACGGAGGTGTGGGGGGACTGCGACGTTGCAGCATAGGCAATGGAGCACAAGAACACTAGAGCGGAAGTACGGATGAGTGGCAGCAAATGTCTCACGAGATCCTTTCATCGGCGCTCTACTCAGTAGATGCGATGGACGGGGCTGGAGGCAATGGGCCGCAAACCGGTCGCGGCATCTCGCTTTGAGAGATATTTGCGACGCAGGATACGGTAGCCTTGGCTGGGGTGAGCTTGACGAGCAACCTGAATCCAGGGGGGATGACAATGAAGCAGTTGATTGAGGGGTACAAGAGGTTTCTCGCCGAGGTATTTCCGGAACGGAAGAGTCATTTTCGACTGTTGTCGGAGCGGCAGGCGCCGGAGGTGCTGTTTATTACCTGCTCCGACTCGCGCGTGGTGCCGGACTTGATTCTGGGTACCGAGCCGGGGGATCTCTTTATTACGCGGAATGCGGGCAATGTGGTCCCAGTAACGAGCAGCGATGTGGACGGGGTGACGGCGACGATTGAGTACGCGGTGGAAGTGCTCAAAGTAAAGCACGCCATTCTCTGCGGCCACTCGGACTGCGGAGCGCTCAAGGCGGCAGTGGACCGCAGTGCGCTCGAGAAGTTGCCCAAGGCGCGGCGCTGGCTGCAGCATGTTGAGCAGGCCTTCGATCAACGGCAGCCGCTCAACCCGGCGGATGGCGATGGGGCGGAACTGGCATCGCTGATCCGGGGCAATGTGGTGGCGCAGTTGGCGAATCTGAAGGAACAGCCGGCGGTGGCATCGGCAATGGCGGCGGGTCGGCTGGCGGTGCATGGGTGGTACTACGACATCCTTACCGGGCGGATTGAGCGGTATGACGAAGAAAAGAAGGGGTTTGTTGGGTTAGTGGGAATGTGAGAGGTCTTGTCCTGCAGGCCTATAAGTAGTAAACTAGATTGTAATCTAGTTCAATCAGGAGAGAATCTCATGGAAACTTACACTGAAATTGGGGCATTCGAGGCTAAAGCCAAGCTCTCTGCGATTCTGCGCAAGGTCGAGCAAGGGGAGCGATTCACAATTACTATCCGTGGTCGAGCTGTTGCGGACGTAGTCCCGAGCTTTGCCAAAACGCAGGCAGCGAGAGACAAGGCTGTAGACGATCTGCTGAACTTCCCCAGGATTCAGGGCGTGGACGGGGATACGGTTCTGGAGTGGATTCGCGAAGGAAGAAAGTGAACCAACCCGATGGCAATCGTTCTTGACGCCTCAGCCACTCTTTCATGGCTTGTAAATCGCACCAATCCCGCTGAAGCCCAATTAGCCAGGGAGGTTTTGCACGCTCTTCGCAGAGAGGACGCGGTGGTGCCGTTGCTTTGGTATGCGGAAGTCACGAATGGAATCCTGGTGGCCGAGCGCCGGCAGATTTGCAATAGGGAACAATCGGCGCTCTTCTTGACGATGCTGGGAGAGCTTACGATTGTCGATGACGAGAAAAGGCCGGCAGTTACTCAGCTAGCAATGCTCGATCTCGCGCGTACATATGGCTTGACCGGCTACGACGCCACATATCTGGAACTGGTGTTGCGCACAGGATGTGCGCTGGTCACCTTCGATCGGCAGTTGGCGGATGCGACGCGCAAGGCGGGCGGGCGGGTGTTTGGGGATCCGGAATAATTCGGCGGTAGCAAGGCTGCCTGCGGCGTGCTCTGTTCTCCACGCGCGCAGACGCCCTCTTAATCCAAGTTGACCCGCTATGCTGCCTGGCCTGCTTCGTCCCGCGCCGCCGTTATATAGGCATGGGATCTTTCAATATGCGCAGCCTGGCTGGCCAGCAATTGCCGCACTGGAAGCGGCATCGGGGGTTCATTTTTCAATGCCTTGGCATACAGTTCGCGGGCCGAATCTTCGCATTGCTCGGCGGTTACCAGCAGCGTGTGGTCGCCGCCGCCAAGTTGGCCTTTGACCTCAGCCCAGATGCGGTACACGGTGCCTTCCGGAGTCCCGCTTTCCTTGATGTCGCGCACGCCTTCCTGATGAAGCAGGGTTTCCAGTTCGCCGCGAAACTCGGCGCGCTTTAGCGACTCAGCGAGAAGATGGCGCTTGGCCGGTTCGTGCTTCAGCTCTTCGCCGATCTTCCGCAGAACCTCCTGACCGTCGATGAGGACTTCGATTACTGAACGTAAAGCAGCTTCGGTATTCAACAGTTCCAGCGAGGGATGACTCATGAGATTGCTCCATAAAAGCGGTTGAAGGATTTAGCGTCAGCGGGGTGCGGGGATGGCCAGCGCGGATTTCCGTCATCTTCAGGGGATCAGAGAAATACTGCGAAAGCCCGAGCGCCCCGTGCCTAATGTTTTAGTGCAATTTCTGCGCAGTCGACGGGATCCTTCTCCTCGTTGGAGGAGATGGGCTTGCGGTCGATTACTTTCCTAGAGTATTCCGGAGCACAGCGACAGGATGGTCAATTTTGCTCGCGGAGTATGAAACCGATGCAGATGGAACCGTCTCGATGGGTTCGATTGCAATGCAAAATTCGTCCCACGATCTTGCCGCAATGTAGGAAGCGATGAGTCCATCCGCCGATTGAGGAGACGGAGTTGCTCTCAATGCGCACCCGGCGGCGGGGCGGCGTTTTTAGGTGGTTTTTTGAAAAGCCATGTGGCGCCGGCGCAGAACAAGGCCAACACCGCCGTCCAGCGGAAGACATCGACATAGGAGAGCAAGGCGGCCTGCTGCTGCATCATGCCGTAGAGCAGGCCGTAGGCGCCGGGGCGCGCGTCGGCGGGGCCGATCTGGTGGCCGAGATATCCGGCAATCCTGGCGGAGTTCTGCTGCAAGGCGGCGGCCGAGGGCGCGAGGCTGGCAGAGAGGTCGGACTGGTGCTGCGCGGAGCGTCGGATCAGCGCGGTAGTGGCCACGGCAATACCAATGGACCCGCCGATGTTGCGCAGCATGTTGAAGAGTCCTGTGGCGTTGCCCATCTTCTGATTGGGGATTGTGGAGACGCTCATGGTGGCGAGCGGCACAAAGACAAAGCTGAGCGAGAAGCCGGTGATCATGATGGGAATCAGGAGCGTGTAGGGGCCGATATTCAGATTGACCTGGCCGAAGAGGAACGAGCAGGCGGCGAAGCCGAGAAAACCGGCGCAGAGCAGTTTGCGGTTGTCGATGCGGGAGCCGAGGATGCCGATGAGAGGCGAGCCCAGGAAGGAGCCGACGCCGCGCGGGCCCACGACCAACCCAGCGGTGAAGGCCGTGTAGCGGGCGTTGGCGGCTTCCGTGATCATGGCAAGGGAACGACTGAGGGTAAACGATTGGGGTGTGGTTTGACTGTGTCCTGTGCACGTACTTTGAAACTGCCTGCTTGACACAACGGGCCAGCCCATAGATTCTTAACAGTTGATCGTAAACAGTTCCACCGTATTTTTTTATTTAGGCCAGGGAGGGCTCCGGGGTTTGCGAGTTTGCGTCTTTTACCACGACAAGTGTTTTGATGGAGCTTGTTCAGCCTCCTTGTTCACGCGCTTTCACCGCGCGTGCGTCACTGCCTCGGCCAGCTACGAATATCATGGGCTGGTGCATCGCGCCGGAGCGCTGTTTGACGAGAGCGAATTCACGGGCAACGAAAACGCAATCGTGGACTTCAAGTATTCCGCTTCGCCAAAAATTACATGGTGGTTCGATCACCACCAGTCTGCATTCCTCAATGCAGCCGATCAGGAGAACTTCCAGGCCTGCCGGCGCGATCCGTTGTGCTCGAAGCGAAAGTACTTCGATCCGCATTACGTTTCCTGCACCAGCTTTATTGCTCACATTGCGGCCACGCAGTTCGGGTTTGACACCAGGCCGGTGGCGGATCTGATCCACTGGGCCGACATTGTGGACGGGGCAAAGTATGAGAGCCCGGAGTCTGCCGTGGAGATGGCCGCGCCGGCCATGAAACTCACGTTGATTATTGAGTCCACGCAGGACCCGTTATTTATTCCGCGTCTGATTCCGCTGCTTACAGAGATTTCTTTGGCCGAGGTACTGGAGCAGCCCTTTGTTGCGCCGCTCTTGCCGCCGCTGCTGGAAAAGCATCGGGAGGCGCTGGAATTGATTCGCAGCCGAGCCGAAGAGCGCGACGGCACCATCTTCTTCGACATTACCGACCATCCGCTTGAAGGTTTCAACAAGTTCATTCCATATTACCTATACCCGAATGCGGTTTATTCAATCGGGTTGTCGAAGTCGAGCTTTAGGACGAAGGTCGCGGTTGGGTCGAACCCGTGGACGAAGGTTGACCCGGCGAGGTTGGTTAACCTGGCGCAGATCTGCGAGCGGTACGGCGGCGGCGGGCATGCGCGCGTGGGCGCGGTGAGTTTTCCGCCGGATAAGGAAGTCGAAGCACGAGCTGCAGCTATGGAGATTGTGGCTGAACTGCGGGCGGCGAAGCCGCTCTGATCGTCGAAATGATGTTCTTGTAAGAGTGAGATGGTTGAGCGATCTTTGGCGCAGAGCGAGACCGGACGTGCTTGCGCTTGATTGCGCCACGAACAGAATTCTTCGCATTGTGCCGCCCCTATTTATGTTGCGTTCAGAGACCTGAGGATTGGTTCACGTTTCGGCGGTAAGGCCGTCGATACCTTAGGCCAACGAAAGAGAATCTACGGGACGGCGAGTAGTGCTCGACACGCCGAAGCTTGCGAAATGCCTTCACGCGATTGGTCTGGATTGCAGAAGATGGCGGGCATCAAACGGAGCGGATTCTGCTACACTTTTATGAGCGCACTTGAGGGATCAACGCGACAGGCCGCGCCCTTTGAAGTTCGCTCTGCACATGTGTCGGGGAGTGGCTCAGCCTGGTAGAGCACCTGGTTCGGGACCAGGGGGTCGGAGGTTCGAATCCTCTCTCCCCGACCATTAAATCCCGCAATTTCAATTAATTAGCGTTTTG
>Ga0182012_10005435_pt1 | contig 13184 bp, 13 predicted proteins | sample 612S2SmetaG_FD_120486 | JGI IMG/M metagenome (GOLD analysis project Ga0182012, IMG submission 120486) | Permafrost microbial communities from Stordalen Mire, Sweden - 612S2S metaG | ecosystem: Environmental > Terrestrial > Soil > Wetlands > Permafrost | place: Sweden: Stordalen | collected...
AAGTTCTGGGACTCGACGGCCATCTTCGTCTTCTGGGACGAGTGGGGCGGCTGGTACGACCACGTCGCGCCGCCATACGTGGACTACGACGGCCTCGGCTTCCGCGTGCCGATGCTGATCATTTCCCCGTATGCCAAGCAGAACTACGTCTCGCACGTCCAGTACGAGCACGGCAGCATGCTGAAGTTCGCCGAGGACGTCTTCGGACTCGGACGCCTGTCCGCCGCCGACACGCGGGCCAACTCGCCCGCCGCAGACGCGTTCGACTTCACGCAAAAGCCGCGGGCGTTCAGTTCGTTCGCCTCCAAGCGGACGCAGCGGTACTTCATCGACGCGCCGCCCGACCGGAGGGTCCCCGACAGCGAATAGGAGGGGCCTCGTCCTCCATATGGACCGGAGGGGCTCGGCGACCAATGCCAAACCCTATGTGTCCACATCTGCGGAGGTACGCGAGTGTTCCCAGCGAGTTTCGATTACCGGCGTGCGCGCTCGATCGACGAGGCGCTCGGAATCCTCTCACAGTACGGCGGTGACGCCCGCATCCTGGCCGGTGGTCAAAGCCTAATACCGGCGATGCGCTACCGGCTCGCCCGCCCCGCCGTGCTCGTCGACATCAACCCGATCGACGACCTCTCGTACATCATCGAAGACGGCGACACGCTGCGCATCGGCGCGCGGACGCGCGACAGCGACCTCGAACGTTGGAAGGCGCTCGCCGGCTATCCGCTCATCGCCGACGCGGCGGTCCTCGTCGCCGATCCAGTCGTCCGTCAGATGGGAACGATCGTCGGCAGCCTCTGTCACAACGATCCGGCCGGCGACTGGCCGGTCGTGGCGTTGACCGGGCGCGCTTCTCTCGTCGTCAGGGGCGCCAATGGCGAGCGCACGATCCCCATCGACGACTTTCTCGTCGACTCGTATGCGACCGCGGTCGCCGATGGCGAGATGGCGACCGAGGTGCGGTTTCCGCGGCCGGGGCCGGGCAGCGCCGGCGCATACTACAAGATGGAGCGCAAGGTCGGTGACTTCGCGACCGCCGCCGCAGGGACGCGCGTCACGCTCGCTGCGGACGGGACGATCGCCGATGCCGCGATCGCGATCGGCGCGGCCGGCCCGAAGGCCATGCGCGTCGCCGCCGCCGAGGCGTTGCTGCGCGGCCAGAAGCCGAGCAAGGAAGCCGTTCGCGCGGCCGCCGACGCGGCCCGCGCGCTCGCCGATCCCACCGCCGACAACCGCGGATCGGCCGAATACAAGAAAGAGATGGCCGCCGTGCTCGTGGAGCGCGCGCTGCTCAAGACGCTGGAACGCCTCGGCGTGGGAGGGCTCCGATGAAGGTTTCGGTCAAGGTCAACGGGACGCAGTACGAGCGCGACGTCGAGCCGCGCATGCTGCTCTCGTACTTCTTGCGCGAGGAACTCGGCCTGACGGGCACGCACGTCGGCTGCGACTCGTCGAGCTGCGGCTGCTGCGTCGTCGCGCTCGACGGCGACCGCGCCGTCAAGTCGTGCACCATGTTCGCCGTGATGGCCGACGGCCACGAGATCACGACCGTCGAGGGTCTCGAGCAGGGCGCCGTCCTGCACCCGCTCCAGCAGGGCTTCTGGGATCAGCACGGCCTCCAGTGCGGCTACTGCACGCCGGGCATGCTGATGACGTCGTACGCGCTCCTGAAGCACAACCCCGACCCGAGCGACACCGAGATCAGAGAAGCGATCTCCGGCAATCTCTGCCGCTGCACCGGCTACCAGAACATCGTCAAGGCGATCCGGCAAGAAGCCGACGTCATCAACGCACCGCAGGAGAAGTCCGCATGACGACGACCGACAAGCCGCGCCACGCCATCGGCCTGTCCATGAAGCGCAAGGAAGACCCGCGCTTCATCCGCGGACGCGGCCGCTACGTTGACGACATCGTCCTGCCGAACATGCTGCACCTCGCGCTCGTGCACAGTCCCTATCCGCACGCGCGCATCAAGAACATCGACAGCACCGCGGCGCTCGCCGTGCCGGGCGTCAAGGCCGTCCTCACGGGCAAAGACCTCGAGGCGGCCGGCCTCGCGTGGATCCCGACGTTCCACGGCTACGACAAGCAGATGGTCCTCGCGGTCGGCAAGGTGCTCTATCAGTATCAAGAGGTCGCGGGCGTCGTGGCAGAGACGCGCGAGGCGGCCCACGACGGCGCCGAACTCGTCGAGGTTGACTACGAGCCGCTCGACCCGGTCGTCGACCCGTTCGAGGCGCGCAAGGACACGATCATCCTGCGCGACGACCGCGAGAACAAGACCAACCACATCTACCACTGGGAAGTCGGCGCGCGCGAAGAGACCGATAAAGCCCTGGCTGCGTCCGACGTCCACATCAAAGAGCGTATCTACTTCCAGCGCTGCCATCCGGCGCCGCTCGAGCCGTGCGGCGGCATCGCCGACATGAATCCGGCGACCGGCCGCCTGACGATCTACATGACGTCGCAGGCACCGCACGCGCACCGCACCGTCGTATCGCTGGTGACGGGTATCCCCGAGGACAAGATCCACATCATCTCGCCCGACATCGGCGGCGGCTTCGGCAACAAGGTTCCGGTCTATCCCGGCTACGTCGTGGCCGCCGTCGCCTCGGTAGTGCTCAAAGTGCCGGTGAAGTGGATCGAAACACGCACCGAAAACCTCACGACGACCGGCTTCGCGCGCGACTACCACATGGACGTGGAGATCGGCGCCGACAAGGACGGCAAGGTGACGGCGCTCAAGGTCGGCACCGTCGCCGACCACGGCGCCTTCGACGCCGCCGCCGATCCGACGAAGTACCCGGCCGGGTTGTTCGGCATCGTCACGGGGTCGTACGACTTCCCGCACGCCTTTACCGAACTCGACGCGTACTTTACGAATAAGGCACCGGGCGGCGTCGCGTATCGCTGCTCGTTCCGCGTGACCGAAGCCTCGTATGCCATCGAGCGCGGCATGGACCTGCTCGCGGGGCGGTTGGGTATGGACGCCGTCGAGTTGCGGCGCCGCAACTTCGTCGGCAAGGACCAGTTCCCGTACCGCTCGCAACTCGGCTTCGTCTACGACAGCGGCGACTACCACGCGACGCTCGACAAGGCGCTCGAGGCCATCGGGTACGATACCCTGCGCAAGGAACAGGCCGAATGCCGCGCCCGCGGCGAGCTGATGGGCATCGGCATTTCGACGTTCACGGAAGTCGTCGGCGCGGGCCCCAGCAAGCACTTCGACATCATGGGCATCAAGATGTTCGACAGCGCGGAGATCCGCATTCACCCAACCGGCTCCGGCATCGTCCGCGCGGGCACGCGCCATCAGGGTCAGGGCCACGAGACGACGTGGGCGCAGATCGTCGCCGAAGAGCTCGGCCTCGACCCGCAGAACCTGATCGTCGAAGAGGGCGACACCGACACGGCTCCCTACGGGCTCGGCACGTACGCCAGCCGCAGCACGCCGGTCGCCGGCGGCGCGCTGGCGCTCGCGTCGCGCAAGATTCGCGAGAAGGCGCGCAAGATCGCAGCGCACGTTCTCGAGGTCGCAGAGGACGACGTGGAGTGGGAGAACTACGCGTTCACCGTCAAGGGCGTCCCCGGCAAGACGATCACGATGAAAGAGGTGGCGTTCGCAGCCTACACCAACCCGGTGCCGGGAACGGAGCCGGGGCTCGAGGCGACCTTCTACTACGACCCGCCGAACATGACGTTCCCCAACGGCGCCTACATCGCCGTCGTGAGCGTCGACCCGGAGACGGGCGAAACGAAGGTCAAGCGGTTCGTCGCGGTCGACGATTGCGGCGTCGTCATCAACCCGATGATCGTCGAGGGGCAAATTCACGGCGGACTGACCGAAGGCTACGCGATCGCGTTCATGCAGGAGATCCGCTACGACGAAGGCGGCAATCACATGAACACCAACTTCACCGAGTACCTCGTTCCGACCGCGGTGGAGACGCCGGTGTGGGAGACCGGAAGCACGGTGACGCCGAGCCCGCATCACCCGATCGGGGCGAAGGGCGTCGGCGAGAGCCCGAACGTCGGCTCGCCCGCTGCATTCGTCAACGCGGTGATGGACGCGCTCTCGCCGCTGGGGATCACGCACCTCGACATGCCGCTGACACGCGAGAAAGTCTGGCGGGCGATCCGCGACGCGAAGGCGGCCAAGGCCGCGACCGCGTGAACCTCCACTACAGCGGGCAGGAGATCGTGCCGGCCCCCAAAGCCAAGGTGTGGGCATTCATCAGCGACCCGGCGAGCGTCGCCTCGTGCATGCCCGACGTGATCGAGACGACGGTCGTCGACGCAACCCACTTCGAGACGAAGGTCAAGATCGCGGTCGGGCCGGTCCGCGGCTCGTTCACCTTCAAGGTCGCGCTCGATCCGCAGCCCGGCGGCGACCGCATGAATATGACGATTAGCGGAGGCGGCTTCGGCAGCGTCGTCGATTTGACGGCGGGCGCAGACATCAAGGACAACGGCGACGGCTCGACCACGCTCGACTGGACGGGTGACGCATCGATGCGCGGGCCGGTCGCGACGATCGGCGGCCGCGTCCTCGACGCGCAGGCGCAACGGGTGATCTCCACCACGTTCGCAAACGTGAAGGCGCGCGTCGGCGCGACCGGCTGACGGGACGCCCGCGCGGGTGGCATTCTTCGACCGCATAACCGCGCTGCGCAAGGCGCGCGAGCCGTTCGCCGTAGCGACCGTCGTCGCGCGCCGCGCGCCGGTCAGTTCCCATCTGGGCGATCGCGCGCTCGTTCTCGCCGACGGCAGGATGGAGGGCTTCGTGGGCGGCTCCTGTTCGCGCGACATCGTGCGGCGCGAAGCGCTCGCCGCGATGCGCACGGGCAAGCCGCGGCTCGTGCAGATCAGGCCAGACGCCGCCGAAGGCGGCGAGATCGAGGCGGGCCGCGTCGTCGTTCCGATGGGCTGTGCGAGTGAGGGTGCCGTGGACGTCTACGTCGAGCCGTTCGTCGAAGCGCGCAGCCTGCTCGTGGTCGGCTTCACGCCCGTCGCCGGCGCGCTGGCCAGGCACGCGGCGCTGCTCGACTACCGCGTCGTGCGCGTCGTCGCCGGCGACGAAGCCGCGGAGATGGACCTCATCGAGGGCGCGGCCGTCGTCGCCTTGGACGGACTGCGGGAGCACATCGAGCGGATCGGTCCGGCGGAGCGCTCGCGGCTCGTCGCTGTGGTCGCATCGCAGGGGCACTACGATGAGAGCGCGCTCGAGACGATCCTCCCGGCAGAGCCGGCGTTCGTCGGTCTACTCGCGAGCCGCAAGCGAGCCGCGCGGGTCGCCGGCGTCCTCGCGCAGCAGGGCATCGCCCAACGCCTGATCGACACGATCCGCAATCCCGTCGGGCTCGACATAGGCGCGCGCAAGCCGGGCGAAGTCGCCGTTTCCGTGCTGGCCGAGATCATCGCCGCGACGCCCGCGCTCGACGAGACCGGCGATCCCGAAACGCCCGCGCCGGCGCACGCGGACCCGGTGTGCGGCATGACGGTCGACGCCGCGACCGCGCGCGAACAGGCCGTCCACCACGGACGCCGCTACTTCTTCTGCTGCGCGCACTGCCGCGCGGCATTCGTCGCCGAACCGGAGCGATATCTGGAAGCGGCCCAGACGACGTGACGCAGGAACGACTGCGCGAGGGGTTCGCCGGCCACGGATACGTCGCCGGCGACGACTTCGCGACGGCGCTCGAACTCATGCTCGCTCTCCAGAAGCCGCTGCTGATCGAAGGGCCGGCCGGCGTCGGCAAAACCGAGAGCGCGAAGGTGCTGGCGGACGTGCTCGAAACGAGGCTCATCCGGCTGCAGTGCTACGAGGGACTCGACGCGGCGAGTGCCCTGTACGAGTGGAACTATCCCAAGCAACTGCTCCGCATCCGCCTGACGGAAAACGACGGTTCGTCGCCGGAAGCGCGTGAGGCGCAGATCTTCGGAGAGTCGTTCCTCCTCCGTCGCCCGCTGCTCGAAGCGATCGTCCAGGACCGCGCGCCCGTGCTCCTCATCGACGAGATCGACCGCGCGGACGAAGCCTTCGAGGCGTTCCTACTCGAGGTGCTCGGTGAGTTTCAGGTGACGGTCCCCGAACTTGGTACGATCCGGGCCAAGGAGCGTCCGGCCGTGATTCTAACGTCGAACCGGTCGCGCGAACTCTCGGATGCCCTGCGCCGTCGCTGCCTCTACCTGTGGCTCGACTATCCCCCTCACGCCCGCGAGGTCGAGATCATCCGCGCGCGACTGCCCGCCATCGACCAGCGATTGGCCGCCCAGATCGCGACCTTCATGACGTTCCTGCGCGACCAGCCGTTCGAGAAAGTTCCAGGCGTGGCGGAGAGCCTCGACTGGGCGACGGCACTCGTGCGCCTGCATCGCGAGGCCCTCGACGAGCGCACGCTGGAACAGACGCTCGGCTGCATTCTGAAGGTCCGTGAGGACTGGACGATGCTGGCTGCGCAGCGCGACCGCTATCTGCCGCTCCTGCAAGACGCCGGCAACGTGCGAGCCAACCCACGCGAAGAGTCGGACTACGGCCTCGGATCGGTACGAGCCAGGCGCGGCTGACGGCGCGACGCTCTCGGAGCGCGTGCTGCGATTCTGCGCGTACCTTCGCGGCGAGTACGGCTTGGGGGTCGGTCATGCGGAGGCGCACGACGCGCTGCGCGCCGTAGAGTCGGTGGGCATCTGCGATTCCACCCGCTTCCGCTGCGCGCTGCGACTGGTGTGTTGCTCCAAGCGGGGCGACATCGAGCCCTTCGAACGCGCCTTCGATGCGTTTTTCCTCGCGCCGCCGCGAGGGCTACCGCAGAGCGAGTACGCGCCGAAGCATTCGCGCCCGCAGGGCGAGGCTGAGGAGGACGACGCGACCGAGGCGCGCCGTCCTCGCATCGATGCCGGCGCCGCCGACGACGCGACCACCTGGGAGACGCTGCTGGCCAAATACAGCGCCGCCGCCGGGAGCGCGCCGCCGCCATCCATACCGGACGAGGGTTTGCCCGCGATGCTCTCTGCCGCGAGCCGGCTGATCGCCGCGGTGCGGCTCGGCCGGTCGCGCCGCTGGCGGCCGCTGGCGCGCGGGCAACGGTTCGACCTGCGGCGAACGCTTCGCGCGAGCCTGCACACAGGGGGCGACCCCGTGGTCCTGCGCCGGCTCGGGCACCCCCTTCGCAACCCGCGTTTCGTCGTGCTCATCGACGGCAGCCGTTCGATGACCGAGCACGGAGGTTTGATGCTGCAATTTGCGTACGCCCTGTGCAGGCGCACGACGCGCGCGAGCGCGTTCGTGTTCAGCACCGATCTGCGCCAGATCACGCGCACGCTGCGAAGCAGCGCGCGCGCCGGCGTGTGGCCGTTGGACGAACTCGGCGAGGCGTGGGGCGGCGGGACGCGCATCGGGGCCAGCCTGTTGCAGTTCGCGCGAAGGTTCCCCGCCCGGATGTCGCCGGACGATACCGCGACGATCGTCATCAGCGACGGCCTCGACACGGGGGAGGCCGGCAGTTTGGAGCGCGCCATGCGCGAAATCGCTCGCCGCAGCGCCGTCGTCGTCTGGGTCAACCCGCACGCCTCCCGGGAGGGATTCCGCCCGGAATCCCGCGGGATGCGGGCCGCCTTACCGTACGTCGACGTACTGTCCGGGGCCGATTCGGCGCGTGCCTTCGGCGAACTGCTCGCGCCGCGCGAAGCGGAGCCCGGCTGATGGCGGCCTGGGCTCGCTGGCTGGTCGCCGGCATCGCCCTGATTGCGGCGGTGGGCGGATTTCTCTACTTCACGCACCGGATCACGCCGATCGTCGACGAGGTCGTCTCGATCCGGGCTAAGCGCGACGTCGCGGCCGCCTTCAGCGGGAAGCACAAACTCAGCGTCCTCGTCCTCGGCAATCAGGCAGACGAGGGCACGTCGGACACGATCATCCTCGCGCGGCTCGACCTCGACCATCGCACGGCCACGCTGATCTCGATCCCGCGCGACACGTGGGTGACGGTCCCGGGCCACGGCGACATGAAGATCAACTCCGCGATCGGCGCCGGCGGCGCATCGCTCACGGCGCGCGTCGTCTCGACGATGGTGGGCGTGCCGATCGACGCGACGATGGTCGTGCAACCGGAAGGCGCGAAGCAACTCGTGGATGCGATGGGCGGCCTGAACGTCGACGTCGAGAAGGACATGGACTACGACGACAACTACGGCGACTTGCACATTCACCTCAAGAAGGGCGAACACTACCTCACCGGCGGCCAGGTGCTCGAGTACATGCGCTTCCGCCACGACGACGAGGGCGATTTCGGGCGCATGCGACGCCAGCAACAGGTGATTCGCGCGATCGCGCACCAGATGGCGCAGCCCGACCAGTGGGGCAAACTGCCGCACCTGCTCGAACTCGCGCGCAAGGACGTGCAGACTCCCCTGAACGACGCGCAATTACAGGCGCTCGTCGAGACCTATCGCAGCATCTCCGGCGAGGACATACGCACCCTGACGCTTCCGGCGCGGGTCGGCACTGCGGGCGAGCTGTCGGTCGTGTTCGTCGACCCGAAATGGGCGCTGCTGGTCGGCCAGATCGTCTTCACCCACACGGATCCGCCGCAGGACCCCGTCATCGTAGCGAACGCGACCGGCGTGACCGACTTCGGAAAATTCGTCTCAGGCGCGCTGCGCGGCGGCGGCTGGAACGTGCCGACCTTCGTCGACGAGCCCGTCGCGAGCGCGAGTTCCGTCGCCGGGACCACGCCGGCGTCCGACCGGCTGCACCACCTCTTCATTCCGATCGCGAGGGTGCCGGGCAATCAGACCGTCCTCAAGATCGGCGCCGACCTCGCGCCGCAGATCTAAGGATAGGGGCGCCGCGCCTACTTCTCCGCCGGCGCCGCATGCGGTGTGCTTGCGTAGTGCTCCATCCCGTTGTTCTCGATGACGAGCGTCCACGCTTCGGGCGAGACGCGGATCGCCGCGCCGAACGGGCGGTCGAACTCCGCGATGAGGCCGATCAGGAGCCCGATGAGGCCCGCGAGCAGGCCGGTCATCAGCAGTTGCGGCACGGCGCGTTCCACGCCGAACAGAAAGGCGAACGCGAGCACCATCAAACCGCCCAGCACGAGCGCGAAGTAGAGCACGCTGTCCAGCCCGCCGAGCGCGTCCAACATGCGCTGCCGGCGGCGCACGCCAAGTTCGTGGAAGTCCGAGAGGGTGGCCGAGCGCTCGACCGACTCGCGGACGGCCTCGCTGACGCCTTGGGTCTTCCACGGCATGTCCGTGACCGTTTCGAACGCCTCAACGGCAAGTTCCCTCGCACGGTGATCCTGCTTGCCCGAGGAGAGCATCGGCCACTCCACGTCGCGCACCTCGTAGGCATAGTCGGAGAGCTCGCGCCGGAGTTTGGTGCGCGAGGGCTCTGGAAACGTGTCGCTCAGGACGAACAACTCGCCGACGACGCCGGCCTCGGCGTCGGCGTTGCGTTGCGCCGTGTCGAACGCTTCCCACGCCATCACGACGATGAAGCCCAGCACGACGGCATACAGAACGCCCACGACGGCCACGAGGAACCCCGCGACCTCGTGATGGGCGATCAGTTCCTTCGCCGGGACGTAGCGGCGGAAGACGGCGTGTGCTCCAACTGCCGCAAAAGCGGGTACGAGGGTAAACATCAGGATACCCAGCCAGGCCGGAAGCGCGTCGAGCAGCATGGCCCGGCTTTTCGCCCGCCGGGCGCTCGCTTCCGTCCCCCCGGCGCCCGCCACCACGAAGGAGACCCAGCCGATGCCGACCCGATCAGTAGCAGCCCGACTCTTCGCCTTTGCCGCGGTCGCGGCGCTCGTAGCCGGCCCCGTCCGCGCCGTCGCCTCGGCGACGAACATCGTCTACGGCTACGTGCAGCACGTCTCGTCCGACAACCTCAAGATCGCCGTCTCGAAGACGCACGAGAGCCTATCGTTCCTGATCGTGCCGAAGTTCGACCAAGTCTTCTCGAGCGACGGCAAGACCACGTATCAGATGAGCGCCCTGAAGCCCGGCACGTTCGTCAAGGTCTACTACGACCAGAAGGGCCTCGGCGCGCGCCACGCCGACAAGATCTACGTTTACAAGTCCAACTCCGAGATCCCCAGCGGGGCTCAGTAGGCCTCCCTAGGCGACGCCGAGGTACGCGCGACGGACCTCCTCGCTCGAGAGGAGGCTCGGCGCCGTACCGGCGAGTGCGACGGCACCGGTCTCCAGCACGTAGCCGCGCGAGGCGATGCCCAGCGCCTGCCGGGCATTCTGCTCGATCAGTAACACCGCCGTGCCGCGCGCGTTGATCTCGCGGATGACCGAGAAGATCGTCTGCACCAACACCGGCGAGAGCCCGAGCGACGGCTCGTCCAGCAACAACAGGCGTGGCCGCGACATCAGCGCGCGGCCGATGGCGAGCATCTGCTGCTCGCCGCCCGACAGCGTACCCGCCCTTTGGCCCGCGCGTTCGCGCAATCGGGGAAACGTCTCGTACGCGCGCTCGATGTCGGCGGCCACCTCCACATCTCTGCGCGTGTAGGCGCCGAGCTCGAGGTTCTCGCGCACCGTCATCCGCGCGAACAGGCGCCGCCCTTCCGGCGCGTGCCCGACGCCGAGCCGCACGATCGCGTCCGGCGCGAGCCCAGTCAGGTCGCGGCCGCCGAAGCGGACCGCGCCCGCGGTCGCGCGGACGATCCCGCTGATCGTCCGTAGCAGCGTCGTCTTCCCGGCGCCGTTGGCGCCGATAATGGCGACGATCTCGCCCTCGTTCGCGTGCAGGCTCACGCCCCGCAGCGCGCGCACGCGGCCGTAGCCGGCGTCGACGTCCTCAACGGAAAGCAGCGGCGTCACGCCGTGGTCTCCGCCCCGAGGTAGGCTTCGATCACGCGCGGGTCGGCGCGCACCTCGGCCGGCGTCCCGTCGGCGATCTTCGCGCCGCGGTCCAACACGGCGACGCGCTCGCAGGCCGTCATCACGAGCCGCATGTCGTGCTCGACGAGCAGCACCGTGACGCCGCTTTCGCGAATGCTGCGGATCAATCCGACGAGGTCTTCCTTCTCGCGCGGATTCATCCCGGCGCCGGGCTCGTCGAGCAGCAGCAGCCGCGGTTCCGAGGCAAGCGCCCGCGCGATCTCGAGCCGCCGCGCCACCCCGTAGGCGAGGTTGCGAGCGTACGTCTCGGCGTGCGCCTCGATGCCGACGAACCGCAGCAACTCGCGCCCGCGCTCGCGCGCCAACCGCTCCTCCGCCCGCTGGCGCGGCGTGTGCAGCAGCGAATCGACCAGCGTAGCCTCCAGCCGCGCGTGCGCGCCCGTCACGACGTTATCCAGCGCCGACATGAACGAGAACAGCCGCATGTTCTGAAACGTCCGCGCGATGCCGAGCGCCGCGATCCGGTCAGGCCGCATGCCGCCGATCGAACGCCCCTCGAACGCGATCGTCCCCGCATCGGGCGCGTACGCGCCGCTGATCAGATTGAACGCCGTCGACTTCCCCGCCCCGTTCGGCCCGATGAGCGCGACGATACCACCCGCCTCGATCGCCAGCGACACGTCGTCGACCGCGAGCAGCCCGCCGAAGCGCTTCGACACCCCCGCCAACCGCAGCAGCGTCACGACGACGCCTGCGTGTATTCGGCATTCTCCCGGGCCGCCAGGCTCGGATCCACCAGTCCGGCGCGCAGTTCCGCGCGCCGCTGCCTGCTCGGGAGCAGTCCCTCCGGCCGCACCAGCATCACGCCGACCAAGATGAAGCCGTACAGCATGAAGCGGTAGTTCGTAAAGTCCACGTGCAAACCGGCCGCCGAAGCGATATTCGTCGCCTGCGGCAGCAAAACGTTGTTGAGCAGCGACAGCAGGAAACTCCCCGCGATAACCCCAGCGACGTTCCCCATCCCGCCCAACACGACCATCGCCAGCACGAGCACGCTCACGCTGAACTGAAACTGGTCCGGCGACACCAACTGGAGTTTCGACGCATACGCCACGCCCGCCAGCCCGCTGAACGACGCGCCCAAGGCAAACGCCGCCAGTTTCACCTTCGTCGCATCGATGCCGGCGAAGCGCGCGGCCGTCTCGTCCTCGCGGATCGCCATCCACGCCCGCCCCAGCCTGCTATCGCGCAAATTCGTCGACAGCCACACAGCCAGTCCGATCAGCGCCAGCATCACGTAGAAATACGGCACCGGGCTGAACCCGAACGCATGCCCGAACAGCGACGGCTGATCGACCGGCCCGATCCCGTTCGGCCCGTTCGTCCACTTCGACAGATTCAGAAACGTCTGCGGCACGATCTCCCCGAACCCGAGCGTCACGATCGCCAAGTAATCCCCGCGCAATCGCAGCGTCGGCGCCCCCAACACGATCCCGAACAGCGCCGCAATCCCCGACGCCACAAACAGCATCAGCCAAAACGGCAAGTGTACCCCAAACTGCGGACTCGCCAACATCGCGTAGCTATACGATCCGATAGCAAAGAACGCCGCATACCCCAAGTCCAGCAGCCCGGCATACCCGACGACAATGTTCAACCCCAGCGCCAGCAACATAAACGCCCCGGCGTCAGCGAGGAAATTCACGTGCGCGGCGTTCTTGTCTAGCAGCGGGAGGAGCGGTATCAGCGCGATCCACGCGTACGGTAGGAGCCGCTTCATTTGGGCTTTTCCTCGGGCGTCGGCGTGCGGGGGGGCGACACGGCTGCGGGCAACCGCTCGTCGCTCCGCCATCCTGGCTCCGCTCCTGCTGCACGGCCGCCGTGCTCCCGCCATCCTGGCTCCGCACGGCGGTCCGAGCTTGCCCGCAACCGCGTCGCCCCCCCACCCGCCTCGTCTGTACAAACGAACGGAGCGTACGGAGCGGAGCCGGGGCCCCACGCGCTTTGCGTGTGGGGGCGCGGAGTCGAAGACGGAGCGCTTTTCAAACCAACGGGGTCCCCGCGATGCGAAGCATCGTGGGGTGGGCGGGAGCTCCGAGCGAACGAGCAGGAGGCCCGCACGATGCGGGCCGACGAGCGTCTCCGATTCGCACCTGCGACGCCCCTCGCGCCGTCGCAGGTGCATGAAAGCGTCACTGGCACCGTCGGCACTACAGCTTCTCCGGCAGTGATTCGCCGAGCAGACCCGACGGGCGGAACACCAGCACTAGGACGAGGACGGAGAAGACGACGACGTTGCTCCATTGGTCGCTGATGAATTGGGT